>OCLC01000002.1_pt1 | contig 371798 bp, 356 predicted proteins | sample 1502911 | NCBI WGS metagenome assembly OCLC01 (sample SAMN03418284, study PRJEB22391) | human gut metagenome | biome: human-gut; feature: organic feature; material: feces | host: Homo sapiens | place: Italy | collected 2013-04 | reverse complement strand
ACTGTTACTAATAGGTCGAGGGCTTAATCTGGTTAATAACGGAGAAAAACAAGTATATGAGAGATGAGTTTTTCGGTGTGGATTACAGTAATAAAATTTGTATGAAGTTTTGAAGGTATATTAAATAAGACGTAATTCCTATTGCGTCCTTTTTCTATATTTGATATAATATTTGAATATAGGGGATTGGTCAAATGGTATGACAGAAGTCTCCAAAACTTTTAGCGGGAGTTCGATTCTCTCATCCCCTGTTATTAAACCTTGAAGCAAGATAGTTGTTTCAAGGTTTTTTTTATGTTTAAAAATGAAAATGGATGTATTATAATAGGCATAAAGTATTTATTTTAAATGATATTAATTTTGTATTTCAAAATGGATTACAAATGTAAGGAGGATTTTTAAATGAAGGAAAAGCTTAAGATTAATGTGACAAAGCCACAATATGTGCAGGTGTCTGATATCACATATGCGCAGGTAGATTCCTGGTATGATCACTGTCGCAGGGATTTAAAACTGGATTTAATATATCCGGAAGATATGTCTGACAAGCGTTATCCTTGTATAGTATGGATATGCGGTGGTGGATGGATGAGGATGGATAAGTCAGCACATCTATCATATCTTAGCACGCTTGCTCATCAAGGTTTTGTTGTTTGCAGTGTGGAATACCGCACATCAAATGAGGGCTGCTATCCTATGCAGATAGAGGATGTGAAGGCTGCAATCAGGTATTTGAGGGCGCATGCTGACAGATACAGAATTGACAAGGAACATTTTGGCGCTATGGGAGAATCAGCCGGAGGATTTTTGACATGTATGGCGGCATTGGATCATGATAAAGCTCATGATGTTGGAGAATATCTTGAAGAGTCAAGCAGTATTCAGGCAGCATGTCCATGGTATCCACCTACTAACCTTAGCACATTTAAGTATAAAGATGCAGAGGAATGCGCTGCATCTATGGAGTCACTTTTACTCGGATATAATACTATGAGAAATATCAAGGAAGCATACAACAGTTCACCGGTATCTAAGGTGACAAAAGATGCTCCTCCATTTTTGATTATTCATGGTATAAATGATCAGACAGTTCCGTTTGAGCAGAGTGAAGAGCTTTATGACAAGCTTATTGAAAATGGATGTGATGCAGATTTGATTGCATTGGAAGGCGCTGACCATGCGGATCTGCAGTTTTTCCAGGATGAACTGTGGGATAGGATAATCGAGTTTTTTAAGACTAAATTGGGATAAAATCATGTCATACAGTAGCTTTTAAGAATATTTTTTAGTCGGAATAAAGTCTGTTTATAAAGGCTACGATATTTTTTGCAACTGAATAGTTACGATAATTATTATAAATAAAAACCATAGTATCTTAATGCATTTAAGATATCTATGGTTTTTGTGCTTATGAACCATAACAATATTTTTCCAAAAAGTTTCACTTGATTTACCCGAACATATGTTGTATAATGCAAACAGATGTTCGAAATAATATAAGGAGGCCTTATGTTAACGTCAATCAGTGCTGATATTATGGAAAAACTTAAGATTCTGTCTGATGCGGCAAAGTTTGATGTTGCATGCACTTCCAGTGGTGCATCCCGTTCGGGTAATGGAAATGATATGGGGAGTGCATTTGCCAGTGGAATATGTCATTCGTTTACAGCTGATGGCAGGTGTATATCGCTTCTCAAGATACTTTTTACAAATGAATGTATTTATGATTGCAAATACTGTATCAACAGATGCACTAATGATGTTGAAAGAGTGACATTTACGCCTGAGGAGGTATGTAACCTTACTGTTGAGTTTTACAGACGCAATTATATAGAGGGACTTTTCTTAAGCTCCGGTATCATAGAATCGCCCGAGCATACCATGCAGCTTTTATATACCACGCTTTTTCTTTTGAGAAACAAATATCATTTCAATGGGTATATACATATCAAGGGTATACCGGGAGCCTCCTCTGAGGTTCTTGAGATGATTGGATATCTTTGTGATAGGATGAGTGTTAATCTGGAGTTGCCCACAGCGGAAGGGCTTAGGGCAGTTGCTCCGAATAAGGCGCGTAAAAACATTCTTACACCTATGAGATTTATTCAAAATGGTATAAAGGACAGCCGAATGTATCATGGCAATAGCAGTATGAAAAACCGTATGTATATAGATGAGCAGGCATATTATGAGCAGATGGCCGAAATAAAAGATAGTACTGCAAGATTATCAGAGTATCATAGAAGCCTTAGGGTTGCTACAGATTGTGGGAAGGCTGATAAGCTTGCAGAAAAAAGCTGGGAATCAAGCTTAAGTATCAAAAGACCGGACAGATATTATGTGCCGGCGGGGCAGAGTACACAGATGATTGTGGGAGCAACCGGAGAGAGTGATTATCAGATTATATCTGTAGCAGAAGCAATGTACAACAGGTTTGATATGAAGAGAGTATTTTACTCGGCTTTTGTGAATGTTAATATGGATGGGTCATTACCGGGTATCGGGCAGCCGCCACCGTTAAAGAGAGAGCACAGGCTTTATCAGGCAGATTTTCTTATGAGATTTTATGGCTTTAAGGCAGGAGAGCTTTTGTCGGAGGATAATCAGAACTTTAATGATTATATTGATCCAAAGTGTCAGTGGGCTGTAGGTCATCTGGAGTGTTTTCCGGTTGAGATTATGACGGCGGATTATTATACACTTCTCAGGGTCCCGGGAATAGGCACTAACAGTGTCAGGCGTATTATAAAAGCCAGAAAGCATGCAAAGCTTTCGTTTACAGATTTAAAGAAAATGGGTGTCGTGCTCAAAAGAGCACTGTACTTTATCACCTGTGATGGTCGTATGATGTACAATACAAAGCTTGATGAAAACTATATTACAAGGCATCTCATATATAACGAAAGGCCGGATACTATGCTTTTAGCTGATAATAAATCATGTACTTATGAGCAGATGAGTATATTTGATTTTATATCTGAATAGACAATATTTTTGTAAAGCTGCAGGGAGAAGGATGCATGGATAATATAATACTTAGATGTGATAATAATATAAATGGGATTTTTACCGCTATATATGATGCTTTTGTATACAAAAATCAAATGCAAAAAGAAAATCACGAAGTATACCGGGACAATATTTCTATTGAGATAGGCATTGGAGGAAACTATACACTTTTTTCAAAGATGATAGATATTGAAACAGATGAGGTAAAGGTCCAAAAGACAATTTTGACAATTCAAAAGAAGCTTGGTTTTAAGATATATGAGACTGTATTTGATGCTTTGTGCCATTATTCTGATAATAGAGCAACAATAGTGCTTGGATTTCTTGTCAGAGCATTTAAGGTGGGACAAAGGATTATGGAGTATATGACCGATAAATATGTTATGGAGGTATTTGAGCTTTCAAGAAAGGTAAATAAAGAGGCTGACAAGATAAGAGGGTTTATTCGTTTTAGTGATAATGGAAACTATCTGCTGGCGCACTTTGAACCAAAATGCGATATGATACCGGTTGTTATGTGGCATTTTGTGGACAGGTATCCCGGGGAAAATTTTGTAATCTATGATGATAGAAGAAGGTATGCAGTGGTCCACCCGAGGCTTAAGGAGTGCTTTTATATCAATGAAAGTGAATTTAAGCAGCTTGAGATAAGTGTGCCGGTGAAGACAGACAGTTTTGAGCAGTTATGGAAGGTGTATTTTGAGCACACTGATATAAGGGAGCGGTTCAATCCACAATGTCAGCGCAATCTTTGTCCAAAGTGGTATAGGAAGAATATGGTGGAATTTACCTGATTTTTGAAAGAAATCAATTGTTGCTGTTACACTGTGGTGTGTGAACAGTAATATAGTGACAGAAATACCAATAAATGATACAATTTATACATGTATACTTAAACATAACGATACTATATCAGGGTGATGCTATGCAGATATCAAATTTGGTAAGTCAATACAACAATTCAGTGGCAAATGGTGAGCCTATGACAGGAGCAAAGGGCGTTGAGAAGCTGGTATCTTCTTTAAATGAAATGTCAAAAGGGATGATATTTGAGGGAACAGTAAGCAGTGTCCGTGGGAATCAGGTTAAGCTTGCCTTGTCAAATGGTCAGCAGATTTTGGCAAGGCTGGCAGGAAAGTTTTCATTTGAACAGGGACAGTCTGTGTTTTTTCAGGTGAAAAATAATGATGGAGGCACTATAGAAATAAAACCATATACAGTTGATGGCGAGGGAGCCAACCTCACACTTATGGATGCGCTAAAGGCTGCAGGTCTGTCGGTAGATGGCATAAATTTGTCGATGGTGAACAAGATGATGGAAGAGCATATGCCAATTGATAAGACAAGCCTTAATCAGATGTATCAGCTTGTGCAGGATAATAAGGATATTAATGTGACTACACTTGTTGAGTTAAAGAGGCTTGGAATTGAAATTAATCAGGTAAATGCAGCTCAGTTTGAAAATTATGCTAATGACAAACAGGCTATTACAATTGCTATGGATAGTTTGATAGATGAACTGCCGAATGCTCTTTCAGCCGAAGATTTATCAATGTATAAGCTTGTAACCCAGGCGAGGGATATTTTAAATATTGTTACAGAAGGGCTGACTGAAGAGGCATTTATATCAAGTGAAGCTTCTGATATGTCACAGTATGAGGCAATAATGCGTGATAATCAATCGGCACCTGTAGTAAAAAAACACTTTAATATTACTGAATTATTTGAATCATTAAACAGTGTTTCCGGTGAATCACAGGACATTCACACAACGCAGAAAATAAACGATGCTCCGGCAATAGATACCATCCTTTTACAGGAGAATGAAACAAAATCAAATACTATTGGATTTCTTTTATCGGATAAGCAGATAGAAGAGCTTAATGAACAGGTCAGGATGCTGCTTCCGAATTTACAGGAAAACAATATTTCTTTGTATTCAGAGGATAGCAGTGTCGTAGGAATACTTAACGATATAAAAAGTATGTTGGAAAATACACCGGCAAATGCCGATACACTGAGACATTTGTTTTCAGGAGAAGCCTTTAAGCTTATGTTGAAGGAGGCTTTAGAACAGCAATGGATGATTAAACCGGGAGATTTAGAGAAGAATCCTAAGAAGCTTGATGGCTTGTACGACAAAATTGAAAAACAGATAACAAATATGGAAATTATTTTGAAAACATCAGGAGTGGTGAATCCTAAAGCAGAGGCACTGGCAGATAATATCCGTGGAAATATTGAATTTATGAATCAGATAAACGAGGCATATACATATGTGCAGGTTCCATTGAAGATGAATGAAAAAAACGCCAGCGGACAGTTGTATGTGTATACAAATAAGAAAAGTATGTCCAATCCGGACAAAGAATTATCAGCATTTTTACATTTGGATTTAGAGCATCTCGGTGGGACGGATGTGTCAATTAAAATGCTTCATAGGAAGGTTACAACTAATTTCTATTTGGATAGTGATGAGTCATATGCACTGGTAAAGCAATTTCTGCCGGTGTTGGAAAAGAGATTACAGGATAAGGGCTATAATTGTGAATTGAATGTAAATAGTGGTTCGAAACAGATGAATTTTGTCGCTGGATTTCTGAAAAAGGATTTGCCACCTACAGGTCAGGTGCATAGATATTCCTTTGACATTAGGGCGTAGCAGTGTATAAGATAATTTACGAATAGTCACAGATGATTAAAACTTACTTCAGAAGGACAGGTGAGTTGTATGCATGGCGAAAATGATAATCGCAACAATAATGGAATAGACATAGGCAAAACAGCCGTAGCTATAGAGTATGTGCCGGGAGAAGCAGCACCTAAAATACTAGCTACAGGCAAGGGCGTTATTGCTGACAAAATTATTGAGAGGGCTAAGGAAAGCAATGTGCCTACATATAAGGACGATAAGCTTGCTGATACACTGTCTAGGCTTAAAATAGGTGATATGATTCCAACGGAGTTGTATGAGGTTGTTGCAGAGATACTTGTTTTTGTTAATGATCTGGATAAGCTTAAGGCAAAAATTGACCAAAGATAGTGTGTAGGTTATATGATATGTGAGGCAGTTATGAATAAAAGAAGTGTTGGAAGTATATATGAGCAGCTTGCAGCTGAGCAGTTAATAAATATGGGATATAGTGTACTTGCCTGCAATTACAGAAACCGCTTTGGAGAGATAGATATAATAGCAAAGGATGGAGATACAATATGTTTTTGTGAGGTGAAATATCGTAGAGATAACGGCTGCGGCAGGGCTCTTGAAGCAGTTGGGTATAGCAAGCAGAAAAAAATCATATCAGTTGCAAGGTATTATCTTATGAAACATGGTTTGGATGAGTGGACACCATGCAGATTTGATGTGGTAGCAGTGGATGATGACGAGGTTACTGTGTTGAAGAATGCATTTGAGGGCAGTCAATAACTATTGGCTTGGCAGTTACGGACAGGTATTACAAAACCGCATATTTCTGTACTTAATAGTTACGAAGTAACTATAAATATCAATTATAAACAGCAATAGTTATCGGTAATATATAGTTGCATAGATATAAATATGAAGACATTGATAAGAATATAAAGATTGATAAGAATATAAAGATTGATGAGAATATAAAGAAGGAAAAGAATATAAAGATGGATAAGAATATGCAGGCTGAAAACATACACAAAAATGTTGATGAAATTACTATAAATGATTTTGTTGCAAAGAATGATAAAGATGTTCTGGAATTAAAAAAGCACGTCCTTTCAAGCGGAAGTGTTGTTCCTTTGTTACATTTTAGGAAGCTAAATGAGCTTTCTATGATAGAGCATTGCTTTACAACACGTCTTGGTGGCCTCAGTGAAGGGATGTTTGAAAGCTTAAATCTAAGCTTTACGCGTGGTGATGACGAGAAAAAGGTCTTAGAAAACTATAAAAGAGTGGCGGAGGCAATCGGAGCGGAGGCAGGGCAGATTGTTACGACAGACCAGACACATACTACCAATGTTTTGAGGGTTGGAAAAAAGCAGTGTGGCATCGGGGTGACAAGAAAGAGACCATATACAGATGTGGACGGACTTATCACGAATGAGCCAAATGTTGTGCTTGCCACATTTTATGCTGATTGTGTACCGCTTTATTTTGTTGATCCGGTACATAGGGCAATAGGGCTTAGCCATTCGGGCTGGAGAGGTACCGTAAATCGCATGGGAAAAGAGACACTTATTGCTATGAACAGGGAGTTTGGTACCGAGGCACATGATGTTATAGCTGCGATAGGACCTTCAATATGTCAGGACTGCTATGAGATAAGTCAGGATGTTGCAGAGCATTTTGTGGATGAGTTTGCGACAACAGACGATCCTCATGCGAGTGATATTCTGCTCTATAAGGGAGACGGCAAATATCAGCTTAATCTTTGGGAATGTAACAGGAGAGTACTTGTGGAGGCAGGAGTACAGGAAGACAATATTGCCATAAGCAATATATGCACTTGTTGTAATCCCTCTCTTTTATTTTCGCATAGAGCAAGTCATGGAAAGCGTGGAAATCTTGGAGCTTTTATGTTTCTTAAGTAATTTTCGCACAATCTATTAAGGAAATAATAAGAAATGCCTAAAGCTATATGTGTTAAAATAGGTGTATCACGTTGGATAGTACACTGTGCGGGAACTGATGCTGCCAGACAGTTTTTGGTTCTTTGAGTTAATATAAAAGTCACAGCGGTACTGGCGTATATGAACAGGGGAGAACGATATGCAGTTAAATTATCGAGATTCAAAGCCTATTTATGAACAAATTAAGGAAGGCATCAGACGAATGATTGTTATGAATGTTATTAAGCAGGACGAAAAGCTACCGTCTGTACGTGTGCTTGCCTGCAAGTATGCAATCAATCCTAACACTATCGCAAAAGCATACAGGGAACTTGAGGAGGAAGGCTATCTTTATACTAAAAGTGGTAAAGGAACCTTTGTTGCTGATGCTAAGACAGCCAGGCAGAGTCTGACAAGGAATTTGAAAATACTCTTTGACCAGGTGGTGACAGAGTTATTTGTGCTTGAAACACCTGTTGAGGAATTGAAAACAAGAATGGATGATGCGAAAGAGCAGCTGAGCATGGAAGATGACTTAGTCAGATTTGTAACACAAGATATGCAGACAGAAGATGTTGTGACAGAGGGTAATGATGATACAGATAAATAATTTAGTGAAAAAATTTGACGATTTTACGGCACTTGATGGTGTGAATATGAACGTGGAAAAAGGAGCTGTCTATGGGCTTGTAGGCCCAAACGGAGCCGGAAAGTCTACACTTATCAGACATATTACAGGAGTAATGAGACAGGATGCAGGGGAAGTGTTTATTGATGGTGAGCCTGTATATGAAAATGCAAGAATTAAAGGAAATATGGCTTACATTCCGGATGATATGTTTTATTTTTTGCAATCTGATACAATTAATATGATGCATTATTATAAGGGAATGTATCCAAATTTTGATGAGAAGCAGTTTTACAGGATGCAGGAGTTTTTCCCATCTATAGATGTTAAAAGAAATATCAGAAAGCTTTCAAAGGGGATGCAGAAGCAGGTTGCCTTCTGGCTTGCACTGTGCTGTAAACCAAAGCTTATTGTACTCGATGAGCCTGTTGATGGGCTTGATCCTGTTATGAGAAGACAGATATGGTCTATCATGCTTGATGATGTAGCTGTTAATAATACCACAGTTGTTGTATCTTCCCATAATCTGCGTGAGCTGGAGGATGTATGTGATCATGTAGGTATTCTCAATAAGGGAAAGATTATGATAGAGCGCTCTCTTACAGAGCTGCAGGGTAATATTTCAAAGATTCAGATTGCATGTCCATATGGCATGCCTAAGATACCGCAGGATTTTAAAGTACTTCATATGTCAAATATAGGAAGAGTTTACACAGTTATTGTGCGTGGAGAGCCTGAGGCTGTTGTAAAGGCTATTACAGATGGCAAGGACAGTCCGCAGGTAGTGGATGTACTGCCTCTTACTCTGGAGGAAATATTTATCTATGAGATGGGAGGAGAGGACTATGAAGTCAAAGACATCATTTATTAATAAAACAATGCTGCAAAAGAATGTAAAGCTTTACTGGCCAATCTGGACACTGTATACAATAGTGCTATTACTTAACGGCCCGTTTTCCATGTGGAGCAGATTTAAGAGTGCAGAATTTATTTATGGCACAAATTGGCATAAGTATATGCTTGATATAATGTCCCCGGCTATCAGCATGGAGGCAGATATGATATTTATTTTTGTTATGGCATTGGTTACAGGCATGGCAATGTTCAGTTACCTGTATAATTCGAGAGCATGTAATATGATTCACGCTATGCCTGTGACAAGACGTCAGCTTTTTTCGACTAATGTGTTGACAGGTCTGCTGTTTATGTGGATTCCGCAGATAGTTAAGTACATTATGTCGTTTGTTATATGTATATCATATGGCAATACGAAGGTGGTACATATTGGAATCAATCTGCTTGCTACAATGGGAATATCTTTTTTTATGTACAGCCTGGTGTGTCTGTGCGCAATGATTACAGGGCAGATTGTTTCTGTAGCAGTGATGTATGCGCTGGTCAATCTGCTGTATGGTGGAGCAGTTATTGCTATTGTCAATGTGCTCACATATGTATCGTACGGGCTTTCATATATGGAATTTGTAAGGAAAATAAGTGCTACGTGGTTTGCACCCATGCTACAGCTTCTCAATCGGGTAGGCTTTCATCCGACCATGAAGAATGCAGGGGATGATTATTACTGCATTAAATATACCTTCAGAGGCACAAATACTATCGTAGTCTATGTCATCGCGGCTGCAGTTATATACTTTATTTCTTATAAGATTTATAAGCATAGAGATTTGGAAAATGCAGGAAGTTTTATAGCTATTCCAAAGCTTAAGCCGGTTTTCAGATGGGGGCTTGGCAGTTTGGGAGGATTGATTTTATCTATTGTTGCAGCGTCGCTTTTGCTTGGACTTAGAATCAGCATTGGTGTTCCTACAATTATGATGCTGGCAGTGGTGCTTGGAATCATAGCCTTCTTACTTTTAGAGATGATTATAAGGAAGAATTTTAAAATTTTTTCTAAAGCACTATTTAAGGAAATCATTGCTTTTGGTGCTTTTGTTGTAGTTGTATTTGGAGGTATAACAGTTTACGGAAATGTGCAGGAAAATTATATACCGAAGCTAGCGGATATTGATTCTGCCCGTATAGCCATAGATTTTGATATCAATCTGGAGGGAAAGGATGTTGAAAAGATTTTAGAGACTCAAAAGATACTTATGGCGCAGAAAAAGGATTATTTTAAAAAGAGATATGATGATTCCGGGTATATTACAATCTCATATACATTAAAAAATGGAGAAAAGGTCAACCGTGTATATCATACAACGGATGATTTTAATCCACATAAGCAGTGTAAGGCGATTATGGCGGAGGAAAATAAACCACAGAATATTATTAATGCTATAATGCAGTGTGATACGACAGATATTACCTTTATCAATGGCTCGGCAGAGCAGTATAATGATAAATATGTAGATGTGCTGAATGAGCGCTTTAACGGAAAAGTTGCTGCGGATATTTTTGATGCTGTAAAGAAGGATGTTGAGGCCGGTGTGATGCAGGAATATAATTTGCAGAGAATGCTTGACGGAGTGGATAAGGATACCAGCTATATGTACAATCTTATGCTGAATTTTACAGTGCCAAAGGGCAACAGGATTGGAAAAAGCTGGAATGTCGATGGCTTCACATGGTATGAGGAGCTGTTGGATATACTGGGTGTGACAAAGGAGTATTCTGATTTTGGGGATGCCCGTTCCGATGGTATTGAAACGTATTCGGTCAACATTAGTTTTGGCGAAAACTGTACTAATCTGATAGCTGTTCTTAAAGAAAATGGATTAATTTCATCAAAAGAACCACTTTTGACATATGAATAGTTGTCTCTGTAAATGGTATTGTGATATAATTACTCTGTTATAGATGTTTTGTTTATTATTTTATCATTATTCTGAATAGTTACAATTAGTCTATAATCTAATATGAATTTAGAACAGGAGAGTATATGAGCAGACCAGTAGTGGCCATCGTTGGCCGTCCAAATGTTGGAAAATCTACTCTCTTCAATGCGCTTGCAGGAGAGAGGATATCTATAGTAAAGGACACTCCGGGTGTCACAAGAGACAGAATCTATGCAGATGTATCATGGCTTGATTATAATTTTACCATGATTGATACAGGTGGTATTGAGCCGGAATCCGGAGACGTGATACTGTCACAGATGAGAGAGCAGGCACAGATTGCTATAGACACCGCAGATGTTATTATTTTTATTACAGATGTGAAGCAGGGACTTGTTGATTCTGATTCAAAGGTGGCGGATATGCTTCGTCGTTCACACAAGCCGGTTGTATTAGTTGTCAATAAGGTGGACAGCTTTGAAAAGTATATGACGGATGTGTATGAGTTTTATAACTTAGGAATTGGTGATCCACATCCTATATCTGCAGCTTCGATGCTCGGACTCGGAGATATGCTTGATGAGGTTGTAAAGCAGTTTCCGGATTCATCTAAGCAGGACGATGAGGATGACAGACCGAGAGTTGCTATAGTAGGTAAGCCTAATGTAGGTAAGTCATCGCTTATCAACAAGCTTGCCCGTGAGGACAGGGTAATAGTGTCAGATATAGCAGGCACCACAAGAGATGCTATCGATACAGCCATAAAATATGATGGTAAGGAGTATATATTTATCGATACAGCCGGTCTCAGGCGCAAGAATAAGATAAAAGAGGATATAGAGCGATACAGTATTATACGTGCAGTTTCCGCAGTTGAGAGAGCTGATGTTGTCATTGTAGTGATAGATGCTACAGAGGGAGTTACTGAGCAGGATGCTAAAATTGCGGGTATTGCACACGAAAGAGGCAAGGGAATTATCATTGCTGTCAATAAATGGGATGCCATTGAAAAGGATAATAATACCGTAAAGCAGCACACAGAGAAAATCCGACAGATATTAAGTTTTATACCATATGCAGAGATACTGTTTATTTCGGCAAAATCAGGTCAGAGACTCAACAAGATATTTGAGCTCATCGATGTTGTTATAGAAAATAACTCAATGCGTGTTGCAACAGGAGTGCTAAATGAGATCGTTACGGAGGCAGTTGCCATGCAGCAGCCGCCTACAGACAAGGGCAAGAGACTTAAGATATACTATGTGACTCAGGTTTCGGTTAAGCCGCCTACCTTTGTAATCTTTGTAAACGACAAGAATCTTATGCATTTCTCATATACCAGATATCTCGAGAACAGAATCAGGGATACATTTGGTTTCAGGGGAACTGCACTTAAGTTTATTACAAGAGAACGAAAGGAAAATGAGTAAAATGATACTGGCTAGGATTTTAGCATTGGTCGTAGGGTATTTCTTTGGAACCTTTCAGACCGGATATTTTTATGGTAAGGCACATGGAATAGATGTAAGAGAGCATGGAAGCGGTAATTCAGGCACCACCAATACGCTTCGGACACTTGGATGGAAGGCCGGTGCAGTTACCTTCTTTGGTGATTTGTTCAAGGCAATCATAGCGGTTTTGATATTTTATTTCATATATAGAAATACATATCCACAGGCTGTTAAATGCATAGAGCTGTATGCAGGCTTTGGAGCGGTGCTTGGACACAATTTTCCATTCTTTCTCAATTTCAAGGGAGGAAAGGGAATAGCATGTACATCAGGTGTGATACTTGCTGTATGTCCGATTGCGGCTCCGATATGTCTGGTATTGTTTATTCTTGCTGTAGCCATAACAAGATATGTCTCGCTTGGTTCTATACTGGTCGTTATATCGTTTCTGATTCAGGCAATTGTGTTTAACCATATGGGGCTGCTTGGAGTAAGTGGCAATTATGCGGTCGAGTTTGATATACTTGCTGCTTGTTTTACGGCGATGGCTATCTGGCGACACAGAGCCAATATCAAGAGACTTTTAAGTGGAACTGAAAATAAATTTGGTCAGAAGGCAAAGTAATAATAGTTTTTGATTATAATAATTATATAAAATACGAGGCATAGAAAATGAGTAGAGTAGGTATTATAGGTGCAGGAAGCTGGGGAACAGCACTATCCCTGGTGCTTGCAAATAACGGACATTCTGTTGAAATATGGTCAATCGTTGAGAGCGAGATTGAGATGCTTAAAGAAAAGCATGAGCATATTGATAAGCTTCCTGGAGTAAAGCTTCCGGATAGCATTACCTTTACAACAGATATAGAGGAAACAATCAAAAATAACGATATACTTGTACTTGCGGTACCTTCTGTATTCACCAGAAGCACAGCAGTAAAAATGGCTCCGTTTGTGAAGGAAGGACAGATAATTGTCTGTGTGGCAAAGGGAATTGAAGAAAACACTCTTATGACCATATCTGATGTGGTAGAGAGTGAGATACCTTGCGCTGATGTAGCTGTAATGTGTGGACCTTCACATGCAGAGGAGGTCGGACAGCTGCTTCCTACGACTGTTGTTGCAGGAGCAAGGACACAGAAGACCGCTGAGATAGTACAGGATCTTTTTATGAATGAAGTATTTCGTGTGTATACCAGTCCTGATGTGCTTGGAATGGAGCTTGGAGGCTCCCTCAAGAATGTCATAGCACTTGCAGCAGGCATGGCAGACGGACTTGGCTATGGAGATAATACAAAGGCAGCGCTTATTACCAGAGGAATTGCAGAAATATCTGTGCTTGCGATTGAGATGGGAGCAAAGGCGGAGACACTTTTTGGACTGACAGGTATCGGAGACCTTATTGTTACATGTGAGAGTCGTCACAGCCGTAATAGAAAGGCCGGAATGCTCATAGGTCAGGGCTACACAATGGATGAAGCAACAAAAGAAGTCAAGATGGTTGTAGAGGGCATCTATTCAGCAAAGGCTGCACTTGCCCTTGCAGAAAAATATGATGTAAGGATGCCGATTATCGAGGAAGTAAACAGAGTGCTTTTTGAGGATAAGCCGGCAAAGGAGGCTGTCTCAGAGCTTATGCTTCGTGACAGGAAGATTGAGCACTCAAGTCTGGAGTGGAAATAATTAGTTAACAGGTTGGGTAATAAATGGCTATAGACGGTCATATATAAAATTACATCAGGGGAAATTATAAAATGAAAATAAATATAAAAAAATTGACAACCACAGCCAAAATCCCTACAAGGGGAAGTGAATATGCAGCAGGCTATGATTTATATGCCGACATTACTAAGGATCTTGTCATTGAGCCACACGAGACAGCAAAGATAGGCACGGGGCTTTCGATAGAGATTCCTGACGGATATTTTGGGGCAGTTTTTGCCAGAAGTGGCTTAGCTGCAAAGCAGGCACTTCGCCCGGCAAACTGCGTGGGTGTGTGTGACAGTGATTACAGGGGAGAGTATATTGTGGCTCTTCACAATGATGGAACGCAGGCACGCACTATTAATCCCGGAGATCGCATAGCGCAGCTTGTGGTCATGCCATATCTGGCTGTTGAGTTTAATGAGGTGTCAGAGCTTTCTGATACGAAGCGTGGTGCCGGTGGATTCGGTTCTACAGGAGCTAATTAATCACAAATGAGTTACAATTAAAACTAATCTTTACTTAAAAAGGGGGACTTATCATGGAAAATCGTATTGTAAAATTTAAATCAAAGGAGAGTGCAGGCTTAAACTTACACGCTATACCGGGACATTTCGCTACAAGTCATTCGCATATTAATTATTATGTAGATGTGACAAGCATCAAGACCCGTGTGTCCGAGGCAAAGGAAGCTGCAAAGGCTCTTTACACCAAGGTACCGCATCATTCATATATAGATACAATAGTATGTATGGATGGAACAGAAATGATTGGTGCATTCTTAAGCCAGGAGATTGAGCGAAACGGACTTATGTCTGTGAATAAGCACGAGACAATTTACGTTGTATCGCCTGAGATTAACAACGGACAGATGCTTTTCAGGGATAACAATAAGGGCGCTATAGATGGCAAGCATGTTGTACTTCTTCTGGCAACTACCACGACAGGTGAGACGATCAGAAGAGCGATGGAGTGTATCAACTATTATGGCGGTATGGTCACATGTATTGCGTCCATATTCTCAACCATCGATGAGGTCAATGGAGTAAAGATTGATAAGCTGTTTGATGACGATGATGTGGTAAACTACCAGACATATCCTGTTACAGAGTGTCCATTCTGCAAGAAGGGGCTGCCGATTGAGGCTATGGTCAATGGCTTTGGATATTCTAAGCTGTAATTAGTACGTTTATTGCAGTAATTACCTTGTAATTGTTTCGATATCAGACTGTGTTTCGTCATAATGACAACAACACGTTAAATTATTTGGCGGATTGACTATAGCCAATTGACGATATGTTTTGTATTATAAAGATACAAAGAAACAAGGTAACAGACAGTCAAGGCACTGAACAGTTACATATATGTACATAATACTTAGGAGGTATTTTTAAAATGGCAAGTTTATCATTAAAGAACGTTTGCAAAGTTTATCCAAACGGATTTGAGGCAGTTAAGGATTTCAACCTTGAAGTAGAAGATAAAGAGTTCATCATCTTCGTAGGACCTTCAGGATGTGGAAAATCAACAACACTTCGTATGATCGCAGGTCTTGAGGAGATTTCTTCAGGAGAGCTTATCATCGACGGAAAGGTTATGAATGACGTAGAGCCAAAGGATCGTGATATCGCAATGGTATTCCAGAACTACGCTCTTTACCCACATATGACAGTATTTGACAACATGGCATTTGGACTTAAGCTTAGAAAAGTTCCAAAGGATGAGATTAAGGCAAAAGTTGAGGAGGCAGCAAGAATCCTTGACCTTGAGAAATTATTAGACCGTAAGCCAAAGGCTCTTTCAGGTGGACAGAGACAGCGAGTTGCCATGGGTCGTGCAATCGTTCGTAATCCTAAGGTATTCCTTATGGATGAGCCTTTATCAAACCTTGATGCAAAGCTTCGTGTACAGATGAGATCTGAGATTTCTTCATTACATAACAGATTAGGTGCAACAATCATCTACGTTACACATGATCAGACAGAGGCTATGACACTTGGAACAAGAATCGTTGTTCTTAAAGATGGTGTTATCATGCAGGTAGACAGCCCACAGAAGCTTTACAATCAGCCAAACAACCTGTTCGTTGCAGGATTCATCGGATCACCACAGATGAACTTTATAGATGCTCAGTGTGTTGTTGAGGGAGCAAAGGCATTCCTTAAATTCGATAAATACCAGGTTGAACTTCCAGAGGCAAAGGCTAAGAAGCTTATCGATGGCGGTTATGCTGGAAAGAACGTAGTATTCGGTATCAGACCTGAGGATATCTACGATTCAGCAGAGCATCTTGATAAATTTGCTACATGCAAGATTGATTCAGATGTTACAGGATATGAGTTACTTGGTGCAGAGGTATTATTATACTTCACAGTTGCAGGCGCAAATATGTCAGCAAGAGTTGATTCAGATACACCGGCTCGTTACGGTGATCACATTGAGCTTGCATTTGATCCACACAAGATTCATGTATTTGATAAAGAAACTGAATTGACAATTACCAACTAGTTCGTTAAAATTAAATAGTTGTAAATTGACAGACCGGGTGTATAATTTACACCCGGTTTTCTTTTGCGAATGTGTGTGAGGTTCTGAAAAGTTAAGTTACGGTGTTAAATTATAGCAGGGTTACAGCTTATGACTTGTGGAAGCTTTTTACTTGCCTGCGTCAGAACAGTAATGAGAGGATAAGAATATGATTACGAATCAGAAACTGAAAAAATCACTTGAGGAAATAAAAAATATTACTTCGTTTGATGCGATTTTATACTCAGCCAAGGGAAAGCATCTGACAGGTACGGTGGAAGAGCCGGAACATAGCGACATTTTTGTGAAGGAGTTTATAGTATCCGAAGAGGATGTTAGGGAAAAAAACGATGCAATCGCATTTGCGGTTGAAATTGATTCAGAGCTTGAGTATGTGCTCGTAATGTTCTGCCCGTATACGAGTGAGAATCTTGTAATAGGCAGGATGGCAGTTTGTCAGCTTCGTACACTTGTGCTCGGTGAGTCAGAGCGATATGACAGAAATAATTTTATTCAGAATATTCTTCTTGGCAATATGCTTGGTTCTGATATAATAAACCGTGCCAAGAAATTACATATAGAAAACAGAAAACGAGTAGTATATGTTATAGATACCGGAAAGAACAGCAATGAGATAGCAGTTGAGCTTGCAAAGAATCTGGCAGATATCAGAAGCGGTGATTTTGTGGTGGCGATGGATGAGCATAATGTAGTGCTGGTAAAGGATGTTGAGGACATAGATTCACCAAAGCTTCAGGAAAAGCTTTCATCTATTGCAGGAAGTCTGGTTGACAATCTGCTTGCAGAGGCTATGATTAAGGTACGGGTGGGCTATGGCAATCCGACGGATGTTCTTCCAAAGATTGCAGAGTCTTATCAGGAGGCAAAAATGGCGCTTGAGGTCGGCAGGCTGTTTTACGTGGAAAAGGAAATTATGGCATATGACAGGCTGGGCATAGGAAGACTTATTTATCAGCTTCCAATGAGTCTGTGTGAGATGTTTATCCGTGAGGTTTTTGGTGATGAGGTGCCACAGATACTTGATGACGAGGAGGCAATGTCTACAATCTCCAAGTTCTTCGAGAACAATCTGAACATTTCAGAGACTGCAAGACAGCTTTATGTGCATAGAAATACGCTTGTGTACAGGCTAGAGCGTATTGAGAAGTCGATAGGTCTTGATATCAGAACCTTTGATGATGCTATGATATTCAAAATAGCTACGATGGTGTTAGCGCATATCAAGGATAGCAGGCAGGGCAGATAATATAATTATTACGCAATTTAAAGAAGTAGGAGACAAGTATGGCCAAGAAGCAAACATACGATGAGAAGAGCATAGCAATTTTAGAAGGACTTGAGGCAGTCAGAAAAAGACCGGGTATGTATATAGGAAGTGTCACAACCAAGGGACTAAACCATCTGATATATGAGATTGTGGACAACTCCGTAGATGAGCATCTGGCAGGTGCCTGTGATACCATAAGGGTAACTCTTGAGAAAAACGGTTCGTGTACTGTGGAGGATAACGGACGTGGAATACCTGTAGGTATGCATGCTAAGGGTGTATCTGCAGCGCGTGTTGTATTCTCGACACTGCACGCAGGAGGTAAATTCGACAATTCTGTATATAAGACCAGTGGAGGTCTGCACGGAGTTGGTTCGTCGGTTGTAAATGCATTATCCACATATATGGATGTGGAGATAAGCAGAGATGGCTATATTCACCATGACAGATATGAAAAGGGTGTTCCTGTCGTGGAGCTTGAAAATGGCCTGCTTCCTACTTTAGGCAAAACCAAAAAAACAGGAACAAAGATTAATTTCCTGCCGGATCCGGAGATTTTTGAGAAGACAAGATTCAAGGAAGAGGATGTAAAGAACAGACTGAAGGAGACTGCATATCTCAATCCGAAGCTTACCATCATATACGAGGACAAACGAGGTGATGCGACAGAGCATATTGAGTATCATGAGCCTGAGGGTATTGTTGGTTTTGTAAAGGATTTGGATAAAAATATTGAAAAGCTGCATGATGTCATTTACTTTACAGGAGAGAGTGAGAATATAAAGGTTGAGGTGGCTTTTCAGTATACAAGCGAGTTCCATGAGAATATTCTAGGTTTTTGCAACAATATATACAATTCTGAGGGTGGAGCGCATATCACAGGCTTTAAGACTGCGTTTACAGGTATTATCAATTCATATGCCAGAGAGCTTGGTATATTAAAGGACAAGGATGCGAATTTCAACGGAGCAGATGTCAGAAACGGCATGACTGCTGTAGTGTCAGTAAAGCATCCTGACCCTAGATTTGAGGGTCAGACAAAGACAAAGCTTGACAATCAGGATGCAAACCGTGCAACTGCCAAGGTGACGAATGACGAGGTACCGCTTTATTTTGACAAGAATCTTGAGGTTTTAAAGACGGTAATATCATGTGCTGAGAAGGCCGCAAAGATTAGAAAAGCTGAGGAGAAGGCAAAGACCAATCTGCTCACAAAGCAGAAGTTTTCCTTTGATTCAAACGGAAAGCTTGCAAACTGTGAGAGCAGGGATGCTTCTAAGTGCGAGATTTTCATAGTCGAGGGAGATTCGGCCGGAGGCTCGGCAAAGATGGCAAGAAACCGTATGTTTCAGGCAATCATGCCGATTCGAGGCAAGATTTTGAATGTTGAAAAGGCAAGTATTGATAAGGTACTGGCAAACGCTGAAATAAAGACAATGATAAATGCGTTTGGCTGCGGATTTTCGGAAGGGTATGGAAATGATTTTGATATAACAAAGCTTCGCTATGACAAAATCATCATTATGGCCGATGCTGATGTGGACGGAGCTCATATCTCCACACTGCTTTTGACTCTGTTCTTCAGGTTTATGCCTGAGCTTATTTTAGAGGGACATGTATATGTTGCCATGCCTCCGCTTTACAAGGCTATTCCGTCAAAGGGCGAGGAAAAATATTTGTATGACGATGCGGAGCTTGACAAGTACAGAAAGACACATACAGGCAAGTTTACGTTGCAAAGATATAAGGGTCTTGGAGAGATGGATGCGGATCAGCTCTGGGATACCACACTAAATCCCGCAACAAGGATGCTAAAGCGTATTGAAATAGAGGATGGGCGCCTGGCAAATGATGTGACATCACTGCTTATGGGTAGTGATGTGCCACCGAGAAAAGAGTTCATATACGAGCATGCGCATGACGCGGAGCTGGATGTGTAAGCATGACGATTTTGCTTTTGGTTCTCAGTGGTTCTGAATAGTTAAGCAGTATTTATAATCGGAGAAAGACATGGATAGAAATATAGATAACAATGTAGACAACAATATAATTCAGACCGAATATTCGGAGCTGATGCAGAAATCATATATTGACTATGCGATGAGTGTCATTATAGCAAGAGCCCTGCCGGATGTGCGCGATGGGCTTAAGCCTGTACAAAGGCGTACACTTTATGATATGCATGAGCTGGGCATCAGGTACGACAAGCCATATAGAAAGAGTGCACGTATAGTCGGTGATACAATGGGTAAATATCATCCACACGGCGATTCATCAATCTATGATGCGATGGTTGTTTTGGCACAGGACTTCAAAAAGGGCATGCCGCTTATCGATGGACACGGTAATTTTGGCTCAATCGAGGGAGACGGAGCCGCTGCCATGCGTTATACTGAGGCAAGACTTCAAAAAATCACACAGGAAGCATATCTTGCTGATCTTGACAAAAATGTGGTTGATTTCATTCCAAACTACGACGAGACAGAAAAAGAGCCAGAGGTGCTTCCGGTCAAGGTGCCGAACCTTTTGATAAATGGAGCTGAGGGTATAGCAGTCGGCATGGCGACAAGCATTCCGCCACACAATTTTGGTGAGGTGGTGGACGGTGTGATTGCTTATATGAAAAATCCTGATATCACCACTGCCGAGATGATGCAGTATATAAAGGGGCCTGATTTTCCGACAGGAGGCATTGTTGCAAATCAGGATGATCTTGCAGCAATATATGAGACCGGACAGGGAAAGATAAAAATCCGTGGAAGAATCGAAATAGAGAAGGGTAAGGCAGGAAAGGACAAGCTTGTCATTACGGAAATCCCATACACAATGATTGGTGCCAATATAGGAAAATTCTTAAATGATGTCTATTCACTTGTCGAGTCAAAAGCGACAACGGATATTGTGGATATAACCAACCAGTCATCGAAAGAGGGAATAAGAATTGTCTTAGAGCTTAAAAAAGGTGCTGATGTTGAGGCACTTAAGAACCTTTTGTATAAAAAGACAAAGCTGGAGGACACTTTCGGTGTAAATATGCTGGCCGTCGCAAATGGAAGACCTGAGACGCTTGGTCTTGTACCCATCATAAGGCATCATGTCAATTTCCAGTATGAGATTGCAAAAAGAAAGTATGAGACTCTTCTTGCAAAGGAGCAGGAGAAAGAAGAAATACAGCAGGGACTCATAAAGGCCTGCAACGTGATAGATCTGATTATTGAAATATTAAGAGGAAGCCGTGACCAGAAAATGGCAAAGGCATGTCTCATAAACGGAGAGACAGAGGGGATTAAATTCAAGTCAAAGGCTTCAGAAGCCATGGCAGCCCAGCTTTGCTTTACTGAGCGTCAGGCAGCTGCTATCCTTGAAATGCGTCTGTACAAGCTGATTGGACTCGAAATTGAGGCTCTGATTAAGGAGCACGAGGAGACCAGGGCAAAGATTGCAGAGTACAGCGATATTTTAGAGCATCGCTCGTCCATGGCAAAGGTCATTATGAAGGAGCTTAAAGCGTTCCGCAAGGAGTATGCAAGGGACAGACGCACGGAGCTTGACAATCTCGAGGAAGCTGTTGTGGTCAAAAAAGAGCTTGAGGTATCGGATGTAGTGCTGCTTATGGACCGCTTCGGCTATGTGAAGACAGTAGATACTTCAACCTATGATAGAAACAAAGATACAGCTGACGCAGAGAACAAGCTGATATTAAAGGTCAAAAATATAGATAAGCTGTGCATTTTCACAAACAACGGAAACATGCATCTTGTCAAGGTGTTAGACCTGCCTTACGGCAAATTCCGTGACAAGGGCACACCTATTGACAATGTAAGCAACTATGACAGCAGTAAGGAGGATATAGTATTTATAGCACCTCTTATGGATGTTGAAAAGCACAAGCTTATATTTGGAACGAAGTCAGCCATGATAAAGCTCGTGGATGGTGCTGAGTTTGTGGTGACACGAAAGACCTCGCAGGCTACAAAGCTCATGGATGATGATGAGCTGTTGTTTGTTGACATGCTTTCAGAGAATGCTACAATGGTAATGCGTTCAAAGAAGGAGATGTTCCTTCGAATCGACTGCGGCACTATTCCTGAAAAGAAAAAGGCAGCAGTAGGTGTCAGGGGAATGAGGCTTGACAGAGAGGATGAGCTTACTGACATTTATCTGCTTAATGACCAGGATGAAAAAGAGGTCGAGGTAAAGGGTAAGCAGGTGGCGCTTCACAGGCTGCACATTGCAAACCGTGACACTAAGGGCGTGAAGAAATAATATATCGCATGACAATATAACGTAAAGCATAAACTGTGTACGGTTTTGAGTATGTATGGCCTGGAACAGTTAAAATATCTGACATGAAAGGAAGCGATGAGCTTGTTGGACAAATTAAGAGAGCTTGGCATTTCAGAAAATCTGATTAAGGAAATTGAAAAGTTTCGCTCGCAGTATCCGGTGGACAAGGAGTATGAGTCAAGAATCCCCGTGCCTACACAATTTTATTACGAAAGCGATGTGTGGGAGCAGGCTATAACCGCCGTTTTATGTGGAGAAAATCTGCTTTTAGTAGGAGAAAAGGCCACAGGAAAGAATCTTTTCGCAGAGAATCTGGCAGGTGTATTTAACAGACCACGCTGGGATGTGTCATTTCACGTAAATATGGATGCAGCATCACTTATCGGAACCGATACGTTTAGCGCCGGAGAAGTAACCTTCAGGCCGGGACCTGTGTATACAGCCGCAAAAACAGGCGGCTTTGCGGTACTTGATGAGATAAATATGGCAAAAAGTGAAGCTATGGCAGTGCTTCATGCCACACTTGATTTCAGACGTACAATAGATGTGCCGGGCTATGACAGACTGTCGCTTCATCCGGCAACAAGATTTATTGCCACGATGAATTACGGCTATGCAGGCACAAAGGAGCTAAATGAGGCTCTTGTATCACGTTTTGCGGTAATCCGGATGCCTATGATTTCAAAAGAGAGCCTTGTGAAGCTCATAAAGGAACATTATCCTGCAATACGTGAAGCGGGAGCAAATGAGCTTGCGGAGGTATTTCTTGAACTGCATACCAAGTGCAAAAATGGCGAGATATCATCAAAGGCACTTGATCTGCGTGGTCTCATCGGTTCAATTGGTATGATGGAAAAGGGCTTAAATATATATACAGCTCTGGATATGGGTATAACAAACAAGAGCTTTGATGAATATGAGCAGACGCTTATCCGTGATACAATCCGTGCAAGAATCTCAAGGAAGATGAGCGGAGAGCAGCTGTTTTGTTGATATGAGCTTGTGACATATGAAGGAATGGAACATATGGAAGAACAGGATATAAAGGAAGCAAAAAGAGCAAGAAACTTCATATGGATGGCGGCCTGTGATTATGACATAGAGCCGCTTTTTCTGGCATTTGCACCGGATGGCACTGCGGATATTTACCTTAATCTGATTATTGGGCTTGAATACAAGTGGTATGAGCATGACAAGATAGATGCCTTATTCAATCAGCTGACAGGAAAAAACGCTATGCTTTATGAGGGTCTTTTATGGATAGGTTTGGAAAATGCCCTGTATGAAAAGGAGAGACAAACGAGACCTGCCTTATACGATTTAAGGCTTGAGTACGCGAAAAAGAGCCTTGCAGGAGTCAATAAAAACAGGGAGTATTCGAGGATTGATATAATCAGAAATGCACATTGCAGAAGGATACTTGGAAAACCATCAGGTCTTTGCAAAGAGGATGAAGAGATACTGCATGCTTTTTGTTTTACACCTGATATGACAACGGATGAGATTATAGAAAAAACGCGAGAAAATCTGTGGAAGTATTTCTCGTATAAGCCGATAAAGGTGGCAAAGCCACAGGGCATATATTTCTTGCAGAAGGTAGCAGGAGCATTTCATTCAATAGGAAAAGTCAGCACACAGTATGTCAGAGCGAATAGCTTTTATGATAAAAATATGGCCTCGGACACAGCAGCTTTGTCTATGGAGCATTCAAAGAGATATCTGCTGCAGTTTGCACTGCAGAAAGATCCAATAGAAGCGAAGCGGTATGTGACAGCCTGCTTTGGAAAAAGCATGTATTCTGACAGGCAGCAGGCCGAGCTGGAGAAAAAGCTCTGTGTAGGAAATCACAAAAACTGTCACTTGCGTTTTACCAGAGGTATTTCATCGGAGAAAAAGCAGACTGTACCTGATGAGATTGACAACAAAAGAGAGCGCAGGGAAATTCTTGCATTTAAAAAAGAGACAGCCATGCAATATGACAAGAATAAAGAGCATTTTGAAAAAAACATGGCAGTGTATCAAAACAGTATAAGGAGACTTACAGAAAGCCTTAGAATGCACCTGGAGACAGCAGATGAGACATTTATGGATGCTTCAACACACGGCCGTATAAAGCCTTCGAGAGTATGGAAGGCGCTGTATCTGGACAATCCGCGTGTTTTTGAGCGAAAAGATGAGGTGGAGACGCCGGGCTTTTCTGTCGACATACTGATGGATGCGTCTTCTTCCAGAAAACAGATGCAGCAGAAGATAGCAGCACAGGCATATGTACTGTCAAAGAGTCTGACTAATTGTGGCATACCAGTGCAGATTTACTCATACTGCAGCATAAGAGGCTACACGGTGATGCACATCTTTAAGGAATATGACGATTATGGTGTGGAGGATGAATTATTTCATTTTGTTGCGGCAGGAAATAACAGGGATGGCCTTGCTCTGCGCGCGGCATCACATCTGATGGAGCTAAGTCCAAAGCCAAAGAAGTTACTTTTCATGTTTTCGGATGCAAGTCCCCAGGATGATCAGATAGCAGGGGAGGGAGCCTTTTATAAGGACAGGGAGTACACTGATGCTCTTGCTGTTAAGGACACCGTAAATGAGGTGCAGAGGCTTAAAAACCATGGAATAGATGTAATTGGCATCTTCATGGGAAGTGCACATGACAGTGAGCTTGCAACAAAGATATTCGGCAGAAGTCTAGTGAAGATAAAGAGTATTAACGAGTTTGCCGATGCTGTCGGACGAGTGTTAAATGAGATACTGAACTAGCATATTAATTAAAAGTACAATAAACTTAAAGCAATGGAGATAACAAATGAAAGCAATATTATTTGATTTGGACGGAACGCTGATTGACTCATCAGAGGGCATCACAAAGTCGGCACAATATGCACTTTCACACTTTGGCATAGATGAGCCGGACAGAAACAGTCTGTTTTTCTTTATAGGACCGCCGCTCATAAACACATTTATGGAGCATTACGGATTTACTAAGGAGAGAGCACTTGAAGCGGTCGGAAAGTACAGAGAACGCTATAACAAAATAGGTATATTTGAATGTTCGCTTTTTCCGGGAGTAAAGGAATGCATAGAGGCGCTTAAAGCAGCCGGCTATAGGATAGGACTTGCATCATCGAAGCCGGAAAAATCGTGTGAGCGTATTTTGGAGCATTTTGGAATACTTGATATGTTTGATGAGGTGGTCGGAGCTACGTTTGACGGCAGGATAGATACAAAGGAAGAGGTGCTTAACGAGGTGATGCGCCGGTGGTCAGACATTCCAAGGGATGAGATGTGTTTAATCGGAGATACTATGTTTGATATCGAGGGAGCAAACCGTGTCAATGTGCCAAGCATAGCGGTAAGCTTTGGCTTCGGCGATGTTAACGAGATGGTGAGTGCAGGAGCAAAAGCTGTGATAGATGATTTAAGGCAGCTTCCGGATGTACTTTCCAGGCTTTTCGATTAGCTTTTATGAAAATGCAATGCATTGAGACCTAAGGTTATAAACAGTAGATAGGAATGGGATTTCATGAATAAGAATTTAAAATTAAGAGCGATAGTGTGGGAGATAATTGTCCCGATTGTGCTTTACTACATTGTTTTTCTGAGCGCAATGTACTTTATTTTTGCGTTCATCGGACACACAACTTCGACATACATGATAGCGCAGATAATATCTGCAGCAATTACAATACCATTTATGTATTTTGCAAGCTATAAGCCGACACAGCAGATGTTTGTTAAAAAACCAAAGATAGACAGGGCACTTTTTATAAATGTGCTCTGGGTGATTGTGATTACACTGTTCATTTCATTTGCGCTCAATAATATCATCACCATGTCACCGCTTATCGGACTCTCAGAAGGATATGCCAGGGCGAATGAGAGCTTCTATGCAAGCACTCTTGTAATTGAGCTGATTGGCTCGGCAATTCTTTCTCCGATTATGGAGGAACTTGTTTTCAGAGGCATTGTATTTGGAAATATGCGCAAAATAATGAATGTGCCACAGGCGGTATTTTTGTCGGCGCTTTTGTTTGGGCTCATTCATTTTAATATAGTGCAGTTTGTCTATGCTTTTTTACTTGGCCTTGTGCTTGCAGCTTTCATGTATAAGTCAGGGCATGTGTATGCGGCTATGATTGGTCATATCACGGCAAATGCGTTTGCGGTAATAAGGACAGAGACAGGCATACTTGATAATACACTGGATGGAAGTGTGATGGCATGGGGAGTGTCTGTTGTGGCACTTGTTGCGGGTGTTGCTTTAATGGTATGTTATGTCCGCAAAATTAATAAAGGAAAATAGGGTAACAGCTATGCGCAGAGAACTTTTAGATGAACTTATGACAGTTTCAGAAGAAGAAAGTAAATACCGTGCGGGGCAGAATTTAATAGAAAGACAGCTATATTCGGGAGAGTCCATTGATGAAATAGACAGAGAAAAACTGCTCAAGAGAGGGCGGCTCATTACCGTCCGTCCTCACAGCCGTTTTGTGGATTTTCCGGAGCACAGGCACAATTACGTGGAAATAATGTATGTGGTACAGGGAAGAATCACGCATGTGATAGAGGGCAAGGAGCTTGTGATGCAAAGCGGTGATGTGCTTATGCTAAATCAATATGTAGCTCATTCCATAAAAAGAGCAGAGTATAATGATATAGGAATAAACTTTATCGCTCTGCCGGAATTTTTTGAAATTCCTCTTTCAATGTTAAACGGAAAAAATGTGCTTGCTGAGTTCATAATAGGGGCACTCAGGCAGAAAAATCCGGTATCGCATTATCTGCTGTTCAGGCTCGATAATAATTTACAGATTGATAATTTGATGGAAAATATGATAGAGTCGATGTTTCATGAGAAAAATAGTGGTAGCAACAGCTATGATATTATGAATCAGTATTCTATGGGGCTTGTGTTTTTATATCTGCTAAATCATCTTGAGGATTTAAGCCACAATTCATCTATGGATTACAAGGAGACGATAGTTCAGGCGGTGCTTGAATACATAGACAGCGACTGCCGGAATGCCAACTTGACAAAGATAGCGGAGGATACACACCAGTCTGTCACGGTACTAAGCAAACTCATAAAGCAGCGCACCGGCTCTAATTTTCAGGAGCTTTTGCAGCAGAAGCGTTTTAGCATGGCAGTAAAGCTTCTCTTAGATACTGATCTGTCGGTTGAGGACATAGCACTTGATGTCGGATACGAAAATCAAAGCTACTTTTTCAGACAGTTTAAAAGTCGCTATGGTATGACACCGCGGAAGTACAGAATAGAGCATGTAAATGTAAAATAGAAAATAAGGACAGTTTTTTAGTCTAATCAGAGCCTAAAAAACTGTCCTTATTTTTGTTAATTTAAAAATCATAAAATATTTAAATTAACAAGGGGGTATTCTATGAATACAATACATGCGATTATTTTTGATCTTGACGGTGTTATATGCTTTACTGATAAATATCATTATCAGGCATGGAAAGAGCTTGCAGACAGGGAAGGGATATACTTTGATGAGAAGATTAATGATAGACTGCGTGGAGTAAGCCGTATGCAGAGCCTTGATATAATTCTTGAGAGAGCTTCAAGGGAATATACTGAGGAAGAAAAAGAAAGTATGGCAGCAATGAAAAATGAAAGCTATGTAAAACTGCTTGAAAATATGTCAACAAAGGATCTTTCAGATGAAGTGAAAAATACTTTGGACAAACTGCGTCACAGAGGCTATAAACTTGCAATAGGCTCAAGCAGTAAAAATACTAAGAAGATATTAAAGCAGATAGGCTTAGTTGATTATTTTGATGCCATAAGTGATGGAACAAATATCACGAAATCAAAGCCTGATCCGGAAGTCTTTCTAAAAGCGGCAGATATGGTGGAAGAAAAACCACAGAACTGTCTGGTAGTAGAGGATGCAGCCGCAGGAATAGATGCAGCCTGTGCAGGTGGATTTTTAAGTGCGGGAATCGGAGATGCAGCCGCACATGAGGGCGTAACATATCCGATCCGCACATTTGGAGAACTTCTTTCTATTTGTCAGGACTGCTAAGCTGTGAGATCAGCGTTATATTTATCAATCTGATCTCTAACAATTCTAAAGTGGCATTCAGTTTGAGGATTTTATCATTGCCTACATTTACAAGGCTCTGATGAAATCCCGGACGGGATGCCATTTTTAACATCTCTAATTCTTCCGCAGTGGTAAGCTCTAATGAGCCCATGTCTGTCCACTGATCATAGGCACTTCCATGAGTTCGGTTTACATAAGTTTCAGAAATCTTATATTCTCCGGGTTCTATATCTGACAGGGTAAGTCCGATGGCTACAGGTTCGGCATCAGCAAATACGGTATATCTGTCATTTTCCGTCATATCAAAACGCTCTCCATTAGCATATAGATAGTTAAAATGCTTGTAGTTATAAAGCATGATCTGATAGCTGTTATTCTTTTTGGTGACAAAATAGCCGTCTCCACGTCCAAGGAACTGATTGCCAAGCTGATTTAGCAATGTGTAGGCATAGTAACTTGCCTTTGGTATTCCGTTTATGGTGTAAAGTCCGAGACCTCCGAAAAAGAGTTTGTCAGGTAATGCACCGTCAGCCATCAGATCAGTAAGAGCCTGATATGTAAAACTACTCAGTCGATCATAATTTTCAAGTATATTTTTTACTATATAGCAGGATTTGTAGCAGGTGTCATTTAACAGATCCTGCTGGCTTGGAGTGTTATTCCACTCTGACAGGTAGATAGGCATATTGCCAAGCTTGAGCTGCCTGCGCTCACGCATTACCTGCATTACAAAATCCTTAAGACCATCGGGATTTTCGGATAAGCTCATTGTGTATACGAAACCGAAGGACTCCTTTGAGTGATTTGGATTTGAAAAAAGCCTGGTATCATAATATGTGAAACTTAAGCTGTCAGGGGTACAGTTGTTTGTGCGGCACCATTCCCAAAAATGCAGATACCAGTTTTCATAATCATCCGCCACAATGTAGTAGGTTGGTGGAAGAGAAAACTCTATATCAGGACAGAAATCTTTGATGCAGTGATAGGTTTCTCTGTAAAATTCAAAAAAATCTTTTTCATTTGCAAAACCAAAAAGTTCAGAACTGGTATCGGGCTGGTTCCAGAGTCCGAATTTCCAGTTTTTAATGACATCAATACCATAGCGGTCACTGATATGATGTAAAAACTTAAGTACAAGCATACACCAGGCATTTACAGACTGCGGCTGGCTTACATTTGATCCGAAAAGTCTCTTATTAGGATATTTTGCCAGTTTTTCCGGCATATACGATAACTGTATCCACGGCTTTAAGTTATTTTTACACACAAAATCTAAAACCTTATCTGTATAGGAGAAACTGTATACAGGACTGCCTGCGGCATTTTCATTGTATACATGAAGCTCATCCGAAAATATTCCACACAGCTTAATATATTCAAAACCAATGGTTTTCTGTAAATGGGAGAGCATATCCTGCACTTCACTTATAAGTATGTCGCTCGCACGTCCGACGGTCATCATCTTTTTCCATGTGTGGACTAAGGAGTAGGAGCTTTGACTGACAGATATACTTATATCCTGTCTGGTGGCAGGAGATGCAACCTGTGTGTGAATATCGTCATTTAAGTATTTTTTAAGCCCTGCTATATAGTTGTGCTGTTCTATTGGCTGTGTCGAAAGTTCTTTTGACTGTTTTTGCTCGCGACGGTATTCCTTAGGCAGCATATTATATTGTTTCTTAAAGAGTGTTACAAAGGCATGGCTGTTAGGAAAACCGCTGTCGATCGCTATTTCATCAATATTTTTATCTGTTGTCGAAAGCTCATGTACAGCATGCATGAGCCGGTACTGGTTTAAGTAACCAAGGAAATTCATTCCATAGTATTCAACAAAAAATTTTGACAGATAAGGAACTGACAGGTGAACCTCATCTGCTAATTCCTTTAATGTGATGTTTTCAGTATATCTCTGCTGGATAAGCTGTGAGATCTCAGAAATCCTCAGGGCATATTTATGGTTTTTCTTTTCCTTTGATGTGGAGAGCTTTATGCGGAAATTGCGGTATAAAACATCCATTATATTGTAGATATATGACCAGCTGCGAAGCTCATAGCCTTCCTTTTTGTCTACGTTAGTCTTTATTATGTGTGCGATAAGCGAGCGCAGTTTGGCGAATGCCTCGTCATTATCTGATACCGAACTGACACAGAAAAAGCGGGGATGCGAAGGAACCGGCAAAATCTGTTCGAACAGTGTCTGGTTAAACAGCACCGTCACGACAACACAGTTTACACCATGCAGTTCATGCAGTGTAAGTGTATTGATACAAAAGACATCATCTTCTTTAAGACTGTACATATGATCGTCTATCTGCAAAGTACATTTTCCGGACACGATCATGGACAGCTCGAAATAGTCGTGCATCTGCTGTCTGATATGATCGAAACGCTGCATGGTACAGCGGACCGGCATATGAAGATTGTCATCTGATATAAGATAGTAATTCTCGGACATATTTATCCTCCTTATCGCAAAAAAAAGATTATAAATTAATTAAAACATACATGTAATGCGAAAATCAATAAAAACATCAAATTTTTAATCTGTTTTGAGACTCGATAGTAAATATAATGGACAGATACAAAAGAAGATCATAAAAATATTAAAAATTAAAGTGAAACAGATAAAAAACAAAATCACATGATAATTAACGAAATTCTATAATATCCATAAAGACGAGGTGATAAAAATGAATGAACCAATTTTAAAAGTTGAAAACATGAATAAAAAATTCGGAAGTACGATAGCCCTGAATAATGTATCACTTACAGTGTATCCGGGAGAGATCAGAGGACTGATAGGTGAGAACGGATCAGGAAAGTCAACAGTTACTTCGATCGTGGCAGGAATGCAGCCATGTGACAGCGGTACGATGACATTTAAAGGTCAGGACTGGAAACCTCTCAGTATGATAGATGCACTGCACAGAGGAATAGGAATGATCGTTCAGGAAAGCGGAACAATACAGGGAATAACAGTGGCAGAAAATATTTTCCTGGCGGAGACAGAGAAATACAGAAATAAACTGGGACTCATAAACCGCAAAAAGATGAACTCAGATGCTACTGCGGTTATGAAGAATATAGGTGTGAATGATGTTACCGGAGATATGCTTATGCAGAAGCTGGATTTCCAGACAAGGAAACTGGTGGAAATAGCAAAGGTGATCATGAAAGAGCCTCAGATACTTGTGATAGACGAGACAAGCACAGCACTTTCACATGACGGAAGACAGATCTTATACAACATAATGAATAAGTTCAGAAAAGAGAATAAGTCAGTGATATTCATATCACACGATCTGGATGAGATCATGGAAGTGTGTGATACATTAACAGTTTTAAGAGATGGACAGATAATAAGGACTTTCGATAAGGATGAGTTTGAGGCTGGTGCGATACGTGCGAGCATGATCGGAAGAGAATTGCAGGGAGATTACTACAGAAGTGATTTTAAGGCAAGCGCACAGCAGGAAGTTGCACTGGATGTTAAAAATCTTGTATACACAGACCGCTTAAAGGATATTTCTTTTCAGATAAGAAAAGGCGAGATCGTGGGAATCGGAGGTCTGGCACATTGCGGAATGCATACGCTTGGAAAGGTATGCTTCGGTGCATTAAAACCGGAGCAGGGAAACGTTACCGTGTGTGATGGCACAAAAGTTGACAGTCCTGCAACTGCCATGAAGAAGAGAATAGGATATGTTTCAAAAGACCGTGATGTTGAATCTTTATGCCTGAATGCAAGCATAGAGGACAATATTTCAATCGCGGGAATGGATGAATTTGCTGTCAAAAAATTCCTTGTACTGAGAAATAAAGAAAAAAGATATGTTGATAATCAGATCAAAGAGCTGTCGATCAAATGTGCCGGCAGAGATCAACAGGTATCACAGCTTTCTGGAGGAAATAAGCAGAAGGTCGTATTTGGAAAATGGATCGGCTGCGGAAGTGAGATCCTCATTCTCGACTGTCCGACAAGAGGTGTGGATATAGGTGTAAAGCAGGCAATGTATCAGCTTATGATAAAGCTCAAAAACGAAGGAAAATCAATACTTATGATAAGCGAGGAACTGCCGGAGCTTATAGGAATGAGCGACCGTATTCTCATCATGAAAGACGGAGAGATAAAAAAGAATTCGAAAGAAGTGAGGAGCTTTCAGACTCACAGATTATCGAATATATGATTTAGGAGGCAAATGCAATGACTAAGAATAAAAAGATAGTGATAAGTGCATTACCGTTTGTGGCACTTATTGCACTGTTTGCGATATTTTGTGGGATTGTAAGCAGTAAAGGTTATCGGTTGGATATGTACATAAAGATCATTTTTAATGAAGGAATAGTGCTATCCATAGTTGCAACAGGAGCGATTTTTATCTATACGTTGGGATCATTTGATATCAGCCTTGGAGCAGCGACTCTTTTTGCAGCAACTCTTGGAGTAGTCTCTTATAACAAAACAGAAAACCTTGGAGTGATGATGCTTGTTATCCTGCTTTCAGGAATTGGATGTTCACTTTTAAATTCAGTGCTTGCGTCACTGTTTCACATTCCGGTGTTTGTCACAACTGTAGCGATGATGTCCGTGCTGTCAGCTATAGCTTCACAGATAATCACTACAAAGGGTGGTGCTGTTGGTGGAATAAGTATTCCAAGTGCGGTAGTAAAACCAATGGATACATCGGTGTTTAAAATTATTGTTCTGGTAATATGGGTAGCTGTATGTATTTTCATATTTAATTATACAAAGTTTGGAAGAAGAGAAAAATTTGTAGGTGGTAATCCGGTCTGCTCGGAGCTTTCTGGTATTAAATACAATAAATATGCGATACTTGGATTTCTGATCGCAGGAATAGGTGTAGGAATCGGAGCATTTATGACTCTTGTGTATACACCATCTGTTACTACGACAACAGCAGGAGACATTGGAATGAATATCATGGTTGCCATCGTATTTGGTGGTATGCCTATATCAGGAGGTGCCAGATCAAAGATATATGCGGCTGTAGTAGGAGGCTTTTCATATATCATACTGAATAATATTCTGGATCTGCTTATTGACTCAACATCGGGATATGGAATCACACAGATCATAAGTGCGGTATTTTTCCTGATAGTCGTTTATGTTGCGAGTGTAAATTATCGTTCGCAGATGTTACCAAGGTAGAATTTAACACACAGTGTGTTAAAGATATATTCATTAAGAATAGGGAGGAAGAACAATATGAAACTTAAAATGAAGAAACTGGCAGGTCTTGGACTTGTAGCCGCAATGTCACTGTCTACACTGGCAGGATGCGGAAACAGTGGAAATGCAGCGGGGGACACATCTGCAAAGGAAAGTAAAAAGCAAAGCGATGTCAAGATCGGAGTACTGGTTCAGGATGTAAGTGGCGAGGAGGCTCTTGGCTTCAGAGCTTATTATGAGGATTATATCGCAGATCAGTATGGTGTGACATTTACATATACAGATGAGCTTACAGATGCTGCAAGCGAGAAATCAGCAATAGAAAAATTTGCATCACAGGGATATCAGGGTGTTATCTCTTTCTCAAGCAATGACCGTGCATTACAGATCGAAACATGTGAGTCAAACCAGATTTATTATGCTGTAGCAGCAGGAATGCTTGATGATGACCAGTATGAGCAGTATAAGGGCAATGAGTATTTCTTGGGACAGGTTGGACCAAGCATGGAAACTGAATACCAGGCAGGCGTTGATATGGGAAAATTCTTTGCTGACAAGGGTATTAAGACAGTAGCAATGTATGGTGCATTTATTCCAAATCCAATGCATGTTTACCGTGTTGCAGGTGTACTTTCAGGACTTGGACTTTCTTATGACGGTTCGACTGATGAGGCTGAGGTAGTAGGCAAGATCTTTGCAGACCAGGGCGTTGATCCTTCTAAGGTGTCAGGAGATATCGAGATGGTAGCTTATCTGCAGGGATATGGTGATACAACAACTGATGAGATCAATGCAGCAATTCAGGCTGCTCCTGACGCATTTATCTCTGTAGGAATGGCAACTACATTCTTCACACAGCAGTTAAATGCCGCTGGAATTGAGTTTTCTGATATTGATTCATTTACAAAGAGCAATGGTGAGGCAATAACAAGTGGAAAACTCGTATACCTTGCAGGTAAGTATTCATCTTCAGTAGGACCTGCTTTCGCACTTATCATGAATGCAATAAACGGAAATATTGTACGTGATGCAGATGGAAATGCTGTATCTATCAGCCAGAATTATCAGGTTGCAACAGATGAGGCAACATTTGATGAGTTCTATAAGACAGATAATGGAGACAATCCAATTTACAATAAAGAAACATTAGACAAGATCATTGGGGACTCTGTTACCTGTGACGACATTACTAAACTTGTAGAGTCTAAATAAACTTATTTTTCATTACCGGTCGCGGCTTAAACGAGCCGCGTCCTCTCCAAATGAATGACAGATATTGTCATTTATTTGGAGAGGGTATTTAAAAGCATACCTAAAAATGAGAGGAGAAAATATCATGAATAAAAAACATTCTATAAAAAATTTCTTTGGGGCAATAGCGATACCGCTTATAGTAGCAATTCTGCTTCAGGGCATATGCCTAAGCAAAGGAAGAACAATGATAGCTAATATCACAAGTTTTGATAATTTTATAGTATACGTAGCGATAGTTATGATAACAACTATAGCATTGTCTATTAACTTAAACAGCGGACGATTTGATTTCTCATTAGGATCAATGTCCATACTTTCTTCGGTTTTAGGAGCTAAAATTACATATTCGGTCTTAGGTGGCGGAAATTACAGTGCGCTTATGATGTTCGTACTTACCGTGGTATTTGGTATGCTGCTCGGACTGATCTCAGGTCTTTTGTATGTAGCATTGCACCTGCCTCCGATCATTACATCACTTGGTGTGACACTGATATATGAAGGTGTTCTTTTTACAATAACAGAGGGACGCTATGTTATGAAAGAAGTACAGAATGCATCTATGACAGCATTTACGGGAAACTGGATATATGCAGCTATCATAATAGCGATAGTACTTGTTTTATCAATAGGAATATTTGATTATACAAAATTCGGATACGACTACAATGCACTTAAAAACGGACAGAAGGTTTCGGTCAACACAGGTATCAAAGAAATTCCAAATGCTATAGGCTGCTACGTGATATGCGGAGGACTTATGGGAATAGTCGGTTTCTTAAATGCTGCAAGAAATACTACGATCAACGGAGGTCAGCTTAACTTTGGATCTATCAGCATTATGTTTACAGCATTTTTACCAATGTTTATAGGATCATACATCAGTTGTTTTGCAAATGAGAAAATCGGTTTCCTTCTGGCTGCATTATGTATGTCAATGCTCAATTCGACATTTGCAGTATTTTCAAATGAAGTAAATGCTTCAATGCAGGCAATAATCAATGCGGTTCTTCTGGTGGTATTTTTAATTTACCTCAGTAATGAGCATTTGCTGGTAAGTCTTTTTATAAGAAAGCACAAATAAAAATCGGGAGGAAACATGATGATTAATTTAACAAAGAAACCATTCTCACTGTCAAAAGAGGATATTGAATGGGTGGAGAATACAAAGTCAGCAATGACTGTAGAGGAAAAAATAGGTCAATTGTTTGTACCGATAGGATATTCCGGTGATCCTGACTATTTGCAGAATGTAATGCTTTCACATCATATTGGTGGAATCATGTACAGATGTGGAGAGTCTACAGAAATGCAGCAGACACACAGATATTTGCAGGAACACAGTAAGATACCTCTTCTGATAGGTGCAAATCTTGAGGACGGAGGCTGTGGAATAGCGACAGACGGAACACAGTACGGAAAGCAGATGCAGGTAGCTGCCACAGGAGACGTGGAGGACGCATACAGACTCGGTAAGGTAAGCTGCAGCGAGGGTGCGGCAGTAGGCTGTAACTGGGCATTTGCTCCGGTCGTTGACATAGACAGGAACTGGAGAAATCCTATCACAAACGTAAGAACCTATGGCGATGATCCGCAAAGGGTGTTAAATTGCGGACTGAATTACATGAAAGCTGCGAAAGAGGAAAATGTACTTGTTGCAATAAAGCATTTTCCGGGCGATGGCTGTGATGAGGTGGATCAGCACATACTTACGAGCGTCAATAATTTATCATGTGAAGAGTGGGATGAGACATACGGAAAAATATATGGAGGACTGATAGAAGCAGGTGCGCAGACAGTGATGGTAGGTCATATCGCACAACTGGCATATCAGAAGCAGTATAATCCGGATTTTGGCGACAGGCTGATTCCGGCTACGTTATCACCGGAGCTGTTAAAAGGCTTACTTCGTAAAAAGCTTGGATTTAACGGACTTATAGTTACTGACTCAACCTGTATGGTTGGATTTAGCTGTGCAATGGAAAGAGAGAAAGCTGTTCCATATGCGATAGAATCAGGCTGTGATATGTTTCTGTTTAACAAGGATCTGGATGAGGATTATCATTATATGTTAAATGGTTACAAGCAGGGAATTCTCTCAGAACAGCGTCTGGATGAGGCTGTCACGAGGATTTTAGCTACTAAGGCATCTCTTGGATTACATAAAAAAGCAAAGTCTGATATCGTGCCGGATAAAAAAGCACTTGAAGCATTAAAATCAGATGAGCATGTTACCTGGGCAAAGAACAGTGCCAATAAGGCAGTTACACTTGTAAAAGACACAGAGCATATACTTCCGGTCAGCCCTCGCAAAACAAAAAAAGTACTGCTTGAGATCATGGGAGATTTCCCATCGAATGAAAGAGTACTGGAGAGTTTTAGAAGCAGACTGGTTATAGAGGGCTTTGATGTTACTGTGTATGAGAAAGAAAACTTTGAAACAGCAAAATTTGATGTAGAGACATTTAAGAGTAGTTATGATCTCGTTATCTATATCGGAAATGTGGAGAATGCATCAAATAAAGTAACAAACAGGCTTTCATGGTATACATTCTGGGGAAATGGCAACAATGTCCCTTGGTTTACCGCAGAAAGACCGGTCATATTTATAAGTCTTGCAAATCCGTATCATCTTATAGATGTACCTATGATAAAAACCTACATAAATGGATATTCAAACAGTGAATATGTGATAGATGCTGTTGTTGAAAAGATCATGGGAAGAAGCAGGTTTGAAGGAAAAACTCCGGTTGATCCGTTCTGCGGAAAAGAATATTTGAAATGGTAAGTTTTAAGAATAAGAGAGAAACAGGTTATGGAAAAAGAAAACAGATTATTTGATAAGGCTTTAAGCCTTTTGCCAAAAGTAAAAGAAACATTTGTCTGTCCGTCAGAGGATCAGAAATATTCTACACCTCTTAAAAAGGGGGATCATGTGGAAATAGATTTTGGAAAACATCTTGTAGGACGATTAAAAATTAAATTTGGATATAAAAATTCCCATCCTGATGCGCCTGTGTGGCTTAAAATATCTTTTGCAGAAAATCATAAAGAGTTTGAAGAAAAAGTGGAGGACTATAATGGCTGGATATGCTCGGCATGGGTGCAGCAGGAGCAGATGCATTTTGATCTGATACCGGCAGAATATACACTGCCGAGAAGATACTCATTCAGATATGTAAGAATAGAAGTGCTTGATATAAGTTCAAAATTTGATCTGATAATTGAGGATGCAAAAGCCATTGCCGTATCATCGGCAGATGACAGCAGACTTGTTTCATATGACAATACGGACGAAGAACTGGTAAACATAGACAGGATCGCATGCGCGACACTGCATGATTGTATGCAGGAAGTCTTTGAGGACGGACCGAAAAGAGACCGTAGATTATGGATGGGAGATCTGCGTTTGCAGGCACTTGCAAACTATGAGACATATCAGATGAATGATATGGTAAAAGGATGTCTGTATCTGTTTGCAGCACTGCCGATGCCAAATGGACAGGTTGGTGCGTGTCTGTTTTTAGAGCCAAAGCCGGAGGTGGACGATACGAGCATGTTCGATTATTCACTGCTCTTTGTAGCGGCTTTGTGGGATTATTATAAGCAGACTAAAGATATCGAGGCTCTCCGAGAGCTGTGGGATACCGCAAAAACACAGATCTCACTGGCAATGAAGCAGGTAGACTCTGATGGAACTGTAAAGGACAGTGATAAGCTGGGATGGTGCTTTTTAGACTGGTCGCTGGAGCTTAATAAGCAGGCAGGAGCGCAGGGAGTTTTGCTTTATGCAATGAAAAGTGCTATTGCGATAGCGCACGAACTGGGAAAAGAACGTGATGCGGATTGTATTTCACAGACATATGAATTGTATAAGAGTGCAGCCATAAGACATTTTTACAATGAAGAGAAAGGCTTGTTCTTAAGTGGAAAATCAAAACAGATCTCATATGCAAGTCAGGTGTGGCTCATATTGGGAGGAGCAGTTTCTCAGGAGGAAGGACTTAAGATATTACATAATGTGGCTGAATATGAGGATGCGATAGATATGGTCACACCATATATGCATCACTATTATATAGAGGCACTTATATCATGTGGTGCAATGGATGAGGCACTTGATGTTATGAGGAAGTATTGGGGCGGTATGGCAAAACTTGGTGCAGACACCTTCTGGGAGCTGTATAATCCGAAAAATCCTGATGAGTCACCGTACGGTGGAACTATCGTAAACAGCTATTGTCATGCATGGAGCTGTGCACCGGCATATTTCCTTAGAAAATATTTTTGAGAAATAGTGTAGAGGTAATGCTATGAAAAAAATCGGAAATAAAGTATTTTTAATGATATTGGTTTTTGGCGCTATTTTTGGAATTAATACTGTGGTTTCGATAAGTACGCAGAACAGGGTAAAGCAGGCAGGTCTTGATATAACGGATGAGTATATACCTATACAGACCGAGATCTTTACTATACAGAAAAGCATGGAAAGAGGTCAGAAATATCTTAACATCATAAGTCTGTATGATAATGCCGATTTAAGATCACAGCTTGAAAGTTCGCTGGCTGATGAAGTAAGTACAATAACTGAGAGCGAAAAAAAGATAGACAGCTATCTTGAGAGTGTTGATAATGCAGACTTAAAAAGTGCTGTCAAGGAATATGAGCAGTTTCTTTCCGAGGTTATAGTACAGTTTGATCAGATACAGGGATATGTGGATGCAGGGGATTTCACACAGGCAAGTGTTGCACTGGGAGTTGATTTTCAGCAGCTTGTAATAGGCACGGGAGAAGAGAGTGAGAAAAACCTGACAGCGGCACTGGAACAGGGAATATCTGATATGTCTAAACAGTATAATCAGGCTGTAAAATATAATCTCTTAATGACAAAAGTTTTATTTTCGGTTTTCATTCTGATCGCAGTGGCAGTAATTTTTATCATGTATAGGACGATAAGCAGACCTGCAAGTGAAGCCTGCAGCCAGTTAAATATCATTATAGACGGGATAGACAGGAAAGAAGGAAATCTGACACAGAGGATCAACGTAAGATCAAGTGATGAAATAGGAAGATTGTCTGATGGTGTTAACAGCTTTATCATGCAATTACAGAATATCATATCAAATATAAGCAGACAGTCTGCTACAATGCAGCAGGCACTTGCGCTGATGAATAAGGAAGTTAACAGTTCCGACAATAATGTAAACTATATTGCTTCAATGATGGAAGAAATCACGGCAAGTATGGAAGAAATATCATCATCCATAGAAGGTCTTACACAAAATACTCATGAGATACTTGAGTCTATCAACAGTGTGAGTGATCAGACCAACGAAGGTGTAGCCATAGCGGCTGATATCAAGGCTCTTGCAATAGGAGTAAAAGAAGAGACAGAAAAGAAGAAAATGGAGATCCAGAATATCATCGGATCAAAGCAGGAAATTTTATCAACATCGATCGAGCAGAGCAGACAGATAGGAAGTATCAATAATCTGACAAATGATATTCTTGATATTGCAAGCCAGACAAATTTACTGGCTCTGAATGCCTCAATAGAAGCAGCCCGTGCCGGTGAGGTTGGAAAGGGATTTGCGGTTGTAGCAGATGAAATCAGGCAGTTGGCTGAGAACAGTAAAAATACTGCGAGTGATATCCAGGGTATAAGTGTCGGCGTGATCTCTGCCGTTAATCAGCTTATGGACAATGCGCAGGATTTTATGGAGTTTGTTCAGGACAGGATCATGGGGGATTATGTGGGATTTGAAGGTGCCACGGATATGTATTATGAAAAGGCTGAGCATATGGATTCTGTAATGGCAGCATTTAATACAAATATTGCTTCACTGCGCAAGGTCATGGAAGAAATGAATGGAGGGATTACAAATATATCAACGGTTGTTGAAGAAAATGCACAGGGAGTAAGCACTGCAACTGAAAATGTGTCAAGTCTTGCAAATTCAATAGCAAACATACATGAACGTGCTATAGACAATGTAAATTGTTCAAATATGCTTATGGAAGAGATGAAGCGTTTTCAGAAGATTTAATGTATGATCAAAGGGTGATGTAGATGATGAGAAAAAGGATTGCATTTTTGGCAGGGGCGATCAGCTTTGATAACCAGAGCCGTGTGGTGGATGGTGTATTAAAGCGGGCCTCTGAAATGGGGATTGATGTTTATATATTTACATGCTTTGTAAATTATGATGAACTTGAAGAAAACAAAATAGGTGCTTTCAGGATAATGGATCTTCCTGATTTTTCGACTTTTGACGGTGTGATATGCATGAAAAATTCCATACAGTATGAACCGGCAGCAAGATCCGTGGTAAATCGGATAATAAAAAGTAAAGTTCCTGCTGTAAGCATTGATGAGAAGATAAATGGAATGCATTATGTCGGAATATCGGACTATAAAAGTCAGAAAAGCATAGTGGAGCATCTGATAAATGAACATCATCTTACAAAAATAAATTATGTATGCGGAATTCTGGAGGGAAAAGAGGGCGCAGACAGATATCGTGCGTATAGGGATGCTATGGCAGAACATGGCATTCCTGTTTGTGATGATCAGATTTATTATGGAAATTACAACCGCGAGAGCGGCAGGAAAGCTGTGGAATTTTTTGCAAAGACAAATATGCCACAGGCGATAGTATTTGCAAATGATGCAATGGCAATAGGCGGTACAGAACGGCTCAGGCAGTACGGGTACAGAGTGCCTGAAGATATCGTGATCACAGGATTTGACAACGATGAATTGTCGGAATTTTGTGTGCCATCACTTACAACTGTAGATAGGAGACAACAGAAAATCGGAGAAACAGCAGTAGATCTGCTTTTGGCAAATGAAGATGAGTGTGAGATAGAGCAGGAAACGCAGGTCTTATACAGGGAGAGCTGCGGCTGCAATGAGCAAAGTGAGATGAAGCTTACTGATCTTAGGATAGACTATCAGAATAAATGCTTAATATATGAAGAGGCTCTTGATACGCTAAAAAGCATGCAGCTTGATCTTACCGGACTTGAGAGTATAGACGAGCTTTGCGGCAGGCTGAAAAAATATGTTATAAGATCAGATATGAAAAGTTTTTATCTGTGTCTGTGTGACAGAAAGAAACTGTTTGAGGGCGATACTTTAAAATGTGAAAGCTACACACAAAACATAAACATTCCTATTGCATATCATAATGAAGAGTTTAGCAGTTATAATGAATTTCCCACAAGGGATATATTGCCGGAGGCTGTAAGAAATACGGACAGGCAGACGTTTTATGTAGTCACACCGATATACTACCAGAAAATATGTTATGGCTATTGTATATCAGATGGAAGTACATTTGCGCTTAAAAGTGAACTTTCATATCTGTGGACTGTAAATATCGCAATGGCACTTGAAAATATCCGTAAATGGAAATGGATAAACAGAATGAATGAAAAAATAAGCCGTATGTGGAAGTATGATATGCTGACGCAGGTGCTTAACAGAAGTGGTTTTTTCTTTTGCGCGGAGGAACTGGTAAAAGATATAAAAAGCACAGACAGTATGGCATTTATGATCTTTCTTGATATTGACGGATTAAAGAGCGTAAACGATAATCAGGGACATGAGGTAGGGGATGCGTTTATTGCAGAGATAGCGGATGTGTTAAAAAGAGCTGTTCCGAAGGACTGCCTCATAATGAGGTACGGAGGAGATGAATTTGTAGTATTCGGAAGCTGTGAGAATGGTGACAGGATGAGAGCGATAGTAAGCCGGATCAAAGCCATGATAGCGGAGGCAAATGAAGCTCCTGACCGCAGATACACATTATCAGCCAGCTTTGGATGCTCTGTGCATGATGCGGAAGAAATCGAAAATCTTAACGGACTGATAGAAGCAGCCGACAAGCAGATGTATCAGGAGAAAAAAGCAAAGAAGAAAAAATTGAGTAATAATAATATATAAGAAAATAAGGACAGTTTTTTGGTCTAATCAGAGCCTAAAAAACCGTCCTTATTTTTGTTATCTTAAATTCACAGACGAGATATCATGATTTTAAGAGAAGGAGATAAAAAGGATGGACAATAAATACTATCTGGCGGTAGATATTGGGGCTTCAAGCGGACGGCACATGCTCTGCCATCTGGAAGATCACAAGATGGTACTTGAAGAAATCTACAGATTTTCAAACGGAATGACAGAGAAAAACGGTCATAAAGTGTGGGATATCAGACGATTATCAGATGAGATAAAAGAGGGCATGAAAAGGTGTGCACAGCTTGGAAAGATACCTTACAGCATGGGGATCGATACATGGGCTGTAGACTATGTGCTGCTTGATGAAAACGACAAGGTATTAGGTGACGCATACGCGTACAGAGATGTCAGGACACAGGCTATGGATCAGGAGGTCTACAGATATATTTCAGAAGATGAGCTGTATCAGAAAACAGGTATACAAAAGCAGATATTTAATACGATATATCAGCTTATGGCAGTAAAGGTAAAAGCACCTGAGATCATGGCAAAAGCCAGGGATATGCTTATGATACCGGATTATTTTCATTTTTTACTGACCGGAAATAAGGTTCAGGAGTATACAAATGCAACCACAACACAGCTTGTAGATCCAATCACAAAGGACTGGAACAGGGAATTTATAGAAAAGCTGGGATTTCCGCAGGAAATATTTAAGGAGATAAAAAAGCCCGGATATGAGGTCGGAGAGCTGACAGTGGATATACAGGGGCAGGTTGGCTTTAACTGCAAGGTTGTACTGCCGCCTACACATGATACGGCTTCTGCGGTGCTTGCAGTTCCGACACAGGATGATAGGCCGCTTTATATAAGTTCGGGAACGTGGTCACTCATGGGAACAGAGCTTAAAGAAGCAAAGTGCAGTGCCATGAGCATGAAGAAAAATCTGACAAATGAGGGCGGTTATGATTACAGATTCCGCTATCTGAAAAACATAATGGGACTCTGGATGATACAGTCGGTAAAAAGAGAGATAGCACCGGATATGGGATTCGGTGAGCTCTGCGACCTTGCGGCAAAGGCTGATATTTCATCTGTGGTCGATGCAAACGATGAGAGATTTCTTGCACCGGAGAGCATGACAAAGGAAGTAAAAAAAGCCTGTATGGAAAGCGCACAGCAGGTACCACAGACCACTGCTGAGATCGCGGCAGTCATATACAAAAGTCTTGCGCAGTGCTATGCAAAGACTATAGAAGAGCTAGAAGCGATAACGGAAACAAAGTTTGACTGTATACATATCGTAGGCGGTGGTGCCAATGCGAAGTATTTAAATGAGCTGACTGCAAAGGCAACGAAAAAGACGATATACGCAGGACCTACAGAGGCAACTGCCGTGGGAAATATTGCATCACAGATGATCGCGGCAGGCGAACTGTCTGATTTAAAAGAGGCAAGAAAATCTATTTTTAACTCTTTTGAGATAAAACAATATACCCCGGATTAATAAATTATAACTATTAATATAGATAAAATTAATATAGATAAAAGGAGAAACAGATGTTAGTTGAGACAAAAGCAAAGGTTGGAGTGTTTTCTATAGCACTCGGGGCATATCTGCCACAGTTTCCGTCACTTGTGCCGGAATTTAAAGCACAGTACGAGGCTTTCAAAAAGACCATACCGGACACAGTGGAGATAGTAGACGGAGGTATCGTCACAACAAAGGAATTATCAATGAAAGCGGGGGACAAATTCAGGGCGGCAGATGTAGATCTTGTAATCTTACAGCTTCTTACATATGCAACCAGCTACAATATGCTTCCTGCGATCCGCGATCTTAATGTGCCGGTAGTGCTTGTGAATGTGCAGAAGCTGAAGGCACCGGATTATGCCAATACCGACACACCAAAATGGCTCGGTGAGCTGTATGCCTGCGGTGCTGTGGGAGAGATGGTTGCGGATCTTGAAAGAGCCGGAAAAAGACATGCAGTTATAACAGGTGTTGTTGAGGGCGGTGATGATTATGTGGCAAAAGAGCTTGACCAGTGGTGCAGGGCGGCACAGGTGCGCAGACGTTTCCGCTACACAAACATAGCGCAGATCGGACGTCCGTATCCGGGAATGATGGATCTGTATATTGACGAGACAAATCTGTATAACCGCATTGGACTTTACACGAAGCAGTTTGACTGGGAAAAAATGTGGGATATAGCGGGGCACATCACAGATGAGGCTGCTATCAGGGAAAAGGCAGAGGATATTCTCGATACATTTGACATTGCACCGGGAAAAGACGGAAAAGCAGCTACTGTTGAGACAGTCTGGGATATGGCAAGATATGTTGTAGCTTTTGAAGAGTGGGTAAAAAACGAAGAACTCGGAATGGTTGCATCACACTATGACGGTTTTGCACAGGGAATAGCAGGAAAACTTGACAGTATGCTTATTCCGGCATTCTCGATGCTCATAAAGCAGGGAACAGCCTGTGCAGTTGATGGCGATATCAAAGTTGCAATGGCTATGAGTATCTTAAAAACGATTGCAGGAACAGGACAGCTTGCAGAGATGTATTCCATTGATTTTAATGAGGATATCTGTATCATCGGACATTCCGGATCGGGAGATGCCGACATATCACAGGCAAAGAAACCTACTATGAAAATCGTTGATGTGTTCCATGGAAAGACAGGTGGCGGATATCTCACACAGTTTTATCCACCGGCAGGCGATGTAACATATCTTGGTATCACGCAGGATAAGGATGGAAATTTCAAGTTTGTTGTCGCAGAAGGAGTAAATGAGGACGGACCTATATTTACCTTTGGAGATACAAATATGAGAACACGCTTCTCAATCGGAGCAAGAGCGTTCTGTAACAGATGGAGCGAGGCAGGACCGACTCATCACATGGCAGCGGCTGTAGGCAGATATATAGACACGATATTAAAGGTCGCAAAGATACTTGATGTACCTGTGGACATAGTATGCAGGTAATCGTACTTGTATTGATGAAAGCATAATGCGCAGCATATAAGGTATTTATTGGAAAATTTAGCTTTAAAATAAAGAAAAGAGGAAAATATCATGAAATTTTTAGACGCAGAATTTGTAAAAGGATTTATCCGTATGGCAAATGACGGATGGGAGCATGGCTGGCATGAGAGAAATGGTGGAAACCTTTCTTACCGTGTTAAACCGGAGGAAGTTGAGTCAGTAAAAGAGAATTTCGATGCAAAGGAATGGCAGTCGATCGGAACAACAGTCCCAAATCTCGCAGGAGAATATTTCCTTGTTACCGGAAGTGGTAAATATTTCCGAAATGTAATATTAAAACCAGAGGATTCCATATGCATGATTGAGCTTGATGATAAGGGAGAAAACTACCGTATCGTATGGGGACTTGTAAATGGAGGCAGACCAACAAGTGAGCTTCCAAGCCACCTTATGAATCTCGAGGTAAAGAAATTAAAAGATCCTGACTATCGTGTGGTATACCATGCCCACACAACAAATATCATAGCACTTACTTTTGTGTTACCGCTCAAGGATAAGGTATTCACAAGAGAACTGTGGGAGATGGCTACAGAGTGTCCGGTTGTGTTCCCTGATGGAGTAGGCGTAGTGCCATGGATGGTTCCGGGGGGAAGGGAAATAGCTGTTGCAACAAGCGAGCTTATGAAAAAATATGATCTTGCAATCTGGGCACATCACGGAATGTTTGCGGCAGGCAAGGATTTTGACCTTACTTTCGGACTCATGCATACAGCAGAAAAGTCAGCAGAGATACTTGTAAAGACTCTTTCAATGCAGCATGAGAAGCGTCAGACGATCACACCTGACGAGTTCCGTCACCTTGCAAAAGATTTCGGAGTGATACTTCCTGAAGAATTTTTATATGAGAAATAATATGATTTGAGAGCAGACAGATGCCTGTAATATTTCCAAAATGTGAGAGAGCAATGGCGGGCAGAGTACCACCGGAAGAACTTGTACGAAGCTGCTTAGAGGCTGTTGGAATTATATCAATACACAGCAGCGTGCTGGCATGGAAGCCAGCGCGAGGCGGTTCCGCGCCACGGATGGCGCGTAAAGCCGGCTGCGTCATACCGAGATATAGTATGGATATAATTCTTACAGCCTCTTTGCAGTGTAGTCCTAAGTGAGTCCGGTGGTACTCTGTCCGCTATTGTTCCTACAGACGAATGAAAAAAACACACACAATTCAGACACAATTTACTAAAACAGCGTTTTATGCCTTGCTTTATTGAAAAAAGTTTTGGGATTTTAAACATCGAATTGTGCGTATATCCTTTTTGACAAGCTTAAAATACAAATATAGTCAGAAAAATAACTTTACAATATTAAGTTATCGAATAATCAGACAATAGCAAGAAAAAAACTATTTACATTGAGCTTTCATAGTTGTAAAATCATAAACAGGAAATGATTCACTTCTTAATAAGTTATCCGTTAACAAATTTACACTAGGAAAGGAAGAACCTATGAGTAAACAATGGAATGAAAGCACAGCCACAGCTAAGGGATTATATGATCCACGCTATGAGCATGATAACTGTGGAATTGGTGCAGTAGTAAATATCAAAGGTATCAAAACACATGAGACAGTCGAGAATGCTTTAAAGATTGTTGAGAACTTAAAGCACAGAGCCGGAAAAGACGCTGATGGTAAGACCGGAGACGGTGTCGGCATCCTGCTTCAGATTTCTCATAAGTTTTTTAAGAAGGTTACAAAGCCACTTGGAATAGAGCTTGGAGACGAAAGAGATTACGGTGTGGGAATGTTTTTCTTCCCTAATGATGAGTTCAAGACTATTCAGGCAAAGAAGATGCTTGAGGTTATCGTGGAGAAGGAAGGCCTTGAATTTCTCGGATGGAGAGAAGTGCCTACAGAGCCTGATAAGCTTTCCCAAAAAGCCAGAGACTGTATGCCATGCATCATGCAGTGCTTTGTAAAGAGACCTGAGGATGTTGAGAGAGGACTTGAGTTTGACAGAAAGCTTTATGTTGCAAGACGTGTTTTCGAGCAGTCAAACGACAATACATATGTGGTTTCCTTCTCAAGCAGAACAATAGTATATAAGGGAATGTTCCTTGTAGAGCAGCTCAGACAGTTCTTCATGGATTTACAGGATCCTGATTATGAGTCAGCAATCGCCACAGTACATTCAAGATTCTCTACAAATACAAACCCAAGCTGGGAGAGATCTCATCCAAACAGATTTATCGTGCACAATGGTGAGATTAACACTATTCTTGGAAACTCTGACAAGATGTCAGCACGTGAGGAGAACATGGAGTCTCCAAAGCTTAAAAAAGAGTTCCAGAAGGTTTTGCCGGTTATCAATGCGGCAGGATCTGACTCAGCAATGCTTGATAATGCGCTTGAATTCCTGGTAATGAGTGGTATGGAGCTTCCACTTGCCGTTATGATAATGATTCCTGAGCCATGGGCAAACAATTCAATCATGACTCAGAAGAAGAAGGATTTCTACCAGTATTACGCTACAATGATGGAGCCATGGGATGGTCCGGCTTCAATCGTATTCTCAGATGGTGATTTAGTCGGAGCAGTGCTCGACAGAAACGGACTTCGTCCATCACGTTACTATGTGACAGATGATGATTATCTCATCCTTTCATCTGAGGTCGGAGTGCTTGAGATTGACCCTACAAAGATAGTGAAAAAGGATCGTCTCCGCCCGGGAAAGATGCTCCTTGTAGATACTGTCGCAGGAAAAATCATAGATGATGATGAGCTCAAGGAGAGATATGCTGACAAGCAGCCTTATGGTGAGTGGATTGACAGATACATGGTAAATCTTAAGGATTTAAAGATTCCTAACCAGAGAGTACCTGAGTATACGAAGGAAGAGCGCCAGAGAATGCAGAGAGCCTTCGGTTACACATATGAGTCACTCAAGGATTCAATCCTTCCGATGGCTAAAAATGGTGTTGAGGGCACAGCAGCCATGGGTACCGATACACCGCTTGCAGCTTTATCCGGTAACAGGGAGCCGTTATTCAACTACTTTAAGCAGCGCTTCGCACAGGTAACAAACCCGCCTATCGATTCAATCCGTGAGGAGGTTGTCACATCAACCACACTCTATATCGGTGAGGCCGGAAACGTGCTTGAGGAGAAGCCGGAAAACTGCCGTGTACTTAAGATTAACAACCCAATCCTTACAAACACCGACCTTATGAAGATTAAGAATTTAAAGGCCGATGGCTTTAAGGTAGAGGTTTTACCTATTATATATTACAAGAACACAAGTCTTGAGAAAGCTGTAGACAGACTTTATATAGAGGCTGACCGTGCATACAGGGACGGAGCCAACATTATTATCCTTTCAGACAGGGGTGTTGATGAGAACCACGTTGCAATTCCTTCACTGCTTGCAGTTGCTGCATTGCAGCAGTATCTTGTAAAGACAAAAAAGAGAACATCGCTTTCGCTCATTCTTGAGTCAGGAGAGCCGAGAGAGGTTCATCATTTTGCTACACTGCTTGGCTTTGGTGCAAGTGCAATCAACCCTTATCTGGCACAGGATACGGTTAAGCAGCTTGTTGACGAGCATATGCTTGACAAGGATTATTATGCAGCAATCGATGATTACAACCATGCAATCATCACAGGTATCGTAAAAATTGCAGCAAAGATGGGTATTTCAACCATTCAGTCATATCAGGGCTCAAAGATTTTTGAGGCAATCGGTATTGACAAGAGTGTTATTGACAAGTATTTCACAAATACAGTAAGCCGTATCGGTGGAATTACATTACAGGATATCGAGAACGATGTGAATGAGCTTCACTCTGCAGCCTATGATCCGCTCGGACTTGAGACAGATGTTACACTTGACAGCAAGGGCAGACACAAGATGAGAAGCGGAGCTGATGACCATCTGTACAATCCGGCTACAATCCATCTTCTCCAGCAGTCGACACAGCGCGGTGACTACAATCTGTTCAAGCAGTACACAGCACTTGTGGACGAGGAAGAGAAAAATACAAACATCCGTGGACTCATGGATTTCAACTATCCTAAGAAGGGTGTCAAGCTCGAGGAAGTTGAGAGCGTTGACTCAATTGTGACACGTTTCAAGACAGGTGCTATGTCATACGGATCTATTTCCAAGGAAGCACATGAGACACTTGCAATTGCCATGAACCATCTGCACGGAAAATCAAATACAGGTGAAGGTGGAGAGGACAAGGATCGTCTCACAATCGGAAAAGACGGAAAGAACCGTTGCTCAGCAATCAAGCAGGTTGCTTCAGGACGTTTTGGTGTCACAAGCAGATACTTAACAAGCGCACAGGAGATTCAGATTAAGATGGCACAGGGTGCTAAGCCGGGTGAGGGCGGACACTTACCTGGAAAGAAGGTTTATCCTTGGATTGCAAAGACAAGACTTTCAACACCGGGTGTTGCACTCATTTCTCCACCACCACACCACGATATTTATTCTATCGAGGATTTGGAGCAGCTTATATTCGACTTAAAGAATGCAAACAGAGATGCAAGAATCTCAGTCAAGCTTGTTTCTGAGGCCGGTGTAGGAACTGTTGCGGCAGGCGTTGCAAAGGCCGGAGCACAGGTAGTGCTTATCTCAGGCTACGACGGAGGAACAGGAGCCGCACCTAGCAGCTCAATCCACAATGCGGGACTTCCATGGGAGCTTGGACTTGCAGAGACACACCAGACTCTTCTTATGAATGGTCTTAGAAATAAAGTAAGAATTGAGACAGACGGTAAGCTGATGAGTGGTCGTGATGTGGCAATAGCAGCGTGTCTTGGAGCCGAGGAATTCGGTTTTGCGACAGCTCCGCTTGTAACAATGGGCTGTGTAATGATGAGAGTATGTAACTTGGATACATGTCCGGCAGGAATTGCTACACAAAACCCTGAGCTTCGTAAGCGCTTTGCAGGAAAGCCGGAGTACGTTGAGAACTTTATGCGTTTCATCGCTCAAGAGCTTCGTGAGTATATGGCAAAGCTTGGAGTAAAGACAGTGGATGAGCTCGTTGGACGTGGAGATCTCTTAAAGAAGCGTGATAATCTAAGCGAGAGACAGTCAAAGATTGACCTTGACTGCATACTTAATAATCCGTTTGACGGCAAAAAGCAGAGTGTTATCTTCGATCCTAAGCAGGTATATGACTTTGAGCTTTCAAAGACAAAGGATATGACTGAGATCATGACACAGCTTAAGAGCGCACTTGAGAGCGGACAAAAGCGCGCGATTGAGATTGAGGTAACAAATACAAACAGATCTCTCGGAACGATATTTGGTTCTGAGATTACAAAGAAATATGACGATACTCTGGATGACGACACATTTGTTATCAAGTGTAACGGTGCAGGCGGACAGAGCTTTGGAGCATTTATCCCTAAGGGACTTACACTTGAGCTTGTCGGAGATTCAAATGATTACTTCGGAAAGGGTCTTTCAGGTGGAAAGCTCATCGTATATCCACCTGCCGGAGTCAAGTTTGAGAAGGATGATAATATCATCATCGGAAACGTAGCACTTTACGGAGCTACAAGCGGTAAGGCCTTCATAAATGGTGTTGCCGGTGAGCGTTTCTGCGTAAGAAATTCTGGTGCAACAGCAGTAGTTGAGGGTGTCGGCGATCATGGCTGTGAGTACATGACAGGTGGCCGTGTAGTTATCCTTGGAAAGACCGGAAAAAACTTTGCAGCAGGTATGAGCGGTGGAATAGCATATGTGCTTGATGAGGACAATGACCTTTACATGAGAACCAACAAGCAGATGGTATTTACTGAGGAGGTCTCAAACAAGTACGATGTATTAGAGCTTAAGGAAATGATAAAAGAGCATGTAACACTTACAAACTCAGAAAAAGGTAAGGAAATCCTTGATCATTTCAGTGAGTATCTTCCTAAGTTCAAGAAGGTTATTCCTTACGATTACAACCGTATGCAGATGGCTATTGTACAGATGGAAGAAAAGGGTCTTAACGCAGAGCAGGCACAGATTGAGGCATTTTATGCCAGCACAAGAGGCTAAGGAGGACGCAGATAATGGGAAAACCAACAGGATTTATGGAATATGACAGATGCGAAGCAGCGTCTGTAGAGCCAAAGGAGCGTATTAAGAACTTTAACGAGTTCCATGTGTTCCTTTCAAAAGAAAATCAGCAGAAACAGGCTGCCCGTTGTATGGACTGCGGAGTTCCTTTCTGCCAGTCGGGAATGACAATAGCAGGCATGACATCAGGCTGTCCTCTTCACAACCTGGTTCCGGAGTGGAACGACCTTGTATATACCGGCAACTGGGAGCAGGCATATAATCGTCTGCACAAGACCAATAATTTCCCTGAGTTTACATCAAGAGTCTGCCCGGCACTGTGCGAGAAGGCATGTACATGTGGACACTGGGGCAGTCCGGTGTCAGTCAGGGACAATGAGCATGGTGTAATAGAGACTGCATATGCAAACGGATATGCAGCTCCAAAGCCACCAAAGGTCAGAACCGGCAAGAAGGTGGCAATCATTGGTTCGGGCCCTTCAGGACTTGCGGCAGCAGACCAGCTTAATCAGAGAGGCCATGAGGTTACAGTATATGAGAGAGAGGACCGCGTCGGTGGCCTGCTCATGTATGGTATTCCAAATATGAAGCTCGATAAGAGCATTATTGACAGAAAAGTTAATATAATGAAGGAAGAGGGCATTCATTTTGTTACAGGCTGTGATGTCGGAAAGGATATAAAGCCGGCAGAGCTTTACAAGAAGTATGACAGGGTAATCCTTTGCTGTGGTGCCAAAAATCCAAGAGACATAAAGGCAGACGGAAGAGATGCAAAGGGTATTTACTTTGCTGTTGATTACCTTACCCAGAATACAAAGAGTCTTTTGAACTCTAACCTGACAGATGGCAAGTTTGTATCTGCAAAGGGCAAAAATGTAGTCATTATCGGTGGCGGTGACACAGGAAACGACTGTGTCGGAACTGCAATCCGTCAGGGCGCCAAATCAGTCACACAGCTTGAGATGATGCCTTGTCCACCTACAGAGCGTGCCGCAAACAATCCGTGGCCACAGTGGCCAAAGGTCTTAAAAACAGACTACGGCCAGGAGGAAGCCATTGCAGTATTCGGACATGACCCACGTATCTACAAGACAACCGTAAAAGAGTTCCACAAGGACAAAAACGGCAACCTGAAGGAGCTTACAATTGTAAATCTTGAGAGTAAAAAGGACGAGAAGACAGGCAGATTCATGATGGTTCCGGTAGAGGGATCAGAGAAAAAGCTTCCGGCAGAGCTTGTGCTTATAGCAGCAGGCTTCCTTGGAACAGAAAGCTACGTGGCAAAGGCATTTGGTGTAGAGCTTAATGCCAGAACAAACGTAAGTACACAGGAGGGACATTACGCTACAAACGTAAAAAACGTATACGTGGCAGGTGATAACCACCGTGGACAGTCTCTTGTAGTATGGGCTATCAGAGAGGGACGTGAGGCTGCCAGAGAGGTTGATGAGAGTCTCATGGGATATTCATATCTCTCAGTACAGTAACAAATCATTGTAGCAATTCTCCTTAATAAATTTTATTTCATACATTTTATATCAAAATCCCGGTGCATTGCACCGGGATTTTTGACATACAAAATTATTGCTTTCTAGAGGTATTGGTACTGTGGATAAACTGATTGAAATTTGATTTATAAGATGTTAAGATAGCAGTGTTTGACATGATAATAAAGATATTAGGAGCAGCAAATGAGTAAAACAGTATTTTTTGACATAGACGGAACAATATGGGACGATGACATGGTAATTCCTGAAAGCACCCTAGAGGCTGTGGCAGCCCTCAAGGCAAACGGACATCTGGCATTTATATGTACAGGACGTGCCAGAGCCAGTGTGAGGTCAGAGAAGCTATTAAATATGGGTTTTGATGGAATAATTGCGGCATGTGGCAACTATATTGAAATGGATGGCAAAGTAATATACGAAAATGACCTGAGCGCAGATATGGTACAAAAGGTCATAAGGGTGCTTTCTGAGTGTAAAATGCCTGTAGTGCTTGAGGGCTCCACAGACTACTGGATAGATGACGAGGGCTTTGAGGATGATCCGTATGTGGATTACCTTTTTGAGTCACTTGGTGAGCATGCACATATAATAAGAGGATATGACGGTGAGATAAGAATTAATAAATTCTCCGCTGACGTGATAGATGGTACTGATTATGAACGTGTGAAGGCAGAGTTTGCCGATGATTTTCTGATACTTGAGCATGTGGAAAATGTAGTGGAGTTCGTGCCGAAGGGAACCTCAAAGGCAACCGGCATAAAATGGCTGTGCAATCATCTGGATATCCCGCTTGATGAAACCTATGCGATAGGCGACAGTGTAAATGACCTTGAAATGCTTGAGAGTGTAGGACATGGAATCGCGATGGGCAACTCAATGCCACCGGTTAAAGAAATTGCGGAATATGTCACATCGGATATTTCAGATGATGGAGTGAAAAATGCGTTAAAGCATTACGGATTGATATAGAAAATGTAAAATAAATATTAAAATGAAATATCACTGTTGACATTGAAATGCAATAGTGATATTTTATTTACAGAAAGAAATTAGCACTCGAAAGAAATGAGTGCTAACAGAGATAAAAGGAGGCAATACAATGAAATTAGTTCCATTATCAGACAGAGTAGTATTAAAGCAGTTAGAAGCAGAGGAAACAACAAAATCGGGAATCATCCTTACAAGTTCAGCACAGGAGAAGCCACAGGAGGCTGAGGTTATCGCAGTAGGACCTGGCGGAATGGTTGACGGCAAGGAAGTTAAGATGCAGGTAACAGTCGGACAGAAGGTTATTTATTCTAAATACGCAGGCACAGAGGTTAAGCTTGACGGAGAAGAGTACATCATCGTTAGACAGAATGATATTCTTGCAGTAGTAGAGTAAGATTAATTTACGGATAGAAGCTAAAGATCCGGTACGTTTTACATATCCGGTCATAGCTGCTTACATTTTGGAATTAAATATCAAATATATAAATAGAAAGGTCGTATAAATCATGGCAAAGGAAATTAAATATGGCTCAGAAGCCAGAGCAGCACTTGGAGCTGGAGTAGATAAATTAGCAAATACAGTCAGAGTAACACTTGGACCAAAAGGAAGAAACGTAGTACTTGACAAATCATACGGTGCACCACTCATCACAAACGATGGTGTTACAATCGCAAAAGAGGTTGAGCTTGAGGATGCTTTCGAGAACATGGGAGCACAGCTTGTCAAGGAAGTTGCCACAAAGACAAATGATGTAGCAGGAGACGGAACAACAACAGCTACAGTTCTTACACAGGCAATGGTTCAGGAAGGAATGAAGAACCTTGAGGCAGGAGCAAACCCAATCGTGCTTCGTCGTGGTATGAAGAAGGCAACAGACAAAGCTGTTGAGGCACTTAAGGATATGAGCCAGAAAGTAAAAGGCAAAGAGCAGATCGCTAAGGTTGCAGCTATCTCAGCAGGAGATGAGGAAGTTGGTAATCTCGTAGCAGACGCTATGGAAAAGGTTACAAACGATGGTGTTATCACAATTGAAGAGTCAAAGACAATGCAGACAGAGCTTGACCTTGTAGAAGGTATGCAGTTCGACAGAGGATATCTCTCAGCATATATGTGCACAGATATGGATAAGATGGAAGCAGTACTTGATGATCCGTATATCCTTATTACTGACAAGAAGATTTCTAACATCCAGGATATTCTTCCATTACTTGAGAAGATTGTTCAGGCCGGTGCAAGACTTCTTATCATCGCTGAGGATGTTGAGGGCGAGGCTCTTACAACACTTATCGTTAATAAGCTTCGTGGTACATTCAATGTAGTAGCTGTAAAGGCTCCTGGATATGGTGACAGAAGAAAAGCAATGCTTGAAGATATCGCAATCCTTACAGGTGGTCAGGTAATCAGCTCTGATCTTGGACTTGAGCTCAAGGATACAACAATCGATATGCTTGGCCGTGCTAAGTCAGTTAAGGTTCAGAAGGAGAACACAGTCATCGTTGATGGTGCCGGAGACAAGGATGCTATCGCAGGCAGAGTAAGCCAGATTCGTGGTCAGATTGATGAGACAACATCTGAGTTTGATAAAGAAAAATTACAGGAGCGTCTTGCCAAGATGGCAGGCGGTGTAGCAGTTATCCGTGTAGGTGCTGCAACAGAGACAGAGATGAAAGAGGCAAAGCTTCGTATGGAGGATGCCCTTAACGCTACAAGAGCAGCAGTTGAAGAGGGAATCATCGCAGGTGGTGGATCAGCATATATCCATGCATCAAAGAAGGTTGCAGAGTTTGTTGATACACTTGAGGGAGATGAGAAGACAGGTGCAAAGGTTATCCTTAAAGCACTCGAGGCTCCACTTTACTATATCGCTGCAAACGCAGGACTTGAAGGTGCAGTAATCATCAACAAGGTAAAGGAATCAGCTCCGGGAACAGGTTTCAACGCAGCTACAGAAGAGTATGTAGATATGGTTGATAACGGAATCCTTGATCCTGTAAAGGTTACAAGAAGTGCATTACAGAATGCAACATCAGTAGCTTCAACACTCCTTACAACAGAGTCAGCAGTAGCTACAATCAAAGAGGACACTCCAGCAATGCCAGCCGGATCCGGCGCCGGAATGGGCATGATGTAATCGTAGACAATGAGGAAAATAAAAAATCAGAGGCAAGCTCGCTTGCCTCTGATTTTTTATTTGACGAATGTCCGGATATGAGCAAGAAGCACCTAAGTGCGTATTGCGAATATACGGAGGCTGGAGAATCCAGCCGTGTCTACGATGTAAGTAAAATAACGCCACTGTCCATCAAAAACTTCTTTTCAAACAATTACACCTATGGTATAATGAGCGGTGTTGGAAAAAATACGACAATGAAAATTTATATCGGAGTGAGAATTAATGAGTAAGGTTATAGTAGTTACCGATTCAAACAGCGGTATCACACCTGACGAGGCAAAGAAGCTTGGAGTTGAAGTGATTCCAATGCCTTTTTACATCGATGAGCAGATGTATTATGAGAATATCGATCTGACGCAGGAGCAGTTCTATGAGAAGCTTACGGCAGGCGGCGATATCAAGACATCTATGCCTTTGGTTGGTGATGTAACAGATAAATGGGATGAGTTCTTAAAGGAAAATGATGAGATTGTATACATTCCAATGTCATCAGGTCTTTCAAGCTCATGTGAGACAGCATATATGCTCTCGCAGGATTATGACGGCAAAGTGCAGGTAGTCAATAATCAGAGAATATCAGTTACAATGCGCCAGTCGGTTATAGATGCGAAGAACCTGGCAGAAGCAGGAAAAAATGCAGCTGAGATAAAGCAGATATTAGAGGATGCAAAGTTTGAGTCTTCCATATATATCATGGTAGATACTCTTAACTACCTCAAAAAGGGTGGTAGAATCACGCCTGCAGCGGCAGCTCTTGGCACACTTTTAAAGCTTAAACCGGTGCTTCAGATTCAGGGTGAGAAGCTTGATGCATTTGCAAAGGCACGTACCGTAAAGCAGGCAAAGAGCATCATGATAGATGCCATGAAATCGGATTTTGAGAAGCGCTTCAATAATCCGGATGGCAGCCAGATAAATCTTGAAATGGCATACACGCATGATATTGCAGCAGCGGAGGCATTTAAGGAAGAGGTTCAGGCAGCATTTCCAAATAACGAGATAGTCATGAATCCGCTTTCACTTTCGGTCTCATGCCATATAGGGCCCGGAGCGCTTGCAATAGCCTGCTCTAAGAAGATAGAGTATTGTAATAAATAATTATTAATAGTTACAAAGCATAATAAATATACCACTAAAATCAAGCAGTAACATGGCACAATGTGTCGTGTCAGAAAATACAAGGGAGGCATGTAAAATGTCAAAGGTAGATGTAGTAATAGGATGTTTCTATGGTGATGAAGGAAAAGGTAAGGTAATTGATTACCTTGCAGCAGACGCTGATGTAGCAGTAAGATGCACAGGCGGAGACAACGCCGGTCACACAATCAAAGCAAACGGTGTTAAATATGCAATGCACCTTATTCCGTCAGGTCTCTTATCAGGACATACAATCGGAGTGATCGGAAACGGAGTAGTTTTAAATCCGCAGGTTCTTTTAGAGGAAATCAACAACCTGAAGGAGCACGGATATGATGTAGATAAATACTTAAAAATCAGTGAAAAAACGCATGTCATTTTCCCATATCACAGCAAGCTTGATGTGGCGCTTGAGAAGGTGAGACAGGCAAAGAAAATCGGTACTACAGGAAAGGGTATCGGACCTTCATACTGCGATAAGTATGAGAGAAGCGGAATCAGAATGGAGGATTTATACGCACCTGATTTCAAGGAGCGCCTTAAGGAGCAGACAGAGCTTAAGCTTGCACTTCTTAAGGTATATGATCCTGAGACTGATTATACAAAGGAGCTTGATTTCGACAAGATGTTTGCAGAGTACAGTGACTATGCAGCACAGCTTGAGCCATATGTATGTGATACAATCACCCTCTTACACAAGGCACTTGAGGATGACAAAAAGGTGGTTGTTGAGGGAGCACAGGCTACACTCCTTGACATCGACTTTGGTTCATATCCATATGTTACATCATCAAATCCTACAATCGGTGGTATTCTTACAGGAACAGGTCTTTCTGCTTCAGATATCGGAAATGTATACGGTGTCATCAAGGCATACTCAAGCCGTGTAGGTGAGGGACCATATGTAACAGAGCTTCTTGACGCAACCGGAGATAAAATCCGTGAGCTCGGACATGAGTACGGCACCACAACAGGCCGCCCGAGAAGATGCGGATGGTTAGACCTTGTCACCTTAAAATATGCTAAGCGTCTTAACGGACTTACAGCACTTTCTGTAAACCATCTCGACACAATCGGCAAGTTTGATACAATAAAAGTCTGCACCGGCTACGATGTAAACGGTGAGGTAACAGAGGACTTTACCACAAATCTCAAGGTTTTAAACAACGCAAAGCCTGTATATGAGGAGCTTGAAGGAGGCTGGGGCGATGAAATCGCAAGCTGTAAGACTTTCGAGGAGCTTCCTGAGAATGCACAGAAATACATCAGCTTCATAGAGAAATACATCGGAGTACCTGTTAAGTTCATCGGAACAGGTGCTGACAGAGAAGCTATGATTGTGCGCGCAGACAATTAGTACAGCTAAAATATCATAGTATTAAAATTATAAATAATGTACAAAAGAGTGTTCAGAATTCACAAATTGAACACTCTTTTTTTATACTCTGATGTCATAATAATTTAGGAAGGAGCATTACTGTGATAGAAATTAGTAATCTCGTAAAGAAATATGGCGACCATATGGCCGTAGATCATCTTTCGCTGACTGTTGAGCCGGGAAAGATATACGGACTTTTGGGACCAAACGGCGCCGGAAAGTCAACCACCATGAATATTGTTACCGGGTATATTGGTGCTGATGGTGGAACAGTAAAGATAAACGGCTATGATATATTTGCACAGCCTGAGGAGGCAAAAAAATGTATCGGATACCTGCCGGAGATACCACCGCTTTATGTGGATATGACGGTATATGAGTATCTCAAATTTGTGGCAGAGCTCAAAAAGCTCGACAGGAAAAAGAGAAAAGAAATGATAGCAGATGCAATGGACATGACCGGCATCACGGAGGTGAAAAACCGTCTCATAAAGAACCTTTCCAAGGGCTACAGACAAAGAGTGGGCTTCGCCCAGGCACTGCTTGGCTACCCGGAAATCATCATACTGGATGAGCCTACAGTTGGACTTGATCCAAAGCAGATAATAGAGATTCGTGAGCTTATTAAAAAGCTTGGAGAAAATCATACGATGATACTTAGCTCGCATATTTTAAGTGAGATAAGTGCGGTGTGTGATCATGTGTTTATCATATCAAAAGGTAAGCTTGTAGCAAGTGATGCCACAGAAAACCTGATTAATCTCATGTCAAAGAACCAGGAAATTAACCTTGTCCTCAAATCAGACGAGATTGGTGCAAGAGGACTGCTTGAGAAGATAGTAAATGTTGATAAGGTCACATTTGAAAAGTCTGAGGAAGAGAAAACAGTGAAGGCTAAGGTTATAGCAAAAGCAAACTGCGATATACGTGAGGAAATATTTGAGCTTGCAAGTGCAATGCATATGCCAATCCTTGAGATGCATACTGTTGTGAAGTCACTCGAGGACGTATTCCTTGAGCTTACAGGGGAAGGAGATGAGAAATAATGCTTGCAATATTTAAAAGAGAATTCAAATCATATTTCCAAAACGTTATAGGATGGCTGTTTGTTGCAGCACTTCTTGCAGTTTATGGCCTATATTTTTATGTATACAATCTGAAAAACGGTTATCCGTATATCTCATATGATTTAAATGGAATAGGTTTTATTATGATGATTGCAGTGCCAATTCTCACGATGAGATCGCTTTCTGATGAGAAAAAGACAAAGACAGATCAGCTAATGCTGACATCGCCTGTATCTGTCGGAAGGATTGTCGCAGGAAAATATTTTGCGATGGCAGCAGTATACACCATAGTCATAGCGCTTTTTGCACTTTCACCGCTCGTGCTGTCAATTTACGGCAAGGTGGCATTAAGTGAAGCCTATGTTGCTTTGTTTGGCTACTGGCTTTACGGTTTATCATGCATCGCCGTGGGACTTTTTATATCGTCCATATCTGAGAGTGTGATAATATCTGCAATACTTACATTTGCGGCATTATTCCTCTCATACATGATGCAGTCCATCACAGGACTCATCTCGTCAAGTGGGAATCTGCTCACAAAGGTGCTTAATTGCTTTGATTTGTACACACCATTTGAGAATTTTGTGAGTGGCTGCTTTAGTGTCACCTCGGCAGCTTATTATGTGACGGTTATTCTGCTTTTATGCTTCCTTACGACGCAGTCTATCCAGAAGAGAAGATGGGCATTTTCAAAGAAGATGATAGGCACAGGGGCGTTTTCAGCAGGAATGATTGTCGTAATGTGTGCAATCTGCGTGGTTGTAAATCTTGTACTGACAGCGCTTCCTGCCAAGTACACATCAATTGACTGTTCGGCTACAAAGCTGTACTCGCTCACAGGCGATACAAAGGACAGGGTAAGTAAGCTCGATGAGGATATCACAATCTATGTTTTAAATTCCAAGAAATCAAAGGATGCAAAGATAGATGAGACAATCAACAGATACAAGGATCTTTCGAGTCATATAAAGGTAAAATATGTAGACCCGGCGACAAGCCCGAAGTTTTATCAGGATTACACAGACACGACACCTACCACAAACAGCCTTATCATCGAGAGCAAAAACCGTTCAAAGGTGATTGATTACAATGATATATATGAATATGACAGCTCTTCATATTATTACGGATACCAGTCGCAGTCTAGCATCACAGGCTATGATGCCGAGGGACAGATTACAAGTGCTATAGAGTATGTCACAATGGATGCAGATGAGCTCCCGGTAATTTATCAGATAACAGGACACAATGAAACGGAAATAGGAAGCAATTTCCAGAGTGTTGTAAGCAAGGCAAATGCAAATCTTAAGAGTTTAGAGCTCTTTAACGAGGAAAAGGTGCCGGAAGATGCAACAGCCATTATCATTAATTCCCCGACTGTTGATTTCAACGAGGAAGACGCTCAGAAGGTGATTGATTATTTAAATGACGGTGGAAAGGCACTGATTGTCGGCTGCTACGCATATAATGACGAGCTTGCAAACTTTAACAAGATACTTTCGGCTTACAATGTCAGCTTCAAGACCGGTGTGATAGCTGAAAATGACAGCTCAAAATATTATCAGAATCCTCTCTACCTGCTTCCAACGGTTGAGACGACAGATTACACCTCAGATGCAACAGACGGATATGTATTCCTGGCAGGAAGCTGTGCAATCAGTTATCCTGAGGATACAGATGATGTGACATATACAAAGCTGCTTTCTACATCAGACAGCGCAGTTTTAAAGAAGGACTGGAAGAATATCACCACATCGAAGGCAGAGGACGCAGATGAGAACGGACCGTTTACTACAGGTCTTGCTGTAAATGATTCAAGCACCGGCGCATCGATTGTTGTGTTTGGTACGCCTTATGTGGTTGATGATTCATATGACAATGCCGTTTCCGGCAACAATGCAGACATGTTCAAGGATGTTATCACATCAATGACCGGAAATGTTGAGCTTGCATCAAGTGTGATACCGGTGAAGGATTACACCTTAAGCAATATCACTATAAATACGCTGCAGGCGGTTATTACGGGACTTATCATAATGGTAGCTGTACCAATACTGCTTATTATCATAGGAATCGTTGTATGGGCAATGAGGAGAAAGAAGTAGATTACAGGTAAAAGCGTATAAGAAATAGGAGAAAAACGCTATGCTTGGTGAGTACTATATCAAGGTAAATGATGATGTATATCTTTCAGGTACCACAATCCCTGGAACAATTCCGGATTCTATAGATGATATGATTGCAACTAAAGACAGTGAGAGTACTGAGACTGAAAGTGAGTAGCAATGGATTAATAATTTAAAAATGATAACTTTAAGAAATAGTTCATCTTTTTTTTATGAAATAGGTATTGAAATCGTGCTGATGTTGTACCATTATAATGATTAAAGGGTCAAAATGTATCATTATTATGATGTAGAATGATGAGGGAAAACGGTGAATAGCATGAATCAGATGAACAAAGACAGCAACAGCATAAATATCATGGGCCTTACCGATGAAGAGGTAAGGCAGAGAGTGGAGGAAGGACTTACCAACAGAGCTGATATATCTACAGACAAGACAACAAAGGAAATTGTGATTTCAAACGTTTTCACATATTTTAACCTTATATTTCTTGTCATAACGATACTTCTCATAATGGTAGGTTCTTTCAGAAATCTGACATTTCTGCCTATAATTATTGGAAATACGGTAATCGGAATCGTTCAGGAAATCCGCGCAAAAAAGACTCTTGAGAAAATGAGTTTACTGAATGCTCCGCATGCGGATGTCATCAGAAACGGCAGCGTAAAGCAGATTAGTACGGATGAACTTGTAAAGGACGATGTGATTTTACTTACCGCAGGAAAGCAGATTTGTGCGGATGCGGTTGTGATATCCGGAAATATACAGGTAAATGAATCACTGCTCACAGGTGAAGCTGATGAGGTAGAAAAGACAGAGGGCAGCACTCTCATGTCGGGAAGCTTTGTTGTATCGGGAGAGTGCTATGCACGGCTTGAAAAGGTCGGTAATGAATCATATATCTCAAAGCTGAGCCTTGAGGCAAAATCAATGGGCGGCAAGGAGCAGTCAGAGATGATACGCTCCATCAATTTGATTGTCAAATGGGTTGGCATAGTTATTATTCCGATTGGGCTTATATTGTTCTGGCAGAGCCATTTTGTGAATGGCGAGTCTATCACAAAGAGCGTTACATCGACAGTTGCAGCAATTATAGGAATGATACCGGAGGGCTTATATCTGCTGACAACAGTGGCGCTTGCCTTAAGCACTATGAAGCTTGCAAGGAAAAAGGTTTTGCTTCATGATATGAAAAGTATTGAGACGCTTGCGCGTGTGGATGTGCTTTGTGTGGATAAAACGGGCACAATTACTGAGCCTGATATGAAGCTTAAGGAAATTTTTCTCTGTAAAAACAGTGGAGCAGATGGCACACAGACAGCTTTGACATTAGATGAGCTTAAGAGTCTTATTTTAGATTATGCAAATACCTCGGTTGACAACAATGCGACTATGCTCGCACTAAAAGCATATGCAGCGGATGCTTTGACAAATAATACATCTGCACTGCATCGTACAGCGGTTTCACAGCTGGCCTTCTCGTCGAGCCTCAAGTATGGCAGCGTTACCTTTTCTGACGGAACATATCTGCTCGGAGCACCGGAGTTTATCATGCACGATGACTTTGCGCGCATTGAGGAAGAAATCATACCATACGCTGACAAAGGAGACAGAGTACTTTTGTTTGCAAGGTATGATGGAGAAAACGTGGAGAATGGCATAAACGGCAAGGTTACTCCGCTTGGATTTGTGGCACTTGCCAATCCTATCAGGGAGAATGCAGTAAAGACCTTTGAGTATTTCAAGAGTCAGGGTGTTGCTATAAAGGTTATTTCAGGTGATAATCCGCGTACTGTTTCAAGGATTGCCATACAGGCAGGGATAGAAAATGCAGAAAGCTTTGTCGATGCGGCAACACTTGATACTGAGGATAAAATAGCTGATGCTGTGAATAAATATACTGTATTCGGACGAGTGACACCAAAGCAGAAGAAACAGCTTGTAAGGGCTTTGCAGGCTAAAGGACATACAGTTGCGATGACCGGAGACGGAGTCAACGATATACTTGCCATGAAGGATGCAGACTGCAGTGTGGCTATGGCATCGGGAAGTGAGGCGGCAGCCCAGGCAGCCCAGGTTGTCCTTTTGGACTCTGACTTTGCACATATGCCGGATGTGGTATATGAGGGACGCAGGGTGGTAAACAATATCCAGCGCTCAGCCAGCCTGTTTCTTGTGAAAAATATATTCTCACTGTTACTTTCAATGTTTTCAGTTATTCTTATGGTTACGTATCCACTTGAGCCGGCACAGGTATCGCTCATCAGTATGTTTACCATAGGAGTACCGGGATTCTTACTGGCACTGGAGCCGAATAAGGACAGGATAAAGGGACACTTTATTACCAATGTCATGCTAAAGGCACTGCCGGGTGGACTTACGGATGTAATAGCTGTCGGAGCGCTTGTCGTATGCGGAGAAGTATTTTGTATATCAGATGCAAGCATAGGAACGATAGCGACGCTTGTACTTTCGGTAGTGGGCTTCATGATTCTCTTTAAAATCAGTGAGCCACTCAATGGAATGAAATATGCTGTTATTATCGGAAATATAGCAGGTCTGGTATTTTCGGGTTTCTTCTTAAAGAAACTGTTTGCACTGACAGATTTGTCAAATATATGTATTCTTCTCATGATAGTGTTTGGCTTTGCGGCTGAGTCACTGTTTAGGAATCTGACACTTCTGGTTGAGAAACTGAGAGGCTCATATGAGAAAAAGAAGGGCTTCAATGTCTGATATTGAAAATCTGCATGGCACCATAGGTGTGTGGCAGCTTAGGACCAGGAGCCTTTCTTGATGGGCACGACAGATTTTTACAGTTCGCGCAGGTATTGCAGAGCTCTTTGATATTTTTCCGCTTTTGTGAGTCAAGCTTTATTATGAGGGCGGCTGTCTTAAGTGGCTTGAGCATATTTGAACCGGTGAGATGTATGCCATCAGGGCTTACGTGCTCAAAAATCTCAGGCAGCAGCTCAAGCGGATATTCATCGCCTAAAAATGACAGCTCAATGGCATAAAGAGAGCTTTCTTCTTCGACAGCCTTTGCAAACTGCTCATATGCGTTTGACAAAAGCATGAGGCTTAAACAGTCTGCTATGTATGCTTCCTCAAGCTGCTCATGGTTTAAATACAGCTCTGACAGCTCGTCTACACCGTTTCCGAGTGTCACGAGGCCGTAGGCATAGTGTGCCAGGGATACCCTGGGCAAATCCTGTTTTATGGAATAATATGCAAAGGCATCCACCAATGGAAGCATTGCGGTGTATATTGCCCGGATAAGCAGCAGTTTATCGTTATCAAAATGAAAACGGCTGCAGAATTCCTTCCAGTCTTTAGATGATAATTCAGGTGTGATTTTGCGTTTCATGGTTTTTTGGTTACATCATCAGATTCTTTATCATCAGAACCCTTTAAAAGTCTGTATACAAATGAATACGTCCAGATAAGCACCGGGATAATGATAGTTGCGGCAACGGCAGCCTTCCAGTAGCGCATGTCACTTGTGTGATCGAGCACAGTGGCAACAAATGCCACAACATATAAAAGTAATAAAAGGATGGCGCCAATCAGTGCCAGAATACGTTTTGTCTTTTTCATGAATTGTTCTCCGTGGTTTTTGAATAGTTATTTAATAATTATAATATAAAAAAACAAAATTGACGTCAAGCTGTTATTTTGGTATAATACATCCATATGTGAAGTTGAGGCTGTTTGGTCTCATATCAGTTTATAAAAGATAAAGGTGGTAGTAAAAATGGCTTTATTAGAAGAGTGGCACAAGATTGCCTACAATGACAAAGCAGATCAGGGAGAGTTACAACGTTTTTGGCAGCATTATTTCCTCTTGGAGAAGGGTGTATATGAGAAGCTCCTTGCAAATCCGGATGAGGCAGTAGAGGGAACAGTCAAAGAGCTTGCTGAGAAATATGAGTTATCAATCATGGAGATGACAGGCTTCTTAGATGGAATCAATGACAGTCTTGTCACACCAAACCCAATCGAGGAGATGGATGAGGACACAAAGGTAAGCCTTGCATTCGATAAAGAAAAGCTCTATAAGAACATGGTAGATGCAAAGGCAGACTGGCTTTACAATCTCCCGGCATGGGATGAAATCTTTGACGCAGAGACAAAGCATGCGCTTTACCTCGAGCAGAAGAAGTCAGGAACAGTGGTAGTAGGTAAGAAAATCGGCCGAAATGACCCATGTCCATGCGGTTCAGGCAAGAAATATAAAAAATGTTGCGGAAAAAATGCATAAAGTACTTTACAGATTAGAAAAATAAGTATATTATCATTTTTTGAAAGGAACATTAGCATAATAACAATACGTTGAAGAGCACAGTAAGTATATTAAAAGCAGCAGAGAGGGAAGCCTTGGAAGACGAGAATCAAAGTCCAAAGAGTGGTGAAAGCTCCCCGGTGGATGATATACCGAACACCAGCTTGGAGTGGCTCCAATAAAGCCCGGTGACACCGTTATAGTCAAATGAGTTTCTGTCGGATACAGACAAGCAGTATGTTTTCAGGCGGAAAGAATGTGGGTGGAACCACGGTAACAAAGCTTATCGTCCCCGATGTCGCAGCAATGCGGTGTCGGGGATTTTTATATTAAAAATAAAGGAGAGATAACCATGAAGATAACATTGAAGGATGGCTCATCAAAAGAGTACAGCGAAGCAAAAAGCGTATATGAAATCGCAAAAGATATAAGCGAGGGACTTGCAAGAGCAGCCTGCGCAGGAGAGGTTGACGGAGAAATTGTTGACTTAAGAACAGTTCTTGACAAGGACTGCACACTCAATATAATCACAGCAAGTGATGAGGAAGGACTTCGTGTTATCAGACATACAGCATCACACGTGCTGGCACAGGCAGTTAAGAATCTGTTCCCGGATGCAAAAATCACAATCGGACCGGCAATTGACGATGGTTTCTACTATGATTTCGATTCACAGCCATTCTCAAGAGAGGATCTCGATGCACTTGAGGCAGAGATGAAGAAAATCATCAAACAGGGTCATGAGATAACAAGATTTACACTCCCTAGAGAGGAAGCAATCAAATTCATGAAGGAAAAGGATGAGCCATACAAGGTAGAGCTTATCGAGGAGCTTCCTGAGGGTGAGGAGATTTCATTCTATGACCAGGGTGGATTTGTAGATTTATGTGCAGGACCACATCTTATGAGCACAAAGGGAGTAAAGGCTTTCAAGCTCACAGCATCATCAATGGCATACTGGAGAGGTGATTCAAACAAGGCAAGACTCCATCGTATCTACGGAACAGCCTACAATAAGAAAGAGGATTTAAAGGCACATCTTGAGAGAATGGAGGAGGCTAAGAAGCGTGATCACAATAAGCTTGGCCGTGAGATGGAGCTTTTCACAACAGTAGATGTAATCGGACAGGGACTCCCGCTTATGATGCCAAAGGGCACAAAGATGATTATGAAGTTGCAGAGATGGATTGAGGACCTCGAGGATAAGGAGTGGGGCTATGTGCGTACAAAGACACCACTCATGGCAAAATCAGACCTGTACAAGATTTCAGGACACTGGGATCATTATCTTGACGGCATGTTTGTTCTCGGAGATCCTGAGAAGGACGGCGAGGAAGAGGTTATGGCACTTCGCCCGATGACATGTCCGTTCCAGTATTATGTATACAAGGCAAAGCAGCACTCATACAGAGATCTGCCTTACAGAATGGGTGAGACATCCACACTGTTTAGAAACGAGGATTCGGGAGAGATGCACGGACTGACACGGGTCAGACAGTTTACTATCTCAGAGGGTCACAATGTTATCCGTCCTGACCAGTGTGAGGAGGAGCTCAAGGCATGCTTCAATCTTAACAGATATGTCCTTAAGGTGCTGGGACTCGAGAATGATGTGACATACCGTCTTTCAAAATGGGATCCAAAGAACACAGAAAAGTATTTAGGAGATGATGAGTACTGGAACTCAACACAGGAGGTTCTTCGTAACATCCTTATTGAGGAAAATGTTCCTTTTGTTGAGGCCGATGGCGAGGCTGCATTCTACGGACCAAAGATTGATATCCAGGCCAAGAACGTATACGGTAAAGAGGATACCATGGTAACAATACAGCTCGACTGTGCTATTGCTGAGAATTTTGATCTGTACTATATTGATCAAAACGGCGATAAAATCCGTCCATACATCATCCACCGTACATCACTCGGCTGCTATGAGCGTACACTTGCATGGCTTATCGAGCACTACGCAGGCAAGTTCCCTACATGGCTCTGCCCTGAGCAGGTAAGAGTACTTCCTATCTCAGAGAAGTATGCTGATTATGCTAAAAAGGTAGCAGATGAGCTTAAGCGCAATGATGTCGATGTGACAGTTGACAACAGAGCTGAGAAGATCGGATACAAGATCAGAGAGGCTCGTATGGATAAGCTTCCATATATGCTTGTTGTCGGAGCTGACGAGGAGGCAGACGGCACAGTATCGGTAAGAAGCCGTTTTGAAGGAAATGAGGGTGTTAAGCCACTTTCAGATTTCATCGACCAGATTTGCAAGGAAATCCGTACAAAGGAAATCAGAGTGGAGCTTCCGGAAGAGGAAAAACACAGATAATTAATTAAAAAGCATAAAAAAAATCAATCAGGACATACTAGCCTATGCATAAGCAAAGGAGGCAAAAGTATGACAAGACTTGATTGTAATGTTGAAAAATGTGCGTATAATGCAGATAACTGCTGTAAGCTCAGAGAAATCGATGTGAAAGGAACTAAGGCAAAGAAAGCCTGCGATACACAGTGTGGCAGCTTTTCAAACAAGGCCTGTGACTGTGAGGTATCTGCAGAGTTAGCTATTCACAAGGAGACAGATGTGCACTGTGATGCGGCAAAGTGTAAGTACAATGATCACAATAGCTGCATGGCCAATCAGATTGGCATCAAGAAAAACTGTACACCAAACAAGTGCAGTACAGAGTGTGCAAGCTTTGAGTGTCAGGCGTAGACTAAGAAGCGCATAATGACAGTTGCCCGGAGTATCAGGTTTATGGTGCTCCGGGTACATATATTTTCGTAATTTGTGATTGCTGCTGTATATATTATGGTGTGACAGACAGCAATTACAGTCAGGAAAGGAAAAATATGGATTATAATATAAATTTCCCACATCTTCATATATATCTGCAGCATGTGATAAAGAGCATATCAATAGGAAGCTTTGGTATTGCGATGTATGGCATAATAATAGCATGTGGTATGCTTGCGGGGCTGGGCGTGGCCTGCTATGTGGCTAAAAAATCAGGACAAAATCCTGATACATACTTTGATCTGGCACTTGTGGCAATCATATGCTCGGTGATAGGCGCAAGAATATACTATGTGGTATTCAGGTGGGATTTGTACAAGGATGACCTGCTTAGCATATTCAATATCAGGCAGGGAGGACTGGCAATTTACGGAGGAGTGATAGCAGCAATTATCACCACATTCGTTTTTGCAAAGGTCAGAAAGCTGTCGTTTCCACTGTTGTGTGATACGGCGGGGCTTGGACTGATACTGGGACAGGCGATTGGCAGATGGGGAAACTTTTGCAACAGGGAGGCATTTGGCGATTATTATGACGGACTTTTTGCCATGCAGCTTCCGGTATCAGCTGTCAGGACATCGGATTTGACTGAAAAGCTTATGTCACATACAACTGTGATAGACGGAGTGGAGTATATCTCGGTGCATCCTACATTTTTGTATGAATCCTTTTGGAACCTGTGCTTATTTATTTTGTTGATGCTTTATTTTAAGCACAGAAAGTTTGACGGAGAGGTGTTTCTTCTATATTTACTAGGCTATGGTATAGGAAGATTCTGGATAGAAAGCCTGCGTACAGACCAGCTTCTCATCCCGCATATCAATTATCCGGTGTCTATGGCACTTGCCGCCACTTTGGTGGCAGTATCAGCCATATGGATAGGTATTGTCAGATATAAGCAGATGAAAATGGGCAAAATGGTGGACACTCCACCACAATCCACCACTAAAGAGTAAATTTCATATGTATTTTATAAAAAAGACGCAAAGTCCACGAAAAGACTGAGCGTCTTTTTTGTTGCTTTTTTATGGGAATTTAGCTTAAAGCCTTGATTTTGTGGGCTGTTAGGTGTAATATTGTAATCAAGTGGTGGAAAGTGGAGCGAAATACCATATAAGTGGAGTGAAGTGGTGGAAAGCTTCAAAATGAGGAAAAGGAGGATGGATGCCATGTTCATGGGCGAATATAATCATTCAATAGACGCCAAGGGCCGTATGATTGTCCCGGCGAAGTTCCGTGAACAGCTTGGTAATGAGTTTGTAGTTACCAAGGGCTTAGATGGCTGTCTGTTCGTCTATTCCAACGAAGAATGGCATCGCATTGAGGAAAATCTTCGCGACAAACCACTCACATCAAGAGAAGCAAGAAAATTTATGAGATTCTTTTTTGCAGGAGCAGCCACCTGTGAGGTGGACAAGCAGGGCAGAATCCTCTTACCGGCGAACTTAAGAGAATACGCAGGTATAGATAAGGAAGTAGTATCTGTCGGAGTATACAGCAGAGTAGAAATCTGGAGCAAAGACAGATACCTTGAAAACTCTGATTTTGACGATATGGATGAGATAGCAGATCATATGGCAGAGCTTGGCATAGGAATTTGATTTTAAATGGAGAGACCACATGGAATTTAAGCATTATTCAGTCTTAAGGGACGAGACAATTGAAAATTTAAACATCCGTCCTGACGGGATATATGTGGATGGTACTCTCGGAGGAGCCGGGCACTCATATGAGATAGCCAAGAGACTTTCGGACAAGGGCAGGCTGATAGGCATAGATCAGGATGCAGATGCCATAAAAGCGGCAGGAGAGAGACTTGCGGAGTTTGGAGACAGGGTAACGATAGTCAGAAGCAATTATTCTGATATGAAGAATGTGCTTCATTCACTCGGAATTGAAAAGGTGGATGGTATTATGCTGGATCTTGGAGTGTCATCCTTCCAGCTTGATACACCAAAGAGAGGATTTACCTACAGGAGTGAGGATGCACCGCTTGATATGCGTATGGATGACAGGAATGCCCTTACTGCAAGGGATATAGTAAATACCTACAGCGAAAATGATCTGTACCGTATCATCAGGGATTACGGTGAGGACAAGTTTGCAAAGAATATTGCAAAGCACATTGTAGCAGCAAGACAAAAGCAAGAGATAACGACAACAGGAGAGCTCAACGAGATAATAAAGGCAGCGATACCAAAAAAGGTCAGAGCTACCGGAGGTCACCCGTCAAAGAGAACATATCAGGCTATCAGAATTGAGCTGAATCATGAGCTTGATGTGCTAAGGGACAACTTGGATGACATGATAGATTTACTTAATCCGGGCGGCAGGATATGTATAATCACATTCCACTCGCTTGAGGACAGAATAGTAAAATCCAATTTCAAAAAAAACGAAAATCCATGTACATGTCCACCGAGCTTTCCGGTATGTGTATGCGGTAATAAATCGAAGGGAACGGTTATCACAAGAAAACCTATCCTTCCGTCAGAAAAGGAACTTGAAGAGAATTCACGCTCGAAGAGTGCAAAGCTTCGTGTGTTTGAAAAGAATGATTTGTAGAATGACAGCAAAAGGAGCAGCTAAATGAATAAAACTACTTATTATATAAATGGGAATGCCGTAAGAGAGCTTGACGAGGCAGCACCGGTCAGAAGACCACAGAAATCGACAAGAGAGCTTGAGGAAATAAGAAGAAAGAAAAACAGAAGAACATCTGCAAGAAGAAATCAGGAGAGAGCACTCTCAATGAACAGGGCATTTGTAGCCTTTCTTACAGCATGTGTGGCAGCTTCAGCTTTTGTATCTGTTTCACTTATCCAGATAAGGTCAAATGTGACACAGCAGATGAAGGAGGTTGCAGCACTTGAGAGCCAGATAAATGATATGAAGGCTGATAATGATGCCAGATACAAGCAGATTACTACATCTGTCGATTTAAATGCAATCAAGGATGCAGCTATCAACAGACTTGGCATGAAATATGCTTCACAGGATCAGATAGTTTATTACTCAATTGATAAGAACAACTATATGGATCAGTACAGTGATATCCCTGAATAAATTGGAGGAATCATATTGGCAGCCAGGACAAGAAAAAGACCGGTAAGAAAAATCGGACGCAAAATGAAAACAAAGCTGTTTGCGTTGTTTATGTTAATAGTTGTAGCCATGCTTGGACTCATTGGCAGGCTGATGTTTATTGAATATACAAGCGGAGACGCATATACTAAAAAGGTACTATCATTACAGTCATATGACAGCAAAACAATACCGTTTCAGAGAGGAAATATTGTAGATTCAAACGGCACAGTGCTTGCTACGAGTGTGGCTGTTTATAATGTTGTACTTGATTGCTCGGTTATGACCAGTAAGAAAGAGTATATAACTCCGACGATAGATGCACTGACACAGTGCTTTCCGGATTTAGACAGGGCAACACTTGAGGATTATGCAAATAACAGCAAGGATAACAAATATATTGTACTGTTAAAAAAGCTGTCATATGATGCAATTCAGCCATTTGTACAGCTGCAGGATGCAACAGACGAAAAGGGCAATCTGAAGAACCCAAACATCAAGGGTGTGTGGTTTGAGACAGAGTATCAGAGAAATTATCCGTTTAAAACACTGGCAAGCTCAGTTATCGGCTTTACCTCCGCCGGAAATGTAGGTACAACCGGGCTCGAAAACTATTACAATGACACTTTAAATGGTGTAAATGGCAGGGAGTACGGCTATCTGAATGCAGACAATGATTTCCAGAAGACAGTAATTGCTGCACAAAACGGGAATACACTGTACACAACTATAGACGCAAATATCCAGTCGATTGTTGAGGATAAGATAAAACTGTTCTCAGATACTTATGCAAATAATGCAAGAGAAGGACTTGGCGCAGAAAATATTGCAGTCGTTATAGAAAATCCTAAAAATGGTGAGATACTGGCCATGGCGAATTATCCGAATTTTGATTTGAACAATCCAAGGGATATGAGTGCATATTACAGTGAGGAACAGCTTGCGGCATTTAAAAAGGACAGTACTCAGGAGATGGATGCACTAAATAAGCTGTGGCAAAACTTCTGTGTTACACATACATATGAGCCGGGGTCTGTACAGAAGCCTTTTACCGTGGCATGTGGACTGGATACAGGCACGCTCACTACTGATATGACATTTTTATGTGATGGATACGAGATGTTTGGCGGTGAAAAGGTATCATGCGTCAACCGTAGCGGACATGGCATAGAGACACTTGAAAAGGCACTCATGGATTCATGTAATGATGCACTCATGCAGATGTCATATAAGATTGGTGCAGAAAATTTTCTGTACTATCAGAGTGTATTTGGCTTTGGTCAAAAGACAGGTGTTGACCTGCCGGGTGAGGCAAATACATCAACGCTCATGTATACACTCGACAATATAAAGCCTGTCGATTTAGCGACAAACGTATTCGGACAGAACTATAACTGTACCATGATAGAGATGGTCAGTGCATTTTCTTCACTGGTGAATGGCGGAAATTATTATCAGCCGCACGTAGTAAAGAAAATCGCAGATGACAACGGCAATACAGTAAAGACAATTGAGCCTACACTGCTAAAAAAGACAGTGTCAGAGAATACAAGTGCGACACTTAAAAACTACCTGCAGAACGTAGTTGCAAACGGAACCGGTAAGGTGGCAAAGGTTGACGGATACTCAATGGGAGGCAAGACAGGAACAGCACAGATGTATGATGAGACAACGCACCTTAGAAAGAAGGGCAGCTATCTTGTATCATTTATAGGCTGTGTGCCTGCGCAGGATCCGCAGCTTGTTATTTACACTGTAATCGACCAGCCGAATGTACAGGATCAGCCTCACAGTAACTATGCACAGAACCTGACCAGAGAGATATTAAAGGAAGTACTTCCGTATATGAATATATACCCTGATGAGGAACAGACCGGTGTAAATGCTGACCTTACGATAACAGGCACAAATCCTCCGACAGGAGAAAAGGTCACCCAGGAGGGTGAGCAGGGCGAATAGAGAATAGCCTCAATATTTTTTGCATATATTAGTGTAAAAATATTGAGGCATTTTTGTTTATGATACTTAACAATACGCGCTACAGAAGAAAAATATGCGTATTTTGCAGTATACTGACAGCTGTTCTTATCGCCTTGTGTTTCAGGCTGTTTTATCTCATGATAGTAAAAGGCGATTATTACAGTAAAAAGGCAAGTGCGCTTCAGGAAAGAGAGCGTGATATTGCAGGAATACGCGGAGATATAGTGGATAGAAATGAAAGGATAATAGCGACAAATGAAACTGCATATAACATAAGCGTTATACACAATCAGATAACCGACAAGGAAGCAGTCATCTCTGTTTTAAGCAGTGAGCTTTCGATTGACGAAAAGACTATCCGCAGTAAGGTGGATAAGGTTACATCCATTGAAAAAATAAAGAACAATGTTTCTAAAAAAACAGGCGATAAAATACTATCATATGGCTTGGCAGGGGTAAAGGTTGACGAGTCAAGTGTCAGGTACTATCCGCTTAATGAGTTGTTTTCAAAGGTTATAGGCTTTGCAGGAGCAGATGGTCAGGGTGTTGTTGGGCTTGAGACCACATATGATGAAATTCTGCGTGGCACACCCGGGCGGATATACACTGTATGTGATGGCAGAGGTGTGGAGGTGAAGGGCTACAAGGAGAGAAGAGAAGCTCCACAAAAAGGAGACACACTTGTCACTACACTCGACATAAATATACAAAGAGTATGTGAGAAAAATGCAATGATGGCATATGCACAAAATCTGGCAGACAGTGTGAGTATAATTGCCTTAAACCCTAAAAATGGAGAAATATATGCCATGACCGACTACCCGGAATATAATTTGAATGATCCTTTTTCATGTGAAAACCATGATGAAGCCTGGAGAAACGGATGTGTAAGTGATACATATGAGCCCGGTTCAGTATTCAAGATAATTACGGCAGGAATCGCACTGGAGGAGGATGTGGTGAGCCTTGATGACAGCTTTTACTGCCCGGGATATATTACTGTGGAGGACAGACGCATACACTGCCATAAGAGAACAGGACATGGAAGTGAGACCTTTGTGCAGGGAATACAGAATTCATGCAATCCGGTCTTTATTGATTTAGGCCTTAGAATAGGCAGTGAGAGGTATTATGCTGATTTCATGAGGTTTGGTCTGCTTGATAAGACAGGTATTGATTTGCCGGGGGAGGCCTCCACCATAATGCATCAGCCGGATAAGATAGGCCAGGTGGAGCTTGCAACAATTTCATTTGGACAGTCATTCCAGCTCACACCCATCGAGCTTATGACAACAGTATCATCGCTTATAAATGGTGGTAACAGAATTACTCCTCATATAGGTAAGGAGATTCATGGCACCGAAGGCACGGTAAAAGAGGTGCTGTCCTTTGAACAGACGTCAGGTATATGCAGTGAAGAGACCTCTGATACACTGCGAAAGCTTTTGGAGGGCGTGGTAGCAGAGGGCTCAGGAAAAAATGCAAAGGTTGAAGGTTATGCGATAGGAGGAAAGACTGCTACATCGCAGACACTTCCGAGAAGTGACAATGTATATATAGCCTCGTTCCTTGGGTTTTATCCGGTGGATGATCCGGCACTTATGGTGCTTGTGAAAATAAATAATCCAAAGGGCGGTGCGTACTATGGCGGAACAATCGCTGCACCGGTTGCAGCTGAAATATTTAGGGAAATCATACCGTATGCACAGGAGATAGGAGTGTGTAACTGATTTACGGGCTCTTGCGAAATAGAACTAAATAACGTATACTATAATTTAATGATTAAGGCAGTCGTTTGGAGAATTTGATTTGTTAAACATATCCATACGGATGGCTGCAATAAAAGATGGAGGAATAAAAATGAGCTTACAAGGAAAAAAGGTACTTGTTGTCGGAACAGGAAAGAGTGGCATTGCAGCGACTGAACTTTTGTGCGCAAATGGCATCGATACAGTATTGTTTGATGGAAATAAAGAACTGGATTCAAAAACACTTTATGAGAAAGCACCAAAGCTTAAGGAGGTGCCGCTTATTTTAGGCGACCTGACAGATGAACAGATTGATGAGTTTGATGTGGCTGTGCTAAGTCCGGGAGTACCAACAGACATTCCTATGGTCAATTCCTTACGTGACAGGGGCGTTAAAATATGGGGTGAGATAGAGCTTGCATACACATTTGGGGCAGGTGAGATCATCGCTATCACAGGAACCAACGGAAAGACGACCACTACAGCCCTGACAGGTGAGATAATGAAGAATTACTTTAAGGATGTGAGAGTGGTAGGAAATATCGGAATCCCTTATACATCAATGGTCACAGGAAGCACAGGTGAGACAGTAACGGTTGCAGAGATATCAAGCTTCCAGCTCGAGACAATAGATACCTTTAAGCCACATGTAAGCGCAATTTTAAATATCACACCAGATCACCTGAATCGACACCATACTATGGAAAATTACATCAGGGCAAAGGAGGATATCACAAAAAATCAGACAGCAGATGATTACTGCGTGTTAAACTACGAGGACGAGGTGCTTAGAGATTTTGCAGCAAAGTGCCCTGCTAAGGTTATATTTTTCAGCAGTAGGTCTGAGCTTTCAGAGGGCTTTTATCTGGACGGAGATATCATCATATACGCACACGACGGTGTACGCGATGAGGTAATTGATGTAAATGAGCTGAATCTCCTTGGAAAGCATAATTTTGAGAATGTAATGGCAGCGTGTGCCATGTCTATAAGCTTTGGGGTACCGATGGATAAGATTGTCGAGGTACTTAAGGTATTTAAGGCAGTTGAGCACAGGATAGAGTACGTGACCGAAAAGCGTGGAGTCAGATTCTACAACGATTCAAAGGGCACCAATCCTGATGCAGCCATTCAGGGTATACGTGCCATGAACAGACCGACACTTCTCATTGGCGGTGGATATGATAAGCAGTCGGAGTATGATGAGTGGATAGAGGCCTTTGACGGCAAAGTAAAGGAGCTTGTGCTTATAGGTCAGACTGCAGATAAAATCGAAGAGTGTGCACACAGACACGGATTCATGAATACTGTAAAGAAGGATACGTTTGAGGATGCAGTAAATTATTGCTATGAGCATGCTGTTTCAGGTGATGCAGTGCTCTTATCACCTGCATGTGCAAGCTGGGGCATGTTTCCTAACTATGAGGAGCGCGGACGTATCTTTAAGGAAATAGTAAAAGGATTTAAGGAGTAAATATTTTGGCAGGAAAGCGTAGAAGAAGTAGCAAGAATAAAGAAAAAAAAGAAAAAGGAATACCTTATTTCGACTACAACCTGTTGTTTATAGTTATATTTCTGCTCTGCTTTGGTCTTGTTATGCTATATAGCTCGAGTGCATACACATCGGCCATCAAAAATCATGACAGCATGCACTATCTTAAGCTTCAGATACGAAATATTGTACTGGGACTTATACCTATGGTATTTCTGGCAAAGGTCGACTACAGATATTGGAAAAAGCTTGGCTTTTTTGCGTATATAGCATCGCTTATACTGTGTGTGCTTGTGTTTGTGCCAAAAATAGGCTCAAGCTCACATGGTTCATCGAGATGGATTGGCATAGGACCAATACAGTTCCAGCCTTCAGAAGTGGCTAAAATTGCGGTCATACTGTTTATGGCTATGATTATAGACAAGATCCCCAAGCAGTTTGATAAATTTTTAAGTCTGGTAAAGGTGCTTGCTATGCTTATTCCGCTCATAATAGTTGTTGCAATCAGCAATCTGAGTACGGCAGTTATCATCATAGGCATTTCGGTCTGTATGTTGTTTGTCGCAAGCCCAAAGTATCTGCAGTTTATTATTGTAGCAGTGGCGGTAGTTGTATTTGCAGTGGCGTTTGTCATGCTGGCAGGCTATAGAAGTACACGTATTGAGGCATGGCTGCATCCGGAGACTGCGGGAACAGACGCAGTATTCCAGACTATGATGGGACTTTATGCGATAGGCTCGGGCGGATTGTTTGGAAAAGGACTTGGAGAGAGCTTACAGAAGCTTGGCAATGTGCCGGAGTCACAAAATGATATGATATTTACAATTATTTGTGAAGAGCTTGGACTGTTTGGAGCTATCTGCCTTATTTTACTTTTTATACTGCTTATATGGCGTATGATGGTCATTGCAAACAATGCAAGGGATTTGTATGGCTCACTTTTAGTGATTGGTGTGATGAGTCATATTGCAATCCAGGTGATACTGAATATTGCGGTAGTTACCAATTCACTTCCAAATACCGGTGTTATTCTGCCGTTTATCAGCTATGGAGGTACGTCAATCATATTCCTGATGGCGGAAATAGGGCTTGTTTTGTCTGTGTCAAGAGGCATCAGGCTTGAAAATGTGTAGATTAAGGCGTGAAATATAATGATTAAGAAAAAAAGAAAACATAAAAAGAGATTAAAGCATTTTTTTATGGGACTGCTAATTACGATAGCAGTGCTCGCGATACTGTTTCTCATTGCACTTAAGCTGTTTACGGTAAAAAAGGTAGTTGTCGAGGGCAATGAGCTTTACGACCAAAAGACTATAGAGGATGCGGTGCTTAATGATAAGTACTCATGGAACTCACTGTATGTCTATCTGAAATATAAGGTAAAGGATACTAAAAAAATACCGTTTATTGATACAATGAGCATAAGCCTGGATAGTCCGCATACTCTTCATATATCAGTTTATGAAAAAGGAATGCTTGGATACATATATATTCCGGGAATTAATGAGAATGCATATTTTGATAAGGATGGCTTTGTGGTGGAGACATCCTCAGACACGGTGCCGGGTGTGCCATGTATAGACGGCATAAGCTGTGACAAGGTAGTGCTTTATGAGAAGCTGCCTATAAAGCAGACTATGCTAAAAGATATCCTTGAGCTTACACAGGGATTAAAAAGGCAGGACCTTGTGCCGGATTCTGTGGATTATGGTGCGCAAAATGCACCGGTAGCCAAGTATGGTAATGTGAGTGTGATAATTGGTGACACGACAAAGCTTACACGTAAAATAGAGAGGCTTAAGGCTATCATGCCATCGCTTGAGGGACAGTCCGGTACACTACATTTAGAGAGCTGGACGGAAGAAACAACAAATATTGTGTTTGACAAGTCAGAATAATGTAAAACTAAATAAAAAAAATCATATTTTATAGTTGATTATTTTGGAGAAAAATTATATTATAGAATAAATGAGTTTAAGAATATTCGATATTTTTATATAGAAAATTAAATTTTGGGAAAGAAAGAGGAGGAATCACCTTGCTTGAGATAAGAACTAACGAGGCTGATAACAGCGCAAAGATTATTGTCATTGGAGTCGGAGGAGCCGGTAACAATGCAGTTAACAGAATGATTGATGAGAATATTGGTGGAGTAGAGTTTATCGGTATCAATACAGATAAGCAGGCTTTACAGCTTTGTAAGGCTCCTACACTTATACAGATTGGAGAGAAGCTTACAAAGGGACTCGGCGCAGGTGCGCAGCCTGAGATCGGTCAGAAGGCCGCTGAGGAGAGCGCAGAGGAGCTTCAGGCAGCAGTAAAGGGCGCTGATATGGTATTCGTCACATGCGGTATGGGAGGCGGAACCGGTACAGGTGCAGCTCCTGTTGTTGCAAAGATAGCAAAGGATCAGGGTATACTTACAGTTGGTGTTGTTACAAAACCATTCAAATTTGAGGCAAAGCAGCGAATGATTAATGCTGTTTCAGGAATAGAGAGACTTAAGGAGAGCGTTGATACACTTATTGTCATTCCAAATGATAAGCTTCTCGAGATAGTAGACCGTCGCACAACAATGCCGGATGCACTCAAGAAGGCAGATGAGGTATTGCAGCAGGCAGTTCAGGGAATCACTGATCTTATTAATCTTCCTGCACTTATCAACCTTGACTTCGCAGATGTACAGACTGTCATGAAGGACAAGGGTATGGCACATATCGGTATCGGTAGTGCACAGGGGGATGATAAGGCTATCGAAGCTGTTAAGCTTGCGGTTGCTTCACCTCTTCTTGAGACAAAGATAAATGGTGCAACACATGTAATTATCAATATCTCAGGAGATATCTCCCTTATGGATGCAAATGATGCAGCAAGCTATGTACAGGATCTGGCAGGAGAGAATGCCAATATTATCTTTGGTGCCAAGTTTGATGAGAGCATGACTGATCAGGCTTCTATCACTGTTATTGCTACAGGACTGGAGGATGTTTCAGAGAAGATAGATATGCCGGGCAAGCAGGCAGCGCATGGTGCAGGAATGGCAGGCGGTATGCAAAACCGTATGGTATATCCGAATCAGACAGCTGCAAGACCTGTTTCAGGCATGGGAACACAATCCACAGCAACAGCAGGACTTCACACAACAGCAACAAGCGGACTTCATACAGCTGCCCAGCCACAGCAGACAGCACCTGCACATGCATATACAGGTATCCAGAAGCCACGCCAGCCTGAGAGCACGGTTAAGCCTGTAGAGATTAATATTCCGGATTTCCTTAAGAATTCAAGACGATAGTTTATAGGACATGCAGCTTATGGGCTGCATGTCTTTTTTGCTTATTGTCGACATATTACGGCACTTAAAAACCTGCTTTTACGCTATTCTTGTCTGTGAAAGTGAGGTGAAAAATTATCTATGCATTTTATCTCGATATTTTTCTTCTTCGTACATTTATCACCAATTGTCTCATACTTATATTTGTCATATATATGCTAAAAATTCCATTGATCGGGAAGGTGGTACGTCTGATTGCTTCTGCAGTGGGTGCATCGGTATGTGAATGTGTACTGCTTCTTCTGGCAGGCAGCTATGCGTTTTATAAATGGACCTCTGTTCTGGTGGTCGTACCGCTTGCGGCAAGGCTTGCAATAGGCAGACAGGCTGGCAGAAAAATCCCGTTTCTAAGACTTTTTGCACTATGTATGTTTGTAACAGTGCTGACCGGAGGCATAGTAACAGCTCTGGACAGCTTTTTCAGCTCTGATGCGACAGTTATGATATGCTGTGGTTTTGTCATATCATACATAGTGTTAAAGTGCTTCTGTGAGCGAAGTAATGAGAGCAGAAGACTGTATAGGGTCACACTTTTAAAGGATGGTAAAAGAGCTTGTGCCACAGCCTTGTATGATACGGGAAATCTGCTAAAAAAACAGCCACAGCAGATTCCGGTGCACATAGGCGGGAGTGCATTGTTTGATATTGTAGGAGAAGATGCCGTCTTTTTTGATGTGCCGTACAAGAGCCTGGGAAATGATGGTGGAAGCATTAAAGTGTGTGAATTTGATGAGATGACAGTCATGAAGGGAAATGGTAAGCTGATTTTACATAATGTGCTGGTGGGAAGAGCATCGGATAGTTTATTTGAGAACAATGCATATGATATGATTTTGAATGAAGCTGTTTTTAGTAATAAAACGGGTATGGAAAATACTCTGGGGAAGCAAGCCGCACACAAATGAGGTGTTTTACATAGGAGGGACGGAGGTGCTGCCGCCTCCGCTTGAGACAGATGAGGAGAAGTGCTGTCTGATTGCACTGGTGGATAAAAATGTGGCAATGTCAAAGGAACAGGCAAAAAAGCAGCTTATAGAGCACAATCTAAGGCTTGTGGTGTATCTGGCAAAAAAATTTGAAAACACGGGGGTATGCGTGGAGGACCTTATATCAATCGGCACAATCGGTCTCATAAAGGGGATAAACACATTCAATCCTGAGAAGAAAATAAAGCTTGCCACATACGCATCCAGATGCATAGAAAATGAGATTCTTATGTATCTGCGCCGCAACAACAGAGTGAAGCTTGAGGTATCCTTTGATGAGCCACTAAACACGGATTGGGACGGAAATGAGCTGCTTTTATCAGATATACTGGGGACGGATGAGGATGTCATATATAAGGATCTTGAGACTGAGGTTGAGATTTCACTGCTAAAAAAAGCCATGCTGTCATTGAACGAGCGTGAAAGACAGATAATAGAGCTTCGATTTGGAGTAAACCGTGTGGAGAATAAGGAGCTGACGCAGAAGGAGGTGGCAGATATTCTGGGAATTTCACAGTCATACATATCAAGGCTCGAAAAAAAAATAATGGCAAGATTGAAGAAAGAAATACAGAAAATGGCATAAGTGTGATATAATATTTTTATTATAAAACAGAATAGGAGATGGTAGTATGGTATTGGAATTTATCGGGGCTGACAGAGAGGTTACTGGAAGCTGTCACTATCTGACATTTGGGGACACACATATACTTATTGACTGTGGAATGGAGCAGGGAGCTGATTTGTACGTGAATCAGGAGATACCGGTCAATCCTTCGCTCATAGACTATGTGTTTGTCACACACGCACACATTGACCACTCAGGTCTTTTGCCACTCATATACAATCATGGTTTCAGGGGCACCATTTTTGCGACAAAGGCGACAACAGATTTATGTAACATCATGCTAAAGGATTCTGCACATATTCAGGAATTTGAGGCGGAGTGGAAGAACAGAAAGGCAAGGAGAGCCGGAAGACCTGAGGTGACTCCTATGTACAATGTGGAGGATGCACAGAATGTCATGCAGCACTTTACACCGTGTGATTACAACAGTGTGTATGAGATATGCCCGGGGCTTAAGGTGAGATTTGTGGATGCAGGTCATCTGCTTGGTTCATCATCTATTGAGATGTGGGTGACTGAGGAGAATGTGACCAAAAAGATTGTCTTTTCAGGCGATATCGGAAATCACAACAGGCCACTCATAAAGGATCCGCAGTATGTGGACAGTGCTGATTATGTGGTTATGGAATCTACATATGGCAATCGTCTGCACGATACGCCGCCTGATTACGCGGTGGAGCTTGCAAAGGTCATCAATGCGACCTTTACAAGAGGCGGCAATCTGGTAATCCCGGCATTTTCAGTGGGCAGGACGCAGGAGATGCTCTACTTTATCAGGCGTATAAAGACGGAGAATCTGCTGCCGGAGCATCCGAATTTTGAGGTTTACATCGACAGCCCCCTTGCTGTTGAGGCAACAAATGTATTTCATGAGAATATATCGGACTGCTTTGATGAGGAGGCTATGGAGCTTATTTCGGCAGGCATCAATCCAATCAAGTTCCCCGGACTTCGTGTGGCAGTATCATCGGATGAGTCAAAGATGATTAATTTCGATAAGAAGCCAAAGGTTATCATCTCAGCATCGGGTATGTGTGAGGCCGGACGTATCAGACACCACTTAAAGCATAATCTTTGGAGAAGTGATTCAACAGTTCTGTTTGTAGGATATCAGGTTCCGGGAACACTTGGCTATGCACTTTTAAACGGTGCTAAAAAGGTGAAACTTTTTGGTGAGGAAATAGAAGTAAGGGCAAGCATAGTAAATCTGCCGGGTATCAGTGGACATGCAGACAAAAATCAGCTTACAGAGTGGCTTGGCGCAATAAAAAACAAGCCGGAGCATGTATTTATAGTCCATGGAGAGGAATCCACAGCAGAGTACTTTGCAAACCATGTGCATGAGACCTTCGGCTATGATGCAGTGGCACCGTACAGTGGTGATGCCTATGACCTTATCACGAATCAGAAGGTGGCAGATGGCTCCCGCAAGCTTGTGGAGAAAAAGGCTGCATATGGCATGGCAAGCAGAGAGAAGACTATATTTGACCGTCTTGTGGCAGCAGGCCAGAGGCTTGTATCTGTTATCCAGAAGTGCCAGGGTATGGCTAATAAGGACTTGAGCAAGTTTGCAGACCAGATAAATGCGCTGTGTGATAAGTGGGATAGATAGAATGTAATCACAGCATATCAAAGTAATAAAGCAAAAAGGGAATGTGTGGGCAGTCAATCGCATACAACATATATGCAACACTGGGACACACAAATCCCCTATTTATGGGCTTTTTAGGATATCAAAACGTTAACAAAGAGATAGTTCAACCGAATATCGAAAAAGAGCAACAGACCCCGAAAATCCTGTATTTTCGGGGTTTTCTTTATATTCTGAAAATCTATCAGACACCTTCAAAACACACGAAAATGTTCCGGTAACTAACAGGTAACACATAGAAATGTGCCTATCGCAGAGATTGCTAAAGCAATTGGAAAGGATGCATAATATATAAGAATTGGCATACAACAAGGAATATTAAAATTTGGAACAGCAATGAAAGTTGGAAATTCAAGAGAATATAGTTATTATTGTCCAGATAAGAAGGTGTGGGAAGAGACAGGATACTTTAATAAAAATATGTGATACTATTTTTGTGTAAGAACTGTGATATATGTACATAATGAGAAGATGAAGAAATAGATGTAAATTTAATAGCCAGGAAAATCAAAGGGGGATATGCGTTAAAAACGCGAGAAAACTAATAGGGATTTGACTATAATTCAGATTTACATGAAAGGGGATTTGCGTTATAATTGTGGCGGAAAGGTGGGTTTATGCATGGATAAACCAGTTTTTTAAAAGAAAAGATTACAAATGGGAAAACGGAATTTATTATATTCCAATGTATATGGTACCATTTTTATAAAGATTTTTTAGAAACGTATATATTCATCAGGCAGCAAGTGGTTAAAGACGTAGAATAATAAACTTTTAACGGAGACACGCAGCTTTAAAATTTGTATATAGATGAATAAAATGCAGTGTATGAGGAGAAGTAATGAGAATATCAGATATTATGAGATTAGGAAAGTCTGCCATTATTTTTGCCACTATTGTAGTGGCTTTTTTGGCAATAATCTGGCTTTTAGGCTACAAAATGATTTATAAAAAAATATTGCATGGTAAAAAACAGATTTCAATTGGCAGAATAGGACTGGTGTGTGTACTTGCAGTATACATTGTTGTTGTACTTTATGTGACATTGCTAAGAGGAGGTATTGGTTTTGGGGGATTTGAGTACCGGGCTAACTTTAAACCATTTTCTTCGTACAAAGAGGCCTGGTACAATTTTAGTGCACAGGAATGGAGAAATCTGATACTTAATATATGTATGTTCGTGCCGTTTGGATTTTTACTACCAATTTGTTTTGGAAAGATTAAAAGAGCGTGGAAAATATATTTGTGCGGGTTTGGGTTTGCACTGTTTATAGAGGTTGTGCAGCTTATCACGGGACGAGGTGTATTTGAAACTGACGATATCATAAATAATACGATAGGTGCAATGATCGGATATGGATTATTTTCGGTTGCAAGACTGATATTTGTGGCAGTCTGTTCAAGGAAGAAAGTCCAAGATAATACAAATGAAGTCAGTGGAGTGGCACATGATGAAAATGTTTGTGAAAGACAGAACATTTCCATAAGAAAATGTCTGGTGGCACAGCTTCCGCTTGCGTTTACAATTATAGCTTTTGCAGCTGTTTTTATTGTATACAATAGTATGGAATATGGTAATCTTTCAATCGATAATATTTCAAATCAAAATGTGGATGTCTCGATGGCAGATGGTGTGAGTCTGGCAGATGAGGCAGATCCGCTTGATGTATACACAATTCACAGGGCTACAGAAGATGAGGCGAGGGAGCTTGCCGACGGGTACTTTTCAAAGTATGGTGTTTTAATAGATGACTCAAAAACAGACATATATGATGATACTATTATTTTTTACAGTACCAGCCTTGATGATGAGGGCAGTAACCTGAGTATCTGGTGCGATTACGAAGGACCAACAGTAAGTTTCACGGATTTTTCAAATATAGATGATGAAAATTCGTATGCTGACGCTGGACTTTCAGAGGAATTTGTCAGAGAAAAGCTGGAAAATCTAGGAGTGGTTATTCCCGAAAACGCAGTTTTTGCACCAATCGAGGAATATGATGCAGGAAACTATAGGTTTACAAACGATGGAGAAATTCTTGACGATGGCTTGTATTATAAGGGAACGATAGAATGTTGTATTAATTCGTCAGGTAAAATTGCAAATTTCAGAGACTCCATGATAAAATATACGCCTTATAAAAAGGTAGATGTTATTTCAGAAAAAGAGGCTTATGACAGGCTATGTGCAGGAAAATTTTATTTCCCGGATTATGATAAAGATGAACAATTATCTGATTTAGTTGTAAAATCAGTGAAGATAAGTTACACACCGGATTCGAAGGGATATTATCGTCCGGTTTATGAGTTTGTGGCAAATGCAAATCAGGATACAGGCAAGAGAGAAATAAGTATAATGGTAGATGCTATGGAAATTTAGGGAGGAATAACTTACAAAAATTAACTGACAGTTGCATTAGGTCTGGTAAAAAACAAAAGGGGCTGTAAAAAAACTCCCCTGACAGAAAATCGCCCAGACCGTGAGGTCTGAGCGATTTTTTGGTATAATTAATTATGCTACTAAATAATAATACCAATGGTAATTATACTATGCGTCAGCTGAAATTACCATTAGAAATCGAAAGAATGCTTTGTGCCTTTGATGGAAAAATTCAATCGCACATATGGTCACTATCCGAAATATCCGGTTGCTGATGCCGGATACGGTTCTTACAATAATTATCTTTATTGTGAAGAACACGGCATGGAAAAATACATGAAATTTACCATGTACAAAAAAGAAACGACGGACAAAAAGTATCATGAGAATCCGTATCGTGCTGCAAAATCTTGAATCCATACATGGTGCTCTCTTGAGAATGAACCGAAGTATTCAATCGGAGGGAACTTTTGGTGTATTAAAGTGGGACAAATCGTATAAAAGATTATTCCGGAGAGGCGAGAAAAATGTAATTCTCGAGCTCACACTGATTTCATGTGGATTCAATCTTTATAAATATCATAATAAAAAGCAACGACAGACGAAAGCTGCATAAAACTTAAGCGGACGTGATTAGCCGAGCATTTATTAAATGCACCATTTTTTATACCCAAAGATGCATACTTGCTTAGAAATAGAAAAGTTAATACAAAGAAACGCCAAAACCGACATTTGCCGGAATTGGCGTTTCTTATATTAGGGACTTATTTTACAGCCCCTTTTTTATTTTATGACGCGCAGCTTATTAAAAGTGCTATGTATGTAACTACGCCTCGTCCTGCTTGAAAATGACATTTCTGTATTTTGAAAGTATTCCCTTTAACAGGCTTCCAAGTACACAGATTGAGATAATCTCACCGATTCCGACTGTAACTGCATTGAAAAGAAGAGAGATATCAACACCCTTGTATATAGTTGTTAAACCATATCCGTATCTGAGCACGAGTGGCACGATAATAATGTTGGCGATGACAGGTGGAAGCGTGTATACAAACTTCTTTTTTCTGAGGAAGTAAGTGCCAAGTGCACCGAGCAGTGTAGCGATACTTCCGAAGATGATATCCCAGATGATGCCGCCTGTGATAAGATTGGAAATCAGACATCCGATGAAAAGACCCGGAATGGCTGCCGGTGTGAAAACCGGAAGGATGCAAAGCGCTTCAGAAAAGCGTACCTGAATGGTGCCTGATGCGAGACCAAGCAGATTGGTGATATACGTGAGCACAACATAGAGTGCTGCAATCATAGCTGCCTGTACTGCAAATAATACTTTTTTGTTTCTCATATTTAGTTCTCCTTTAGTTTTGTTTTACGTCAGGAAGGTTTCGAACTGACGCATTTATTTTCGCCTTGCTATGTTAACAAAAAATGCTTTGAATGTCAAGAAGTACATAAAATCAGTGCCCATTTAGAGAGATTGTGGTATAATGAGTGCAAGTGAGAAGATAAATGACAAGAGGGAAACAGTATTATGAGAGAAATAAAGGTTAATGAACTAAAAGAGGGAATGACTACGGCAGTAGATGTGTTTTCGCCAAAGGGACAGCTTATCCTTAAAAGACATCAGGCTGTATCGGCATTTGATATAGCAAAGTTTGGATTCTACAATATAGCTTCGGTTTATGTTGAGGGAAGCTCAGCACAGGAAAAAGAAGAATGGAATAAAAAATATGCCATCATTAAGGAAAAATACCGTGATTCCATCGATAACCTGCATGAATATATGAATGACATACTATACAGGAATATCATCCCGGATAAGAATACGCTCATCAGGGACTCGGTAGAGATTTTTGACAGGTTTGAGACTTCATATGAGCTCTTTGATGCACTTCAGGTATTAAAGCAGACAGATGTATCTACTATGGCGCATTCCATGAATGTATCAATTATTGCACGTCTCATTGGTGTGTGGGCAGGGCTTGATACAGAAAAGCTGGATGAGATTTCAATGGCAGGTCTGTTGCACGACATAGGCAAGTTTAAGATACCGGATGAGATATTATTGAAGCCGGGAAAGCTCACAAAGGAAGAGTTTGAGGTGATAAAGAAGCACACGGTATATGGCTATGAGATACTTAATAATTTCAAGATTCTTGAAAGCACGAAGCGTGCGGCACTTTTACATCATGAGAAGTTTGACGGCTCAGGATATCCGTTTGGATATACAGCAGATAAAATCGATGATATATCAGCTATTATTACGATAGCCGATGTCTACGATGCAATGACATCAAAGCGCTGTTACCGTGATGGGATGTGTCCGTTTGATGTGATAGAAGATTTTGAGTATGATGGCATATCAAAGTATCATCCGAAGTATATAGGGATGTTTTTGAAGAAGATTGCAAGCTCATATATCGGAAGCACGGTGCTTTTGACAAACGGCAAAAAGGCCAAAATAATTTTTGTGACGGAGAAGTATTCAAGGCCTACAGTTACATTGCTTGAAGACAACAGTGTGCTGGTGCTTAAGGATGAAAAGGATATAAAAATAGCGGCAGTGCTGTAGAATTATATACGCGGATTAATTGAATAAAATTACTGTAAATGGGAATGCTTTAGATAAAGAAATTTATCCGGAGGATTCCCATGTCTGTATATAAGGTTGATATATGTGGAGTGACCACATCAAAACTGCCGGTACTTAAGGATGATGAAAAAGAAGAACTGTTTGAGAAAATAAAAAAGGGAGATAAGGCTGCAAGAGAAAAATATATTCGTGGAAATTTAAGGCTGGTGCTTTCGGTAATCAGAAGGTTTTCAAACCATAATGAAAATATGGATGATTTATTTCAGATAGGATGCATCGGACTTATGAAATCAATTGATAATTTTGATCCGACTATAGGTGTTAAGTTTTCCACCTATGCTGTTCCGATGATTATCGGTGAGGTGAGACGGTATCTGCGTGATAACAGTGCGTACCGCATTCCACGTTCTCTCAGGGATACAGCTTATCAGGCTATTAAATCAAAGGAAAAGCTATCGAGAAAGCTGGTGCATGATCCGTCTTTAGCGGAAATATCAAAGGATTGCGGTATCCCTGAAAACGATATACTATACGCACTTGATGCAATCCAGACACCGCTTTCCCTCTTTGATCCTGTATATACTGACGGTGGTGATACACTTTATGTGATGGATCAGATATCGGACAAGAAAAACAAAGAGGAAGCATGGGTAAAAAATCTGGTTCTCGACGATGCCTTAAAGCTGCTTGATGACAGAGCTAGACAGATTATTAAGCTGCGTTTTTTCGAGGGCAAGACACAGATAGAGGTGGCAGAGGAGATAAATATCTCTCAGGCACAGGTATCAAGGCTTGAGAAAAATGCGCTTAAAAATATGCACGGATATCTGGAAGCATAAGCAGATAATTGAATATTTAGTCTGCCTGTGCTAAAGAAGTTTTTTTAAGCACAGCCGCAATTATGACTGCATATACACCTCCGATAACAGCGGTGATAAGCTGTGTCACTGAAAACTGAAGCTGTAAAACCGGCAGCATCTTGTGCATTGGAGCAGGCAGAAATGCAGGTAGAATGATAAGTGCAATGGCTATTCCCATGAAAACGGCCTTTAGTATGGCACCTATTGCAATTGATACAGGAAAACCGGTAGCTTTGCCGCATTTTTTGCGAAGCAGTCCCACACATACTACAAGAATGATATTTCCTATTATGATACATGGAAACATCGCAGGGATAGCCGCCATAACAGGACTTCCTGTGATGAAAAATGATGTGACAGGTGTGATAATGCTTAGGATAATGCCACATGCCATTCCGGCATAGAGTACGGTAAGTATTAAAGCTGCATTAATGATTGGACCTGTGATGTATACGCTTAAGTTCTTAAAAAACTGGCTGACAAGGCAGATTGCCAGCATAATTGCAGTAACGGTTATTTGTTTGGTTTTTATCTTCATTGATAAGACCTCCTTTAAATTTTCATATGAAATCATACTCCTTTGGGGGTGCAAATGCAAGGTTACGTTGCCGGTTAATATTTACTCAGAAGGCAAAAATGACGGTTGATATTGAAAGCAATTCATTTGTGTGCTAATATAAGTGTATTCGCTGTTTGACGCAAAACAGCTATATATCAGGAGGAATACAATGAAAAAACTGATTAATTTGATATCAGAGGAAGTGACAAAGGCATTCGTCAGTGCAGGATATGACGAGAAGTACGGAAAGGTTACACTTTCAAACAGACCGGACCTTTGTGAGTTCCAGTGTAACGGAGCAATGGCAGCAGCAAAAGAGTATAAGTGTGCACCATTTATGATCTCGGACAAGGTAGCGGCGCTCCTTGAGTCAGATGAGATGTTTGAGTCAGTAGAATCAGTAAAGCCGGGATTTCTTAATATCAAAATGGATACCGCTTTTCTGGCAAAATATATGAACGATATGAAGGATGACGAGGGCAGATACGGTTTGGAGAAGGCCAAAAAGCCACTCACCATAGTAGTGGATTACGGCGGACCAAACGTGGCAAAGCCTCTTCATGTAGGTCATCTTCGCTCAGCAGTAATCGGAGAGAGCGTTAAGCGTATCGCAAAGTTCATGGGACACAATGTGATCGGTGATGTGCATCTCGGCGACTGGGGACTTCAGATGGGGCTTATTATTACAGAGCTTCGAGAGAGAAAGCCTGACCTCGTTTATTTTGATGAGAGCTATACAGGAGAGTACCCGAAGGAGGCACCGTTTACCATATCTGAGCTTGAGGATATATATCCGACAGCCAGCGGCAAGTCAAAATCAGATGAGAGCTTCAAGGAAGCAGCACTTCTTGCCACAAAAGAGCTTCAGGGAGGCAGGAGAGGCTATCAGGCACTGCTTTCACACATCATGAATGTCTCTGTAACAGATCTTAAGAGAAATTATGAGAATCTGAATGTTCATTTTGAGCTGTGGAAGGGCGAGTCGGATGCACAGCCATATGTACCTGGGATGGTTGAAATGATGAAGGAAAAGGGCTTTGCACATATGAGTGAGGGCGCTTTGGTTGTGGATGTGAAGGAGGATACAGATACAAAGGAGATTCCGCCATGTATCATCCTAAAGTCTGACGGAGCCTCACTTTACAGCACTACAGACCTTGCAACACTTGTTATGCGTATGAAGGAGAACAACCCTGACCGTGTGATTTATCTGGCAGACGCACGTCAGTCAATGCACTTTATCCAGGTGTTCCGCTGTGCAAGAAAGACAGGCATAGTACCTGATACTACAGAGCTTGTACATATCGGCTTTGGAACCATGAACGGTAAGGACGGCAAGCCTTTCAAGACAAGAGACGGTGGAGTAATGCGTCTTGAGTACCTCCTCAAGGAAATTGACGATGAGATGCTCAATAAGATTAAGGAAAACCAGAAGGAAAAAGAGAATTTAAATATAGACGAGGCGGAGGCTGAGCAGACAGCCAAAACTGTAGCGCTTGCAGCAGTCAAGTATGGTGATTTGTCTAATCAGGCGAGCAAGGATTACATCTTTGATATCGACAGATTCACATCCTTTGAGGGTAACACAGGTCCATATATCCTTTATACAATCGTGCGTATCAAGTCAATCCTCTCAAAGTATGAGGCAAAGGGTGGCAACATCAGCGCACTGAAGGATGCAATCATGCCGGCAGTCAATGCAGGACAGAAGAATCTCATGCTCTCTCTGGCAAAGTTCAATGCCACAATTGAGAGTGCATACGAGGAGTCTGCACCACACAAGATATGTGCATACATCTACGAGCTTGCCAACGCATTCAACGGCTTCTACCATGACACAAAGATTCTTTCTGAGGAGAATGAAGAACTTAAGAAGTCATATATTTCGCTGCTTGTGCTCACAAAGGAGATACTTGAGGCTTGTATAGATATGCTTGGATTCTCAGCTCCTGACAGGATGTAAAAAATAATAATTTTCACGTTCTAAAACAATTGGACATGTAATATAAATAGGACATAGATGATTTATCAGAATCGTCTGTGTCCTTTTTTTAATTTGAATAACAGTCGGTGGCAGGTCGGGATAGGCTCACGCGTGTGGCTGCAGTGTCGCAGAAGCGTATAGCGGAGCTATTTAGAGTCTGTTAAATTATGCTTTGAAGCACAGAAATGCCGAGGCATGGACGCCGAGGCAAGGAGATATCGAGCCCGGACGGCGAGTATCGACGGTTTCGTCAGGCATAGAAGTACTTACTGCATAATTTATACAGAGTCTTAATAGCACAGCGTAGCTTCTGCGACACTGCAGCCACACGCATAAGCCCTATCCCGACCTGCCATTGAAGTGGCGATAAGGAGTGAAAAATATGGATATAATTGATTATCTGCCACAAAAGATGAAGGCTGAGGCAGAAGCGTACATGCCGTGTGGTCTGGAGGAAATCAGGGTGCGCGCCGGAAAGCAGGTGCAGTATATGTTTGCGGGAGGATGTAGAGCCGGAGTGTATATCTCACATAGCGATATTGAGGAGATGATAAATTATCTGAGCGGATATTCATTCCACGCGATAGCACCGCAGCTTGCAGCAGGCTATTTTACAGTGGAGGGAGGTCATCGTGTGGGAATTGCAGGGCAGATGGGCTGCGATGGAGGAAAGGTTACAGCAGTCAGTGAGATAGCGTCCTTAAATATCAGAATTGCCCATCAGATAAGGGACGTTGCAATGCCGCTGATGCCTTATATCCGGGATGAAAACAGCATTTACAATACATTGGTTATATCACGGCCGGGAGAAGGAAAAACAACATTTTTAAGAGACTGCATAAGGATACTTTCAGATGGCTGTGACGGAAAAAAAGCTCTTAAGGTGTCGGTGGTTGATGAGCGCTCGGAGATAGCAGCGTGCTACTTGGGAGTGGCTCAAAACGATATAGGCAATTCCAGTGATGTGCTGGATAACTGTCCGAAGTCACTTGGCATGAGGATGCTTTTGCGCTCTATGTCACCGGATGTGATTGCAGTGGATGAGCTGGGAGGAGAAAGCGATATCGAGGCACTAAACCAGCTTGTGAGTTGTGGAATAAGGATACTTGGCAGTGTACATGGCACCAATGCAGATGATCTGCGAAGGAAAATTCTGCCACATGCCATAGAACGGTTTGTGTTTATAGACCATGATGAAAAAGGGGTGAGGCGCTATAGCATTTATGATGAAGCTTACAGGCTTTTGTATAGTACTGTTTGCGGTATCGGGGCTGATAAACGATTACAGCAAAAGAAAAAAGGCAGATATAGCGATGCTGTATGATTTTATGCTTTTGCTTGAAAAGGGGGCATTTTATCTGGCAGGAGAAAGAATGAAGGCACCACAGTTTTTTAACAGCATAAGAGGAAAGAGCGAGGTGTTTAATGAGGGATGCAGGAGAATGGGAGAAGTGCTTTCAAACAGGAGCTGTAAAAGCGGAGAGGAGGGCTGGAAGGCTGTGTGGGAGAAGGTGCTTTGGGGCAGGGTATCTGATGAAAAAATAAATAAAATGATAGTTGAAATGGGAGGTGCGTTCTTTGAAAAAAATGCAGCTGCGATGGAGCAGCGGCTTAAGGAATGTGCTTTGGACATACATAAACAGATAGATTTTTACAGGAAAGATTATGTTGAAAAAATGAAGGTGATTTGTCCGGTGGGGATTTTGGGAGGGATTATGATATCAATAATGCTTATATAAAAATGTTTGTATAAAAATGTGGTAATCCGATTAAACATATTGTTGTATGCGATGAAAGGACTTGATGATGGAGATTTCGATTATTTTTAAGATAGCAGCACTTGGAATAGTGATTACGGTGCTCGGACAGGTCTTAAAACACAGTGGAAGGGAGGAAATGACTTTCCTGCTTAGTCTGGCCGGGCTTGTTATTGTATTGTTCTGGATTGTGCCATATATAAGTGAGCTGTTTAAGGCAATGCAGGATATGTTTTCTTTGTAATATGTTGAAGATTGGGATAATAGGAATTGCGGCAGTATTTTTTGCAGTGCTTTTAAAGCGTGACAGGCCTGAGCTTTCAATGCTTCTTTCAGTGGCCTGCGGCACTATAATTTTTGCTTTTGCATTGGAGCGGCTCGGCACAACAATTGAGTTTTTTAAAGGACTTCTTTCAAAGCTTCCTGTGGAACCGGCATTTTTTGTCACTATGGTAAAGATGCTTGGGATTGCATATATTGCGGAGTTTTCATCCTCAATCTGTAAGGACTGTGGTCATAGCGCAATTGCATCGCAGATAGAGCTTTTTGCGAAGGGAGCAATTGTTGTGATGTCAATTCCGGTGATGTCTTGTCTGATAGAGCTGATTGGAGAGCTGTTTTGATTTGTAAAAAATATATTTTGATAATAATCATATTGGCTGTAGTGTTTTTGCCGCAGTGTTTTGTGTATGGGTCGGACACCGAAATTACAGATAAAATTGAGCAGCATATGCTTGAAAAAATAGATATGTCAGAGATTGAAAAATATTCAAAGGATTATCTGCCGGACAGACTATCGTTTTCGGATATAGTGGATGCCATTCTGGCAGGAGATCAAAAGGCCGGTGAAAAAATCTGTGAGTATATTTATGAGCTGTTTTTTTATGAGATAGCGGCGGTGAAGCCTGTTATTATAAATGTGCTGTGCTATACGATACTTTTTATGGTGTTTTCAAGGCTTATTTTCTGGCGGCAGGATTATGTATACAATGTAAGCTTTCTGTTTATGTATGCATCGGTTATATCAATGCTTATGGCATCTTTTTTTGTGCTATCTGATGTGTCAAAGGGCTGTATTGATGTGCTTTTGACTTATCTTACAGCGCTTGTGCCGGCATATGCGACAGTACTTCTTGCGTCCGGAAAAGGATTTTCGGCATCAGGCTTTTACATGCTGGCATTTGTGCTCATTTATGTAGTGGAGTGGCTTATAAAGCTGGTGCTCATACCGGGAATTCATCTGTTTCTGGTGCTTGAGGTGCTCAATCACGTATCAAGTGAAAAGAAGCTTGAAAAGCTTGCAGAGTTTATTGAATCAGCAGTTACAAAAATAATGAAGGCATCCATAAAGATAGTGGCAGGAATAGGAATAGTCCAGGCCATGATTGCTCCCGCAAAGGACAAAATATCGGAAAGTCTTATCTTAAAAAGCTTTCAGGCGATACCGGGTGTGGGGAGGCTTGGGCAGGGTGCAGGTGAAATTATGCTTGGCTGTGCGATGCTCATAAAAAACAGTGTTGGTATGGCGGCGATTATCGTGCTTTTTTTCATTGTGCTGACCCCGCTTGTAAAAACACTAATCTTTTCGCTGATGTACAGATTGCTTTCCGCTGCGCTGCAGCCGGTTTCAGACAACAGGATTGTGGAGGGCATAGAAGCCGTTGCCAGGGCTGGAAATCTGTATTATATCGTGATAAGAGATGCATCTATATTGTTTTTTATAGTGATTGCGATAGTATGTGCATCTACAAGCTTTATGGGAGGTTGATAGGGCATGAAGAGTTATTTGTATCTGGCGTTTTTTTTCATGGTAATGACATATTTAACGCCAAAGGAGCAGTACAGGAGGTACTTTAGGTTTATGCTTGGGGTGTTTTTGGCGGTCATTATTCTAAAGCCTCTTGCGGCAGGGTATGAATATGACATGAGATTTGCTGAGCTCACAAAGAAAATAGAGGGGATTTCGTATGAATATGACGAGGATACGACAGATTTGTTTACGGCTTTCGAAGCTGAAGAAAACTGACTACATAGTGATTTTACTTGTTGGAGTGCTGCTTCTTATTGTGGTGCTTCCGGTAAAAGAGGATAAAAAGACCTATAGTGAATCACAAAAGAAAGCTAAAGCTAAGTCAGTAAGTGAAAGCACCTGCGATGATGAAGAATATGAGAAGCTGCTTGAAAAAAAGCTTGAGGGTATTCTTGAAAGGATGGACGGTGTGGGTGAGGTATCTGTGATGATTACGCTGTCAGACGATGGTACAAGGATAGTGGATAAGGATACTAAGGAGACCTCGGAGAGCATTGAAAAGACTACGGTCATATACGATGACGAGGATACAAGCGTACCTTATGTCACAAGTACGGACAAACCGACTGTTTCAGGAGTGCTTGTGGTAGCGCAGGGCGGAGGAAACCCACAGGTAAACAACGATATTTCTAATGCGGTTTCTGCATTATTTGATGTGCCCATGCATAAAATAAAAATAGCAAAAATGATATCCAGGGAGGAATAAAAGTGAAGAAAGGCAGCCATAAGAATCAGATAATTATTACGACACTTGCACTTCTTTTGGCAGTGGTCGGTTACATAAGCTACGATAACAGGGATACCTTTATGAATGCAAAGGATGTGCTTTCCACTGAAATCGAAGCTGTAAATGGAAAGGCAGATACAAAGGAGTCTAAGGAATGTGAGGATACACAGGCATCAGATGAGGTTGCGCTTGAGACAGACTCGACAGAGGAAATATTAAATGCCGGCGAAACGGTACTGACAAGTGCATCCACAGAGAGCGAGGAGTGTGTGGCACAGGTGAAGCTGGGACGCGAGCAGGTGCGCTCAAAGAACAAGGAGGCTCTGCAGAAGATTATCGATGATGCAGGAGTGTCAGAGGCAGAGAAGAAGAGCGCGGTCGATGCCATGGTGAAGCTGACAGAAAATGCACAGATGGAGGAGGATGCCCAGATGATGCTGGAGGCAAAGGGCTTTAAGAATGCTGTGGTAAGTCTCAGTGATGAATGCTGTGATGTGATTGTGGGAAAGGAAGATGTGACAGATGAAAAGAGAGCTCAGATAGAGGACATTATCAAGCGCAAGACAAATATCGGGGCATCAAATATTGTCATATCGACGATGGACTGATACATAAATTTTTAGTGTCTTGAAATGGGAACCGTTTTAAGCTATACTATACTCTGATTTTGTTTGGAGGAAATATCAGTGGATAACTTAAGACAGGAAATAGAAAAAAGAAGAACATTTGCAATAATTTCCCATCCGGATGCAGGAAAGACTACTCTGACAGAGAAGTTTCTTTTGTACGGAGGGGCAATAAACCAGGCCGGCTCGGTAAAGGGAAAGGCTACGGCAAAGCATGCTGTTTCAGACTGGATGGAAATAGAAAAGCAGAGAGGTATTTCGGTTACTTCATCTGTATTACAGTTTAATTATGACGGATATTGCATCAATATCCTTGATACACCGGGACACCAGGATTTCTCAGAGGACACATACCGTACACTCATGGCAGCCGATTCGGCCGTCATGGTAATTGATGCGAGCAAGGGTGTTGAGGCACAGACCAGAAAGCTCTTTAAGGTCTGTGTCATGAGACATATCCCGATTTTTACATTCATAAACAAGATGGACCGTGATGCCAACGATACGTTTGAGCTTCTCGATGACATCGAAAAAGAGCTGGGCATCGCGACATGTCCTATCAACTGGCCGATAGGCTCAGGAAAGCAGTTTAAGGGCGTGTATGACAGAAACAGCAAGGAGGTCATGACCTTTGCAGATACCTTAAAGGGTACAAAAGAGGGCTCGGAGAAGATCATTCATATAGATGATCCGGCTCTTTCAGATGAGATCGGAGAGAAATTTAAAAGTCAGCTCATGGATGAGATTGAGCTGCTGGATGGCGCCAGTGCCGATTTTGATATGGAGCTTGTCACAAAGGGAGAGCTTTCACCTGTATTTTTCGGCTCTGCTCTTACAAACTTTGGTGTTGAGACATTTTTACAGCATTTCCTTAAGATGACATATGCACCGACAGCAAGACAATCTGACATCGGAATGATTGATCCTTTTTCAGAGGATTTTTCTGCATTTGTATTCAAGATTCAGGCCAACATGAATAAAAATCACAGGGACAGAATAGCATTTATGCGAATCTGCTCCGGACAGTTTACAGCCGGCATGGAGGTATACCATGTGCAGGGAGGCAAGAGCCTAAAGCTTTCACAGCCGCAGCAGATGATGGCAGATGAGAGAAAAATAGTGGACAAGGCATATGCGGGCGACATCATAGGTGTGTTTGACCCGGGCGTATACTCTATAGGAGATACACTCACGACAGCAAAGGATAAATTTGAGTTTGAGGGTATCCCGACATTTGCACCTGAGCATTTTGCGAGGGTATCACTTGTTGATTCCATGAAGAGAAAGCAGTTTGTGAAGGGTGTCACACAGATAGCGCAGGAGGGTGCTATCCAGATGTTCCAGGAGTACAAGGGCGGCATGGAAGAAATCATAGTCGGCGTGGTCGGTGTGCTTCAGTTTGACGTGCTTAAATTCAGACTTGAAAATGAGTACAATGTGCAGATCAGACTAGAGAATCTGCCATATGAGCATATCAGATGGATTGAGAACAAGGATGAGGTCAATGTAGATACAATTAACGGAACAAGCGATATGAAGAAGGTTGTCGACATGAAGGGAAATCCTCTTCTTCTGTTCATCAATGAGTGGAGCATCGGCATGACACTCGATAGAAATGACGGACTTGTGCTTACTGAGTTTGGAAGAAACTAGGTAGGGATTTCAAGGTTGAATTTGGACTTGACGTTAGTAAGTGATTATGTGTATAATGAAGACAGTTGTGAAAGCAACTGTCTTTTTAATTATGTTTTATTTGTATAATTTTGAGTATTTTAGCTATAGCTGTTTTAGAGTATAGCGTGAGGCACAAACAGCAGCACGGGCAGCTATATGATTCTGTAATTCTTCCAATTTATTTGTTGACAATTGAATAGAAGTGTATTATTATAATAACAGAACGAACGTTTGTTCGCGAGAGGATAGGAGATTATTATGGCAAAGGAAGATAAATTAAAAGCATTAGACGCTGCCATCGCGCAGATTGAGAAACAATACGGAAAGGGCTCTGTCATGAAGCTTGGTGACAATTCAGCCAATATGAATGTAGAGACAGTACCTACAGGCTCATTAAGCCTTGATATTGCATTAGGACTCGGAGGCCTTCCGAAGGGCAGGATTATTGAGGTGTACGGACCGGAGTCATCAGGTAAGACAACGGTTGCACTCCACTGTGTTGCAGAGGTACAGAAGCGAGGCGGCATCGCAGGCTTTATAGATGCAGAGCATGCGCTTGATCCTGTATATGCCAGAAATATAGGTGTTGATATTGACAATCTCTATATTTCACAGCCGGACTGCGGTGAGCAGGCACTTGAGATAACAGAGACAATGGTACGTTCCGGCGCTGTGGATATCGTGGTTGTCGATTCTGTTGCGGCACTCGTACCAAAGGCCGAGATTGACGGAGATATGGGTGATTCCCATGTGGGTCTTCAGGCGAGACTTATGAGCCAGGCGCTCCGTAAGCTCACGGCAGTTATCAGCAAGTCAAATTGTATCGTTATATTCATCAATCAGCTTCGTGAGAAGGTAGGTGTGATGTTTGGAAATCCTGAGACTACCACAGGTGGAAGGGCATTAAAGTTCTATTCATCAGTGCGTCTTGATGTCAGAAGAACTGAGTCACTCAAGCAGGGCGGTGAGATAGTCGGCAATCATGTCCGCGTAAAGGTTGTTAAGAATAAAATAGCTCCTCCTTTCAGGGAGGCAGAGTTTGATATCATGTTTGGACAGGGTATCTCAAGAGAAGGAGATGTGCTTGATCTTGCAGTAAATGCAGGCATTGTCAACAAATCCGGTGCATGGTACGCATACGAGGGAGACAAGATAGGACAGGGTCGTGAGAATGCAAAGACTTATATCCATGAGAATCCGGCATTTTTCGATATGCTTGAGGCAAAGGTAAGGGATTTTTACTTTACACAGCCTGAGGATGAAGATGCTGCAGTACAGGAAGACTCTGAAAAGTCAGAGGCAGATGAGCAATAAGTGAGCAGGGTTATATATGATAGAGATTACCGGATATGAGAATATTGGTAAAGGCAAATACCGCACGACCTTTGATAATGGCACGACATGTGTGCTGTACCGTACAGAGGCCGTGCGGTACTCTATTATGGAGGGAGCCTTTATCAGTGAAGCGGATTACGAAAAGCTGATAACTGAGGTGGTAGGAAAGAGAGCCAAAAAGAGAGCACTGCATCTGCTTGAACAGATGGACAGGAGTGAAAGAAAGCTTAGGGAAAAGCTCACACAGGGCGGATATCCGGATTGCTGTGTGGATGCAGCAATAGATTATGTCAAGAGCTTTCATTATCTTGATGATTACAGATTTGCTTCCACATATGTCAGGTATCATCAGGACAGCTTAAGCCGCAGGCAGCTTGAGCAGAAGCTTATGGCAAAGGGCATAGGCAGAGATGATATAAATTGTGCCATAGACAGCGAATACACTGCTGATGAAGAGAAACATATAGCAAAGCTGCTTGAAAAGAAACACTATGATCCTGATAACTGTGATGAAAAGGAGTTTCGCAGGATATACCAGTTTCTTATGCGCAGGGGCTTTAAGAGCAGCCAGATTCTTTCTGCAATGAGGTCACAATTACCTTGACAATTTGCACCAAAAAGTATAGAATTTAATTGTTGTAATTTGTGAAATACAATGAAAATTTAATAAAGGAGGTGCTCCTGTAATGCTACCGTATATCATTACTGCTGTAGTTTCTATTATTATTACTGCATTGATTGTATGGTTTGCAGCCGCTTCATACGAGAAGAAATCTGCTAACTCCAAGATAGGAAATGCTGAGGAGAAGGCAAGAGGAATCATTGATGAGGCTGTAAAGACTGCGGAGGAAAAGAAGCGCGAGTCTATGCTTGAGATCAAGGAAGAGTCTATAAAGGCTAAGAATGATCTGGATAAGGAAATCAAAGAGCGTAGAAACGAGATTTCCCGTAATGAGCGTCGTATCGTTCAGAAGGAAGAAAATGTCGACAAGAAGCTCGAAGCTATCGAGAAGCGTGAAGCCGGATTTGCAGTTAAGGAAGAGGAACTCAAGAAGCAGAAGATTGAAATATCAAAGCTTAACGAGCAGCGTTTACAGGAACTTGAAAGAATCTCTGGATTAACCTCCGAGCAAGCTAAAGAATATCTCTTAAAGACCATTGAAGAAGATGTAAAACTTGATACTGCAAAAATGATTAAGGAAATGGAAAACAAAGCAAAGGAAGAGGCAAACCGTAAAGCTAAGGATTACGTGGTTACAGCTATTCAGAAATGTGCAGCAGACCATGTGTCTGAGACTACTATTTCAGTAGTATCGCTTCCGAATGATGAGATGAAGGGACGTATCATAGGAAGAGAGGGACGTAATATCCGTACTCTCGAGACTATGACAGGTGTAGATCTGATTATAGATGACACACCTGAGGCAGTTATCTTGTCAAGCTTTGATCCAATTAGAAGAGAGGTTGCAAGAATAGCTCTTGAGAAGCTTATTGTTGACGGAAGAATCCATCCGGCCCGTATAGAGGAGATGGTTGAGAAGGCTCAAAAAGAAGTCGATAATATGATTCGTGAAGAGGGTGAGGCTGCCACACTTGAGGTGGGCATACATGGTATTCACCCGGAGCTTGTGCGTCTTCTTGGAAAGATGAAGTTTAGAACAAGCTACGGTCAGAATGCGTTAAAGCATTCTATCGAGGTTGCACAGCTGACTGGCTTACTGGCTGCTGAAATTGGTGAGGATGTCAGAATGGCAAAGCGTGCAGGCTTATTACATGATATAGGTAAGGCAGTAGATCACGAGATGGAGGGTTCACATATCCAGCTCGGTGCCGAATTATGTAAGAAATACAAAGAGTCACCACTTGTGATTAATGCAGTAGAATCACATCACGGTGATGTTGAACCGGAGTCACTTATTGCATGTCTCGTGCAGGCAGCTGATACAATCAGTGCGGCACGTCCGGGTGCAAGAAGAGAGACTTTGGAGACATATTCAAATCGTCTTCAGCAGTTAGAGGACATTACAAATGGTTATAAAGGGGTAGAGAAATCTTTTGCTATTCAGGCAGGTAGAGAGATTCGTATTATGGTAGTTCCTGAGCAGGTCAGCGATGCCGACATGGTTATCATGGCCAGAGACATATCTAAGCAGATTGAGTCTGAGTTAGAGTATCCGGGTCAGATAAAGGTTAATGTAATACGTGAGTCACGTATAGTGGATTACGCAAAGTAGAGCATTAGCGTATTGTCGGTTTGACATAATAACATGTACATTTGAAAAGGCTTCGTACGAAGCCTTTTCTTTTTTGCAAAAAATAAAAACGTAAATGCAGCCGATTTTTACAATGTTGTGCTTATGGTATGAAATAAATTATCGGTAACTGTTCATTACTACTGAAGAAATTTGTATATATTGCATAAAAATATATGTATAAGATATCCTGTATTCACAAAAATAGATAATGGTACGTGACAAAATTAGTAAAATGTTATAAAATGGTAAGTGTAATATTTAGCAACTATTAAGTATTTGATGGCTGCAATATTTATAAATATTACAAGGGAGAAACTATATAAAAAATATCATATGGAGGGTTTTACAATGCAGAGATTTACATTACCAAGAGATTTATATCACGGAAAAGGTGCGCTTGAGGCATTAAAGAGCTTTGAGGGAAAGAAGGCTATTATCTGTGTGGGCGGAGGCTCAATGAAGAGATTTGGCTTTTTAGACAAAGCCGAGGCTTATTTGAAGGAAGCAGGCATGGAGGTAAAGCTTTTTGAGGGAATTGAGCCGGATCCGTCAGTTGAGACAGTCATGAAAGGTGCGGCTGCCATGGCTGAGTTTGAACCGGACTGGATCGTAGCAATTGGTGGTGGTTCACCTATAGATGCAGCTAAGGCTATGTGGATTAAGTACGAGTATCCGGATATCACATTTGAGGATATGTGCAAGGTATTTGGTATTCCAAAGCTTAGAAAGAAGGCACATTTCTGTGCTATTTCATCCACATCAGGTACGGCAACTGAGGTTACTGCGTTCTCAATCATCACAGATTATGAGAAGGGTATCAAGTATCCAATCGCAGACTTTGAGATTACACCTGATGTTGCAATCGTAGACCCTGAGCTTGCAGAGACAATGCCACAGAAGCTTGTTGCACACACAGGAATGGATGCCATGACACATGCTATCGAGGCATATGTATCAACAGCCAACAGTGACTTTACAGATCCGCTTGCACTCCATGCAATAGAGATGATACAGCATGACCTGATTGATTCATACAATGGTGATATGGCAAAGAGAGATGCGATGCACAATGCGCAGTGTCTGGCAGGAATGGCATTCTCCAACGCACTACTTGGAATAGTTCATTCCATGGCACACAAGACAGGCGCAGCTTTTGCAGATTATGGTGCACATATCATCCACGGAGCAGCCAATGCCATGTATCTGCCAAAGGTTATTGCTTTTAATGCAAAGGATGAGGCAGCGAAGGAACGCTATGGCGTAATAGCAGATTTCATGAAACTGGGGGGAGAGACACTTGATGAGAAGGTTGAGCTTCTTATCAAATACTTACGTGGCATGAATGATGATCTGAATATCCCACACTGCATCAAGAATTACGGAGCAGACAGCTATCCAACAGAGCAGGGCTTTGTACCGGAGGAGGTATTCCTTGAGAGACTTCCTGAGATTGCTGCAAATGCTATCCTTGATGCTTGTACAGGCTCAAATCCTCGCCAGCCAAGCCAGGAGGAGATGGAGAAGCTTCTCAAATGCTGCTATTATGACACAGAGGTGGATTTCTAATCAAAACGGTAACTCTGAATTTATATTATTTAGAAGGTAAACAGGAAAAATGATTGATGAAATGAAAAGGCAAAAAAGAGAGCTTGTATATAAGGGCTCAATACTCGATATATACAAGGATACAATGCAGTTTGCAAACGGTAAGACTGAGGAATGGGATTTTGTTTCACACAGAAAGGGTGCTGCGGCAGTGCTTCCGGTGCTTGATGACGGCAGGATAATCATGGTGCGTCAGTATAGAAATGCTCTCGAGAGGGAGACAATAGAGATTCCGGCCGGCTGCAGAGACTTTGTGGGAGAAGATACCAGACTGTGTGCAGAAAGGGAGCTTAAGGAGGAGACGGGCTACAGCTCTGATGATATCTCGTTTTTACTTTCACTTCGCACAACAGTAGCCTTTTGCGACGAAGAAGTAGATGTCTATCTTGCCAAAAACCTGAAAAAGGGCAAGCAGCATCTGGATGATGCCGAGTCAATCGATGTAGAAATATACACCCTAAAGGAGCTGTGCGACATGATTTATGCCGGGAAAATCCAGGATTCCAAAACAGTCAGTGCAGTCCTTGCCTATAGCAATATGATTAAATAATAACATACAAAATAATGCAAGCCACAGGATATATACTCCTGTGGCTTGTGTTTTGTAAAAAAATATGTGTATAATTTGTGGTTTAAGAATTCATCTCTGCAATGTCGTAGATAAGCTTCTTTGAATCCTCCCATCCTAGACATGGATCGGTGATGGATTTTCCGTATACATGCTCACCAATCTTCTGGCTGCCCTCCTCAATATAGCTCTCAATCATAAGACCCTTGACAAGTGATTTGATATCAGAGGAAAGCTGTCTGTTGTGCATAACTTCCTTGGCGATACGAATCTGCTCCTTGAACTTCTTTCCGGAGTTGGAATGGTTGGTATCGATGATAGCCGCCTGGTTGACAACGTCCATCTTGTCGTACATTTCGTGCAGACGGATTAAGTCCTCGTAATGGTAGTTTGTTGTAGTGTTGCCATGCTTGCTGACAGCACCTCTTAAAACAACGTGAGTCAGAGGATTTCCTGATGTCTCAACCTCATAGCCTCTGTAAACAAAATGATGTGGGTGCTGTGCTGCGTAAACAGAATTGAGCATGACGGAAAAATCACCGCTTGTAGGGTTTTTCATGCCGCTGGCCACATCGAAGCCGCTGACGGTGAGACGATGCTGTTGATCCTCAACAGAACGAGCGCCGATTGCCACATATGAGAGAAGATCCTCAACATAGCCCCAGTTCTCAGGGTAAAGCATCTCATCTGCACAGGTGAGTCCACTCTCTGCGATGGCACGGATGTGCATTTTTCTCATGGCGATAAGACCCTCAACCATGTCAGGAGCCTTCTCAGGGTCAGGCTGTGAGGCAATTCCCTTGTAGCCCTCGCCGGTTGTTCTTGGTTTGTTTGTATATACACGAGGGATGATGATTACGCAGTCCTTTACATCCTCCTGAATCTTTGTCAGACGGCTGACATAGTCACAGACTGAATCCTCGTTGTCGGCTGAACAAGGTCCGATAATGACGAGAAATCTATCATCTTTTCCGCAGATAACATCTGAAATCATTGCATCGCGCTTCGCTTTAAGCTCGGTAAGCTCCTTTGACAGAGGATATTCCTCCTTAATCTGTGCAGGAGTTGGAAGCTGGTTTAAAAATGTGAAACTCATAATACTGCTCCTTATATAAATAGTAATTGTATTAATTAAAATGGTATATTTTTATGGCATATCGGAAAAAATTTCCAATATATAATGCCCAAACAGTTAAATAATAAGATAAATGAAATATATTGTCAAATTTTTATCAATTATAATAGTTTGCATAAAAAGTTATAATAAAACACTAAAAGACTATAATAAGAAAAAAGTAACATTGAAAAAAAGTAAAAGATGTGATATAAATAGTTGGTAACTTTTTTTGTGACCGTAGTTTAATGGATAAAATTCCGGACTCCGACTCCGGCGAGTGCGCGTTCGATTCGCGTCGGTCACATACTTTGATTTTGATATGTTGGGTTAATGGAGGAACCATATGAAGGACTTTTTTAACAAGGAAACATTGGATAATATAAAGCAGTTTTGCGCAGAAAATAAAAAATACGTTGGAGTAGCAGGTGTACTTGTAGGACTCATACTTATACTTATAGTAGTTGTCGCAGGAGGCAATAATGGCGGACAATCCAATACTGAAGCCGGATCACAGACAGAGATTTCGGTGAAGGATTTTGAGTTTGAAAAGGATTACACAAATGACGCCAAGGACGATATCAGCACATTACTTGCTGATTATTACAAGGCATACGTGGGTGATGACCTTGATGCACTTGGCAAGCTTGCGACACCTATGAGCGACAACGAGAAGAGCTATATTGGTGTTGTCAGCCAGTACTATGAGTCAGTCAATGACATTACACCTTACACCAAGAATGGTTTGAAAAAGGGAACATACTTTGTGTCTGTTAAAAACAGCATAAAGTTTACGGGAGTTGATACACAGGCACCTACACTTGACTTCTTTTATATAGAGACAGGTAAGGACGGAAAGCTCTTTATAAACAATGTATACAGTAATTTCAACAGAACATACTGCGAGAATGCACTCGATGACGATATTATGGAGCTTATTTCTAAGTATACTGCTTCATCTGAGTTTGCAGACCTTCATGAGGAGGTACAAAAGGCATATGAGCAGGCGGTCGGTTCTGATGCCAATTTAAAGACTATGCTTGAGACAACACTCACAGGTGCTATAAAGCAGTGGTACACATCGTCAGGCATTGCCAATTTAAAGAAGTCTGATGCAGACACGCAGACTACAGAGGCAGATACACAGCAGGCCGATGATGCATCACAGACTGCAGACCAGCAGACCACGGATGCAAATGCAGGACAGACTGCAGACCAGCAGACTACAGATGCAAATGCAGGACAGACCACAGATCAGCAGACCACGGATGCTAACGCAGGACAGACCACAGATACAAATGCTGCCAATCAGCAGACAGCTGAGCAGCCACAGGCACCGGCTGAGTATCAGGTAGTGACAAAGGATGTTGTAAAGGTGCGTGACGGTGCAAGCACAGATGCAAAGGAGCTTGGTCTCTTAAAGGAACAGGTAACACTTACAGCATATGGCACAGAGGGCGACTGGACTATAGTATCCTACAGCGCCGGAACAAATGGCAGAGCTTATATCAAGACAGAGAATCTCCAGACAGTAGGACAGTAAAAGCAATACAAAGTAACAGATGTGCATACAATCATAGGAAGCAACACGGAGGCTTAAAGGTCTCCGTGTTTTAATCTACATGGCAAATGGCTGCTGTAAAGAGTAGAAAAGGCTGCAGCCTGGTTTATGTATATCGGATAAAGCAATCTAAAAAGAGGATATGGTATGGAAGAAAATGGTGTAAGAATAAATAAATTCCTCAGTGAAGCGGGCGTGTGCTCAAGGCGTGAGGCAGACAGGCAGATAGAAGCCGGCAAAGTAGGAATAGACGGCGTGATAGCAAAGACAGGTGACAGAGTTCTAAAGGGACAGACTGTCACATATAATGGACAGGTAGTATCAAAGGAAGAAGAGATGATACTGATTGCCCTCAATAAGCCGGCCGGCATAGTCTGCACAGCAGAAAAAAGGGAAAAAAACAACGTGATAGATTATCTTAATTACCCAAAGCGCATTTATCCAATTGGCAGGCTGGATAAGGATTCAGAGGGACTTTTACTTCTGACCAACAATGGCGAGATAGTAAATAAGATGATGCGCTCCGGCAACAGACACGAAAAAGAGTATATTGTCACAGTAAACAAAACAATATCTGACAGTTTCATCAGAGGGCTCGCAGGAGGCGTACCGCTTGTAGAGCTTGGTGTGACAACCAGAAAGTGCCATGTGAAAAAGCTGTCCTCAAAGCAGTTTAAGATTATTCTGACACAGGGCTACAACAGACAGATAAGACGGATGTGTGAATACTTTGGCTACCGTGTGGTTAAGCTTGAGAGAGTGAGAATCATGAATATTGAGCTTGGTGACCTGCCAAGAGGAAAGTACAGGGCAGTGACACCACTTGAATACAAGGGGCTCAAAAGACTGATTGCGGATTCCTCGAATCAGCCGGTTATGCCTGATACGAATAAGGATCATTCTGATAAGAAATATACGGATAAGAAACATACGGATAAGAAATATCAGGATAGAAGAGCAAAGTAAAGCAGACAGGGGATTATTACAGCATGGAGAATAACAAAATAAAAGATAAGATAGATGAGCTTGTTGAAAGTCTTAACCGCGCGTCAAAAGCTTACTACAACGGCGCAGATGAAATAATGCCAAACTACGAGTGGGATGCAATGTTTGATGAGCTTACACAGCTTGAAAAAGAGACAGGATATATCCGCCATGACAGTCCGACACAGAATGCAGGCTATGAGGCAGAGGCTGGAAATCGTGAGCCGCATGAGTATCCGGCACTTTCACTTGCCAAGACAAAGAGCATTGAGGAGCTTAAGAAATGGGCAGGTGATATGCCAATCTGGCTTTCATGGAAGCTTGACGGACTGACACTCGTGCTCACATATGACGGTGGCAGGCTTGTGAAAATACTGACGAGAGGAAATGGAACTGTAGGAAGTAACATCACCTTTTTGCAGGATGCCATAAGCGGCTTCCCAAAGGAGATACCATACAAGGGACATATGGTTGTAAGAGGGGAAGCGACAATTTCCTACACGGATTTTAAGCTGTTAAATGATACAATCGAGGACGATGATGAGAAATATGCCAATCCAAGGAACCTTGCATCCGGTACATTAAATCTCGATGATGTGGAAGAAGTGAAGCGCAGACATGTAGTGTTTTATGCGTTTACACTCGTGCATATAGATGATGATATCATATCATGGGGGGATAGAATGAGCTATCTTAGTGATATGAAATTCAATGTTGTCAAAAGGGAGGCAACAGATGCGGCAGGCCTTGATGAGGCTGTAAAACGCTGGACAAGGGATGTCGAGAGTGGCAGGATGGATGTGCCGGTGGACGGACTTGTCATATGCTATGATGACACTGCCTACGCTGCAGGCGGAAGCGTCACAGGGCATCATGCTACGAGAGCCGGCTTTGCTTTCAAGTGGCAGGATGAGGCTGTAGATACGAGGCTTCGTTATATTGAATGGTCGTGTGCGGTTTCGACAATATCGCCGGTGGCTGTTTTTGAGCCGGTGCAGATAGAGGGTACGACGGTTTCGAGAGCTTCACTTTGTAATCTGACTGAAATAGAAAGGCTTGGAGTGGGAAAAGAGTGTACCCTTTCCGTGATAAAAGCCAACAAGATTATTCCAAAATGCATAGCTGTAAAGGATGCGGTGGGAGCAGTTGAGATACCGAAGGAATGTCCGGTGTGTCATCATCCGACACGCATATTTGTAAGTAAAAACAGCGGTGTGAAGACACTGCATTGTACAAATCCTGACTGTACAGCCAAGAATGTCAAAAAGTTTTCAAGATTTGTCAGCAAAAGCGGAATGGATATAGATGGACTTTCGGTACAGACAATGCTAAAATTTATAAATGAGGGATTCATAAAACAGTTCCCTGATATATACCATCTGCCCGAGCATTTTGATAAGATAAGTAGCATGGAAGGCTTTGGAGAAAAATCATGTATGAATATGCAGACTGCCATCGAAAAAAGCAGACATGTCCATCCGGTTAATCTGATATTTGCACTCTGTATACCTCTTATAGGTACCGATGCAGGCAAGAAGATTGTCAACGCAATAGGTTTTGATGGCTTCGCGGACAGGATGAGAAATGCCACAGATTTTGTGGATATAGACGGTATAGGCCAGGAAAAGTCAGGCTCCATACTTGAATGGTATGCAAATCCAAAAAACAGCGCGATGTTTGAAGCACTGATTAAGGAGCTTGACATAGAAAAGGTCGATATAAAGGATATGTCGGAGGGAAGCTTAAACGGCAAGACCTTTGTCATCACAGGCGATGTGCATGATTTTACCAACAGAAGCGAGTTTAAGGCCTATGTGGAGTCACAAGGCGGTAAGGTGACAGGAAGCGTGTCAAAAAAGACAGACTATCTGGTAAACAACGACACTGAATCTACTTCATCAAAAAATAAAAAAGCAAAAGAATTAGGAATACCTATCATCTCGGAGGATACATTTATAGAGATGTTTGGGCGTTAGAAAAGAGGTTATAAAATGCCTATAAAGACACAAAATGATTTACCTGTAAAGGAAATACTTGAGAGAGAAAATATATTTGTGATGGACGAAAACAGGGCATCACATCAGAACATCAGACAGCTGGAGATTGCGATTGTAAATCTCATGCCATTAAAGGAGGACACAGAGCTTCAGATACTGCGCTCGCTGTCAAATACCCCTATACAGGTCAATGTAACGTTTGTGACCACATCTACTCACGAGGCCACTCACACATCACTCAGTCATCTGAACAAATTTTACGAGACCTTTGACGATATAAAGGACAGATACTTTGATGGCATGATAATCACAGGGGCACCGGTTGAACTTATGGAATACGAGGAGGTAGACTACTGGGATGAGATATGCAGTATAATGGAGTGGAGCAAGACACATGCTTTCTCCACACTTCATCTGTGCTGGGGTGCACAGGCAGGATTATATTATCACTACGGCATACCAAAGCGTGTGCTTCCAAAGAAGAAATTTGGTGTGTATGCGCACCGTGTAAAGAACAGAAAAATCCCACTTGTCAGAGGCTTCGATGACGTGTTTTATGCACCACACTCAAGGCATACCGAGGTCTTAAAGGAGGATATATTAAAGCATCCTGAGCTTACCATACTTGCGGAGTCGGATGATGCCGGTGTATTCCTTCTGATGGATCAGGACGGTAAAAAGATTTTTGTGATGGGACATCCTGAGTATGACAGATATACTCTTCACAATGAGTACGAGAGGGATAAGAAAAAGGGACTTGATATAGATATGCCTGTGAACTACTATCCGGATAATGATGATACACAAAAGCCGCTTTTACAGTGGCGGTCGCACGGCAATATACTTTATTCCAACTGGCTTAATTATTATGTGTACCAGGGAGTGCCATACGATTTCGTAAATAATGGCACAATCCTAGGAAAATAAAGGGTCTGCGGAGTTTTCGTAAAATCGTAAAAAATATAAAATTCTATGTATTTTAATGCATTTTAATGCGAAAAGTGTGTAGTAACTGTGTAGTAACCACCCCAAAAAGTGTGTAGTAAAAATTGTATATAGAAAAGCCATTATATGACACAAATATGAGAAGAACATGGAAATGCTCTTCTCTTTTTTTATGCCACAATTTAGGCATAAGGAGATGATGTTATGTTTGATGATGAAGTAAGAGAACAAATATTTGCTAAAAGCGAGTTACAGAAAATCGACTTAATGACATTATCCCTTGTCATTAAAGCAATAGAGGAAGTTTTGGAGGACAAAGAAGATGAACAATCCTTATCAGGCACCTATGATAAATAATCCTTATATACAATCTCAAAATCCGTATATGGATAGAATGAACTTTTTACAAAATTATCAGCAGAGCTTGCAACAGCCTATGCAGATGAATCAACAGCCTATGCCACAGCAGATAGCAGGCATTAACGGAAGAATAGTACAAGCGGTTGAAAATATTAACGCCAATGAAGTGCCTATGGACGGCTCAATGGCTTTTTTCCCTAAACAGGATATGTCGGAAATTTATGTCAAGGGTTGGAATGCTGACGGAACCATTAATACGATTGTGTATAAGCCTTATACAGCCCCTAAAGATAGTCAGGCACTAAATTCTATGGCTAATACAGAAAATGCTAAATTTACCCTATCAGATGAAAGTACACAGCTATTTCTGAATAAGTTCGAGGAATTATCAGAGAAGATAGGACAGTTGGAAGATAGATTTGATAAATCTTTAGGAACACAGAGAAAAACATCAAGAACTCAAAGTAAGGGCGGTGATGAAGAATGAATCAGCAGTTAATTCAAACTATAAATCAACTTAAGTCAATTCGGAATCCACAGCAAATGGCTATGAATTGTTTACAACAGTCGGCACAGCGTGGAAATCCTATGGCAAAAAACTTGCTTAATCAGATAAACAGTGGAAACACACAAGGAGCAGAACAAATTTTAAGTAATTTTATGAATACGCAAGGAATAAACCTTAATGATATTAAGGGAATGATGAATTAGGACATTTTGGGTTGTGCGCACATAATGACCGGTTATCCCATTTGTTAATAAAATAAATGGAGGTAAACAAGATGTTTAATTCAAACGGAGTTAGTCTCGCAGATATTGCCGCAGTAACAGGCAATAATCGTAATAACGATGGTATGTGGGGCGATGGTGCATGGTGGATTGTAATTCTCTTAATCTTTGGCTGGGGAAACAACGGCTGGGGCGGTTTCGGTGGAAATGGCAACGGCGCAGGCTATACTGATTCAGCTATACAAAGAGGTTTTGACAATCAGGCAGTTGTCAGCAAGTTAGACGGCATTTCCAACGGACTTTGTGACGGCTTTTATGCCATGAACAACAGTATGCTCACAGGTTTTAATGGCATTAACACAAATATCATGCAGACCGGATATGGCATACAGCAGGCAGTAAACGCTGATACAGTAGCTAATATGCAGAATACCAACGCTTTACAGTCACAGCTTGCTAACTGCTGTTGCGAGACAAGGGAAGCTATTCAGGGTGTAAACTACAACATGGCAACTAACACTTGTGCTTTACAGAACACAATGAACAATAATACAAGAGATATTATTGACAGCCAACAGGCAGGCTTTAGAAGCATATTAGACTACTTATGCCAGGATAAGATAGCAACACTTACAGCAGAGAACAATGATTTACGCAGAGCCGCTTCACAGGATAGGCAGAACGCACTTCTGACTACTACAATGGCAGCACAGACAAATCAGATTATTGATGCAGTAAGACCTACACCGGTACCATCATTCCCGGCAAGCAACCTTTACGGATATGCTTATAACGGATGCGGATGCAATACAGGTTGCGGATGCTAAACAATTAAATAATTGAGTATCTTAATTGAGTTTAACTCAATCTAAACCGATTAAAAACTGTTTTTAGTCGAGGATTAGTCCAAGTTTAGTCGAGAGTTAGTTGAGATTATGTCTGCTAAGCAGTATTACTTATAACCCAAGGGCAGACTATAATGTTTGCCCTTATTTTGTGAAAGAGAGGATTTTATTATGGCTGAATTTTCAAATGTTGCAACACAGACAGTTGCAGTAAACGGAAATGTATTATTTACAGATGCGCCAACGTCTGTATGCAATAAAGGATATATTTCACACAGAACAGGAAGCGGATTAATTAACCTTAAAGGCGCTACCAACACTTGCAAAGCAAAGTACAGAGTAGAATTTAACGGAAATATTGCAGTTCCTACAGGCGGAACCGCAGGAGCAATTTCATTAGCTATTGCTGTCGAGGGCGAGCCGGACTTATCTACACTGGCAATCTCTACACCAACAGCAGCTGAAGCATTTAACAATGTGTCTATGGCAACAGATGTATGGCTTCCTTGCGGATGCTGTCAGGCAATTTCTGTCAAGAATACATCTGCACAGGCTATCAGTGTTGCAAATGCTAACATCACAGTAAATCGAATTGGTTAGGGGGGCGAGAGTATGCACGTTGAAAGAATACACAAAATGCAGGAGTGTCTTACAGAGAAAGCTGTCAACGAGCTTGAAAAGGGCGTTGAGAATGTTGACACTTCCGAGATGGGACAGGTCGTAGATATGATAAAAGACCTTGCAGAAGCTGAGTATCATTCAATAATTTCCAAGGCTATGAAAAAGGCTGATGAAGAGGAAGAAGAGTACGACAAAGAACTCCTAAGAAGTCTTAAGGCAGAATATGGTGAAGAAGGTGGTAGAAGATATTACGACCAATATCGCTATGCAAATGGCAGATTTGCCCCTAAAGGCCGTGGAACACGTAGAGGATATGCGGAACCGCCTTATTATCATATGCCGGTAAACTACAACGACATGGAGTATATGCGTGACATGGATAAGAGCCAAGGTAAGATGTACTACTCTGAACCGATTGCACCACATGTGAGTGAAAGCAATTATGACAGGGCAAAGAGACATTATACCGAGACAAAAGAAATGCACAAAGGAGCTTCTACAGAGGACAAAGAGCATAAAATGAAAGCCCTTGATATGTATATCCGTGAATTAAGTGGAGATATATCGGAGCTTCTGAATGACATGACACCCGATGAACGCAACCTTTTACGCACAAAAATGAGCAATCTTGCGTCAAAACTGTAATTATTAAGGCTATGGGTAGTAATGCTCATAGCCTGTTTTTCGCACATTGATAACTGAATATTGGCTAGTGAAAAATATTTTAAAATAATGCTTGACAATATGGTGTGACATAAATATAATAAAGGTGTGACAAGAAAGGAAGCGATGTTTATGTCACCAGCAGGCAGACCTAAAGTTGGCAATCCGAAATCAAGCAGATTTAGTATCAGACTTGATGAGGAAACAGAAAGAAAGCTGAAAGCCTATTGTGAACAGCACAATTTCACAAAAGGTGAAGCCATCAGAAGAGGAATACATTTACTTTTGGATAAAACGGAGGCTATTCATGAAAAGACAAAAAATAGGAACTTTTAACAACCTTAAAAATGGAGATTTGATAATCAGCCCCATTGATAATGAGGTCACTCAATATTATATAGATAAAGACGGAATAAAGTATTTATCTAGCAAGAACTCATTGTTTGGCATATTTCAATTTGATGCCGAAGATTTTTATTTTTATAATGGGGAAAAGAAATGCGGAGAAATAGATAATCACTACTTTCTCTAGTAAAAAGCCACTAGCTGATATTCGGTTAGTGGCTTTTGCTTTATTCAGAAAGGAGCATACAGATGTTTATTAATGTTAATGGTACAATGTGGCAAGTACAATATAAAAATTCAAATTCAGGCGAATTAAAGCGGTCAGACAATGTTTCTGTGCTAGGTGTAACTGATAGAAATGCACACACAATTTATCTGTCAAATGCCTTGCGTGGATTTATGCAACGCAAAGTGCTGATACACGAAGTATGTCACGCAATCTGTATGTCCTATGATGTGTATTTGCCTATCGAACAGGAAGAGATATTGTGTGATTTTGTAGCAACATATGGGGATGAAGTGTTTGACATTGTTGACATGATACTTGGAGCAGCTAGGAGTGATAGATACTATGGATAAAATAGACAGGCTATTAGAATACATACACCGGACTAATCCGGAAATGACACGGCAGAAATTGATTGAGAAGCTAGGAGAGAGTGACTACAGTGCTAAGAGCATTTATTTTTTTGGCAATTCAAAATTCAAAAAAATCCTAAAATATTTTGATACCCCCCTACCTTTTGGTTTTTTCAATTTCAAAAATCCGTTCGCAAAATTTTACAAAAACTTGCCGAGAACTTGCAAAGAACTTGCGCCACACTTTAATTGAATAAAGCTTTCTGAAAATTCAAACATTTTACGTGAGTTGGTGCGCCCGGCTCGTAACATGTCACATCCGGCACGGCTTGACGGCTTGCAATGCTATAATTATATTTTTAGGCATTGTAAACGGCTTGTTTTACGGCTTATTTTAGCGCACTTGATAAAAATCCGTGTTAGCACGCTTTAAAGCCCTTAAAACGTCAAATACACGGCTTTAAATGTGTATATCATAAAATCATAGAATATTTTATTAATTTGTCAATGCACTACACCCGGACTTATAGCCGGATAACTTGCGACAGTTTCAACGGCTGCGCGCTTGATTTTAGACACAACAAAAAGGGATATAAAATATTCCTAGTGGTAACACGTGATATATTTCCCGTCTTGATAGTCACAAAACAGCGTGACCGGGTGAACGTGCGCGCGCTTTTCTACGACTTGCAACCATTCACCGCCCCTTTGAACTGTGATTTTTAGTCCGTGTGACTCCATCCACTCTATACAATCGTACTTGATATAACTAAAGTCACTTATTTTTGATACTTCATAGCCTAGCGCCTGAACACGCTTATATATTTCCTTTTTCCCCAGGTATTCATATTTTGACATTAATCAGGCACGACACAAAAAGCCCGAAAGCCTTTAAAAGCTCGATAAAGTCTCTCATAGTTGCGCCCCCTTAATTCCATGCTTCTTCATTGTAAATATTTTCATATGCCAGGAAATATTCCGGACATAACGCACAAAAATGCAATTGTATGTTTTTTGCCTCTGTCGCTGTTTTGCCGTCATGCGTCGCTTGGCAAAACATATTTACAAGTTTACTTTGCATTTTGCCGAATTTTTTCAATTTCAAATAGTCATCTAAGTACATCACAGTAAAATAATAACTATAAGAATTGCCTCTTATATATAAATCTTTTGATCTAAAAAGAGACTTTAAAAAAGCTTTTTCGTTGTAACTATTGGCACAAAATTCATAGCCCTTGAAGCCGCCGTCGAAGTTTACAACGCTATAGTTTAAATTATTTCTTTTTGCTATTTTTTCAATTTTATATCTCATATATTTACACCTCTTTAATATAAAGCCGGTGCAAGTTCACCGGCTTAAATGTTAATTACTCGTTGTCGTTGTCTTTCCAACTTGCCGGAACTCCGTCCCAAGCTGTGCCGAAATGTGTTACACCTAAAATATAAAGGTCTAACGGCTCGCAATAATAAACGAGTTCGTTAGTATATTCGCTCAATCTCTCGGCGTCGCTGTCGTTGATGATAAAATACTGAAATACTTCCAAGTAACAATCGTCCTCTTCGTTGTAGTCGGTACCACAATAAATATCAAAATCAAAACCATTTGAAATTAAAGCTGGCATGATGTCATTATTTAATACTAAATCGTCACAACAAAACTCAATCATTTGCTTATAATCTTTTCTTGTCTCTTTTAATGTCTCTAATACTTCTTTGCTCATGGTTTACACCTTTTCCCACGTATGTTATAATATACGCGCCTTTCAATTATTATTTTGTTTGGTGCCTGTCGTTTGGTTGGTAGCTCCGCGACAGGCTTTTTTATTTTGTTCCTTGTCTTTCGACTTGACTAAAGTATATCAAAATGTAAGGCACAAAACAATAGACAAAATACACAAAATGTAAGGCACAAAAAAGTAAAACTATTATACAATATATACAAGGCACAAAATTATTTAAAACGCTATTATATGGAAGCAATTATTATTACTTGACATACAAGGCACAAAAATATATAATGGATGTAACTATATAAGTGAAAGAGGTATAAAATATATGGAATATAAGACCACGGAAGCGCGCAGAAAAGCCAACTATAAATATGATGATAAGTTTGAGCGCATAAACTGTCGCTTTGCAAAAGGCACAAAAGACAGGATTAAAGCCCTAAAATACAGCGCTAACGATTTTATCAAATTGGCTGTAGCTGAAAAATTAGAACGTGAAGAAAAAATATTAAAATAAGGCACAAAAAAGTAATTGACATACAAGGCACAAAATGTTATAGTTATGTCGTAGCAAATAAACAGTTTAACTAGCGAGGTGGGAAAAAGTGAAAAGCTATGATTATATTGTTATCTCCGGTAACAATGAAGAAATTTACAGCACCAAAAAAGAAGTAAACAAAAGAGTTAAGGAGCTAACAAGTCAAGGAAAAACCGGCTACTTTGCAAAGTGGGATTTAATCAACGATGAAATTCTAGAAGGTAGTCAAGTAGATTTTTAAAATTGGAGGTATAAAGAGTATGAAATACAGAATAGTTGACGCAGACAATAGAGCCGAATATAGTAAGCCAAAGACTTTTGAAGAGGTCAAAGCGTGGTTTGAGCCAAACGCAGAGCTTGAAGAGGAGCATAACAAGTGGGCGGAAATCGAAGATATTGACGACATGAGAAATTATCTCATATGGGAAGCCCAGGGGATGAGGCCTAATTGGAAAATTGAGGATTGCGAAGAGGATTAAGGGGGTGGAAAAATGAGAATAACACAAGAAAAAATGGACGCTATAGCCGTTCTAATGGATGATGAGACACGAGAAAAGGTTCACCACGAATTGGCACCATGCGAGCCGATAGAGTTTTTAAAACGCTATTGTGAATTAGAGCCAAGCTTTGAAGCAGTGCTAAAAGACGAATTTAGTATTGAAATTTAAAAATTAAATATTGTTTTTCAAAAAGTCGGTTTTTGTGACCGGCTTTTTTATTTTTATATAATATAAATATATATGTGTGTGATGTGGTATATATTAATCAATGCAGTTATTGTTATATACACAATAATCAGTATATTGACAAAATAAGTATATTTGATTATTATTATCTTAAATTTAATTAATAAGCAGATGCCGGTTAGCCTGTGTCACTTGGAATTACTCCAGGTGGTGCGGGCTTTTTTATTTTATGATTTTGAGGTGCTAAAATGGAAAAAATTAAAGGAAATATAACTAAACATTTAATTGCTGATTTTGGCACGTTTCAGCTCTATCGAGAGGACTTTGAGAGGGCTATAGAACAGGCTTGCCAAGAATTGCAAATTGAGGACTTAAAAAGCGAGGGTCAAAGACCTTGGAAAGCTGTTTGTAAAAGAGTCGGAGAAATTATATTTAATGACAATAGTATTTTAAAGGATAAACGGCTATATGATAATACATGTATGTTAACCAACTACAATAGATATAATTATAATATATTAAATAATATATGTGATGAATATATATATATTAGTGATGTATATAATAAACTATGTAGTACTGTTGCATTTGGCAGTTGGTGTAATATTGATTGCGGTGTTATAGATAATTGGAGACTAAACAAAGAGTCAAGCCCTAAAAGTTATGAGATTTGGCAAAAATTGCAAGGAATTCGTAAAGACTGTATCAAGGATAGAGCATACGACAATAAATCCCCTGTCGGTGCTATGTTCGTTGGCAATAATGAATTTGGCATGAATCAACCGGGAATTGGCTACGAGGCTACACAAGCGAGGGCGCTAACGGCCAATGAATTGCCACAATTAGGCGCTTCAAATAGTCAGAATATTAAAGCATTATCGAGTGATAGCATGGTTGATAATGCCAAGTAATTGTATATACAATACACACAATTCTAATCCCTTGATTTATAAGGCTTTGAGGGCTATTGAATTATTACAACTATGCACAAAACAGTTGTTTAGCGAATAGTTGAAAGGGTATAGATGAATTGTATATGCAATAGATACAATTTAAAATGCTTGATGTTTGAGAGCCGAAAAACGCACGCATTGGGTGCCCAGGGGGTCTATATGAAAAGCGACAAACCGCCCCACTTAGCCCCCAAAATATCCGCCAAAACAAAAAGGCCTTTACTCATACCTCAATCACACCAAGCAGTATTTATTATTATAACATAAGTTATATATTAATTAAACAACATACACAATAATAATATATATACATACAACTACGATAAAATATTAGTTATATATGATATATAACAGTAAAGGAGCTAACAGTGATGAAATTAACAGGATTTGAGTCTAACAAAATTAATTCCGAAATGGTAAATCATCCTAGCCACTACAATTTGCCTGACCGTAAAGAGTGCATTGATGAAATGATTGATATTTACGGACTTAAGGATGTGGCTAAATGGTGTGAGATTACTGCATACAAGTATAAATATCGTGCCGGGCATAAAGATAGCCTCACACAGGATGTACAAAAAGCTATATGGTACACAATTAAGGCTCATGAGCTTAAATCTAGGCGCAGATGGAAAGTGTTTGGAAAATTTGTGGATAAGGAACTTCCGGTGCTGATTAAAAATGTTTTCCTGTGGCTGATGATGCTTTGCACAATTCGTGCAGTACTCTTATCTGACGAACACGGATTGCTTATCTCGGCAGTGTTTCTAGTCTTGGCTACCATAACCGAGTCGCTAATAGAGGGCTTTAAGGATAATTAGATTTTGAGGTGTAAATCATGTTTGTATTAAAAATTGCAACAACAGTATGGCTGGCATTAATTGCTTTTGGAATGGTAAATGCCACATTAAACGAAAAAGTGACAGTCAGTACAAGATTTCTTGGCATTGCGGTAATGTTCGGTCAGATACTTGCCATAGCTTTCATGTGGCAATAGATATAGGGCATTCGCCAAGCGGTAAGGCACAGCACTTTGACTGCTGCATACGTTGGTTCAAATCCAACATGCCCTGTTCGGGGTTTTACTTGGTTCCCCCGACATTGGACTTAGTAGCTCCTTTCACCCTCATAGTGGAAAGCTGTTAAGAGCCGTCACAAGGCTCGTGAGGGTTTAATCGTGTATAATCCCACAATACACGAGCGTGAAAACCAACCTGTCGCAAAGACATCTGTAATAGGCAGAGTAGACATATATACCCCCTTTAATTAATTGTTAAACTAGGGCAACTCAAATCATATGAGTCTTAGGTGAGGTGCAATTCCTCACATGTCCTTTGCTGTAGGTTTCGTTAATTCTTTTCTTCCTACAGCACATACAAATTTATATCTCCGGAGGGTGTTGCCACTCCTTAGACTTCACCCTCATTAACGGCATGTAGCTCAGTGGTAGAGCAGTCGGCTATTAGCTGATTTGTCGTGGGTTCGATTCCCAACCTTGCCGATTAAACTTACGACAGGCTATTAGAGTCAGCCGTAAGCGGTATAAAAAGTCCGTATGAAGCTGTACAAAGGTAGCGACAAAGCAGTTTCAATATAGCAGTCACGCTACGGCTGTTATATTTTGCCGATATGGGATAAAGGTATTCCAGTAGCTTGCTAAGCTATCCAACAGAAATGTTGTTCGTGTTCGATTCACGATGTCGGCGTTTTGAAAGCACTTCTTAGGTCTGCGTGCGTAATGCTGTTTGCGGACTTATCCTAGGTTAAGAGGTGTGAGTAAGTTGCTATGTGCTGAAATAGGTAGCCAGTATTGCGGTAGATTTATGAGTTGAAATCTGCAACTTAGATAACTCGTCTTAAGTGTCATGTGGAGGTGCAAATCCTCACCATAGCAAGTTTTCGGGTAGCTCCCGAATAAGCAGGCGTTGCAGTATTCCCTGCTGAAATAATTAAAATGTTTGTGTTGGTTGATTTGCGAACAGGATGGCAAATAGTGTAATGAAGTGCCATAAATACTTTCCAACACAAGAAACTGTACAACGGATAGTGGTTCAGTTGAGAGTAACGCTTGATTTGTTCAAGTAGTCACAGGTTCAAGTCCTGTCTATCCGATTACAACAAACTAGGTTAGCTACCGAAAAGCAGAACTGTGACTGCCTGTTTGTTGTTTTTGTTATTCACAGATTAAGCACAAGCGGAGTGCTGTTATCTTTCACAGGAGGTAATTTATGAATTTTAAAGAATTATTTATTGACAAATCAAAAACACTTATTGTAAACACTGATTTAGCACTTGTTTTAGGTGATTTAAACGAAGCAATAGTGTTAAATCAATTAAATTATTGGCTAGGAATTAACAAAAAAGCCGGTAAAAATTTTATTGACGACAGATATTGGGTATATAACTCATACAGCGATTGGAAAGCTAAAGATTTTCCGTATTGGAGTGAAAAAACGATACAGAGAACATTTACAAGGCTTGAAAATAAAGGAGTTGTTGTATCTGCTAATTATAACAAATTGGGTATTGATAAAACAAAGTGGTACACAATAGATACTGAAAAATTGCAAGAGCTTGTGGATGAATTTAATTCCGATGAGGACAAAATGACAAATCGACAAGACAATATGACAGACCGACAGGACAAAATGACCTGTCGAGAAGGACAAAACGACAGACCATTACCAGAGATTACTACAGAGAATATAGACAGAGATTATACTACAGAGAATAAATATGCTCTTTCAGAATCTAAAGATTCTTCAAGAGGAGATATATATGCTTTTTCAGCTGAAAAAGGCGGAAGCGAATCTGATGTGATTAAAAACCTTGCTGTTGAATTTGCTGATTGCGAGCCGTCAGATTGGCGAATAGAGGAGTTAAAGCATATTATTGACTATTTCCTTGAGCAATACAATAAAACTTTAAATATGAGCCATATACGCATTACAGAACAGGCCTTGACAAAGATAGTTATTAATTACTTTGAGCCAGTTGGTAATTATATGAGTGATAATTCTGCTTATGGATTTGATGATTACTACAAAGAGTTAATAGATTATTACTTACAGACAAAATACAAGATTAATGGCAAAGAAGTAACTAAGAGCTTGCAGCATTTCATGTCTGGAATGATAAGAGAAAACTTAGCACAGAAATATTTGAAATAAGGAGTGATTATTATGGCTATGGGCGTACACCCACTAAACAAAGATAAGTTTTATGAAGCAATTAACCTGTACATATCGGGGCAGGCTTCACAGGTAAAGGCGGCAAAAGTAGCAGGTTGCAGCGTGCCGACATTTAGGAAGTACGCAAATATGCATTTTTTAGGTATTCCATTTCCTGACACACTGTTTAAGGCAAAGGAAGAGTGAGAAGTATGTGTGAATTTTGTTGCAAAATAGGAAAATTGGAAAAAATCAAGCAAGGAGCTTTTAGAGGCGGATATTATCCCAAAAAAAATGAAACACAAATCGTTGAATTTGAAAATGTATTTCATTTATTTTTCGGATGTAGCGACCCCTTTATGTCTGGAATTGAAATCGAAGATATAAAATTTGCCCTATCTGCGGCAGAAAGCTATGTGATGAAACTGAAACACCCATTGAACATTTCTTAAAATCAGAAATTGAAAGAAGCAAATTACGAATGAATGCTTACGCAGAATGCTTCGATGGGGTTCATGTTGATAATGATACTCGTAAAAAACTTTTGGAAAGTCATATAAGATTTTGTAAAAATGCGCTAAAACAGTGTATGGATGCTTGAAAGTTGGTGTAGTAATGGCAGAACCTTTAAGTAAATTAGCAGAAAAATGTAAAAGTTGCCCTAAATCTGAAAAATGTGACCATAAAAGAATGGAGTTATGCGCTTTAGCGGATTTGCCACCACAAAATCTTGCAAGTGCTACACAAGGTATTTTGATAGACAATACGTCACCTGTATTGAGGGAAGAAATAAAAAGCCCTTTAAGTCCATTTAGATACAAAGACGAATTGGAAAAAGCACTAGATGATTTCCATTTTGGAAATATGTTTATGTATGGCGCTTAGAAAGTTGGTGGAATAATGAAAGAAACTATTTTGTATATTTCAAAATCAGAACAGGATATACAAAGTTTTCTGAAATATCTTCAATCAAAGCTAGAAGCAGAACAAAAGGAATGTACCCTAGATGAAGAACACGATATTTTAAAAGTACCAAAATATTACGATATTGTCGGAAAGAGCATTTACGGCAACAGACTTGGGATAGGCTATGGATATTGCAAATATTATTGTTTTTCGGGAGCGTATGATAGAAATAAATACAGCAACACAGAAAATGAAAAACTTAAAGATATTCTTATGCACACAAGAGAGGGTGCGGAGGAAATATCGGGACTTGATATTTTATGTATGCTAGGGTTGGTTTGAAAGTTGGTGGAATGATGATTACACAGAAAGATGTCCACAATAATATAGTTGTAAATGCAAGCGATTGGCAGAAAAGATATTTATCATTACAGTGCGGTGGAGACGTTGAAAAGATAAAGGAAGTCGAACAGACAATGGCTAATATGATTAACGGCATTAGCAAGGCACTTGAAAATAGCGGAACAGATTATTTGAATAAACTTGATTTGTAAGCGAGGGATTTTATGAAACATCAAAAAGAATGGCGCACTTGCGACAGGTGCGGAAAAGAAATTAAAGTAGGGCTGTTGGGTACAAACTCAATCACGAGAAACGGCGTATTGAATACAACCTACGGTTTATGCAATGAGTGTATGGAAGATTTTTGGGGGTTTATGAGAAATGAGCATGGCAGAAGTAATTAAATCAATAGAGCGTGAAGCACTTAGAGAAGCGCAATCACACGAAATAGGCGGTAGAAATGGCGAGCCTATAGAAACATCCGAATTTCATGATACGACTATTGGCATTGATATTTCAGTTGATGCAGTCAATGAGTATGCAAAATCAATTCTAGGCAGATACCCGGAAAATAATTATGAATTTTCAAGAGCATTAGCAATGAAAATCCTAGAGGAAACAAAATCATTAGCGAATAGTGCGGAAAAGGAGCAAGATTATGAAAATATCAATACAAGAAATAGTACAAAAAGTGGCTAATGAAGTATTAGATAATGTCACAATTAACAATATTCCGTTTCGTGAATGGATTGATAATGTAAATAATGCTTATGAAAATAAAAAATGTAATCTGATTTCTTGCCGATACAATGCAGATGGCAAGTGTACAAACGAAGAAAAGAGAAAAGAATGTGTCGAAGCTTCAAGAAAGGTATTGTACATAAATGAAGAAAACAAGAAATAAAATAATCATTAAAACAAGAGCTGGCGGTTACACAAAGATTTATGCCAATGGAAAATGGCAGAAGAAAGTATGTGTCATTGATTATCATGCAGAATGCAGTAACAAAGATGGTATAAAGGCTACTTGCGAATTTGATAGATTGAAAACTGATAAAAATAGTTCGGTTATCTACGATGAAGCTAAAAAAGATTTTGCAAAAGAACATATAGTTGCAAGGATTTGAGGAGCAAAGTTATGAAAATAACAGAAATGAATAACTGCATTGAAGAAATGCGTAAATGTTACAAGTTTGAGGATGATAAAACGGAAATAAGACTTGGCAGTATGCCAAGCGGTGGCCGTGACAGATGTGTAACTGTCAGCACAATGAATGAAAATGGAACACAGATTGAAATGACAAGAATAGCGGATAGATTAGAAGAAGCGGACTATTGTTTGCGATGAAAGGAAATCAAATGAACGAAATAAAATCAGGAATGGAAATTGCCTATCAAGGAGTAAAAGAAGAAATGGAAACAATAGTTGCAGAACTTGCAAGAAAAGGAATTGAAAAGCCAAAAGGCTTTAGTGCATTGGAACAGTTTATAAAAGACAGACTTTTAGAGTGCGAATAAAAACAATAGTTGCTGATTATCAGCAGAAAGGAATTTTTATGAAAAAGAAAATTTTGGCAGTTGCGTTAGGATTAACATTGTGTTTAGGAATGACCGGATGTGCGTCATGGGACAGAGCAGTAACAGATATGAAAAGTGATGTAAATGGCGGTATGCAAAGAACAATTACTGTATACACGGCAGACGGCAAGGAACTTGCAACATATGAGGGAAAGATTGATATTGATACAAACGATGGCGGATATGTTAAGTTTGACCTTAATGGTAAGAGATATATCTATTATAACTGTTTTGTGGAAAGCATTGCAGATATTGATTAAGTGATATTACCGACTACGGACTAATTGTAGTCGCTGACCTTGGAAAGATAAAGGTTGATAAAACATAGAAAAGGAGACGGAGAGCATGAAAAAGTTATTTGTAAGTGTGCCGATGAAAGGCAAAACAGAGGAAGAAATCAAAGCTAGTATTCAGAAGATGAAAAAGATTGCTGAAATATACGAGGGTGAGGAATTAGAACTTATCGACAGCTATATTGAGGATAATCCACCTAAAGACAGCAAAGAAGCTGTATGGTATTTAGGTGAGAGTCTTAAGAAGTTGGCACAGGCTGATGTATTTATTGGAATAAACGATGCTTGGGGTTGGAATGGATGTTACATTGAAAATGATGTTGCTTCAAGATATGGAATTAAAAGCTATCATATTCCTGTACAGTATGTAATTAATGACTATAATTCACTTTGTAATAAATCACACATGTCTGTTTGCAATGAAGCAATGCCAACATTCTAATAAAAATTTTACCGGCTAACAAATGGAGTTGGTTACTACTCTAAATAGCGGAAAGGACGAATGACCATGATAAAAACTGTTATAGCGATTGCAATTGTAATTATATTTGCCGTATGCGAAATCATAAATTTTATAAACTACAAGTTTTATTCAGAACTTATCGACACAAAGTACAACAGAAACACAAAGCACAAAAAGTCTGGACACTTAACCCTTAAAGAAGTTAAGGAAAGATACTATCCACAATACAGATATGCGGTAGTAAATGTTGAATTTAGCAATTATCCATCATGGATTTGTAAAAATATTGAAGAGGCAAGAGAAAGAGTAAAAGACAGTTGCCAAAGATTGCATATTGTAGACCTTGGAGATGTGATATAGTTACACAATGATTTGTAGCGAACATAGCGTTGAAGAGACAATGATTAAAACAACAGAGTAATATATTACCGCCGTATAAGTGACTTACGGCGCTACCCTAAAACAGTTATAGGCAGAGGTCTATAAGCACCTTTGCTTTTTAAAAGTGGAGGCGCTTTTCTTATGGCTAGTCAGAGCCTTATTTCCACAGTTGATAGTTACGAAAATTACATAGAGAGAAACGGAAAAGACGAGCAAGTAATTAATGCCTATGTAGATGCTTGCAGTGTAGCCATAAATGGCGAGAAAGACATTGAGTATGGACTACAACTCACTAAGAGGGCAAAAGAGCTTATAGAGGGTTTCTGCACGGCTAAAACAGGTGGTACGATTTGGGATTTGGATTATTACCATTTCAAGCATGAGACCACACCATACGACTTAGTTAATCACTATTTTGATTTATTTTTGATGGAAGCTCACTATAAGTTTGAGAGCTTTATGATTTACATGGAAAAAAATCGTCCACCATGGGAAAGATTTTATTTGCCGAGAAGAAATCCGTTAAGCAAAGTCGCACAACTCATTCAAGATTTGTACGATGACAAACTTGATGAGGGTATGGTGTTCTGCCCTGGACGTATAGGAAAGACTCAAATTGTTAAAATGGGTAATTTGTGGTTTGGTTCAAACAGACCTGAGAGGTCAAATCTATATTCGGCATATTCCGATAAAATAACCGGAGGATTTTACGATGGAACATTAGAAATGGTAAATGACCCAACGTACACCTACAAAGATATTTACCCTAAAATTGTAGAGAAAAAAGCTATCACAGACGGAAAAGACCTTACGATAGACTTCTTGCGTAAAAAAACATACCCAACATTTACTATGCGCTCTATATACGGAACACTGAACGGAGCGTGTGACTGTGACGGCTTGGGAGTATATGACGATTTATTTAGTGGTATTGATGAAGCATTAAGCGAGGATAGACAGGCTACAGTTTGGGGAAAGTTTGATAATAACTTTATGCCGAGAATTAAGCCCGGCAAAGCAAAGCTACTAGGAATAGGCACGAGATGGGCACCGAAAGATGTTCAAGGACGCAGATTAGAATTGCTTGCAAATAATCCTGAATATAAAAACATACGTCATAGAGAGGTTATAATCCCGGCACTCAATGAAAACAATGAGAGCAATTTTGATTATCCCTACAAATTGGGATATTCCACATTAGATTATAAGCGCAGAATGGCTTCATTTGAAGATAATGACGATATGGCTTCATGGTTCGCCCAATATCAGCAAGAGCCGATAGAAAGAAAAGGTCAGATGTTCAATATTGATAACATGAACTTTTTTGACCCAGCAGAAATTGAGGGAATAAGACCTGATAGAATTTTTTCAGCAAACGACCCGGCATATGGCGGTGGAGACTTTGTATCAATGCCGATTTGCTATGAGATTGAAAAGGAATACTATATCGTGGATGTTGTGTATAACGATGGCGATAAGGATATAACAATTCCCGAAGTAACAAGCAGAATGGAAAGCCACTTAGATAAATTCCCGAATAAAACAGCAGAGGTACATTTTGAGGAAACAAAAACAACAGCTGCCTATCGTTTGGACTGCGAGAAAATATGGAAGAAAGATTGCTACCCGATATTGACAAGCCATGACCCGGCAGATAACAAAACTGCAAAAATGGACAGAATTAAAAATCATGCGCCGGATATAAGAAAACTGCATTTCATAAAACTTGAAAGACAGACTAAGGAATACAAGAAATATTTTCAAAACGTTCTTTCTTGCACATATGAGGGCAAAATGAAACATGATGATGGTGTAGATTCTACAGCACAGTTGTGCGATATGATTTTTAGGGAAAAGCGGATAGCAAAGGTTGAAGCAGTACACAATCCGTTCAGAGGAGGGCTTTATTAATGACAAAGGAAGTTTTATCACAGTATTCAGATTTACAAGAGGAAATCAAAGAGGTTAGAAAGAAAATTGCTAAATTGCAAGATGACCTTGAAAAGATAGAAAGCGGAGAAAGCGTGATTGACACTGTGTCGGGCGGTATGGGTGGCACACAGCACTTCAAAATCGAGGGTGTACCTTATCCTGAATACGGACGCAAGCGTACACTACTTTATTCAAGAATGACTACGTTACAGCTTTTACAAGATGATTTGCTTGAAAAGACAAACGATGTAGAGGAATTTATAGCAAGCCTTGATGATAGCAGAATGAGAAGAATAATTAATTTTAGATTTTTGGAAAATAAATCATGGCTACAGACAGCATATGCGCTTGGCGGTAAAGCCACAGCAGATAGTGTAAGAATGGAGTTTGAAAGATTTTTCAAGAAAATGTAAGTTTGTTCGTTCGGTTCGCTTAGAATGTGATAATGTGTAAGATGAAAAAAATGTAATTCGTTCATTGCGAAAATCTCTTTAAGAAATAGCACTCACAGATTGTGGGTGCTATTTTTAGTGAAACGAGGACAACATGAATAATCAGAATATTGTACCAACAGGAAAACGAAGTGTAATGTGCCCTCGTTGCGGTAAATTGCTAACGTGGGTGAATAAAAGTGACAAGAAACACCACAAAGTAATGTGTACGCACTGCCGTAAATGGATATGGTTTTGGGCTGGCACACAAGAATTTCAGATAAAAGAGGTTCCGCAGAGAACTTCTGCAAGTGGCATGAGGTTTTATTGATGTATAGATATGCTCATAAAAACGTAAGACCTTTTTCGGCTGTCTGTCAGAACAATTACGGCAGACAAGTTATTTTTACGAGGAAAAGGCAAATCACAAAAAACAACATAATCGAAGAACTGAATAAAGCACTTGTGATTCACGAACAAAACGCTATTGAGATTGAGTATCTTGACAGATACTATCGTGGCGACCAACCGATTTTGTATCGGCAGAAAGTGAACCGCCCGGAAATCAATAACAAGATTGCTGTAAATCTTGCGTATGAGCTTGTCGAGCGCAAAACCGCAGAGATGTGTGCCGAGCCAATCCAATATGTGTTGCGTGGCACTGATAACCACAAGTCGGAAGAAATCACGCAGCTTAACATCACAATGGACTCTGAAAGCAAACAGGAGTGCGATATAGACATACATCGTTGGAGAAGCATATGCGGTACCGGCTACAGGTTTATCGGTAATGATGACGGACAAGGGCAGTTGCTTGACGAAAGCGATTTTTATTTATCGTCTGAAAATCCAATGTATACGTTTGTAGCATACTACTCAAACGGACGTCCGGCATTCTCTTGCCAAATCGGAGAGGACGAGAACGGAGCAGATATTTATTATGTGTTCACTGACAATGAGTGGTTTGATATTCGCAACGACAAGATTTATGCAAGCGGAACAAACGGCAATAGAGCTATTCCAGTCATCGAATACCCAAACAATGCAAGGCGGTTATCTGATATTGAAATGACTATTGCAATCACAGACGCTATCAACGTGCTTACATCGGACAGAATTAATGGTGTTGAGCAGTTTGTGTCTGCATGGGTGAAATTCGTTAATTGTGAGATTGACATAGATACATTCAGAAAAATGCGACAAGAGGGAGCATTGGTAGTTAAATCTAACAATGGTTCAGATAACAAGGCTGATGTTGATGTAATGACGAGCGAGCTTAATCAGACAGAGGGACAAGTGGTATTCACTGACCTCTTTGAAAGATTTTTAAGTATTCAAGGCCTTGCAAATCGTCAGGGCAACACAGGCGGTGACACCGGTTCTGCTGTAGAACTGCGAAACGGACATTACGATGCTGGACTTAGGACGGCTATTAATGAGCCTATCCTTAAGAAATCAGAGAGAATGGCACTTAGGCTTATTCTTAACAGGCTGAGAATAAATAAGGGCTTTACGCTTATGCCTAGTGATGTTGAGATACACATTAATCATAATAAGCTGGACAACATGCTTGTTAAGGCAGAGGTGCTTGAAATATTACTTAGGTGCGGTATCAATTACAAAAGAGCCGTCAAGACGATTGACATGTTTAGTGACCCTGAACAAGTTACTCTCGAAAGTGCTAAGCGCATGGAAATGTTATTCCCAGAAGAACAGTCGACAACAGCTACACCTAACAATGATAAGAACAATGGAAAGACAGCCGATGAATAATTGGCTGTCAATTTATTTTGGAGCTTGATATGGCAGACGAAATCCACGCACTTAACAAAAACGAAATACAAGACATAGATTATGATACATATTTTGGTGAGATGGATTTATCTGACGAGGAAAAGGAAGATAGAAAAAAGCTTGCCGAAAAGTTTGAAAAAATCTTTGTTATGCTATTTGCCCTGTTATCCGGCAAGGAAGAAACAGAGATAACAACTATCACTAAAGAATTTATCATCAGATATGAGAGCATTGCCACACAGTATTGTAAGGCAAAGAAAACACCCTCATATATTACAGATTATGCCCGGTACATTGTGAATGAAGTAGTTGACGCTACTACACAAAATATTGAGGTTGAGTATTTTACTTCACAGAAGCGAGCAAAAAATGTAGCTGCGAATGAAGCTAATGCAGTCGGCAATTACAGATTGCAAACCGATATGGTGAAACAGGGCTACAAAACAAAAGAGTGGCGCTCAAAAGAAGATTCACATGTCAGACCTGCACACGCAGATGTTGACAGAAAGAGAATTAATATTTTTGAACCGTTTGAGGTTGGAAATTCACTGATGATGTTTCCAAAAGACCATTCGCTAGGCGCAGAGGTAAAAGAGATTTCTAACTGCCGGTGCAGTGTTAAATATTACAAATAATGAGCAACTTGTAAGGAAACTTATAGGTTGCTTTTTATTATACAAAATTTGCAGTTGTGCGTTAAACAACAGAAAAACTCGGCTGGTGCGACCAGCGATAACAAAAGCGTGAGTTACGGAGGTAATTGAAATGACAAGAAATGATGTTTTGAAGCTTTTTCCCGATGCAACGGATGAGCAGATAACAAATCTGCTTAACAAGAGCGGTGAGGAAATGGCAAGAGAGAAAGAGAAAGCCAATCAGTATAAGGCTAAAGCCGACAAAGCTGACGAGCTACAGGCACAGCTTGACGATTTACAGGCTGGCAACATGTCAGAGCTTGAAAAGGCAAATAAAGCCTTAGAGACAGCCAATCAGCAGATAGCCAAGCTACAGAAAGATAACGCTGTCAGAGACTTGCGTGAGAAGGCTATGTCAGATTTTGGAATTACTGCAGAACAGGCAAAGACAGTAGTAAAAGAGGACGGCTCTTTTGATACGACATCACTTGGAAAGATTATTTCCGACATGAAAGCCAATGCGATTGCGGAGTACGAGAAAAATGCACTTAAAGATACTCCTAATCCAAACAATGGCGGTAACAATAATGAACCCGACTCAAAGCCGGCAGATGTAGCAAATGCAGAACAGATCTCATTCGGTACAGTTGCAAGTGCTGAAAGTCAAAACAGCTATGTAATTTAAACAGGAGGTAGAACGATGGGAAAGCCAATCGTAAGAGACTTTACACAGGGTAAAGGAATTTTAAAATTTTTCCCTTATGAGGGCGCAGCGTGCCTTGTACCACAGACTATGGTAACAAGCGCAGACACAAACGGAATGAAGATTGTACCGGCCGGTACACCATTTCCAAGCAATGACGCAGAGTGCAAGGGCTATCTGTTACACGATGTAGATGTAACGATGGGTGACGCACCTGGAACATATGTATATCAGGGAACTATTGATTGGGAGAAAGTTAAGTCACTTTCAATCGCAGACGCGGCTAGAACTGCAACACCTAGAGTTACTTTCTATGGTGCACCAAAGATTGCAGAATCAAAAGCAAGTCAGGTCTAAAAGGAGGTAGAAGAACATGGCATTACCATTAGCAGAAGCATTTACAGCGAGAAGTCTCGGTGTAATGTGGAACAATTATCAGAAAACATTAGGAACTGCCCCTTATCTTGGCAGACAGAAATTCGGAACACGTAAACAGGACTCACTCGACCTTAGATTTATCAAGGGTAAGAACGGACTGCCGGTATCGCTCAAAGCTTCAAACTTTGATGCACAGGCAGAGTTAAGAGATGTTGGAGGTTTCTCTGACATTCAGAACTCAATGCCATTTTATCGTGAGTCTTATATGGTAACAGAGAAAGAGGAACAGGAGTATGACAATTACAGAACTTCTGAAAACTCTAGCCTTGCCAATAACGTATTACGTGAAATCTCAAAGAAACCAATGAACCTTATCGAGGGCGCATTAGTTGTGCCGGAGAGACAGATTTGGCAGTTACTTGCACCTGCAGATGGTGTACCAAGAGTAAAAGTAACTATTGGCGACAAACCTTTTTACATTGACTATCTTGCAGATAATGAGAAATCAGAGCATACGGCAAAGCATTACAAGACTTTTACAGGCACAAGTGCATGGGACAAGTCGGATACAGCCACACCACTTGACGACCTTATTAAGACCAAGAGAGATTTCTCAAAGGCTACAGGCTACTCACTTACACGTTTCACCATGAATACAGAGACTTGGGAAATGGTGCTTAAGGCAGAGGACACAAAGAAACAGGTACTCGGTATCACAGCTTACAATGGCGGTATCAGATTACAGCAAGGACAGGTTACTGAATACCTTAGAGGATATGGTATCGAGATTGAAGTATACGATAAGCTCTATGTTGACGAGTCAGGACAGACACAGTACTTTGTACCAACAGGCATTGTATCTGCACAGTCTGCCGGAGTATTCCTTGGCGATTACACATTCGGTAAGACTCCAGAGGAAAGAAGCGGAAGTATCACAGACGGAAACCTCTCACTTGTTGAGACCGGTGTATCTGTATACACATACGCTACAAATCACCCTATCAATACTCACTGTATCGTATCTATGATTGGATTACCTACATTTGAGGGTATGGATAGCGTTATGGTTCTCAAAGTTAAGGAGGATTAAGGCTTATGATAGCAACGCACTCTATAAAGCATGATGGAGTGTGGTATAAAGTCGGAGATGAGGTGCCGGAAAGCAATAGCAATTCGGTACCCTCTGATTTTATGAACCCACCTGAAACACCATACACAAAGACAGAAATTAACAGAATGTCAACAGCCGACCTAAAAAAGCTTGCGAGCGAAAATGGTATTGAAAATGCCACAGAAATAAATGGCGGTGAATTGAAAAAACTGTTAATTGAAAAGTTTGGATTATAAGGAGCTTGGCATGGAATACACCGCGTTGGAGCAAGTCAAAATTAGACTTAAACAATTTCATATTGATACAGTCACAAACGATGATGATACAACATCTGATGTGGTAGTGTTCGACAACAAGGAAGATAACCCAGTAATTGAACAGCTCATTAAACAAGCCACGGAAGATGTAAAAGCAAAAAGGTGTTATCCGGACACTTTCACTGATGATGATATAGCTGCCGATTTAAAGCAGTTTGAGAATGTCGTTATCAATCTTGCTGTCTACGACCATTCACAAGCCGGTGAGAACTACATGAGCGCATTAAGCGAGGGTGGGGTGAGCCGTACATGGAAAGACAGAGATAAGCTGTTTGTCGGAGTATTTCCTTTTGTCAAAGTGCTATAAGCAAAAGAAGATTGTGCGTTACCAATATGGTAGCAGGCGGTACACATTAAGTGGTGGTGGGCGGTGTGCCAATTACCAAAGATGAAAGGCTGTAAGATGAAAACTTTAATCTATCAGACATACATTATTGCCTTGCCAATTGTTCTGACGGCACTTTTGGGCTATATTGTTTGGCTTTTACAAGAACAGAAAAAGCAAAAAGCAATAGACACAAAAGAAAGAAATGAGCGCATTGAAGAGGAAAAGAAGCTACGACAAGCAAACGGAAAAGGTACAATGTTACTTTTACGAGTACAGCTTATCGAATACCACGATAAGTACATGAAGCTTGGCGAAATACCCTCATATGCGTATCAGAATTTTTGCGAGATGTATGACGCATACCACGCACTCGGTGGTAATGGCATGGTAACAAAAATGAAAAATGAGATTGAGGAAATCCATTTAGGCAAAGGAGGTAAAAGCTGATGGACTTTACACAAGTACCTACAGTAGTTGCCATTATGGTAATTACTTATTTAATCGGATATGCTTCAAAGCAGATACCACAGGTTAAGGATAATATTATTCCTATTATCGTAGGTGTGGCCGGTGGAGTACTCGGTATTGTTGGAATGTTTGTAATTCCCGGTTATCCGGCAGACAACATTCTTGATGCAATAGCAGTTGGCATTGTGTCGGGCATGGCAAGTACCGGTGTTAATCAGATTTACAAGCAGATAAAGAAAAATGCTTGACATTAATAAACAAGCCATGAAGTACGCACTCCAAGGCCAAACAGTCACAGTCTATGAAAAAGACGAGGACGGAAATCTAAAGTTTTACGAAACAGAGGACGGAGAGAAGATATACTACACCCATGAAGAAACAGGCTTTTCGGAGCCGGTTGATTTTCGGGCGAATATATCATTTGACGGAGGAGAAGCACAGAACAAGGAATATGGCTTTAATACAGCTGATTTTGACGCTGTTTTACTGACAGACAGAGGAGAATACCCTTTTAAAAAAGGTGACGTTATTTGGCTTGATAGCGAGCCTACAAAGAACGAAAACGGATTAGTTGATTCAACTTCCGCAGACTTTACAATAGTGGGAGTCAAGCCCTCTCTCTATTCAGTTAAGTACATGCTCAAAGCAGTTGTGAAAGAAGTGTAATTATGAAGATTGACGTTTCTCTGACAGAAAAATCTATACAAGATGCGATAGACAAGCTTGAAAGATACAAAGACCGCTTACAGGACAAGTGCATAGCGTTTGTTGGAGAGCTTGCTAGTAACGGCATAGACGTAGCACGAGCAAATACAGGCAATTTTGGACACTATATCACGTTTAGTTACGAAATTAAAGATACAACAGACGGCTGTACGGCTATTGTGCTTGCCACCGAAACAGGGCAGATACAAAGCACATGGCAGACGGCAGACGGACTTAAGACAGTTGATGTATCGCCTTTGCTTATGGCCGAATACGGCTCGGGCTGGAAAGCTAAACCGCACTTCAATGATACAAGAGGCGGTCAGGGAACTTTCCCAGGACAGACACACGCATTCGATAGTGAGGGCTGGTATTGGAGAGACGAAAGCGGAGAATTACACCATTCATACGGCATTACACCTACAATGCCGATGTATCACGCATTTTTAAAAATGGAAAATGAAATTATGAAAACGGCACGGAAAAATTTTAGTTGAGGTGATAAAGTGGCGAGTCAAAATCAATGGGTTTACGACCTTGAAAACCTCACGTATGCGATTGTTAAAACCCGATGTGAGAAAAAATTGAAAACTAAATATCCCAAGCTAAAATTCACACAAGAGGAACAGTCGGACAGTGCAACGGCTAGCTTCCCGACAGTGCTAGTTCAAGCACTCGAACCTATTGAGCAGAATGAGGATTTAGAGTGTGAAAGAATAAATACAGTGTTATTTACGGCACAAGTGACTGTTACGACGAATAAAGGCCGTTCAGAAGCCTTGAATGTGGCACAGACAGTGGCTAATGAATACAAAGCTATGTCATTCAAGCTGACAACAACCCCATTCGCTAGAAAAAACGGCAAATTATGGACAGCAACATTACGTGCTAGGCGGTCATTTGACTGGAACGATAGATTATAAGAGCCTTTTGGCTCTTATTTTTTTATGAAAAATTAGGAGGTAATCAAAATGGCAACAGGATTAAAAAGTAGAATTGCTTACAAGACACCAACCGCATCCGCCACAAGTGGCGATTACTGGGCTGGAACTTACAAGCTCTTACTTAGAGCAAAATCAATTCCCTCACCATTCGGCTCGCAGAATATGGTAGATACTTCAACTCTTGAGGATTTAGTAGAGACACAGGAAATGGGCAGACGTTCAGCCGGTTCCATGGAAGTTGAGGGAGCTTTCGAGAAGAAGTACAAAGATGAGATGGTAACTAACGAGGGTAAGAAGCTCGATTTCATCATTCTCTATGGTACAGACGGAAAAGGTTCAGAGGGTATCTGTGCTTTTATCGGTCAAGAGTCATTCGCCCCAGGCGAGGCTTCCGATGACCACTTAACAGGAACTGCGACTGTATCAGTACAGACAGTACCTAAGTGGATTGAGGATAACTACGATGTTGCAGTCACGGAGGATGACCAAGGCTATCCAACAGCAATCACGCTCACAAAAAAATCATGAGCCAATCGAAAAAAGCCGTAGCGGTTGGCTATGATGATAGCACGGCTGACAGCGAACTTGAAGAAACAATATAGTAAGGTAATCGAGGCAGTGTTAAAACTGCCTCTTTCCCTATATAAATTAGGGAGAAAGGGAAAGATAAAATGAAAATTAAATTAAATGGAAAAGAGTATACGGTTAAATTCGGATATGCACCGGTATATCAAAATAGAATTATCCCAAGAGTTGTAGGAATGGGACAACAGGGAGATGAGCTTGAAGCGATTGACAACATGCTCGGCTTTTTACCGGAGTTTTTGCTCGTGGGCTTGCAGAAATTTCATGCCGACGAATTTGGTTTTGAATTTGATGATAAAGAAGCAAAAGAGAAGCAATTGGTAAAGATGTATGATTTACTTGACGATTACCTTGACCCTGAGAATGAAGAGGGCAAAGATATAATGTCGCTCTACGATGATTTGACGGCAGAGCTGGAGAAGAACAGTTTTTTATCGAAGCTGTTGGCGAAAGAGGAACAGGCAGCCAAGAAGAAACCAACCAAGAAGTAAAAGAGCTTACATGGGAAGTGTATTGTGATGAAATCCGCCCATATTGGCTTTTGGTAACTAAAGGCTATGGATTTAGCGTTGAGGACATAGATATGTCTTGTCCGGCTGATTTAGAGCCTTATTCAAAGGCTTATATGCTCGAGCAAAGAGAATCTGACTCTAACATGTGGGCTTGGTGGGGCACATACGGATTAAGTGCAACTCTTACAGCTATCGACAGAGCCTTAAATGGCAACAAAGCAAGAGCAAAATACATTGAGAAATCATTAAATGAGCAATACTCAAAAGATAACGAGCCTAAATACAAGGAGTCTAATGAGGAAATTGCCGTATACGAAATGAAGCAACGAATTAACGCATTAAGACAGTCGGGATTACCTGAAAGTCCTGATTAATGAGGTGAAAATATGGCATATAAAGGAATTGACGTATCGTCATATCAAGGAAATATTGATTGGAGTAAGGTTAAGTGGGCTGGGGTGCAATTTGCAATCCTAAAAATAATCCGCAAAGACCTTAATCCGGATAAGACCTTTGAGCAAAACTGGAAAGGCTGTACTGATGTAGGAATGCCGATACAAGGTGTTTACAACTACTCATACGCTACAACAGTAGACAAGGCAAAGACGGATGCGAACAAGGTCATTCAGACGCTTAACGGAAGAAAAACTTTCGTTTGGTTAGATGTTGAAGATAAGTGCCAGCAAGGACTTGGACAGACGCTTATTGACATAATTAACACATATCAGAGTGTTATCAAGAGTGCTGGGCTTAACTTTGGTGTATACACAGGGCTTAGCTTTTACAATCAGTACATTGCGCCATACGCAAATCAGATTAACTGTCCGTTTTGGATTGCGCGCTATCCGTCAACTAAGGGGATGTCTATTGGTGATGAGCCTAATAGTGCAAAGAAGCCTGTTATTCAACATTCTCTGTATGGCTGGCAGTATTCGAGCGCATTTACCTGTAGCGGCCTGAATAACAGCACAGATGCTAACTTACTATACATTGAGCTTAATAAGGGTGATGGAATAGAGAATAGTTCGGCACCAATAGCAACTCCGGTAAAGAATAACGCTTGGAAAGGCAATGAGGAATATTACCTCGATAATGATGATGTAAGAAAATGGCAACATGCTATGAACATCGGATTTGACACAGACGAACTTAAGGAAGATGGCAGATTTGGAGTTAATTCACAGAGATTTGCTAAAAATCACAATTTGTGGAGCGGTCAGAGACATAACTGCCCGACAGCCATTAAGTGGCTGAGAAAAACTCTGCATGACAAGTATCATTTTTATAAACTTGATACTGATTATAAAGAGTGGAGTGACTACCTCACTAAATGTGTCATGGTATTTCAGAAGAATAGGGGGCTTAAGCAAGATGGCTATGTTGGGTTGATTACAACATACTATCTGCTCAAAGGATAAATACATGAGAGCTACTTTAGGGTAGCTCTTTTTTATTACAGGGAGGTGAGAAAATGGCAGAGAGCATTGAGCTTCAAATCAAGTCGGACGCACAACAAGCAAGTAGAGCCATAGGCAACTTACAAGCTAAGTTGCAAGGACTTGGAGATACTCTCAATTCCCTCAATGGTGCAAGCATAAGCAATTTTGCGAGCGGAATGTCACAACTTGCAACATCACTTAGAAGTGTGAGCAGTATTGACACACGTACATTTAGCAAGATTGCAACTAACATGGAAAAGCTCGGCAATCTTGATACTGCAAGGCTTGTCGGCTCGGCAAGTGCTTTAAAGAGCATGGCAACAGAATTGTCGGGCTTTGCGAATATCTCAAAGCAATCAGCAGAGATTACACAGCTAACGGCTTCAATCTCAAAGCTCGGTTCAAAATCAGCCGGTTATGCTGCGGATAACATCAGGAACCTTGGTAGTGCCTTGAAAGAGGTAATGACAACATTATCCAGCGCACCGAGAGTCAGCAACAACATTATTCAAATGACTAATGCACTGGCTAATTTGTCGCAACAAGGCTCAAAAGTCGGTTCGGCTAGTAGGTCACTTGTAACAGGCTTTTCGAACACAACTAAGTCGATTAAGAGTACAAGGAGTGGATTCAGGGGCTTAGCTTCAACTATCGGTAAGTTTTACGCAACTTATTGGTTGGTCATGCGAGCTGTCGGGAAAATAGGCGGTGCAGTTGATTTAGCGAGCCAATTAACAGAGGTTCAAAACGTAGTAGATACCACGTTTGGCGATATGGCAAGCAAGGTTGATGATTTTACAAAAACATCAATTCAAGATTTTGGAATGTCGGAGCTAACAGTTAAGCAAATATCAAGCCGTTTCCAAGCGTTAGGTACTTCTATAGGCATTTCGTCAGAACAAGTGGCAAATGGTACAGCTGTGGCAAATAAAGCTCTTATGAGCCAAAATAACACACTATACAAGACTACAGACAGCATGGCTGATATGTCGCTTAATCTTACAAGGTTAGCTGGCGATATGGCTTCATTCTATGATGTAGACCAAGCTGATGTTGCAAAGAGCTTACAATCCATTTTTTCGGGAACAATCGCACCATTAAGGAGATACGGACTTGATTTGACACAGGCCACACTTTCGGAATGGGCTATGAAAAACGGACTTGACGCAAATATCAAGTCAATGACGCAAGCTGAAAAGGTATTGCTAAGATACAACTATGTCATGGCAAATACGCAAGCTGCACAAGGAGACTTCGCCAAGACAGCCGATAAACGAAACGTTAGTTTCATGTGTCGCGCAGCATAGTAATATGCTGATGAAAAATCGAGCAAAGTCGGTGAAAACTAAGTTGATTTAGACAACATACTTTGATATAATATGTTTGAGGTGATTTAATGAGAACGTATTATATCTATAAGGCTACAAATAAAGTAAACGGAAAATTATATATCGGACAAACAGTAAACTATCACGCTAGGGTTCAACAGCATTTAAGGTGTTCGTCAAAAGAGGATTGCTTATTTCACAGAGCAATTGAAGAATATGGCAAGGACAACTTTGAATGGGAAGTGATTGATAAATGCAATAGTTCACAGAAAGCATTGCGACTTGAAAGATTTTATATATCTTTGTATAACACATACAGAGATGGATATAATGAGAATAAGGGCGGTGTTGGTGGACACAACGCAAGAGCTGTCGTAAGGCTAGATAAAGACGGAACATTCATAGAAAGATACGATAGTGCGATGGAAGCCGAGAAATATGGTTTTGGTAATGTTGATGTATTATTATGTTGCAAAAACAAAATGCTGACATGTAAAGGCTATCAATTCATGTTTGAAGATGAATATAAAGCTAATGGAGCTAAGACATATGTAAAGCCAAAACCTATCAATCAGAGAAAAGTTATTCAATGTGACCTAAAAGGCAATTATATCAAAGAATTTGATAGCATAGCACAGGCTTCAACCGAAACAGGAACAAACAGGACAACACTGATAGGGGCATTGAAACATCGTTATAAAAATGCCAATGGATATATTTTTGTCTATAAAGAAGATTTTCCGATAAAAGATTTGAGCATGTATACTAAACTAAAAAAGGGTAGGAAAATAGCTCAAATTGACAAAAAAACAAATAAAGTAGTCAAGGAGTATGATAGAATATCTGACGCTGGCAAAGCGTTGGGGGTCAATTACAAAGCCATACACAAAGTAGTTGATAAACCCGACAGGACAGCATACGGATATAAATGGATAAGTCAATAAGTCAATACCGAGGTAATCAATCAGATAGCGAAAGGCTGATTGACACTGTAACGCGTAGGAAGTGAATAAATATAATCTTCCCAAGAGTGCTCGACAACCATAAGACGTAGAAATGCGTCTTATTTTTGTGGTTGAAAATGTACGCTGAACTTATAGGAAACTATAAGAAGTAGAGGATAAAAAGCCTTTACGATAACAAATTGACATGGGCGAATAGTGTAAGAGTCCTTAAGCAAGAGTTTCAAGCATGGGGCAGTATCATAGGTAGCGTAATAATCAATGCTCTAAAGCCGTTTGTTCAAGCCTTAAGCAAAGTAATGCTCAAGGTTATCAGCTTCACAAGAACTGTAGCTGACGCACTCGGAGCAATCTTCGGTTGGACTATCGAGATAAGCGGTGGCGGTGCTACTGTTGATGGCATGGAGGACATAGCTAGCGGAGTTGGAGACATTGGTGATAGTGCCGATAAGTCGAATAAGAAAGCTCAAAAACTGAAAAAGACACTGCTTAGCATAGATGAGATACACGCACTTGACGATAACAGCGATAGTGGCGGTGGTGGCGGTTCGGGCAGTGGCGGTTCCGGTGGCGGTGGAGCTGGAGGTGGTGTTGATAGCTCGCTGAAAAAGACCGATGGATTGCTCGAAAAATACAAATCATCAATCAAGGATTTATACTCACTCGGAAAGTACATCGGTGACGCAATAGCCGACTCACTTAATTCTATTAATTGGGATAACGTGTATCAGAGCGCATCGAACTTTGGAAAAGGGCTTGCAGACTTCCTTAACGGCTTAATAAGTCCAAAATTATTTACGGCACTTGGAAAGACAATAGCTGGTTCGATAAGGACTGCCATAGTTTCCGCTTTTTCATTTACGTCAACGTTTGATTGGGGAAACCTTGGAGACAGTTTTGCTTCATTTATAAATGGCGCATTACATGAAATGTCAAGAGTAAGTAACGTTACAGGGCTGACAGGCTGGCAAGAACTTGGAAAAACAGTCAATAACATTGTCCACGGCATACGAGATGCTTTAATTCACACATTAATCAATGTTGATTGGAAAGATGCATTTAAGGGCATTTCGGAATTTATCGGAGAACTTGATATTGATACCTTTACTATTCTTATTGGCGCGTTTACATGGAAACACGGACTTAAAGAGATAACCAAAACGCTTATTACATCTGAATGGGAAAAGTACGCAACAGCTAAAGGCTTGTCAAAAACAGAACTTGCACTAAGGGGAGTTGAGGTGCTGGTTATCGTGTCGGGTATCAATTATGTGCTGGCGCACATGAAAGGCTGGATTGATAAACTCAAAGAGTGGTTCAAGAGTCCAGAATCCGGATTGGGAATAAGCGACGAAGCCACAGGCTTTGACGGAAAAAAGATTAAACTTGTTACCCCTCTCGAATGGAGAATTAAGGAAATAAAGTGGAAAATCAAAGATGCTGAAAAAAGCGTAGATGATTTTTTCAAAGACTTGGGAAATTATTTCAAAAAAGGCTGGAAAACATTTAAAAAGAATATGTCTTTAAATGTTGATGATTTACAAAACGTATTAGGGCCACAGCTTTACAACGGCTTTGTTGGAATTATTAATGACATTATAGGATTGCTTAACAAGATACCCGGCGTTGAAATACCAAAATTTAAAAAGAAAACAGTTAAAGGAGTTGACGATACCGCAAAAGAAGTAGGGAAGAGCGCGAGCAAAATTGATGATAGCTACAAAAACTTAAGCGCTGGTGTAAGCGGGTATTTAGGAAATATCAACACTTCACTTGATGGTACTAAAAGCAAGATGGATAGCATGGAAAGAAAAGCAAGTACAACAAGCTCTAATTCTAGGACATCTTTTTCAAACTTAAATGCCGGAGTGAGTGGCTATTTAAGCGGAGTCAACACTTCAATTGACGGAACCAAGGGCAAGATGGATAGCATGAGTAGCAAGGCAAGCGGAACATCGCTTAGCACAAGTGGTTCTTTCTCAACGTTATCATCAAATCTCTACAATTCATTAAGTGGAGTTAATGGCTCATTGGGTAACACTAAATTTAACATGGGGGTATTTCAAGACGCTGCAGAAAACATGAGAAGAGGAGCATCGAACTCGTTCTCAACAATGGCAAGTAACGCAAGTGCTTATCTCGGCTCGACAGGTGGTAGTTTTAATGGGCTTAAAGGAAAGGTCGATAACACGAACGGAAGTTTAGGTACGTTTAAGTGGTACGCAAATCAAAGTTACAGTGTTGGAATAAGTAGCTGGGGATTTAGCAGTGTTAAGAGCTCGATAGATGGCATTGTACGCTCACTGGATGATTTGTTTAAGTACAACAATAAAAGATTCAATATTACCACAGGCACAAAATACATGGGGTATCAGTCACTACTCGACAGGGCACCACATTTTGCTAGTGGTGGTTTCCCGGAAGAGGGTCCGTTCTACATGAACCGAGGAGAGATAGTCGGTAAATTCTCAAACGGCAAAACAGCCGTAGCAAATAACCAACAAATCACAGAGGGAATTAAACAGGCCGTCATGGAGGGCATGACGCAAGTAATGATGAACTCTAACACTGGCGGAAGCTCTGCACCTATTATCGAAAATGTGTTCAAGTGTGATAGTGAAACTCTCTATCGCATGACGCAGGTAGGCAAGGCAAAGCACGGACAACGATATATTGTAGCAAATGAATTTGGCTAAGACACTCACCCTTGCGTGGGTGTCTTTTTGCGAGGTAACAATATGGCAATGATGTTAGTAGACGGAGTGGAATTACCTACTCCATCAAGCTTTGAATGGGGCTTGATTGATGTGTCTGCAAGTGATAGTGGACGAACACAAGACGGCAAAATGCACAAGAATAGAATAGCGCAGAAACGGCAAATTAAATTGTCGTGGAATGGTACAGACAAGGCTAGGACAGCAAAGATACTTCAAATGGTAAATCCGGAATATATCAGAGTAACATATCCTGACGCTATGAGCGGAACTGATGAAACACGTACATTCTATGTGGGTGACAGAAGCGCGCCTATCAAGATATGGATTGTCAACAATAAGAGGTATGAGACATTGAGTTTTGACCTCATAGAAGTATAAGGCGGTGATTTAATGCTTAACGTATCGGCTAAATGGCAAAGAGCAGTAATGCTCGACAATGATATAAACGTAAATTGTTTTGCTGACATAGTTACGGCAAGCGGTGAAAAAATCCCTATTAGTGATAGCGAGTTGTGGGCGAACGACTTCGAGGTCAATGACTCAACATCGAGCAATGGTACTTTTACAATCGGGGCTTTGATTGCCGGAAAACTGAAAATTAAGCTGAATAACATTTACGAAGATTACAGCAAGTATGATTTTGATAAGGCAAGCGTAACGGCATATGTTTCAAAAAGCTTTTCTGATGGCACAAGTGAAAAACTAAAAATCGGTGAGTATAGAGTCAGCGAAACAAGTTATGATGGCTCACTCATAACGCTTACTTGCCTTGACAATATTAACAATTTCAATCGCGAGTACGATAGCAATTTAAGCTACCCTACGACAGCATATGAGGTAGTCAGAGACGCTTGTATTAAGTGCGATGTACCTTTTACTATGGCGAGATTCGATAACTCTGACTACACGATTAACGAGATACCAAGTGACAATCAAAAACTCACATATGGACAGGTAATAGCTTACATCTTACAGTTAAGTGGATTATGGGGCAAGTGCGGTCACGATGGCGAATTACTTATCGGATGGTATGATATGAGTCAGTTTGACAGTAAAGGCTACGATGGTGGAACTTTTAGTACAAAAACTACACCATACTCTGACGGAGATGCACTGAATGGTGGAAATTTCACCGACTATTCAAGTGGAGATACTGCTGATGGTGGAACATTTACAGAAGCGAGAAACTATCACAACATCTACACGCAAAAAGACTTGAATGTTGCGACCGATGATGTTGTTATCACCGGGGTAAAGGTAACTGTAACCTCAAAAGAGGACAAGACAAAAGATGTTAATGTACTTGCCGGAAAAGAGGGATATGTAGTCTCAATCTCTGATAATCCGTTTATTTCGGCAGAAAAGGCACAGACAGTTGCAAACTATATCTTCAAAAAAATCGGAGGCATGAGGTTCAGACCTCTTGACGTTACACTCTTGTCAAACCCACTGATTGAGAGTGGAGATGTGGCGCTTGTGACAGACCGCAAGCAGAATACCTATAGCTGTTTTATTTCTAACCGAGCATTTACAGTTGGAAGCGGTACAAAAATTTCATGCGATGCTGAAAATGCTTCAAGAAATAGTGCTGATAAATTTAGCAATGAGACAAAGGCTATCGTACAGGCTAGGAAAGTTGCACAGGCACAACTAAGTGTATATGATAAGCAAATGCAATTGTTGACACAGCTAATGTCTCAATCGCTCGGGCTTTTTAAGACCGAGCAGAAACAAGAAGATGGCTCAATCATTTACATTATGCATAATAAAGCCGACCTTAATTCGAGCAACATACAGTGGAAAATGACGGCTAATGGCTTAGCGGTTTCAAATGATTACGGCAAAACATGGAAAGCAGGAGTTGACAAAGACGGAAACGCTATTTTCAATATTATGTCGGCTATCGGCATTAATTTTGACTGGGCGCATGGTGGAACACTTACTTTAGGCGGGGAAAACAATGTAAGTGGTGTGCAGTATGTTAAGGATGCAAAAGGTAAAACACTGGTCACCCTTGACAATAGGGGCTTGACACTTGATAGCAGTGTGAAAATTGCTTGGGATAATGTGGCTGACACTACTGCTAAAGTCACTCAGATAACCAAAGACACAGTGACTACAAGCTATGTAAACGCACTTGACGTTAAGGCAGGAAGTGTTGATGCCGAAAATATTACCGGAACGACAATAAATGGTAAAAATATTGTTGGTAATTCATCAATATCGCTTACTGGCGGAAGCGTGTCTGATACTAAATTTAAAATCGAGTCAACAAACAACGTGGGGACAAAATTTAGATTAGAAAGCAACGGTGGCGTTTTTAGAATGTATAAAAATGACGAAGCCGTAATATCACTATATGGACCATTTGGAAGCATTGGTGCAAAAATACTAAATGCAGCAAGCTATGTGGAATCGCCAAAATTTAGAGAAAGCGATGGAGGATACGCGATGTGTGGCGACACGACAGAGCATACATATCACTGCGACTGGGATGGTAGTGCCTTGAGCTTCCAAGTCGATGTTACTTGGGTATGGAGTTCATCAGATAAACGCTTAAAAAAGAATATTAAAGCAATTAATCAAGATTATATTGACGCAGTAGGTTCGGTTGATTTATTTCAATACAATCTTAATAGACAAGGATATTCAGATAAGCCGTTATATTTTGGAGCAATGGCACAGGATATAATTGAGAACCTTAAAGATAAAGGACATGCCGATGAAAACCTTAATATGATTTTCAAGAATAAAGTCACATCGGATGATGATACACTGTACTACGGCATGAACTATGAGCAATTCATAATTCTAAGACTTGCTGGAGACGAGCAGAAGATTGATAAAATGCAAAAACGCATAGATGAATTGGAAGATAAGTTTTCAAGATTGTGTCAGAAATTAGGCATTAACGAAAGCGAGGTGTAGCTTATGGCAATTCAAATGAGACGAGGGGCATACGCGCAGTTTGACCCCTCAAAAATGAAGGCTGGAGAATGGGCGGTATCGACTGACTCTGACACGAAAAAACAGCAGATATGGATGTGCTTCGCGCCCGGAATAGTTAAGCGAATGGGAACTGTTGAGGATTTTGACGTTGAAATTCAAAGACTTATTCAGAGTTACCTTGACGGCATGGCAGAATCCGTATCACAAGCTCAAAAATCAGCACAGACTGCGACAGAAAAAGCTAACTCGGCAAGCAGTTCTGCTTCTCAGGCTCAAAAATCAGCGCAAACTGCTTCGCAAAAAGCAAACGAGGTCGCGCAAGTTTCAGGAAAGATTGATACGGCGGTAAGTCAAGCAAACGCAGCTACAAAGGCTGCAAATGAAGCTGCGCAAAGAGCAGAACAACAAGCCGGACTTGTCGAGCAGAAAGCAAACGGAAGAGGCATTACTTTTTTCGTGACAAGTGCCGGCTTACTTAACGTGAGCAAGGAGGATTAAATATATGAGCGGAATAGACATTATATCAGACACAACAGGTCAAGCGATTGTTGAGAGTATTAAAGCCCTTGGTACAAAATTAAGTGAGGGAAGAGTTATTTATGGTGTTCACATTAATGGGGCGGATAGTAACCCGAAAACAAGAGTCAGATATTTAGCAGACGCAGTAGGCATGACTCCAGCGGCCATGAATTTCACGAGTGGAACTTTTGATTATGGCTCATGGGCGAATGCCTTTTTTATGCCAAAACCATGTATGCTTAAGACAAATGGACAGGTTGACTATTACCTCAACGAGAACGATTTGGCTAAAAAAACAGATGGCAGTGCGTCAGATGTAGCAAGCATTGATTACGATGGAAATGCTATGATGGAATGGGGCAATGGCACAGACATTATATGGTGGAAAATTGCACCCGACAAAGGCAATCCAAACAGTGCAAGCCTTTATGTTGCCAACTACCAAGCTGATAAAGATTTTAAAAATCTAAATTTCATCGACATTAACGGCAATGAAAAATCTCATTTTTATACACCAATTTATAATGGCTCACTTGACGGCAACAATAAGCTACGCTCAATAAGTGGTCAAACAGTTATTAAATCAAAATCAGTCAGTCAAGAAATGACATATGCAAGAGCCAATGGTGCAGGATATGAAATCGAGCAGTATGTTGACAGACTCTTGATTAATATCTTACTTATCATCATGGGAAAATCTACCGACACACAAGATGTATTCGGTCGAGGCATGAGCGAAAATGCCAGTGATGAAAACTTGTTACTTAAGACCGGCACAATGAATGGCAAAGGCTTATTTTGGGGCGAAAATGCTGGAAAAGCCGGAGTTAAAATATTTGGAATGGAGAATTATTACGGCAATCAGTGGCGAAGAACAGTTGGACTTATCCTTGCTAATGGCATAGTGAAAATCAAGCTGTCTCCATCAACAAAGGATGGAAGCAAAGCAACTAACTATAACACTGATGGAACAGGATATATCGAGATACCTAATTCAACTCCTAGTGGTACAAGTGGCGGATATATCAAAGATATGTTATACACGGCATTAGGCATGTTTCCAACATCAATTACAGGCTCATCATCGACCTATTATCCTGATGGCTGTTGGTTTAATATTGCAATTATAGCCTTTGCTCTTTTCGGTGGCGCCCTGGGCGGCGGTCGGCCTTGTGGCGCGTTTTCCGTGGCCTTGAACAACGTGGCCGGTCACGCGGGGTGGCTCGTCGGGGCTTCTCTTTCCTACAAATAACTTGCAACAGGGAAGAGGGAATTTCTGCCTAAGCAGAAAGGGAGAAACCGCGTTTCTCCTAAGAAAATTTGTAACTATAAACGTGTGTGGTTAATTTTATATAAGGGATTTAGTTTGCGCCTTTGCTCTTTTCGGTGGCAACCTGAACAACGGTCGGCATTGTGGCGCGTTTTACGTGAACTTGAACAACGAGGCCGGTAACGCGAGGTGGAACATCGGGGCTTCTGTACCTATCATTCATGGGATAAAATGAATGCAGACTAAATTCCGTACCCCTTGGTAAAAATTAACTCGATGCAAGCTACTGCTAGTAGCAGGAAATAGTCGAACGTGGTAGAGAGGATAGGAAGAGAATACGTATGAGAACATACAGAAATCTATATGCTGAATTTATTTCAGACGAAAATATAAAACTTGCAATTCAAAACTTCTCTAAGGGTAAAAAGAAAAGAAACAAGGTTAGGAAAATTTTATTAGACCTTAATACATACATACCCAAAATTAGAGAATATGCGATTAACTTCACACCTTTTGAGCATAAACCCAAAGAAATATATGACGGAATATCACGAAAGAAACGTAAGATAGTAATACCGACAGTTATGGAGTCAATAGTACATCACATGATAGTGAACGTGCTTAAACCCATGTTTAACAAGGGAATGTATGAGCACAGTTACGGCTCGGTTCCTAAGCGTGGCGGAGCGTATGGCAAGAAGCACATATGCAAATGGATAAGGCAAGGCGGTAAAAATATTAAATATTGCTATAAGCTTGATGTGAAGCAATTTTACGCTAGTATTCCACAGGATAAATTAATTGAAAAGCTTAAATCTAAAATCAAAGATTTTAAATTCATGCGGATTGTTGAAAATGTTATACATTGCGTGCCTAATGGCTTGCCACTTGGCTTTTATACCTCTGTATGGTTCGCTAACTGGTATTTGAGCGAGCTTGACCATGAAATCAAATCACTCGGCATTGAACTGAAATATGCACGTTATGTTGACGATATGGCTATATTTTGTGCAAGCAAAAAGAAATTGCGCAAGGTAAAAGCTGTGATTGATAACAGGCTTGCGAAATTAGGCTTGACAGTCAAGGCAAACTGGCAGATATTTCGCTTTCACTATTTATCCCAAAATCCATATGTTAGCAAGAATGGAAAGACAGCAACATACGGCAGACCGCTTGATTTTATGGGATATAAATTCTATAGGAATAGAACTACCTTAAGAAAAACAATCCTTAAGAAAATAAGAGCAAAAGCAGTTAGAATATGGCGAAAAACAAAGGTTACAATATTTGACTCAAAACAAATGGTTTCCGCTCTTGCGTGGATTAAAAATTGTGATATGTACGATTATTATAAGGAGCATATCAAACCATTTATAGATTTCGGAAAACTAAAACACAAAATTTCAACATTAGACAGAAAGGCAAGGTGTATTGAATATGACAGAATACAAGCTCGTAGAGAGTATGCAATCGGACAAGCCACTTGACATTGACACAATATCTTCTCCGAATATCGTTTATCAGCGAAAAAATATTAAATCGGTTGAAGCAACAGGAAATGAGGACGATTTTACTTACAAGCCTAAGCATTGGGAGTACGAGGAGCGCGAGCTGACACAGGAAGAATACTCGCAGTATCTTATTGCTATGGAACAGGCAAAAGAGATTAACGAGCACTCTGACGAGGAAGCGATAGACAACTATACAAGGCAGTTAATGGATGAGGGGGTGCTTTAATATGAGAATTTTAGTTGAAAGCCTTAAAAGGCTATACGAGAGCGACAGAGTAACCAAAGAAGAACTGCTCGACAGGGTAGCGAGTGGTAAAATATCGCAAGAAGAGTATGAGTACATTACTTCACAATTAGAATAAAAAGGAGAGGAAAACCTCTCCTTAGTTCAATGAAAAATAAAATCAAGCCACATCAGCGCAGAAGCAACAATGCCAAAGATAGAACCACCATGATTGTGTGGAATTTCATTCTTAGATGCTAAATCAATTATTCCGAGAATAATTGAAGCAATAGAGCAACACACAAAAATTAAGCCAAACATAGCAATAAAAAGGTCATTGTCCACCGGAAAGAATCCTATTTTTGTTGCAATAAACATTATAAGCGGAACAGCTATGAGAATACCACTTGTGAAGCTTACTGTTGAATTTTGCTTAACGAATGGCTCATCTTTTTGGCACAACTCTACATAATATTTGGCTGTTTCAAATGAAACCAAAGTCCTTTGCGATATTTCATTACAAGCCATGCCTAAGTTGCCATTATAATGCTCGATTATATCATTAACATTGATTTTTTGGCCATTGATGACGTAGGAATTGCATTTATTTATTTTTGCCACATTAACATCTCCTTTTGTAGTTCTTTTTGCTATTCTATTCTTTACAGTCCATGTTGTCAATATTCGACAAAATAAAACACTTTAAAGTGCTACAGTAATGATGTTCTCAAATAAGAGAACTCTTCAAGTTTCGGTAGGGCGGTAGGCTAATTGGCGGTCTATCGCCCTATTTTGTATCGGCGCCTACAAGCATATGTTCTATAATTGGTTTTAGAAAGTGGGGTTTTAAAAATGGATTATAAGAAAGAAATAATACAGATGATTGAAAAAATAGAAGATGCAGGCACTTTGGGGTACCTGCATACATTCATAAAACTTTTTTTGGAAAAGTGGGGCTAGTCCTCACTTTTTTCTTTTCGAGATAACATAACGTCAATCATGCTTAAAATCGTTTCTTTATCTCTATTGTCTAGTAAAGAAAACTTTTCTAACAATTTAAAATCCTCTTTTGCCATATCGGGAGTTTGCTCTTTTTTCTTAGAAACATCAAATCCCATTAACCACATAGGCTCGACTCTTAAAATCTTACCCATTTTACCACTGCTTATATTAGATGGTGCATGAGAGCCACTAAGATATTGACTAATAGAAGCTTTGCTCACACCGGACCTGTCAGCCAGTTCTTGAGGCTTCATATCCAAATCAGATAACGCTTCTTTTAATCTTAAAGCAGTAATTTCGTTTTTCACTTCATTTCACTCCTTTCCTATTTGATAAATCAATCATAACACAAAGATGTTAAACTTTCAACAAAAAAGTTAAACTTTATCAAACTTTTGTGTTGACATTCAAGTTAAACAGTGTTAAACTAAGCGTGTGTTAAAGAAAGGAGGTAAAGCAAATGCCATATAGATATGACAAACTAAGAGGACGAATAATTGAAAAGTGTGGCAGTCAAGCCAAGTTTGCCGATAAAATAGGCTTATCACAGAATAGTGTATCAAGGAAGTTGAATTGCGATGTGGGTTTTTCACAGACTGATATGCTTAACTGGGGAGCCGTATTGGATATTCCACAGGCAGAGTATGGCACTTATTTTTTTAACTGAAAAGTTAAATGGAGTTAAACTTAGGAAAGGAGATGAAGAGGTGGATACAAACGACATTCATAAAACTTGTGAAGAGATAATGGGAAATTGCAAAAAGGCAAACACCATGTCAAACATAGCGATTGTCTGTGGAATTCTTTCAATATTAATCAATGTCCTAACTGGGATAGATAAGATAGAAAGCTTTGCACGGTCTTTATTATCTTATCTGCATTAATAAAAACAGAAAGAATTAAAGATAATACTGAAACTATCGTAGATATGTTTGCCCGTACCGCAGAAGTGACAGATGCTTTACTAGCTTTTTGAGATTCTTTAATAGCTAGTTCAGCTTGCGTTTTGGAACTTTCTGCAATTTCTTTAGCAGAATCAGCCTGAGATTTAGCACATTGAGCCATATCGTGAAGTTCCTTGCTTGTCTTTTCGAGATAAGCAGACTGGCTTTCTAAGAGCTCAATTGGGGATTTGCCTTTTTCATATGTAGGCGCTTCAATTTTAGGAATTTTGTGTTGCGGAAATAATTTATCCATATTTGGGTAATTTGGTTTGTATTGCATAGTGACCTCCAATATTTTTTATACCATATACATTTTGAAGTCTTTCAACGCATTGGTACTACACAATGCTTCTTTAAATGTTCCGTCACTTATGCAGTTTAAGTTCAGCAGTTTAATCGCCATTAGCTGACGGATTGAGAGGAGTATCTAGCGTAGCACGGCATATTACCGGAAATGCCAGCCATGATTTTTTATCGAGCTTTACTGCCCAAAATGCGCTACACCGATTGCTACATTTTAAATGCGACCTCGCAAATATGGAACAGGCAAAATCAAAATTGCTTTCAAGGTTTTTACCTCCTAGCGTATTTTGCCTAATATGGCGCTTTTATTGTAACGAATTTCCTAACTATTGTCAAGAAAGGAGATGGGAAATTGAATAAGAAAAAACGACAGGCGAGCTTTAAAAAACTTGATACGCTCATAAAAGCTAGAAACGTTTCGTTTTACAAACTGTCGGAGGAACTCGGAATGGCACGAAGTACTTTTTCGGATTGGAAGTCAGGAAAATCAATGCCAAAAACAGACAAGCTAATTAAGATTGCTAATTATTTTGGCGTAGAAGTTTCTTATTTTATTGAGTAGAAAGGAGAAAACATGAACGATTTACAAATTTTTGAAAATTCAGAATTTGGTTCAGTAAGAACAATAACAGTTGACGGAGAACCTTATTTTGTGGGAATTGATGTAGCTGATAAGCTGGAGTACCAAAATGGTAGTCGAGATATAAATGCCCATGTTGATGAGTGCGACAGAAAAGTTATTTCTTTATTCGATGGCAAGCAGAATAGAAAAACAACAATAATCAACGAGAGTGGCTTTTATTCATTAGTATTTCAAAGCAAGATGAAGAAAGCTAAAGAGTTTAAACACTGGGTTACATCAGAGGTACTTCCGTCAATCAGAAAAACAGGCAGTTATGGTATGCCAAAGACAACAGGTGGTCAGATACAGCTTTTAGCACAGGGCTATACAGAATTAGAGCAGAAAGTAAACGACATCAAAGATGATGTGAGCGAGCTTAAGGAAAATGTACCACTTTACAGTTGCGATATTGATGAGATACAACAGCATGTTAATCGCAGAGTTGTAAATATCCTTGGTGGCAAGCAGAGCGAAGCATACAGAGATAACAGTATCAGGCACAAGACATTTTCTGATATATGGACGCAGTTAAAGCGTGAGTATGGTTGCGTATCTACTTACAAGAGTATTAAGAGAAAGTATATAGACGATGTGCATGAGTTCATTGATTGTTATGTCGTGCCTAAGTATCTTGATGAGCTTATTCATGACGCAAACGCTCAACAGAGTTTTGCATAGCGAGGTGATTTTGTATGAGAAAAAGAACTTTAAAAGAGAAGTTTTACACAGGCTGTGGCTATTCGATTTTCGGAGCATTAGCTTTTGCATTTTTCCTTGGATTATCGGTGGCATACGGAATTAAGACAGCGAGTATCATCGTTGGAGCAATCGTAACAGTATTTTGGCTGATACTGATTGCAATATGTCTCATAGAGGAGGGCGAACCGCATGAGAAGAAAAAGGATATTGATATTATCGACTTTAATAATTGGAACTATGACCTTAAAGCCAATAGCAGCGAAAGCAGATAGCAAAGTTGAACTGACAGCCGGTGTTTCTTCCTATTTAAATGATGTAATGCTAGGGAAGATTGAGCCAACAGTAGTTCAGAATGAGCCGGTTGTAGTTGAACAGACCTATGAAGAGCCAACAGTTCCAACTTGCCGTAAGAAATACAGTTGTAGCCGATTTAGGAAGCTAGGGCGAGTCAGATACGGCGATTACACTTATACGTGGTACTCACAGAGAGTGTTACCTGGAGGCGGTTTAAATATTCCAGGTAGACATCTAAATGAGCATGGGCTTGTAGTTGATGAAAACGAGTATGTAGTAATTGCAAGTGATGATTTACCACATGGAGTTGTGGTTGATACTCCTGTTGGCATACAAGGGATTGTATATGACGAAGGGAGCGGGAATGGAAATCTTGACATCTACTGCGATTGGTAGCCAATTGAAACGTCAGAGTGCTAACGATTACCTACAAGAACTATATCGAGCTAAGCGGCACAAGGACAAATCGTTTGACTTTCAAGCGTTATTAGATAAAGAAATGGAGAAGCTAAATGAGCAACAATGTAAGACGAATTAGGCTAGGCGATACAAGATACAGATTGAAGCCACTAACAAGAGAGCAGAAGCTATTGCTCAACAAGGCTCATTACGTGCCGAGTGAGTGGCTTTTTGTATCGGAGTCGGACTCATACTTAAGAGTAGTTAAAAAATCAAGCCTGCATGGAAATTTGATTTTAAAAACCATAAACAAATAGAAGGAGAGGAAATGCAATGAAGATTACACACATTTTTGCGCAGAATTTTTGTAAATTCTATGGCAAAAACACATTAGACACAGATTTTTCAATGAAAACTGTATTGTCCGGTCAGAATGAAGTCGGCAAATCGACAGTTAAGAGAATTATTCTTGATGTACTGAATTGCCACGATGAGAATGACAGAGAGATTACAGGCATAAGACCACATGATGAAAACGGAGTTGAGATTGATGATGTTGACATTGTAAGAGCTGTTACCTTTGAGATTGACGGAAAAGCAAAGACTTTGAAAAAGGTTACAAGGCAAGGAAGAAATAAGGACGGCGAAGTTTGTTCAGGACACACAGATTACTATGTCAATGATGTTACATACAAAATGGTTGAATACAACGAGTTTATTAATGATAATATCGCAGACCTTAAGATATTGCCATTTTGTCTTAACGCTATGACGTTGTTACTTAAGTCACCAACAAATCAAAGAATAGCCCTCTCAACTTTTTTTGGTACACACAAAAATCCTGAAATCTGCGATATGTTTCCACAGTTTGCCGAACTTAAGCCAATGTTTGACGACGGGGACGTAGACCAGCTCAAAAAAGTGTGTCGTGGCAAGCTAAACGGCACAGGCGGTAGGAATGGCTCAAAAGGACTCGTCAAGGAAAGAGACGAAATCTCAACAAGGATTGATACAATCCATTCCACCAATGAGTATACAGACCTTGCAGAGCTTGAATTGCAAAAGAAAACCTATGAGCCGCAACTTAAGGAAATTGAAGATAAGCTGTCCGACTACAATAAGATTTTAGAGAGCAAGCAGAAAGCTACAGAGGACATTATGAACCTTAAATTTGAGCTTTCAGATATGGAGAGAAAAGCCAATGCCGACAATCAGAAAAAGCGCATGGAACTACAGTTACAGACTGACGGCTTCAATGCTTCAATCCACAAAACAGAGTCAATGATAAGAGCTAAAAAGGCTAACATTAAAAACTTTGAAGGTACGGTTAGAATTTACACAGAGAACTTAGCAAAGGTACGTGCTGACTGGAAAAAAGCAAAGGCACTTTCCTTTGATGAAAGCAGTGTTAATTGTCCGATGTGCGGTCAGAGATTGCCGGAAGATACAATAGAGAGTTTGAGAACTGATTTTAGTGATAAAAAATTGAAGAAGCTTAAAGCGCTTGAGGATAAGGGCAATTCATTATCAAGTGACAGCAAGGAATTCAAACAGGCTATTGAGGACAAGAAGAAAGAAATAGCTGACCTTGAAGCAGAACTTAAGGAGCTGACAGAAAAGCGTGATACTGTTGCTAACGAGTTTGAACGTGATAACATCGCTAAAGAGCTTGGAATGGTACCTACTGATATTGATATGACAGGCAACAGTGAGTATCAGGAGCTTAAAACTAAAATCGAGGAAAAAGAGAAAACTCTTGCAGATGAAAATGATACATCGGAGCTTATCAGAAAGCTTAAAAACGAGCGAAACGAACTGTTAAGGCAAGTTTCATCAGTCAACACCAAGATTGAGCTTGGTGTAGCAAATAACAAGCGTATAGACGATAGTATAGCTGACCTTGAAACAAAGAGAACCGACCTCAATCAGGAGATTGCCGATTGGGAAAGAAAGCTTGATTTGCTGAAAGAGTTTACTCGCAAGAAGAATGAGCTTTTACAGGCTGATGTTAATAAGTATCTGAATTTTGCCACAGCAAAGCTTTTCAGACCGCTCTTAAATGGTGATACCGAGGAGTGCTGCGACTTTGTATACAATGGTGAAGCATATGCAAGAAATCTCAATCATGGTGCAAGGATGTTAACGGAAGTTGACATATGCCGAGCTTTTCAGAAAGTGGCAAGCGTTAATTTCCCAATTATTATCGATGATACAGAGAGCGTTGATGATTGGAGAATACCACAGATTGATAACCAGCTAATCTTGTTAAAGCATACACAGGACAAAGAGCTTGTGATTGAGGAGATGTGATATGAGCAATGATAATTACATTGTAGAGCGTGAGTTTGAACACGCAGGATATAAATGTGTCGTTACATTCAATGTGATGGGGCATAGGTGCGGATATGTAGGCATTCCTAAAAACCACCCTTTATATGGCAAAAAGTATTCAGACTATCTTGAAATTAAGAAAGCAGATGTCGGAGACCGAAAAATAAGCGGTATTTTTCCTTTGCTTGGAGCTTGCCTTGATGAAGACGAAAGAATACGAATTGAAGCATATTTTTCATGTCACGGCGGTATTACCTTTGCGGATGGCGGAGAAAATTCAAACTATCCAATAGAAAGTGATTTATGGTGGTTTGGTTTTGACTGCACACATTGTGACGATGCAAAAGAACTTGAACTCGCTTATGAGAGATTTCCTAATTACAGAGAAGCCCTTGCTATGCAGATTGAGTGTGAAGATAGATTTCGCACTGATGGCACGATAGTTTGCACAGAAGAATATGTGGCAGAGGAGTGTAAGAAGTTAGCAGAACAGTTAAAAGAGTTTGAAGAAAGTGAGGTATAGAGATGATTAAGGCAAAAGACGGAGAAGTTACATTTAGAGGTATAAAAAGCCGTGTTATGGCAGAGGCAGTTACTGTTTTACGTGCGCTTAAAGAGACTGTTTCAGAGGAAGAGTACAAAATGGTAATTAGGCTTGCTGATAAAAGCGAGGAACAGGTGAAAGATGAAGCCGAGAGAGCGAGAGAAACGCTCAAAAAGTTACTTGGATTATAGGAGGTATAGAAATGAGTATTAAGAAGAGAAATTATTACATGAGTGGTAAAAAGCACACTGTAGAGCTTAAGTATGACGGATATATGTATACAGTCATATCTGACGGAGTTCTAATCAAGCAGACACCTAATGAACTGTTTGCGGTTCAGGTTTTTAATGAGATTTAGGAGGAATAATTATGGCGGAGAATACACAGATAGTTGAGTATGAATCAAATGGGGAAATGGTAAAAATTTCTCCAACAATGATAAAAAGATATCTTGTAAGCGGCGGCGGCAATGTATCTGACGGAGAAGTAATGATGTTCATGTCATTATGCAGATACCAGCACTTAAATCCGTTTTTGAGAGAAGCATACCTTATTAAGTATGGAAGCAACGACCCAGCCACAATAGTTACTGGAAAAGATGTTTTTACAAAGAGAGCCAATGCTGACCCACGATATAAGGGAAAGAAAGCAGGAATTATTGTAATTAAAAAGGACGGAGCTGTTGAAGAGCGAGAGGGAACAATGGTTTTACCTAACGAAACTATCGTAGGTGGCTGGGCGAAAATCTTTATTGACGGAAAAGAGGACGAGTATCAGTCGGTAGGTTTTGATGAGTATGCAGGAAGAAAAAAAGATGGTTCGCTTAATAGCCAATGGGCGAAAAAGCCAGCCACAATGATTAGAAAAGTAGCTGTTGTACAGGCTTTAAGAGAAGCATTTCCAGATAGATTTCAAGGCTTATATGCACAAGAGGAATTTCAAAATGTATCAGATGTAAAACTTGATACAGAAAAGGTTGTTGCTGATGAAATCAAAGAAAACGCAAACACAGTAGATTTTGACGAGGACAACATAATTGATGTAGAGCCGACCGACACAGCCGACAAGCAGTCAGAGGAACTACCGCCGTTCATGCAGAGCGAGGAGGACTGATATGAGAGTAATTTCACAGCATGGCAATGTTGATTTGCCTTATGAACAGATAGTTGTGTGTCACGCAATGGAGAGCGTTATAGCACTATACAATGGAGAAAAATATGTATTAGGCGAGTACTCTTCCAAAGAGAAAGCGTATAAGGCTATGGAAATGTTGAGAGAAGCATGGATAAATGAAGCCATAGAATTTACGCATGGAATTTACCATAGAAATATTGTTTTTCAGTTCCCGCAGGATGATGAAATCGAGGTGTGAGTATGAGAATTATTAAAGGCAAAGAGAAAGAATACAAGGATTGGTACGACAAGAATAGTGACGAATACAGCAGAGCTTGCTTCACTTATGCTGAAAGGTGGGCTGAACTGTTAGAAGCAGAAATTGACAAGAGCAATGATGTTATGAAGTGCTTTGTTGATAATGCAGACAGATTGAGCCGTGAAGCAGACACAGAGGGCATAACAGGATTTATGTACGGCTGTGCAGTTAGTATTCTTTCGCAGTGCTGGGAATACGGAGAGTATTTGAGAAAGTGGCATAACAAAAAGTATGACTATGACGGAGACGGAGCTGTAAATCTGGCAATTATAACAGTAGGGTGAAATGATGAAGCTTAAATGTATAGCAACAGGAAGTACAGGGAATTGCTACACCCTAACTTCCAACAGTGGAGAAACACTTATCCTTGATTGTGGAATACCGATTAAGGAGATTAAAAAAGGCCTGAATTGGCATATAAGGGGGATTACGGGTGTGATTATAAGTCACACCCACCTCTAGACCATAGCAAGTCGTTAAACGATTTTAAATCAATGGGAATACCAATTTATGCACCATATATACAATACGCACAACACGAGGGCATACATTGTTATCACACGATACCATTTAGCGGTTTTAAAGTTAAGGCATTTGACCTAACGACAATAGACGGAAGCTGGGCACATACTAATGCAAACGGCGAGCCCTGTCCGATATATGGTTTTCTGATTACTCACAAGGAAATGGGGAGAATGCTTTACATTACCGATTGTGAATTAATCAAGTGGAAATTTAGAGACATAAACCACATTCTCTTAGGTGTGAATTACGACAAGGATTTAATCGACAGAGATAACCAAAGTAAAGCTAATCACGTATTCAGAGGTCATTTAAGTATTGACACAGCTTGTGATTTTGTTAAAGCGAATTATTCAGACAGCTTGCAGAATGTCATTATGTGCCATCTATCAAGTGAAAATTCTGATAGAGATAGTTTTATTGAGAAGATGAAAAAAGTTGCTTATGGGGCAAATGTAGATGTTGCGGAGCGTAATAAGGAATGGGTTTTAAGAAAAGGAGATGAATGTCCGTTTTGAGCAGATATACAAACATTATTTCAGGCGAAAAGTATATGACCGAACAGAACGCATTAAGACATTATATTTCCAAAGCTCACAAAGCACAAAAAAGACAGAATTTTGAGGAAATGTATTCTTTATACAGCGAAGCAACGAAGTATATCAATGTTGATTTTTGTTACAAATGTGTAAATGACGATTTTGGATATTGCGGTTTAAGACACAAGAAAACAACATGGGTAGAAAGATTTATGAAATATTGTTTTGATGGATTTATACGAGACATGGAACATAAATTAAAGTGCTTGCAGAATCCTAGCGAGCGTCCATTTTAGAAAGAAGATTATATGCCAAGAGTTTCTTTTGGACAGGAGGTGTGAATGAGAAACTTTTATAGCGGTATCAGTAATGATAAAACACAATTTTTGATAAATATGAATTGGTATAAGGACAATGATGTAGAGGCTTGTTTTAACCATAGTAAAATTTTTCATGGATTGCCTAAAAATTGCAGTATTGAAAAAAATGATTTTGAATTAGTATATTTAAAATTTGAATGGATTGGCAATACATATTACCCACAAGAAAGTGATAAAAGTGAAGGGCAACCAATTAGGGTATATAAAATCAAGATGTAAATAATAAATTCTGAAAAGGAAAAATATCCTAATGCAGAACAGAAATACAGATTTGAATTAGTAGAAAGTGAGAAAAATAATGAACATTGTAACATTAATCGGCAGATTAACTAGGGACCCTGAGATTAGATATTCACAGGGTGAAAATGCAATGGCAATAGCAAGATTTACACTTGCCGTTGACAAGAATTTTAAGAAGAAAGACGATAAGGCAAATTTCATTAACTGCGTGGCTTTTGGCAAAATAGCTGAAACAGTAGAAAAGCACGTATTTAAAGGCTCAAAGATAGCAGTTATCGGTGAGTGGACTACAGGCAGTTACAAGAATAAAGACGGAAACACAGTCTACACTAATGATTGCAACATATCTAAGTTGGAATTTTGCGACAGTAAAAATTCAAGTGGCAGTGCAGAGCCACAGCCAAAACCCGATGATAGCTTTATGTCAATACCTGATGGTATTGACGAGGAATTACCATTTAACTAAGAGTCGGTTTATTACAGGGCAGTCAATAACGGCTGTCCTAGAAAGGAAAAATAATGGATTATACAAATAAAATATTTGCAAATATTGCAAAGGATATGTCGGAGCAAAAAGATATTGCAGTTGTAAGAGCGTTTGTATTTCAGATTACAGAACTGCTACAGAAAAACGGCATTATACCGATATGCAGCGAAAGATACATAAATCTTAACCCTGATGTGCCGAATTACAGTTCTGTCAGAAGAGTCGCTGTTTCGTTTGATAAGCTTGATTGCACCAAGCATGACCGAAAAGTTAGAAAACAGGCATACAGAGATTTTATCAAGGAATTTGAGAGCAGAGTTAATTCAAAAGATATATCTGAAAAACTCTTTGAAACTGAATGCATATTATTGGAGCGTGATAAGAATGAGATTGATTGACGTAGACACACTAAAGAAAGATTTAAAATCGGTTACTTTAAGTAATGGAACTTTACTCAATACAAATACAGTATTGCTATTACTGGATAAATATCCGACCGCTTATGATGTAGACAAAGTTGTGGAACAGTTGGGGGAAAGAAGCAAAGAATATAATTCTGGTGTGCGGTTGCACGGAAAACCGGAAGAAATGCTTACTGATGAAGCAATTGAGATAGTAAAGGCAGGTGGTAACGCTTGAATTATCAGAACATAGCAAGAGCCAAGGCGATAGAACAGGAAAACAAAAAGCGGCTATTGAAGCTGAATCCAAAGCTGAATGACAGGAGTGGGATTTACTTCCTACTCCGAGAAGATGAAAACGGATTTAAGTATGCGTATATCGGACAGGCGGTACATACACTTAGCAGATTGGCAAGCCACCTTGTAGGTTATGCACAGCATATAGACCTTAGTTTGAAACGCCATAAGCTGTACGACAAAGAGAAAAATCCTTATGGCTGGCGAGTTGAGTTTCTGAATTTCCCCGAAAGTCAGCTTGACGAGAAAGAGAAGTATTACATCAAGCTATATGCTGATAAAGGCTATCAGCTTAGGAATGTCAGTTTAGGCGGTCAAGGAGAAAATCGTGCTAGTGGTTCAATAGGCGAGAGAAAAGCACCTAAAGGCTATATGCAGGGCGTACAGCAAGGTAAAAAGGTGTTAGCGAGGGAATTATCGTCTATCGCAGAAAAGCACCTTAAAATCGAATTGAGAGAAGATAAGCAGCATAACAAGGTGTCACAGAAACAGTATGAGAAGTTTATGGATTTGTTGAAAGTGGGTGAAAGTGAATGACAAAAGTGGAAGAATATTTAAACAAGGCGAAAGAAAAATACGCAGAGGCAGAAAAATACAGAGAGCTTGCCAATAGCTGTTTTAAAAGTAGTGACGATTATAAACTTGCATATAGGTTGGAAAGTGTAGATAGGGTTTTGGATTTTATTCGCGGTGAATACAGAGCAGGCAGAATTTGCGACCTTGAAACATTGTTATGTCACTGCCAAAACAAGCTGAATGGCAACATTGACGGAACGGAATTAACGCTAGACAAAGGCGAACCTTTTGAGATATTGAAAGTGGGTGAAGTAGATGGCTAAAGCAGTATTGGTTATGGATATGCCGGAATCGTGTTTTGGCTGTAATTTATGTCATATTGACGATTGGGAAGACAGAGCAACATGTCAGGCATATGAGGCAGCAAAAGAAGTTAATTCTGACATATTTGAAAAACCGGAGTGGTGTCCACTTCGGGAACTGCCGAAGAAGAAAGAAGAGTTTGAACTACGGGAGTGCAAAGGCTCCGTGAAAGGGACATGGAAAGTCCCATTGATTGAGAATAAGGGCTTTAATGCCTGTTTGGATGAAATTTTAGAGGAAAGGAAAGCGAGTGATTCAGAATGAATTTACTTGAACACTATGTAACAAATATAACTCACGAAGAAGCTATCGAGAAGAACGGAATGCTGTTTTTCAAGGTTGTATGTGATGTTGATTGCTATGGTAACAAAAAGGTTCAGACAGAAGTTTTACTTTCAGAAGATGATTATGCAGAAGCTAAAAGTAAGGGCTATTATTTAGCCTAAAAAGAGAGGTAAAGCGGAATGAAGATTTTAAGTAAGAAGAAGTGTGAAGAAATTCTGAAAAGAATTACTGCAAATGAAATTATTCAGGCAGAGTACGGACTACACGATATGGAAGCGGAAACAAAGGCAACGGAAAATAGAGCAGAAATAGCTTTTATTATCGGTGGTTTCAAGGGTATGAATAAGGTGCAGAACACGTTGAGAAAAAGGTATAACAATATAAACCACGAGGGAAAAGATTAAAATACATCAACCGAAACTTGAAGAAAATAGGAGATGATGATATGGCGATATACAGAAATGTCCAGTTGTCATTTTGGACGGACAATAAAATCTTAGATGATTTTACACCGGAGGACAAGTACTTTTACTTATACTTACTCACTAACCCACATACAAACATATGCGGTTGTTACGAAATAAGTTATAAGAGTATGTCGGACGATACAGGCTATAACAAAGAGACAATTATAAGATTACTTGAAAGATTTGACAAAGTACATGGTGTCATTAAGTTTAGCCCGAGTACAAAAGAAGTGCTTATTTTGAATTGGTATAAGTATAATTGGAGTAAGTCAAACAAAGTACTTACAGGAGCATGCAACGTAGCAAAATACATCAAGAATGAAAGCTTTAAAAAATACATTTTTGACACCATTGAGAGCGTTAGAAATAATACCTTAAATATACCCTATGAATACCCTATGGAGACATCTGTTTCTGATACTGATTCTGTATCTGATACTGTTATTAATAATATAGATAATAATAAAGAGATATATATAAATATTATTAACTATCTAAATAATAAATGTAATACAAGATATAGATATAATACTCCTAATACCAAAAAGCATATTAAAGCAAGACTTAATGAAGGATATACAGAGCAGGACTTTTATACAGTTATCAGCAAAAAGGCTGATGAATGGCTTGGAACAGAACAGGAGAAGTACTTAAGACCCGACACTTTGTTCGGAACTAAATTTGAAAGCTATCTGAATCAGCAGATTAGCAAAAGCACACAATCAAATAAGCAATCATCACAACTTGATAGAATTTTAGAAAGTTTGAGAGGTGAGACGATATGACGGAAGGGGAGGCAAAAAAACTTTTCGCAGTTATGACAGTGGCATATCCAAATTACAGAATTGATGATATTGAATGCACAGCTAAGATATGGGCGGACTTTCTTGGAGGATATTCATACGAGCAGGCGAATATGGCGCTTAGAACATACATAACAACCGACACAAGCGGATTTGCACCGAGCATCGGCCAGCTAATCAACAAACTGCATGAGGTTCAATCCCCACAGGAGCTTAACGAAATGGAAGCGTGGTTCCTTGTTAGCAGGGCACTACGAAATGGCTATTATGGTGCAGTTGAAGAATTTAACAAGCTACCACCACTTGTACAAAAGGCTGTCGGGAGTCCTGATAATCTTAGAAACTGGGCGCTGACGGACAGCAAGAGCATTGAAAACGTAGTGCAGTCAAACTTTATGAGAACTTATAGGGTCGTTGTTAATCGAGCAAAGGAATATCAAAAAATGCCAAAGGACATAAAGGCATTGATTGAAAGTACCAATAGAAGCTCGTATTCAGCTCAAATCGGCACTAAAAATCAACGTACGATAAAATTATCACTCGAAGATAATAAAAGCCAAAATAAGCCAATTAAAGGTGTTCCAATGCCAAAAGAAATTAAGGAACGTATCGAGCAGATGAAAAGATAGGAGGAAAGAGGTTTGTGCGCACAATTAAAGCCGGCTTTACTCCTAGCAAAAAATGATAAAAGACAAGTATTCAAGGCAGAGATATGAAGAACGAAAAGCCAGTAACCTTTGCGTGCTTTGTGGAAAACCGCTTGATAGAGAAGGCGTGGTTTGTACGGCATGTAACAGTAAACGCACAGCATATGGCAGAGAGCTTTACAAGAAATTACAGGCAGTTGGTGTTTGCCCTAGGTGTGGCAAAAACTTGCTGTATGGGGATGAAAAAAGCTGTGTTGAGTGTAGGGCAAAATCAGCCGAATCCATGTCAAAGATACGTGCTAATGATGTTGAAAAATACAATGAGCGACAAAAAGCATGGCGAAAAGCGCGATACGAAAAAGACAAGAAAAATGGCATATGCACACGCTGCCGTAAAAGGAAAGCTGACCCGGGGCATACCACTTGCACATTTTGCAGAGAAACAATGAGAAGAGCACGCGTTAAAATGCCTGAAAGAACCGGCAGATATGAACAAGGACTATGTTTTTTCTGCGATAATCCGGTGAAGCCCGGATATAAGGTTTGTGAAATGCACTATCAGAAGAATGTCAAGAATGCAACTTGCGAAAAGGCAAACTTGGCACGACAGAAAATAAAAGAAAGGAGTCCACAATGGACGCCTTGAAAGATTTTTACGATTTTTACCGACCACTGCAAAGGAAATATGGCTTGCAAATGATTTACAAAACCAATAGCAAGGAAGCAAAAATAACTATCCGGTGGCACGGTAAAGAGATTGTAAAAGTCACAGAAGAAACTACAGAAGCCTGCTTTAGCAGAACGAAACGAGAACTTGAAGAAAGAATGAAAAAATATGAGCAACAAACTGAAACCAAAGAAAAAGCACAAAGAGCCGGATTTTACATGGACAAAATCCGAAAGAGTTACGCTGAAAAGCAGTAATAACCGCAGAAAGCTCGTAAGTCGGTCTTTCACAGACTTTATGGACTTAGGATACTATGTACTGTATTTACATCATGGGTTTGGCAATAAGCGCATTGTAAGGCTTGAAAGAACCATAAATGAGTACCTTGAAAGGGCACAGACTGAAAAAGAAATGAAAACCGAAACGCTTGCCGAACTTTTGAAAGTCAGATACGGCATTGATGTGCAGAAAGAAATTAATTTAATCCCGATGCAACAGTTGATTAGGATTTATCAGAGGAATAATCCACTTACAATAAACGACACGAGACAGCTTTTAAATGACACGGCATACAGCTACATGGTTTTAGCATGTACGGCACTTAAACTAATGTTTAAATTGTCGGTTAGGGAAATTAAAGAGTTTATCGCAGAATTTAGGGACTTAATCGATACGCTGTATAAATTTAATCAATTCGGTCTGACATTGCCAAAGGTGGCACAATGCCTTGCCGATGAGGCTAATTACGTTGATGAAAGGTACATAAAGGTGATTGATTAATGACTTACGCATAGGATAACGACAGCGCTCAAAATGCTCACATAAAGCAGATGAGAGACGATAGGCAGAAAGCCTACATGGAAACGCACAGAGACAATAAGGCATATGAGAGATTTAAACATATGCCGGATTATGGGAAAGGAGTACAAAACTATGACAAATAGAGAGAAATTTGCAGAACGGATTTTAGATATTGCTTGCAGTGGTGGCAGATTAGCAGTTAACAAAGCAACATTAGAGCCGATAGCGTGCAACAGCTTAGAGTGCAGAGATTGTTTATTCTATACTGAATGTTGCAAAGGCACAAGAAAAAATGGGCGAATAGCGAATACGTTGAACCACCAATTGACTGGTCAAAAGTTGCAGTCGATACGCCAATACTGGTAAGAGACAGTGCCAACTTAGAGTGGGCTAAAAGGTATTTTGCGAAATATGAGAATGGAAGCGTTTTCACTTGGAGCGATGGAGCAACATCGTGGAGTAGCGAGGGGTATACAACAGCATGGGTACTAGCTAAACTTCCGGATAAGGAGCAGTAATGGAGAGATTAACATATAGAACAGAACTAGGAGCCAGTATAGACAAAAACGAAGATTGCCCTACTTGTAGCATATGTTGGAATTGTAATATTCCACCAAGAAACTGTTGGTATATTAGTGACGCACTTAAAAAACTTGCCGATTATGAGGACTTAGAGGAACAAGGCGGACTTGTTAAATTACCTTGTAAAGATGTGTATTTCATTGTTGATATAAACAATCCCAAGTATGCAATGGTTATGAAAAGACCTATAAGAGAACTTGCGATATACGAGATTGAGGATATTGACAAGGAAAATTGCAAGTATCTTTCCACAAAAGAAAAAGCAGAAGCAAAGTTGAAAGAATTGAGAGGTGGAGAATGAGTACAGGAATGAATTTGGAAGAAGCGGAAATCGTAGCAGATAACATTGGCGCATCACTATATTATGACGTCTACAGTAAAGCACTCGATGATTTGTTAAATTCTCTTCCGGATTGTGATTATGTCGGAATAGAACGTCTTGTTTGCTTGGTGGAAAAGTTAAAGAGAGGTGGGAAGAATGAAAGTAGTAATTGACATACCTAACGATTTCACAGGAGATTATATTGCTGACAAATTCAGAGATTTCTTTTCAAGGGTTATTGCGGATATTGATTGCAAAGGTATGTGTGGCAGATACGAAAAAGAAATTGCTGAAATGTTTTTAAAAGCATTTGACGATAGCGAAGAAAAGATTTCTTGCAACTGCCAGCACAACAGCAACCCAAGAGATAGTGAGCCTTGTTGCAGATGTGATAGCATAACAGCAAATATGAATAAAGCTAAGGTGAATAGCTTAGAAATAATCGCACGAATGCTAGACGATAAGCCTTATTATGAATTGAAGTACAGACAGGTTGGTAAAAAGGATTATTCTATCGGATATAGCTCTTACGATTTAAAAACTGTATTAGGTTGCATTGATGAATATTTTGAGATTGTGGAAAGCGATAAACAGACCAATGCCGACAGGATAAGGAATATGTCGGATGAAGAATTAGCAGATTTCAATCTTTGTCCACATATGGTTAATTGGAAAAAAGGAAACTATGATACGTGCGTCCATCCAAATGACAAAGATTCGTGTAAAAAATGTATGTTAGATTGGCTTCAATCAGAAGCAGAATAGGAGAGAATATGAGAATATTTAAAAACGTAGACGAAAAATTAAAAGAGATTGGATTCAACAAAATCTGTGAAGATAAGCATGGTGCTCAATATGAACGCTACAATACAAAGTACAATTATTGGCAGCGCGTTGACATTTGGCATAAAGCTTCAGGCCGTCATATTTTACAGTCGTATGACAGAGACTTGATGGACGAAAAGAAGATTGGAAACACTTGTGTTGGCCTTACAGGATATGAAATGAAGCTTTTTCTTAAAAAAATGAAAAAGCTAGGACTTTACAGCAAAACTGCGGGAATCGAGGGATAACATGACAGAAAGTGAAAGACTTATAAAAAATGAGACAGAAGCTATTGAATGTCTTAAAAGTAATAAGCCAACAAGTGGCTATGTGATGTTGCAAGAATCTATTGATATGGCGATTAAGGCACTTGAAAAGCAAATCCCAAAGAAACCGAGAAAAACCGATTCGTACAGAGGTATGTTAATAAGAGTATATGCTTATGCATGTCCTACTTGTGGAAATGCATGTTTAGAAAAATACATGAACGAACGGCAGAATACAATGTTTTGTTGGAATTGCGGTCAAAAATTAGACTGGAGAGATGCAGAATGACCAGCATAACAACAGTAGTATACACTGCCCTCATAGTATTCGGGATAATCGGTCTGACAGAGGTAGCGTTTACATGGTACGACATTCGTGGGCGAGACAAGACTAATGATGATATACAAGAGCAGTGGTGTAGTGAAAATATTAAACATTAATTAATTTATCAGAAAGGAATAGGTTGTCGCGACATAAAACCGAGGTTTCCTTTTGGCGGATTTAGAATGATAGTACATTGTTTATTTGAACAGTCGGGCACATTCAAGAATGCTTTCAAAAAGTATGGAATTGAAGCCTACGACTATGATATTCAGAATGAATTTAACGAAACTGACTATGTTATTGACCTTTTTAAAGAGATTGAGGGGGGGTATCAAGGTGAGCCGAGTTTGTTTGATAAGATAAGCCCTGATGATTTGATATTTGCATTTTTCCCTTGCATAAGATTTGAAAATCAGATAATGCTGTGGTTCAGAGGGCAGTCGGCAAGTCAGAAAAAATGGTCTTTAGAAGAAAAATGCGAATTTGATATGAATTTGCTTAAAGAAGTTTCACTTATGTATGATTTGGTAAACAAAATGTTTATTGTTTGCACGAGAAAAGGATTAAAACTAGTAATGGAGAATCCTTATTCAGAAGAACATTTTTTAAGGCGGTATTGGTGTTATTCCCCGGCGGTAATTGACAGAGATAGAAGAGATAGCGGAGATTACTTTAAAAAGCCTACGCAATATTGGTTTTTGAATTGTGAACCACAGAACAATCTTATTTTTGAGCCAATTAGTTATAACGCTATCGAATGTAAGGACGCTATAAGAGCAATGGCTAAAGAGCATTATGTAAAAACAGGGGCAAATAATAAGAAAACGGCAAGGTCAATGATACACCCACAGTACGCAGATAGATTTATCAGACAGTATATTCTTGATGAAGAAATATGGAGAGGCAAACAATGAAACACTACAAACCAATTAAATGTGTAGTCTGTAGCAAGATATTTACACCGACCGCAGCCAACCAAAACACGTGTTGCGAAGCACATAGACAGCAGAGAGCTACGGAATTAAGAAAAATCAGAGAAAAGAAAAGACTTAAAAGAAAGCCCATTAAGAAAAACAAACTTGCGGAAATCTGCGAGATTGCTAAAAGTAAGGGAATGAGCTACGGACAATATATGGCAGAGCAATATAAAAAGGAAGTGATGATAAGATGAATAGCAGAACTATAAGTGATATAGAGCCATTTGAAAGACAATGTGTATACGAGGATAACAAGCCGTGCAACAGCTCATGCCGATACTCAAATACTTGTATACACAACGCAAGCAAAACCGAAGAATAGGAGACAATAGGCTTATGAAGTTTTCAAAACTTACTAAGCCGGAACTTGAAGAGATTTTAAAAAACGCCAATTTCACCGATGAAGAAACGGAAGTTTTTGAGTTGCTAGTTGCCAATAAAAGCCTTGAAGAGGTATCACAGAGACTTTTAATCTCAAAAACGACCACTTCCCGGAGAGTGGCAGACATTAAAGAAAAGATAGAAAGGAGTCAGGCGATGATTAACAAAGTGCCAATATGGGAAAAAGTAACACTGACGATTGATGAGGCTGCTGAATATAGTAATATCGGAATTAACAGAATCAATGATATGCTTAATAATCCCTCATGCCCTTTTGTGCTTTTTGTTGGAAGAGGCAAGCGATTAGTTAAGCGCAAGGAGTTTGAGAAATACCTCGAAAAGACAGATAGCATATAGATATATTGAATTATAAGCCATTATGTAGTAATATAGAAATTATCATATAATGGCTTTTGATTTTGAAAGGAGCCATAAATCAGTATGGGAAAGGATTTGAGAGGAAAAGAGCTGGGAGTCGGAATAACCCAGCGCAAGGACGGACTTTATCAGGGTAGATATAAAGATAGGTTCGGCAAAAGCAAGACAATTTACAACAGCAAGTTGTCAGAACTGCGGAAAGAACTTAGTAAAGCAGTGACCGACAATCAACAATTCACAAGTGTTAGAGACAGCATTACCCTTGATGTGTGGTTTGATAGGTGGATGAATGTATACAAGAAAAAGAGGGTGCGCCCCAATACCATTAGGGAGTACACGCATATATATAAGAAGAACATTTCACCATACTTAGGAAACCACGAAATAACATCTATTCGCAAGTCAGATGTACAGCTACTTATCGACAAAGCTTCTGATGATAACTATAAGTATGAGAGGCAAAGCAAAATCAAGGTTATTTTAAATGACATGTTCAGTAGGGCTATGGAAGATGACCTAATGATTAAGAATCCGGCGAAAGGTGTAAAGCTAAGAGCAGACAAAGAAGTTAATGCTTTTGCATTGACAGTAGAGCAACAGAACGAGTTTTTTGAAGCGTGCAAGGGCACATTTTACGACAACATGTATAATGTGGCAGTTAATACAGGCTTGCGCCCAGGAGAACTGTTTGCACTCACGATTGCAGATATACATATGGATGAGGGATATATTGATGTTAATAAGACACTTGTGTATCAGAAATACCTTGAAGATAAAGGCAAGACATTTCATGTTGAGCCACCAAAAACCAAGCAGAGTTACAGACACGTACCAATTAACAGTGTGTGCAAGGAATATCTAACTAAACAATTTGAGCTTAAAAAGATAGTTTCAGAACGCAGACCCAAGGAACAAAACGAATATTTGTTTGTTACAAGGTTTAACACACCAATTAATTCGGTTATATACAGCGATTCTATACGTTCAGTTGTAAGACGGATAAATGACACAAAGAGCAGTGACAATGAATTTCCTTTTTTTAGTGGTCACACATTTAGACATACGTTTGCGACAAGATGTTTTGAGTCAGGCATAGAGCCGAAAGTTGTTCAATCATATTTGGGTCATGCAACACTAAAAATGACAATGGACTTGTATACACATGTTACACCTGAAAAATCGTTTGCTGACATTGAAAAAATCGTTAGCACCGACAACAAAATCATAGAATATAGAAGAAAATGTGTGTAGTAAGTGTGTAGTAGTACACACTCTCGATTTACAGAATGTTGAAAAATCAACGCTCGCAAGACATTTTTATACTAAAACTAGTAAAACTACTATGTGTACCAGGAAGTGCCGTACGAGTTCATAAACAACCGCGAGATAATTGGAAAATAATGACAAAAATTATAGTATTTTTTAGTTAATTTTGAATTGCATAAATGCCAAAGTGTGGTAAAATATAACTATAAACCATTATAAAAAACCAAAATAATTGCAAAAGCTAACAAAAATTTAATAAAATTAAACAAGGGGGATTTTAATATGGCAAAAGAGCTAGTTGCGATGCTTCTTGCTGGTGGTCAGGGCTCCAGACTTTATGCACTGACGCAGAAACTTGCAAAGCCGGCAGTTCCGTTTGGAGGCAAATACAGAATTATTGATTTTCCACTTTCTAATTGTGTTAATTCAGGCATAGATACAGTTGGTATATTGACACAGTACCAGCCGTTTGTGCTGAATGAGTACATAGGAAATGGACAGCCATGGGATCTTGACAGATTATATGGAGGAGTGCATGTGCTGCCACCGTATCAGAAGGCTTCAGGCTCAGACTGGTACAAGGGAACAGCCAATGCGATTTATCAGAATATTGCATTTATCGAGAGATATGATCCTGAGTATGTTATCATACTTTCAGGAGATCAGATTTGTAAGCAGGACTACAGCGATTTCCTTAAGTTCCATAAGGAGAAAAATGCTGAGTTTTCTGTAGCGGTTATGGAGGTTCCATGGGAGGATGCATCACGTTTCGGTCTCATGGTAGCAGATGATGACGACAAGATCACAGAGTTTCAGGAGAAACCAAAGAATCCTAAGTCTAATCTTGCATCCATGGGTATTTATATCTTCAATTGGGATATACTTAAGAAGTATCTTATCGAGGATGAAAATGATCCGGATTCAGAGAATGATTTCGGTAACAATATCATTCCAAACCTTTTGAGGGATGGCCGCAGGATGTATGCTTATCACTTTAACGGCTACTGGAAGGATGTAGGAACAATACCTGCACTTTGGGAGGCAAACATGGAGGTGCTTGATCCTGAGCACAGCGGTATCAACCTGTTTGATGAGAACTGGAAGATATACAGCCGTAACAGCGGCCATACAGGACATTTCATCGGCAACAACGCAGAGGTTACAGACTCTATGATTACCGATGGCTGTGTAGTGAAGGGCACAGTAAAGCATTCAATTCTTTTTGGCGGTGTCGTCGTAGAAGAGGGCGCTGTGGTAGAGGATGCAGTTGTCATGGGTGATACTGTGATAAAAAGAGGCGCTAAGGTCACACACTGTATAGTTGCAGAGGGCGTTACAGTAGGCTGTGATGCAGTTATTGGAGAAAAGCCGGCGGAGGACGTGACAGGTGATGTTGCTACAATTGCACCGGGAGTTACAATTGGCGACAGAGCGGTTATAGGACCAAAGGCAATGGTATATAATGATGTTGAGGAGGGCCAGGAACAATGCTAAACATGAACAACGAAGAGGCTTTGGCCATTATTTTTGCAAACAGTTATGATGCCCTCATTCCTGAGATGGTATCCGAGAGACTTATGGCTTCCATTCCGTTTGCGGGTCGTTACAGACTCTGCGATTTCCTGATTTCAAGCATGGTACATAGCGGAATAGACAATATATCTCTCATAGTTAAGAAAAATTATCACTCTCTGATGGACCACCTGGGCTCAGGTCAGGAGTTTGATCTAGCAAGAAAAAATGGTGGTATCAATATAGTTCCGCCTTATGCACAGAAGCAGATTAAGGTGTATGAGGGCCGTGTTGAGGCAATCGAAAGCCTTAAGGGCTATCTGAGAAAGTGTACTCAGAAGTATGTTATCATGGCTGATGCCAACTATGTATTCAATTTTGATTTCAGGGAGCTGATTGAGGCACATAAGAACACAGGGGCTGATATCACTGCAATGTACCGCAAGCAGGAGGTACCGAAGGTATTCCTAAGACCAAACGGCAACAATGATGAGATGTACTATACATTTGATATAGATGATGGACGTATCAAAAAGATATATATCAATGCCATGGATATGGGCAAGGTAAACTTTGGCATGAATATCTATATCATGGAGAAGGAGAAGCTCATTAGAATAGTGGATGACGCTTTTGTACATGGTTATTCTTATTTTACAAGGGATCTGATGGCTGCAAACACTGATTCACTCAATATCCAGGCATATGAGTACACAGGCTATGCTTCACAGATTACAGATATGAAGAGCTATTTCGAGGAGAATATGAAGCTTCTTGATGAGGATAACAGGGAAGCATTGTTTAAGAGTGGCAATTCTATCTATACAAAGATCAGGGATGATAACCCTACAAGATACATAAATGGCTCAAAAGCCAAGAATGTCATGGTTGCTGATGGCTGTGTCATCGAGGGTACCGTGGAAAACAGCATCCTATCAAGAGGCGTCAAGATAGGAAAGAATGCAAAGGTCAAGAACTGCATCCTGCTACAGGATACGGTAATTGAGGATGGCGCCAATCTGGAGTACGTGATCACAGACAAGAATGTTCGCGTATCAAGAAATAGATCACTTACGGGAAATGACTCATTCCAGGTTTACGTGGCAAAGGGACAGACCGTATAGCCGGTTAAGGAGGAACATGGACATGGCAGAGAATAGAAACACAATAAATATCAAATCAGATGAGTCTGGCGAGATCAAGGTAGCAGATGAAGTTGTAGCTATCATAGCAGGTCTTGCTGCCACTGAGGTTGAGGGAGTAAGCTCCATGGCAGGCAATATCACAAACGAGATTGTCAGCAGGCTCGGTATGAAGAATCTCTCAAAGGGAATTCAGATTGAGATAGCAGACAATGAGGTAATGGTTGATGTAGCACTCAATATTGCTTATGGATACAGCATCCCTGAGGTTTCTACAAAGGTACAGGAGAAGGTTAAGTCTGCAATTGAGACAATGACAGGGCTTTCTGTGGCTACTATCAATGTTCGTATAGCAAGTGTTGATATGGGAGAGAATTAAATAGTTCTTTTTAAATGATCACAAATGTAGTATAATTAAGGATGTCGTATAGACATCCTTAATTTATATAAAATATTATTCACGAGAGGAATTTAAATGACAAGAAGCAAGATAAGAGAAAACGTTTTTAAGATGCTTTTCAGGGTTGAGTTTCATGACAAGTCTGAGCTTGCAGAGCAGATGGAGCTTTTAAATGATGAGCTTACAAATCCTACAGACGAGGAAAGACAGTATATTGATGAAAAATGCAGTGCGATTATTGAGCATATGGCAGAGCTTGATGCACTCATCGATGAGAAGTCTACAGGCTGGAAGACCAATCGTATGGCAAAGGTTGATCTGGCAATTATCAGATTGGCAGTTTATGAGATAAAGTTTGAGGACGATATTCCTACAAAGGTTTCAATAAATGAGGCTGTTGAGCTTGCAAAGAAGTATGGTGCAGATGAGTCAGGTGCATTTGTAAACGGAGTGCTTGCAAAGTTTGCATAGCTTAAGAGGAACAGCGATATAGAGCATTGAACATGGCAAATAGAAATATATATTCGGTAGCGCAAGTAAATAGCTATATTAAAAATATGTTCGCTCAGGATTTTATGCTCAGACAGGTGAGTATAAAGGGAGAGGTGAGCAACTGCAAGTATCACACGAGCGGTCATATTTATTTCACAATAAAGGACGCGGGAGCAGCCATGAACGCTATTATGTTTGCGGGCAGCAGGGCGTCAGGACTTTCCTTCCACATGAAGGAGGGGGACCAGGTTATTGTGACAGGTTCCGTTGAGGTGTATGAGAAGACCGGCGCATATCAGCTTTATGCCAAAAAGATAGAGCTTGACGGAGAGGGCAATCTGTATCTCAAATTCGAGCAGCTAAAGCATGAGCTTGAGGAAATGGGCATGTTTGCCGCAGAGTACAAGCAGCCTATTCCGCAGTATGCCGGCCGTATTGGCGTGGTTACAGCACCGACAGGCGCGGCCGTGCAGGATATAAGGAATGTATCATCGCGCAGGAATCCATATGTACAGGTCATACTTTATCCGGCACTGGTGCAGGGAGAGGGTGCGGCTAATAGCATAGTGAAGGGCATACAGACATTGGATGCGATGAATCTTGATGTGATAATAGTCGGCAGAGGCGGAGGCTCCATAGAGGATTTATGGGCCTTTAATGAGGAGATTGTGGCGAGAGCCATATTTGACTGCCGCACGCCAATCATCTCGGCAGTAGGTCATGAGACAGACTGGACGATAGCGGATTTTGTGTCAGACAGGAGAGCACCCACACCTTCAGCGGCTGCAGAGCTTGCAGTCAGTGACTACAGACAGACGTTAGAGCGTCTTGACAATCTACGCCGCAGGATGGACAGAAATCTGACAGGCCGGATTGATTTTTTCAGGGAAAAGCTGTCACATATTAAAACAAGACTTAATTTCCTTAGTCCACAGAATAAACTAAATGAGAATAAAAGGCGTCTGGCAGATATCGAGGATGCACTTGAAAGGATTATGAAGCAGAGGCTTTCGGATTGCAGACAGCGTCTTGCACTGCTTTCAGGTACACTGGATGCATATTCACCGGCCAAAAAGCTGGCACAGGGCTATGCGTATGTCGAGGTGGAAAAGAAGGGGGCACTGCACAGTGTATCCGATATCCATGCAGGCGATGACATAAATATATATCTGATAGACGGTCATGCAAGGGCCGTAGTTTCGGAGGTTATTAACGATGAGCAAAGAAAATGAAAAAACACTGACACTCGAGGAGCGCTTTGCACACTTAGAGCAGATAGTGGCGAGGATGGAGAATGCGGATGTATCCCTGGATGAGGCCTTTGAGCTCTACAAGAAGGGGCTTGATGAGGTAAAGAGTGCCAATGATATGGTACAGGGCATGGAAAAGGCCATGCTTGTGCTAAACAGCGACGGACAACTGGAGGAATTCTGATGAGCTTAAATGGAAATTTAAATAAGTCACAATTCATGGAAGAGCTGCAGCAAAAGGTAGAGCATATAAATAATGTGCTTGAGAAGTTTCTTCCCGCTGAGGAGGGACAGCAGAGGATTATTTTTGAGGCCATGAACTATAGTGTGAGAGCCGGTGGAAAGAGGCTTCGTCCTATCCTCATGGAAGAGACATACCATATGTTTGGCGGAAGCAGTGCAGTGATTGAGCCATTTATGGCAGCAATCGAGATGATACACACATATTCGCTGGTGCATGATGACCTGCCTGCCATGGACAATGATGAGTACAGGCGTGGAAAGAAGACCACACATGCTGTGTACGGTGAGGCTATGGGCATTCTTGCGGGTGATGCACTTTTAAACATGGCATATGAGACCGCAGCAAAGGCTTTTGACATGGAAGTGACCGATGCGCGTGTGGCAAGGGCATTTACAGTGCTTGCAAAAAAAGCAGGCGTGTATGGTATGGTCGGAGGACAGGTGGTCGATGTGGAAAGCGAGAAATCCGATGACTGTCCTATCACAAGGGAAAAGCTTGACTTTATCTACAGGCTTAAAACAGGCGCACTTATAGAGAGCTCGATGATGATAGGCGCAATCCTTGCAGGGGCATCGTCTGATGAGGTATCACGCGTGGAGCAGATAGCGGCAAAGCTGGGGCTTGCGTTTCAGATACAGGATGATGTGCTTGATGTCACAAGTACACTTGAGGTGCTTGGAAAGCCGGTAGGCAGTGACGAGAAAAATAATAAAGCGACATATGTCACATTTGAGGGATTGGATAAAGCGGTTTCTGATGTGGAGCGCATCTCCAAGGAGGCAGAGGAGCAGCTTGATGATTTGGGATACGACGATGCATTTCTTAAGGAGTTATTTGAATATCTGATCCATCGGGAGAAATAGGATGGTTTTAGAAAAGATACAAAAGGAAAATGATATAAAAAAACTGACACCTGAGGAGCTTGAGCTGTTAAAGGATGAAATCAGGCAGTTTCTTATAGAGAGCATATCGGTGACAGGAGGTCATCTGGCATCAAACCTCGGAGTTGTGGAGCTTACCATGGCACTTCATCTGTGCTTTGATCTGCCGAAGGATAAGATAGTGTGGGATGTAGGGCATCAGTCGTACACACACAAGATACTCACCGGCAGAAAGGATGGATTTTCATCGCTCAGACAGTATGGAGGCATGAGCGGTTTCCCAAAGGCGGATGAGAGCGACTGTGACTGCTTTAATACAGGACACAGCTCCACATCCATATCAGCAGGGCTTGGGCTTGCGACAGCCAGACAGGTGACCGGAGAGGACTACCATGTGGTTTCAGTCATCGGAGACGGCGCGCTGACCGGAGGCATGGCATATGAGGCGCTCAACAACGCTTCAAGCGTGAAGGGCAATTTTATTATAGTGTTAAACGACAACAATATGTCGATTTCAGAGAACGTCGGGGGCATCAGCCAGTATCTTTCAGGCTTTCGCACAGCGGATGCATACAGGGATTTTAAGAATAATGTCATGAATTCCCTAAACCATATACCGATCTACGGAGAGCGTATGGTAAAGCATATCAGGAATACAAAGAGCAGCATAAAGCAGCTTTTTATTCCGGGTATGTTCTTTGAGGAGATGGGCATTATCTATTTGGGACCTGTGGATGGCAGTGATATAAAGGAAATGTGCCGTGTGTTTGATGAGGCAAAGCGTGTGGATGGTCCGGTGCTTGTGCATGTGCTCACGAAAAAGGGAGCAGGCTATGGCCCGGCTGAGCGTTATCCTTCCAGATTTCACGGTGCAGAGCCATTTGTCATAGAGACAGGACTTCCAAAGAATAAGCGCACGAAGGCCAATTACACAGATGTCTTCTCAACAGTCATGAAGAAGCTGGGCGAGAGAAATCCAAAGGTGGTTGCGATAACAGCTGCCATGGCAGAAGGAACAGGGCTTCGAAGATTCCACCGCAATTTTCCGGATAGGTTTTTTGATGTGGGAATAGCCGAGGCACATGCCACGACCTTTGCGGCAGGTCTTGCAAAGTCAGGACTTATCCCGGTATTTGCGGTGTACTCGTCATTTTTACAAAGGGCGTTTGACCAGATACTTCACGATGTGTGCATACAGAATCTGCATGTCATCTTTGCAATCGACAGGGCAGGGCTTGTAGGCAGTGACGGAGAGACACATCAGGGAATATTTGACATATCATATCTGTCGGTCATCCCGAATATGACAATCATGGCTCCGAAGAATAAGTGGGAGCTGTCTGATATGATGAAGTTTGCAGTGGCATATGACGGTCCGATTGCACTCAGATATCCAAGAGGGGCAGCCTATGACGGCCTTAAGGAAATCAGACAGCCGATAGAGCTTGCAAAGAGTGAGCTGATCAGAAAAGGAAGCACGGTGGCTATCATGGCACTCGGCAGTATGGTAAAGACTGCCGTTGATGTAGTAAAGCTGCTTGAGGCAGAGGGAATCTCTGCTACACTTATCAATGCGCGTTTTGCAATGCCTTTTGATAAGGAAGCAATTAAGGAACTGCCGGCTGAACACAGTCTGCTTGTGACTATGGAGGAAAACGTGCAAAGCGGCGGTTTTGGTGAGCATGTGACGGAGTATGTCAAGACTAACGGCATAGTTCTTGAGGTGTTGACAGTTGCACTTCCTGACTGCTATGTGGAGCATGGCAATGTAGAGGTACTCAAAAAGGAGCTGCATGTGGATGCCGAATCGGTGGCTAAGCGTATAATAGCAGTATTATAGATAGAGGTAACATACAGTATGAAAGAAAGATTAGACGTATTACTTGTAAACAGAGGCCTTGCATCATCACGGGAAAAAGCAAAGACCATGATTATGGAGGGCAATGTTTTTGTAAATAACAACCGTGAGGATAAGGCAGGAAGCACATTTCCTGATGACTGCAATATTGAGATTCATGGAAAGACACTGCAGTATGTGAGCCGTGGAGGGTTAAAGCTTGAAAAGGCTATGAAGCACTTTGATATCACGATGGATGGCAAGGTGTGCATGGATATAGGTGCTTCAACAGGCGGTTTTACAGACTGTATGCTTCAAAATGGTGCTAAAAAGGTGTATGCCGTGGATGTCGGATATGGCCAGTTTGCATGGAAGCTGCGTCAGGATGAGCGCGTGGTGTGCATGGAAAAGACCAATATCAGGTATGTGACGCCCAAGGACATAGATGATGAGCTGGATTTTGCATCGGTTGATGTGTCATTCATATCACTTACCAAGGTGTTAGGTCCTGCAAGAGCACTGTTAAAGGACGGTGGCGAGATGGTTTGTCTTATCAAGCCACAGTTTGAGGCAGGCAGGGAAAAGGTAGGTAAAAAGGGCGTGGTCCGTGACAAGAGCGTGCATGAGGAGGTAGTGAACAATATCATATCTTTTGCACTTTCAAATGGATTTAGTGTGTTAGACCTTGAGTATTCGCCAATCAAGGGGCCTGAGGGCAATATAGAGTACCTCGTACATATCAAAAAGACAGATGATCCTATAAAGGAGGAATCAGTGGATATTCATAGTGTGGTCGAGGCCGCGCATGGAGAGCTGGACAGGAAATAGACTATGAAACATTTTGTTGTGATAGCAAATGCCTATAAGGACAGGGATTTTGCACTTACAAATAAAATAGTGGCATACATAGAGCAAAAGGGCGGCACGGCAAAGGGTCTTATGAGCAATGTCGAGGCTATATCCGATAATGAGTTTGAGCTTGAGGATATACCACAGGATACGCAGTGTATTCTTGTGCTCGGCGGAGATGGTACACTGATTCGTGCAGCCACAAGGGTGGAGACACTTGAGATTCCACTTATGGGAGTGAATCTTGGCACACTCGGCTATCTGTGTGAGGTGGAGGAAGCTACGGTATTTGACGCTATTGATTCGCTCATGGCTGATAAATACATGACAGAGGACCGCATTATGCTCACAGGGCATAAAAGAGGCAGTGAGACCTCGAGAGTTGCATTAAATGATATAGTCATCCATAGAAAGGGCAATTTGCAGATATTAAGCCTCAATGTGTATGTAAACGGTGAGTTTTTAAACAATTACCATGCCGACGGCATCATAGTTGCGACTCCAACAGGCTCTACAGGCTACAGTATGTCGGCGGGAGGTCCGATTGTGGATCCGAAGGGTGATATGATACTGCTCACACCGAACAATGCTCACAATCTTACGTCAAAGAGCATTGTGCTTTCAGGCGATGATGAGATAGAGATAGAGATTCTAAGCCGCAGGGAGCAAAACGATGAGCTGGCGTGTGTCAGCTATGATGGCGACACCGCGGCAGAGCTGGCTGTGGGAGACCGTTTTGTTATTTCAAAGACAGCCAATCATACAAAGATCTGCAAGCTCCACCAGAGAAGCTTTTTGGAGATACTTCGCAAAAAGATGGGAAATTATTCATAACACAGATAAGGATTGTTATAATGAATAGTTACAAATAATATTTATGAGGTGACAGGACATGAAAACAAACAGACAATCCAAGATAATTGAGATAATCCAAAAGAATGAGGTAGAGACGCAGGATGAGCTCTCTGCGCTTCTTGAAAAAGATGGTTTTCGCGTGACTCAGGCCACAGTATCCAGGGATATCAGGGAGCTTAAGCTCACGAAAATCCCTACCGCAAGCGGCAGACAGAAGTACGCCGTGATAACGGATGCACCTGAGAATCTCTCAAAGAAATACGAAAGAGTACTCAGAGAGGGCTTTTTGTCAATGGATATGGCACAGAATATCCTCGTTATAAAGACTGTATCGGGAATGGCAAGCGCTGTCTGTGCTGCAATAGATGCCATGAAGATGAGAGAAATCGTCGGTTCGATTGCAGGAGATGACACAATCATGTGTGCAATCCGGACTGTTGATGATACATATGCGGTGATGAAAAAAATCCGCAGAATTGTGGAATAATGTTACATGAATATCAGATTATAGCTGAACTGTAACAGAAAATAACATATATCGTCATGCCTGGGAGAGGAAGGAGAAAATATGTTACAAAATCTACATGTAAAGAATCTGGCACTCATAGATGAGTGTGAGGTTGAGTTTTCCGACGGACTAAATATACTGTCGGGAGAGACCGGAGCCGGAAAATCAATCATCATAGGCTCTATCAATCTGGCGCTTGGGGAAAAAGTGCAAAAGGAGATGCTAAGAGATAATGAAAAGCCTGCTTTTGTGGAACTTATTTTTTCAGTTGATGACCCAAAGATTATAGAGGCTTTAAGGGAGCTTGATGTGGAGGTCGAGGACGGATGCGTGATTTTAAGCCGTAAAATCACACAGTCGCGCGCAGTCGGCAGGGTAAACGGTGAGGCTGTGTCTGTTTCGCGAATGAAGGAAATAGCCTCATATCTCATAGACATCCACGGTCAGCATGAGCACCAGTCACTTTTATCAAAGAAAAAACACCTTGATATTCTTGATGAGTACGCAAAGCAGTCGCTTGGAGATAAAAAGCAGCAGCTTTCAGTAACATACAAAGCATATAGGGCGCTTAAGGATGAGTATGAAAAGTCAAATATCGACAACGAAGATAGAAGCCGTGAGCTGTCATTCCTTGAGTACGAGGTGAAGGAGATAGAAGAAGCTTCCCTGGTGTCTGGTGAGGATGAGGAGCTTGAGGCGCAGTTTAGGAAGTTTTCAAACGGAAAGAAAATCATGGAGGGCGTAAATGCTGCATATTCTGCCACAGGAGGCGAGATGGAGAGTGCCTCAGAGCTTATTGGAAGGGCGGTAAGAGAGCTGTCGCAGGTATCAGGCTATGATGAGGATGTGGAAGCTCTGGAGAGTCAGCTGTCGGAGATAGACAGTCTGCTTTCTGATTTTAATCACGAGATATCAGGGTATATTTCACAGGCTGAGTTTGACGAGGAGACATTCTATGAGACACAAAAGCGTCTTGATGAGATAAATCATCTAAAGAGCAAATACGGCAATTCGATTGACGATATATTGATATCACTCAATGAAAAGAGGGAGCGTATCAGTGTCCTGAATGATTATGATTCTTATTTACAGAAATTAGAGCAGCAGCTTGCGAAAAAGGAAAAGGAGCTGGCACAGATATCGGATGAGGTATCAGAAATCAGACAAAGGAGTGCTGTAAAGCTTGTGTCAGAAATTAAATCAGCACTTAATGATTTGAATTTTCTTGATGTACAGTTTGATATGCAGTTTGACAGATTGCCGGACTATACGGCAAACGGCATCGATGCGCCGGAGTTTCTCATATCAACTAACCCCGGAGAGCCGCTTAAGCCGCTCGGCAAGGTAGCTTCAGGCGGAGAGCTGTCGCGTATCATGCTTGGCATCAAGACAATCATGGCAGAAAATGACCACATTGAGTCGCTTATCTTCGATGAGATTGATTCGGGGATCAGTGGACGTACGGCTCAGATGGTCTCTGAGAAGATGAATGAGCTTGGCCGCAACCATCAGATTATATGTATCACACATCTGCCACAGATAGCAGCTATGGCAGATGCACATTTCCTTATTGAAAAAGCAGTCGAGAACAAATCCACGGTTTCAAGGATTCGAAGACTAACTGACAATGACAGCGTGGCTGAACTTGCCAGAATGCTCGGCGGTGCAAAAATCACAGATACCGTGATGGAGAGCGCACGCGAGATGAAAGCACTTGCCATGGAGAAAAAAATCTGACATTATCAGTTTACGGCGCGGTTGATTACCAGTATATCACCGGTGGTCAGCCGTACGTTTCCGTTTGGGATGATTACCTGCCCATTTCTTTGGATCATTATTATAATCTCATTGTGTTTTTTTGATATTTCAGACAGCAGTTTATTGTTATATCTGCTGTCTTTTTCTATTATTTTTTCCACCAGTTTTATACCATGCACCTCATCAGGTGTGATGGCACTAAGCACGAGCACATCATTTTGCAGAATTATTGTTTCACCGTCCGGTATTATATTCTGCTCACCTCTTCGTATAAGCACAATCAGTGTCTCAGGAGGCAGCGTCAGGTCCTTTAGCTTGTGGCCACACCACAGATGATTTTCCGGTATGGTAAGCTGTATGAACTGGATGTCTGCTTCCTCGGAGTAATCATTGAAGGTCTTCATTACATCGGCTGTTTTATCGAGCATATCAAGCTTTCGCGATATCCATGGGAGCATTGAGCCCTGAAGCAGTATTGAAAAGAGTACTATCATAAATATTATGTGGAAGGTGTCGAGGTCATCATTGGTGGCGGTATATGCCATGATGGAAAACACTATGGATGCGGCTCCTCTTAAGCCGGACCATGAGACAAGCAGCTGCTGTTTTATTTTGCTGCGAAATGGTGTGAGCACAAGTGCGACAGAAAGAGGTCTTGCCACAAAGGTCAGCCACATAAATATTAAAAGTGCCGGTACTATGACGTGTGGCAGCTTTGATGGGAAAGAAAGCAGACCAAGCAGAAAGAAAATAAGCATCTGCATGAGTCCTGTTATGCCATCAAAGAAATTCACCAGATTCTTTTTATTTTCTATTTCTGTGTTGCCGAGTATAATGCCGACTATATAGGCGCTTAAGAAGCCGTTTCCGTCAAAGTAAGCAGGCAGGGCATATGATATTATAGCTATTCCCACCATGAAAATCGCATCAAACCCCGCGCTTTTGAAGCGTATATATCGAAGGAGCATGATGGAAAGCTTTGCAATCAGGACGCCGAAGATTATGCCGAAGGCAAGCTGCTTTACTATGAGTATGGCAATATTTCCAGGGCTTGCGCTGCCCTGGGATATGGCTATAAAAGCAACTGTGAGCATATAGGCACATGGGTCATTACTACCGCTTTCCACTTCAAGAAGAGAGGCGGTATTGTATTTCAGATTCAGCTTTTTCGAACGCAGTATGGAGAAAACGCTCGCCGCATCAGTTGATGAAATCAGCGCACCGAGGAGAAAGCTTATTTCCCAGCTCATATTAAGGGCAAAGTGACAGAACAGCCCTGTGAGAAAGCATGTGATAATAACACCGATGGTGGACAAAAGTACAGACTTAACGGCAACAGCCTTTGCACGCTGCCAGTTGGTGCCAAAGCCGCCATAGAACATGATAAAAATCAGCGCGGTAGAGCATATCTGTTCAGCGAACGCGTAATTGTCGAAATCTATCTTCATTATTCCGTCAGAGCCAAAAAGCATGCCTAGCACGATAAAGGCTAAAAGTGCCGGAATGCCTATGCGGTTGGAGACACGATTTAGCAGGATACATAAGAAGATTACTATAGATGTGATGAGCAGGTATGTATTCATGGAATCCCTCCTTTATTAAATGGTGATTTAAGAATTATAAAGCTATTACAGTATTTATTTGTAACGGACAACGTGGGAATTATATGTGAAATTTATAATAAACATATAAATATATCGAAATTATATAGGAAAACACCTAAACTGTCAAACTATACCGGCTTTTGCTCAAAATAATTTGGAATAGTTAAAATGAGATAATAAGATATTAAAAGAATAAAAGAAAAATGACAGGAGCATACTAATCCAAATGGAGGTAATAGTATGCGGAAGTTTTTTGGAAAATTTGTGAGTGTCACGCTGGCTGCAGCAGTGATAGCTATGTTTGCACTAAGCAGTGATGATAAGTGGTGCAGCAGGGTAGATAAGGCATTTGATGAAAGTGTATTAGGAAGTTTTTTAAATGAATCAAAGGCCGGATATGGAAGATATGCGACAGGGCTTCCCGGACAGGCGGCCAGTGTATTGGCTGATTCGGGCGAGAATGGTGAAAATGGTGAAAACGGCGGAACCGGTGAAAACAGTGGAAACGGTGGAACCGAACAAGGCATAGGACAGACAGCAGATACAGCATCAACTCACAGAGATTATGAAGAGACAGATAAAATAAGTGCTGGAATAAGTGTTGAGGGCGTATATGCCTGTGGCAGGCTGACCGGTATATATGAGCAGACAGAGGGAGTGCTTGTAGTGAATACGACGGAGGTGACAGACGAGGATGGAAAAAAAGTCAATCCGGCAGATAAAAAGGTGCAGTGCGGTGATTATATCCTATCTGTCAATGGACGCACTGTGGCAGACAAGGAGGAACTTTCTGAAGCTGTGAATGATATTATGAAGCAGCATGATGAAAGTCATGAAGATAAAAGTACCGTAAACATTAAATTTCTTCGAGGCGGTGAGAAAATGTCAGCGGATATCACGCCTGTGAGGATGGATGATGGCAAATACTATATGGGAATATGGGTGAAGGATGATCTGGCAGGAATCGGTACTATCACTTATTATACAAAGGACGGCCGTTTTGGAGCGCTGGGGCATGGAATAGGAGACGGAACGCAAAGCGGCAATCTCTTGTATGCAAACAGTGGTGATTTGTACAGCATGAAGCTTACCAAAATCAAAAAGGGAAAAGCCGGCGCGCCGGGCGAGATAGGCGGAGTGGTATATTTTGGCAAAAAAAGCCATATAGGCACACTTGACTGCAATAGTAATCTGGGAATTTACGGACAGCTTGACAGCGATGAATTGTCGGAATATGCCGCAGAGGATACGTATTATCCGGTTGCCGGCAAGGATGAGATACACACAGGCAGTGCACAGATGATATCGGAAATATCAGGAAAACTTAAAAAATATAATCTGGAAATAACAAATATAGATAAAAAAGCGACAGATACAAACAAGGGAATGGAGCTTAAGGTGACAGACGACAGGCTGATAGAGCTCTCCGGTGGCATAGTGCAGGGCACATCCGGAAGCCCTATCATACAGGATGGTAAAATAATAGGAGCAGTCACCCATGTGTTTGTCGATGATCCGACCGGAGGCTACGGCATCTGCATTGATGAGATGCTGTAATTACTGCTCCATTCTGCGAAGCTCAGGTAGCACAGTGCCAAGCATGGTTACAAAGCAGATGCTTCCGCCAATCACGTTTGATACAGGCTCTGCCATAAACACACCGTCGGTTCCCATACCAAAGGAGTAAGGCAGAATATATGTCAGCGGTACAACGATGAACACCTTGCGAAGCAGGGAGAAAAATATAGCCCGCTTCTTTTTGTTCAGTGATTTAAAGGTGGTCTGTCCGATGTACTGCAGATCCATAAATATGAATGCCGCAAAGTAGATATTCAAAGCCTTCACCGCATCATCCATAAGGGTGGAATCGGAACTGAAAATTGCAATCAGGGCATGAGGGGCAAGTATAATCACACTCCACATGACAGCTGTATATAGAAGCACGAGCAGTCCCATAGTGAAAATAGATTTTCTCACCCGGGCCGGCCTTTTGGCGCCATAGTTGTAGCTTAAAACAGGAGATGAACCCTCCACAATTGCATAAATTGGAGTCTCGACCATCTGCCTGATGCTTGATACGATGGTCATTACCGATATGTACAAATCGCCACCGGTCACTGAAAGCACATTGTTGCAGCATATAGATACCAGGCTGTTTGTGAGCTGCATGACACAGCCTGAGGTTCCAAGGCTTATGATGTCCTTTGCATAGCGCGTGTTTTCACTGAATTCAGAGAGTGTCATAAGGCGCACCTTAAGCTCAGCCTTTTTCCTAAGAAAGTGAAGCACATAGAGAGCAGACAGTATTTGTGAGATGACCGTAGCAATAGCTGCTCCTTTGATACCGAAATTAAATCCAAATATAAAAAGCGGGTCTAAAACCAGATTGGCAACGGCTCCGATTGCAACAGACAGCATGCCGGTAGTGGAGTAGCCCTGAGCGTTGATAAAGGGATTCATGCCGGTTGAAATCATGGATGGGAGTGTTCCTATCAAATAAATGAGCAGGTATGGCAGAGCGTATTTGAGAGCATTTTCAGATGCGCCAAACACGATTAAAAGAGGCTTTGCAAAAATCATGCACAAAGCTGTAAAAACGACTGCGAATGTGCAGACCATTGTAAAGCTCGTATTCATTATAGTATTGGCGGCTCTGTCATCACTCATGCCTCTTTTTATTGAAAAAAGCGGAGCACCACCGCTTCCAAAGAGATTGGAGAAAGCGATTGTCAGCATTATAATAGGAAAGCAAAGCCCCACAGCACCGAGTGCAGTGGTTCCCATATCCGGTATGCGGGCAATGTATATGCGGTCTACTATATTGTACAACAGGCTTAGAATCTGGGCTGCCAGCATGGGCAGAGCAGCCTGCAATATATTTTTCTTTATCGAATCATTATCAAAATCTATTTTTTTCATTTTGAAACCTCTTTTTGATTTGCTTCGCCCATTATATCACCTCATATAAAAAAATCAAATGCTCAGCAAGTTTTGATATAGATTTTATTTATGACAAACTAAAAGAAAAATATATTTTACAATGACAAAAAACTACAGTAATATATGGAATATAAAAATTACAAATTATTGAATAACCATATATACCGGAGGATAACATGAAGATTACACAGATACATACAAACAAACCACAGTCGCTCTCCTTTGAGATATTTCCACCAAAGAAAGAGGAGGACTTCAAAAATATAGACGAGATGCTTGAGATACTCTGTGATTGTCATCCTGAGTACATCAGCGTGACATTTGGCGCAGGCGGCAGCTCAAACAATAACAAGACTATCGAGATTGCGAAGAAAATCAAGAACCAGTACAATGTGGAGCCGGTCGTACACCTTACATGTCTGTGCTATAACAAGGCAGAGATAGATGAGTTCACCAGACAGCTTTCATATGAGGGCATTGAGAATATCCTGGCTTTAAGAGGAGATAGAAATCCGAACGTGCCTGCAAAGGAGGATTTTCTCCATGCAAGCGACCTTATTAAGTACATAAAGGAAACCACAGGTGATCAGTTCTGTATCGCAGGTGCGTGCTACCCGGACATCCATCCGGAGGCAGCTGATAAGGTAGATGATATTAAGAATCTTAAGAAAAAGGTTGATGCCGGTGCAGAGCTTCTTTTATCGCAGCTCTTCTTTGACAATGATACCTTCTTCAATTTTGCTGAGGATTGCAGGCTTGCAGGTATCAATGTGCCTGTTATCCCGGGCATCATGCCTTGTATCAATGCGGCTCAGATTCAGAGAATGGTCACAATGTGCGGAGCAAAGTTCCCGGAGAAGTTCCAGAAGATTGTGCACAGATACGGAGACAACAAGGCGGCACTTTTTGATGCCGGAATGTCTTACTGCGAGAGTCAGATAATTGAGCTTTTAGCTAATGATGTGGAGGGAATTCACCTTTATACTATGAACAATGTGAGAGTTGCAAAGCGTTTAACAGAAGGAATCAAGAACCTTATTTAGGACAGTAGTACGGAACGTAAGCCCCGGGTACCACGGGCGTACACGTACTCCCGCTGTCGCTACGCTGCGTGGCTAAGATACTGTACGAAATTATGCTTGATAGGTTTCTATGCTTGACGAAACCGTCGAAACGCGCCGTCCGTGGCGCGGTTCTCCTCGCCCCTGCGTCCATGCAGGGGCGTTTCTGCGTCTTGTGGGCATAATTTCTACAGTATCTAAGCCACTTCGCTATGCGCTCCGGCGGGAGTACGTGTGCGCCCGCGGTACCCGGGGCTTACGTTCCTTACGCTGTGACAGAATTCTTACAGTATCTTGACAGTATAGCGTAGCACTCACGACACCTGCCATGTGCCACCACACGTACTGCAAATGCGAATAAAAAATATCAACCGTTGCAAAAAGTACTCTAGATGATTATAATAGGTATATTAGATTTGTAAATGGAAACAATGTCCATATTAAATCGAAATTAAATTATATAATATATTAAGGAGACAGTAGAAAATGAAAGAAAAATCAAGAAGCACTTTTTCCGGCAACATTGGGTTCGTTCTTGCGGCAGCCGGCAGTGCGGTAGGACTTGGAAATATATGGAGGTTTCCGTATCTGGCAGCAAAGGACGGAGGAGGACTTTTTCTGCTGGTGTATCTGATACTTGTTCTGACCTTTGGCTTTGCATTGCTTACCACTGAGATTGCAATAGGACGTAAGACAGGACAGGGACCGCTCACCGCGTATGGTCTTATCAATCCAAAGGGCAAGTTTATCGGTGTGCTTGCGTGTATAGTACCGGCTATTATTCTGCCTTACTACTGTACTATAGGTGGATGGGTTTTAAAGTATTTTACCCTTTTCATTACAGGAAGCGGTAAGAATGCAGTTGCGGATGGATATTTCACAGGCTTTATCACAGGCCAGTGGGCACCAATCATATTTGGAGTGGTTTATCTGCTTATAACAGCAGCAGTTGTCATTGGCGGAGTCAATAAAGGTATCGAGCGCTTCAGCAAGGTGCTCATGCCTATCCTTGTTGTGCTTATTTTTGCAATCGGTATTTTCTCACTGACGCTCAATTATAAGGATGCATCAGGCGCAGTAAGAAGTGGTCTTGAGGGTCTTAAGATATATGTGGTTCCTGACTTCAAGGGGCTTACAATGCAAAAGCTTGTCACAGTATTTGTTGATGCGCTCGGTCAGCTGTTCTACTCAATCAGTGTGGCTATGGGAATCATGATTGCATATGGTTCGTATGTCAAGAAGGAATCAAAGCTCATGGGCTCAATCAACCAGATCGAGATTTTTGATACACTTGTTGCATTCCTTGCAGGTCTTATGATTATTCCGGCAGTATATGTATTTATGGGCAGAGACGGCATGTCAGCAGGACCGGGTCTTATGTTTATATCACTGCCAAAGGTATTTAATGAAATGGGAATAGCAGGAGATATCGTGGGACTGATATTCTTTATGATAGTTGCATTCGCAGCAGTCACATCGTCTGTATCAATTATGGAGGCTATTGTATCGAGTCTTATAGACAGATTTCACTGGAGCCGCAGAAAAAGCGCAATTTTAGTCACGGTATACGGTCTGATTGCAGAGATAATAGTCTGCCTTGGCTACAATAAGCTCTATATGGAGGTTAAGCTTCCAAACGGCACAGTCGGACAGATACTTGATATCATGGATTATGTAAGCAACAATGTGCTTATGCCAATCGTTGCACTTGCCACATGTATCCTCGTTGGCTGGATAGTAAGTCCAAAGGTAATAATAGATGAGGTGACACGCGGAGGCAGCAAATTCACCAGAAAAGGGCTTTATATAATCATGGTTAAATTTATTGCACCGGCATTCCTGCTTATACTGTTGCTGCAGGCACTCGGAATCGTTACTTTTTAGTATTGAAATAAATTTATTGTATATTTTATATAAATACCCTTGAAATACAGCCATCATAATGGTAGTATTTTACTAAATGATGAAAGAGGGGGGAGCCACTATGGCTTTTAGACGAGAGAAAAAGCGTATCGGTGATATGCTTATAAATGAAAATGTCATTACTCAGGAGCAGCTGGAAAAGGCTCTGCCTATAGCCAAAGAAAAGCATAAGAAGATAGGAGAAACACTCATTGAGCTTGGGTTTACCAATGAGCTTGAGATAGCAAAGGCATTGTCACAGCAGCTGGGACTGGAGCTTGTTAATGTGAGCGCAATCAACATACCTGAGGAGGTGCAAAACCTTGTCAGTGAGACAGTGCTTAGAAAGCATGTTATGATACCATATGCATTTGACAAGAATAATGCCAATGTAGTGCATGTGGCCATGGCTGATCCTATGGATATGGTTGCGCTTGATGATTTTTCAATTGTTACCAATCTACAGGTTGAGCCTGCGGTAGCGACAGGCAGAGACATACTTTTGACGCTTGACAAATATTACGGTGATACAGAGGCTATGAAAGCGGCTCAGGAGTATGCGAGGGAGAGAAAAGAGCGTGAGCAGAAAAATGCCGAGGCTGAGGAAGCTACCAGCAAGGATGTCAACAATTCGCCGGTAGTTTTACTTGTCAACTCTATCATTGAGCAGGCAGCCAGACTCAGGGCCTCAGATATACATATAGAGGCACTGGAAAATAAAGTCAGGGTGCGATACAGAATAGATGGTGCGCTTTATGAGAAGGCAGCATATAGTATACATTTGCTTTCTGCAATTATTACACGACTTAAAATTATAGGTGGTATGGATATTTCCGAGAAACGTAAGCCGCAGGACGGCCGTATCACTATGGAGATAGACAAGATAGAGTATGATATCCGAGTATCAATCCTTCCGACAGTATTCGGTGAGAAATGCGTTATGCGACTTGCGCAGAAAAAGGCACTTACAAGAGATAAAAAGGAGCTGGGATTTTCAGACGAAGAGCTTAAGGCCTTTAATCATATACTGATGAATACAAACGGTATCATCCTTGTTACAGGACCTACAGGAAGTGGTAAGTCAACCACACTCTACACGGCACTTTCCGAGCTCAACAAGGAGGATGTAAATATCATCACAGTTGAGGATCCGGTCGAGGCCAATATAGATGGAATAAACCAGGTACAGGTAAATAATAAAGCTGACCTGACATTTGCATCAGCACTTCGTTCCATTCTGCGACAGGATCCGGACATCATTATGATTGGTGAGATTCGAGATCAGGAGACAGCACAGATTGCAGTACAGGCGTCAATCACAGGACATCTTGTGGTCAGCACACTGCATACCAACAGCTCGGCAAGTACTATTTCAAGACTGGAGGACATGGGAGTTGAAAGTTATCTGCTTGCGGATTCGGTAAAGGGAATCATTGCACAGCGACTTGTAAGAAGACTTTGTCCGGCATGTAAGAGAGAGCATCTGCTGACAGAGGAGGAAAAGGCCTTTATGAATATACCGGCATTCCGTCCGGTAAAGATTTATGAGCCATGTGGCTGTGAAAAATGTGCCAATACAGGCTACAAGGGACGAATCGGTATATATGAGATAATGACCATAACACCAAAGATAAAGTCACTTATTTCAAAAGGTGTTGATATAGAGGATATAAACAAGGCTGCATGTGATGAGGGCATGCATACACTTAGACAGAGTGCAGAGAAGCTTGTACTCGAAGGAGTTACTTCATTCCAGGAAATGTTAAAGACCACGTTTGAAAACTAAGGGGGAAAAGAAAATGCAGATAGTAGACATTTTAAGAGCAGCGCAGCAACAGAACTCATCGGATATACATATCGCACCGGGAAATCCGGTTATGCTTAGAATTGACGGAATGCTTGTACCGCAGGGAAATCAGGTTCTTACCAATGTTGAGACGGACAACCTGCTTTCACCAATCGTTCCGCAGGAGCTTAAAGATGAGCTAAAGGAAAAGGGAGAGCTTGATTTTGCTTTTTCGGTGGAGGGCTTTTCACGAGTCAGAGCCAATGTGTTCAGACAGAGAGGTTCATATGCAGCAGCGCTTCGTATTCTCTCATATGATGTGCCTACACCGCAGCAGCTTGGCATACCACAGTCGGTTGTCAATCTTACCACAAAGATGAGAGGACTTGTCCTCGTGACAGGAGCTACAGGAAGTGGTAAGTCGACCACATTGGCAAGTCTTATAGATGTCATTGCATCAAGAGATTCCAAAAATATAATCACGCTTGAAGATCCTATCGAGTACCTGCACTCAAGGCGCCGCTCTATAGTGGCACAGCGAGAGGTTGGAAAGGATACACTCTCATATGCTGCAGCTCTAAGAGCTGCACTGCGACAGGATCCGGATGTAATACTTGTAGGAGAGATGCGAGATCTTGAAACTATATCTACAGCTATTACAGCGGCGGAGACAGGACATCTTGTATTTTCTACACTGCATACCAACAGTTCATCCGACGCAATTGACCGTATGATTGACGTTTTTCCACCACACCAGCAGCAACAGATACGAGTGCAGCTCTCAGGAGTTTTAGAGGGAATTGTTGCACAGCATCTGCTTCCAATGGTAAATGGCGGACGAATTGCAGCCTTTGAGGTGCTCCTTGCAAACAATGCCATCAGAAACTTAATTCGTGAGGCAAAAGCATTTCAGATTCCATCTATCATACAGACCTCAAAGAGAGAGGGCATGATGATGATGGATGACTGTATTTTACAGTATTACAGCCAGGGTCTTATAGCGCCGGAGACTGCAGTTGCATATGCACATGATCCGGTAAACATGGCTAGCCGTGTACACCTTTACTATTGATGGTATAATCGTATGTATTTTACTATTATGGTATAATGTTGTGGAGTCTTAATAAATTATGATTTAATTTATCTGGAGGTTACACAGAATAGGGATAAGGAGGAGAAGAAAGTGGCTGACTGGACATATCAGATTATAGACCAGAGCGGAAAAGAAAGAAAAGGAAATATAGTAGCCGAGTCAGAAGCAGAGGCAAAAAATAAGCTTAAGATGGATGGAAACATGGTCATAAGCCTCACCAAGGCAACAGCACTGACCAAGGAAATCTCATTCAGTGTAGGAGGAAAGGTAAAGCCGAGAGATCTATCGGTATTCTGCCGCCAGTTCACCAGTATGGTCAATGCCGGTGTTACGATTCTTGATACGCTGGATATGCTATCCGATCAGACTGAGAACAAGGTCATGGCGAAAGCTATCAGAGGTGTTCATGCCGAGATTCAAAAAGGTGAGACTCTCTCGGATGGTCTCAAAAAATACCCGAATGTTTTCCCTGACATCATGGTGAGCATGGTTGCGGCAGGAGAAGCATCCGGCAAGATTGATGTAGCTTTTGACAGAATGTCTGCACACTTCGAGAAATCAGCAAAGCTTAACGGCATGATAAAAAAAGCGGCAGTTTATCCGATTATCGTTGTGATTGTAGCTATTGCGGTTGTTATTGTAATGCTTGTAAAGGTCATCCCAAGCTACTCAGAGATGTTCAATGACCTGGGAACAGAGCTGCCGGGCATCACAAAGGCAGTTGTTGCGATGAGTGATTTTGTCACCGGATACTGGTATATTGTGATTGCTGTCATAGCAGCAATTGTTATAGCCATCAAGCTTTATAAGCAGACTGACAGCGGCCAGATGTTCTTTGGTAATCTCGCAAGAAAGCTTCCGGTTTTCGGAAAGCTAAACATCAAGACAGCGGCCAGTAACTATGCGCGTACACTTTCAACACTTGTGTACTCCGGACTTCCGATGATTGAAGCCCTTGGCATCACTGCTGACACCATGAAGAATGCGCTTTACAAAAAAGCCCTGAAAAATGCAAGGGAAGAAGTGAGTAAGGGTGTTCCGCTGTCTGAGCCAATCACTGCGTGTGGATTGTTTCCACCTATGGTTTCACACATGACCAAAATCGGTGAGGAGACCGGTGACTTGGAAGGCATGCTTACCCGACTGGCAGACTACTATGATGAGGAAGTTGAGTTGGCTACCCAGACAGTTATGGCAGCTATTGAGCCTATGATTATCCTTGTTCTGGCACTTATTGTTGGTGTGCTTGTGGCAGCCGTTATGGCTCCTATGCTTACCATGTATCAGGCTATGGACAGTTTATAAAATAAAAAAGAAGCAGACTTTGAGTGTGAAGCTCAAAGGCTGCTTTTTTTGTGCAGGTACTGGCGATAGGTAGGGGCGAAAAAATACATTGACAACTGTTATACAATAGGCTACAATTCGAATACATGGTTCGGGGATGTTCTTTACCCGTTGATTTATCATGCTGTGTCAGCAACAAATCCGATTGTGTGTTAAAAATAAATATCAGCTAAAGTACCAGTCTATTCGTTTCTATGCGTGGCGGGCATTTATTTGAGGAATATAAAGGGTTATTATCATTTGAAATTATGTATGCACAAAAAATGGGGCTATAAAAAATGATGTGTATGCAGATTTCATGTGGAAAACAGGAGAAGTGTATGATATACAGAAAAGTGAAGACAAATTTGTCCAGAACTCTCAGCTCTATAGAGCAGGACAAGGCAACCAGTGACGACTACGTGAAGTGTATTCTGGCAGATCCGCAGATAGCAGCCTATATAGTTCAGGCGCTCGTGCCGGAATTTAAGGAAATGGAAGCCGAGAAAATAATTCCGTGTATTGGTGAGCCGACAGTAATGCTCAGATTTCCGGAAAGGCTTGGAGTTAAAATCCAGAACGTAAATAATGAGTCAGTTGATGAGGATGATGGAAAAATTATTTACGACATCAAATTTCCATTGTATTATAATGGAAAAAGAAGATACTTGAAGAAGATTATGGACTTAAAATGAGCATGGAACTCGAAGGGAGGATGAGCGAGATGTGTAATGTGAGTGATTACTGGGAAGAGGTTGCAACAGAAGAGGGTAAGGAAATCGGAGAACGACAAAAGATAATCTCACAGGTTGTAAAAAAGCTGCAAAAGGACAAGAGCGTGGCAGAAATAGCAGATGACCTGGAAGAAAAAGAGGAGGTTATCGCTCCAATTTACGAAGCAGCATTGTCCATGAAGCCGGATTATGATGTCGAGAAAATCTATGAGCTTCTTGAGAAAAATAATAAGCTGGCATAGCAGCTGTTGAAAATTAAAAATAATCAATATGAAGCAGTCTTTGGGCGGGAGCACAGAGGCTGCTTCTTTTTTGGCTAAGGGATACTGACAGTAGGACGGGGCTTAATCCCCTGAGCCCAGGCTGGTGCACACTCTCTCGCTTGAGCTACGCTGCACTGCCAAGATACTGTAGGAATTATGCTTTATAGGGTATCTATTCCCGACGAAACCGTCGAAACGCGCCGTCCGTGGCGCGGTTCTCCTTGAACATTACTGCTCACACCATAGTGTGACCAGTAACGATTACAGCCCATTAAAAGTGCCTCTACAAGGCAGGGGCTGTAATCTGACAATAGTTGACTTATTGGCGCATAGCTTGACAGCGTGGTGTCAAGCTTGCGTTTGAACAGCAACGATATATTACATCCCAGTGGCAGTTCATTTCTGTGTATCGTGTGCATAATTCGACAGTATCTAAGCAGCTCCGCTATTCGCTCACGTAAGAGAGTGTGCCACAGCTGGTCTCACGTGATAAAGCCCCTTGCACTGTGGCAGAATGCAGGCTGATAGGCGTGCAGTGCAGAAACAGTATGAAAAAATATAAGTATGGAAAAAGAAAAATTATGATGACAAAGAACTGCCGCTATGCTACAATCAACTCAAAGCATTATATTTCTGTAAGCGGCACCACATAACAGTTTTTTACAGGTGCACACCACTTTGAAGAGGGCAGACCACTTCGCATCATTCTACAAAGGACATGGAAGTTTTCGATGCTTTAATTACCAATCAACAGCAGGAAAATTGAAATGCCGTATGTAGACAGAATGCAGAAAATGTAGTCAAAAGGCGGATGAACTGTATACAGTGTGTAAACATAAAGAAGGACAGCACATGTATACCTTGTAAACGGTACCACTGTACCCTCATTGGCACCAAATTTTCCTGCTCACACAAGAGAACAGGAGGAGAAGGATTGAGTGCAAAAGACTCAATGGCAAAGGAATACTTTGCTGACAATGCCAGGTTTGCTGACCTGTGCAACAATATACTGTATGGAGGAAGAGAGGTTATCCTGCCGGAAAACCTTAAGGAAAGGGATACCACGGAGGTTCTGACCGCACTAGGGCTTGACAAAAAGACCATAGCGATGCAGAAGATGAGGGACATCTTCAAAAATGCCAGCATCAAATATACCGGCAAATCATATGTCGTACTGATAGGAGTAGAAAATCAGTCGGATATACACTATGCCATTCCGGTAAAAAACATGTTTTATGATGTGATGGCATACGGCAACCAGGTAAAGGAAACAGCAAAAAAACACCGAAAAGAAAAGGATACGGCAACATCGGATGAATTTCTCTCGGGATTTACAAAAACTGATAAGCTGATTCCGGTGATTACGATTACAGTATATCTCGGAACAAAGGAATGGGATGGTCCAAGAAAGCTGTCAGATATGTTTGGTGATGTGGATGAAGAGCTTCTGCCATTCATACCGGATTACAGGATTAATCTGCTGGCACCGAGGGAGATAACAGACTTTACCGGATTCAGGACATCAATCAGGCAGCTTTTCGAGGTACTGAAGAATGCATATGATAAAGAAAAGATGCAGGAAGTGCTGCAGAATGATGAAAAGTTTAGCAAGGTGGACAGAGAGACGGTTGAGGCAATCAACCTGTTTGCAGGAACGGATATAGACATAGATGAGAAAGAAGAGGTGATTGATATGTGTAAGGCGTGGGAAGAGCAGAAAAATGAAGGCCGAGAAGAAGGCAGAGAATTAGGAGAAAGACAAAAGATAATTTCTCTGATTGTAAAAAAGCTGCAAAAGAACAAGAGCGTGGCGGAGATAGCAGATGACCTGGAAGAAAAAGAGGAGGTTATCGCTCCAATTTACGAAGCGGCATTGTCTATGAAGCCGGATTATGATGTCGAGAAAATCTATGAGCTTCTTGAGAAAAATAAGAAGCTGGCATAGCAACTGTAGGTACTGACAGTAGGGCGGGGCTTCGTCCCACGAGACAGGCAGGTGCACACTCTCTCGCGTGAGCTACGCTACGCAGCCAAGATACTGTAGGAATTATGCTTTATAGGGTATCTATGCTTGACGAAACCGTCGAAACGCGCCGTCCGTGGCGCGGTTCTCCTTGAGCTCCCATCCGTGGGAGCTCATTTCTGTGCATCATGTGCATAATTCAACAGTATCTAAGCAGCTTCGCTATTCGCTCACGAGAGAGTGTGTGCCCTAGCCGGTCTCACGTGATAAAGCCCCTTGCGCTGTGGCAGAATGAAAATATAAGTATGAAAAAAAGAAAAATTATGATGACAAAGAACTGCCGCTATGCTACAATCAACTCAAAGCATTATATTTCTGTAAGCGGCACCACATAACAGTTTTTTACAGGTGCACACCACTTTGAAGAGGGCAGACCACTTCGCATCATTCTACAAAGGACATGGAAGTTTTCGATGCTTTAATTACCAATCAACAGCAGGAAAATTGAAATGCCGTATGTAGACAGAATGCAGAAAATGTAGTCAAAAGGCGGATGAACTGTATACAGTGTGTAAACATAAAGAAGGACAGCACATGTATACCTTGTAAACGGTACCACTGTACCCTCATTGGCACCAAATTTTCCTGCTCACACAAGAGAACAGGAGGAGAAGGATTGAGTGCAAAAGACTCAATGGCAAAGGAATACTTTGCTGACAATGCCAGGTTTGCTGACCTGTGCAACAATATACTGTATGGAGGAAGAGAGGTCATACTGCCGGAAAACCTTAAGGAAAGGGACACGACAGAGGTGCTGACCGCACTGGGGCTTGACAAAAAGATCATAGCGGTGCAGAAGCTGAGGGATATTTTCAAAAATGCCAGCATCAAATATACCGGCAAATCATATGTGGTACTGATAGGAGTAGAAAATCAGTCGGATATACACTATTCCATTCCGGTAAAAAACATGTTTTATGATGTCATGGCATATGGCAATCAGGTAAAGGAAACAGCCAAAAAGCACCGCAGGGAAAAGGATATCGCAACTTCTGATGAATTTCTCTCGGGATTTACGAAAGAGGATAAGTTGATTCCAGTAATTACGATTACAGTGTATCTCGGGACAAAGGAATGGGATGGACCAAGGAGGCTGTCAGATATGTTTGGTGATGTGGACGAGGAGCTTCTGCCATTCATACCGGATTACAGGATTAATCTGCTGGCACCGAGGGAGATAACCGACTTTACAGGATTCAGAACCTCAATCAGGCAGCTTTTCGAGGTACTGCAGAATGCGTATGATAAGGAAAAAATGCAGGAAGTGCTGCAGAATGACGAGAAGTTTAGCAATGTAGACAGAGAGACAGTTGAGGCAATCAACCTGTTTGCAGGAACGGATATAGACATAGATGAGAAAGAAGAGGTGATTGATATGTGCAAGGCATGGGAAGAGCAGAAAAATGAAGGCCGAGAAGAAGGCAGAGAATTAGGCAGAGAAGAAGGTAGAGAATTAGGCAGAGAAGAAGGCAGAATTCGTCAGGCAAAAGTAACGGCTTTAAAACTTCAGAAAAAAGGTCACTCAATAGAAGATATAGCTGAATGCGTGGATTTTGATGAGGAAACTGTAAAAAAATGGCTTGTGAGCTAATATTGTAGTGAAATGTAAATTAGAGGAAGCAATCTTTGGGCGAGAGCCCGGAGGCTGCTTCTTCTTTTGTTGAGATAATTGCAGGCATTGGCAGTAGGACGGGGCTTCATCCCATGAGCCATGGCTTGTGCACACTCTCTCACGTGAGCTACGCTACGCAGCCAAGATACTGTAGGAATTATGCCTTAAAGATTTACGATACTCGACGAAACCGTCGAAACACGCCGTCCGTGGCGCGGTTCTCCTTGAACTGCCATCCGTGGCAGTTCATTTCTGTGTATAGTGTGCATAATTCGACAGTATCTAAGCAGCTTCGCTATGCGCTCATGCGAGAGAGCGTGTCGTAGCCGGTCTCAGGGGATGAAGCCCCTTACGCTGTGGCAAAAAATATAATGACAAAGCATCATAGCTCTGCTACAATCAGTTTAAAGAGACAATTTATGAAAGAGAATAAGCTGATTCCAGTAATTACAATTACAGTATATCTTGGCACCGAGGGAGATAACAGACTTTACCGGATTCAGGACATCAATCAGGCAGCTTTTCGAGGTACTGAAGAATGCATATGATAAAGAAAAGATGCAGGAAGTGCTGCAGAATGATGAAAAGTTTAGCAAGGTGGACAGAGAGACGGTTGAGGCAATCAACCTGTTTGCAGGAACGGATATAGACATAGATGAGAAAGAAGAGGTGATTGATATGTGTAAGGCGTGGGAAGATCAGAAAAATGAAGGCAGAGAAGAAGGTAGAGAAGAAGGCAGAATTCGTCAGGCAAAAGTAACGGCTTTAAAACTTCAGAAAAAAGGTCACTCAATAGAAGATATAGCTGAATGCGTGGATTTTGATGAGGAAACTGTAAAAAAATGGCTTGTGAGCTAATATTGTAGTGAAATGTAAATTAGAGGAAGCAATCTTTGGGCGAGAACTCGGAGGTTGCTTCCTCTTTTACTGACAGTAGGATGGGGCTTCATTCTCTACGAACGGTTGGCGAATATACTCTCGGGTGAGCGAATAGCGAAGCTGCTTAGATACTGTTGAATTATGCGCATGAAACACAGAAATGAACTGCCACTGGGATGTAATATATCGTTGCTGTTCAAACGCAAGCTTGACACCACGCTGTCAAGCTATGCGCCAATAAATCAACTATTGTCAGATTACAGCCCCCTGCCTCGTAGAGGCACTTTTAATGGGCTGTAATCGTTACTGGTCACACTGATGTTGTGAGCAGTAATGGGCAAGGAGAACCGCGCCACGGACGGCGCGGTTCGACGGTTTCGTCAAGCATAGAAAATCTAAAAGCATAATTCCTACAGTATCTTGGCAGTGTAGCGTAGCTCTCACGAGAGTGTATGCGTTAGCCGGTCACATGGGATGAAGCCCCTTATGCTGTGGCGGAGTATAGCTCTGGAAAAAATTTTTATTGAAAAATATGATATAAATGCAATAAAACGGATGAAATTTGGTTAAAATTGCTAAAAAAGGCGAAAAAAATTATACAGCAATGATACTATTGTACTAGAAAATAACTTGCAATATGCTTTGATTTATGGTACAATGAGCGCATACAAACCAAAGAGATGCTGATAGGGCACAGCTCTTTGCACAAAAACCATGTTATAATGAAAAGGAGAAAAGAACTATGGTAAAGAATGTATTTAAAAAGTTAGGAAAGAAACAGAAGAACAACAAAGGTTTCTCTCTCGTAGAGCTTATTGTTGTAATCGCCATCATGGCAGTGCTTGTAGGTGTACTTGCTCCACAGTTTATCAAGTATGTTGAGAAGTCTAGACAGTCAACAGATATGCAGAGTGTACAGCAACTTAAGTCTTCGGTAGAAACTGATATTTCAGATAATGAGAATGTTACTTCTGTAACTATTGCAATTAGTGGCAAAAAAGCAACTACTACAATTACTGCAAGCTCAGGTACGGTCACACCATCTACTTCAAGTGCTGCATTAAAGTCTAGTGGATGGCCAACAATAACATATACATTAGATCCGGGAACAGGCGCGTGGTCAACAACTGCTACTGCAACTACAAATAAAAAAAATCCTAAGAAGGATATGAATGAAGTATTTTCAATAAGTAAATAAAAAGATATAGCTGAATAATTACTAAAAGGACCACCAACCATGACCACAGAACTGATACCTATCTACATCTTAATATTTGCATTCGGTATAGTTATAGGCAGCTTTCTAAATGTCTGTATTTACCGTATACCGCAGCATGAGACAGTGGTGACCGAAAGGTCCCACTGCATGAGATGCGGGTATCAGCTCGCGTGGTACGATATGGTGCCGGTTTTCAGTTGGCTGTTTCTTCGTGGCAGATGCCGCAAGTGCAAAGAACCGATATCACCTCAATACCCTATTATTGAGGCACTAAACGGTATATTATACATAGTAGTTTTTGCAGTAAATGGACTTGAGCTTACGAGTATCATCTACTGCTTTCTTACATCTGCACTCATAGTTTTGAGTGTGATAGACTGGAGAACATATGAAATTCCATTAGGAATCAATATATTTATACTGGTGCTTGGAATCCTGCATGTGTTTTTAGACCATGATAACTGGTCTGAATATGTGATAGGATTCTTTTGTGTCAGTTTATTTCTTGAAATCCTTCTTCTTGTAAGTGGAGGAAGAGCCATAGGTGGCGGAGACGTCAAGCTCATGGCATGTGCAGGCCTTGCGATAGGCTGGCAGAATATTACATTAGCATTTTTCTTAGGATGCATCATCGGTTCTGTGATACATCTGATTCGTATGAAAGTAACAAACGCAGGCAACAGGCTTGCGATGGGACCGTACTTGGCAGCCGGAATATTTATTTCGATGCTATGGGGTGAGAAAATGATATCGGCATATTTGACACTCGCAGGCTTTTGAAAAACGTGTTATAATATAGCGTACTTAATATAAAACAGGTAGTACGACAAGCAGTGAGACAAAAGCAGAGAAAACACAGATATGCCGAAATATATATATAGAATGTTTGTAACTGAACAGTTACGAATGTTTTACAGATGTATACAGTGTAAAACAAAGATAAACACGGAGGACTAGGTTATGGCAAATAGGGTACTCGGTATTGAAATAGGGGAGAACCTTACCAGAGTAGTTGAGATTGATTACAAAGCAAAAAATCCCAAGATTTACAATATGTTCGGCTTTCCAACACCACCGGGGATGATTGATGATGGAGTGGTACAGCCGGATGGGATGTTTCGTTCTATCTTATACAGTAAGCTGAAGGAAAAGAAGATTGCCACCAAAAAAGCTGTTTTTGTTTTAAATTCAGCGCGTATAGCAAGCAGAGATATTGAGCTTCCGCTTGTTAAGGAAAAACAGCTTAAGGAAATGATTGCAATGAATGCATCGGATTATTTTCCAGTGGATTTGAGCCAGTACAAGCTGGTACATCAGATTATAGAGAAGATTGACAGACCGGAAGAAAAGAAATTACGTCTTTCGGTTATTGCTGTGCCTAATGATCTTATTTTGTCGTATGGTGCTCTTGCAGCTGATTGCAGGCTGCAGCTTGTAGCACTTGACTATAGTGGAAATGCCATCAAGCAGCTCATGAGAAGAGAGATTCCCGGAGATGTGAAGGTGACTGTCAAGGTGGATGAGGTTTCTACCACACTGACTGTAATGGATGGAAGCATGGTAAAGCTGCAGCGCAATGTCAACCATGGACTTGCTGATGCTATTGAGGCGATTCAGGATAGTGAGCTTTTTGGAGAGTATCTGTCATTTACCGATGCAGTTGATGTGGCACGCAGAAAGACCTGCCTTGCAATAAGGCCTGATGGCACAGTACCTGATGAGCCGGCGGGCGGCGGCATGGATCCTATGGGGCATGAGATTGATTCTGAGCGCTTTAAGAAGCTTCGCCTGAATGTATCATATTCACTTTCCAATCTGATAAGCAGTCTCGGACGAGTTATAGACTATTATCAGTCGAGAAACTCAGATACTCCTATCGAGAGAATTTTCCTCATTGGCTTAGGTGCTGATTTCAGCGGACTCTCAAAGCTTTTGACCAATGAGCTGAATGTCAAGGTGGTTCCGCTTCAGCAGTTTGACGGTATACATGTGGCAAAGAGCATAAACCTCGCAGAGGCAAAGCTGGCAGAGTATTTCAACTGTGTCGGATGTTCACTGAGCCCGCTTGATATACTTGACAGTAAGAAAAACAAGGGAATCGGTGCTCCGCTTATGGCAGGAACAGCTGCAGGTGCCATGCCATCCGGCGGCGCACAGGCAGGGATGCAGGGAAAACCACCTGTTGGTCCTGATGGAAAGCCTCTTCCCGTACCGGCAGGGGAGGAAGCCGAAAAGCCTGTTTCTTTTGCAGTGCAGCTTCTCATTTTTGGCTTGTGTGTGGTAGTTGCAGTTGGTATCACGGCATACAGTATTTTTTCAAATCTTGTTTTAACTTCAGACAATATGACGCTTAAAGCTCGTGTTTCTGATTTGTCATATGCACAGAATATATATGATGTGTATAACCAGACCAAGAAGGACTATGACTGGACCAAGCTTCTTGAGAGCGCCTCATCCAACAAGAATGATGAGATAACGGGCTTCGTGGATGAGCTGGAGCAGAAGCTTCCGTCAGAGGCAAAGCTTGTGAATATGTCTGTTACGACTGATGGTGTTTCGATGACCATCAAGACAGGCAGCAAGGATATAGCGGCTGATGTAATTGCACAGCTTCGTACATTTGAGAGTATCATGGTATCCAATGTGTCAACCATCACGGAGGAGGTTGATGAGACCGGTGCTTCAAAGGTTCAGTTCACAGTAGATTGCACATATGTAAAGGCTGATGACAGTGCTGCTTCTGAATCGGCAGATGGCACAGGCAGTGAGCCGGCTGATACATCAGGGGACACGTCCTCACAGGCACAGACGGATAGCAATTCATCATCAGATACAGACAGTACAAATCAGTAGGGGGTGTTAGGATGTCAACGAGAGATAAAAAGTTACTTATTATATTAGCGGGTGTTGCCATTTTAGCACTGACATATTTTTTGATTTTTATTCCACAGTCCAATAAGAGGGATTCACTCAAGAGCGAAAATATGAATCTGAAATCACAGTACAATCAGCTTTCAGCACTTGCGGCAAAGGCGGATGACTACACAGAGAAGACAAAGGATATGTCTGATGCCATGCAGCAGGTATATGACAATTTCCCTTCATATTTACAGATAGAAAACGGCATCATGGATGCGGTTGCTATCGAGAAATCTACCAATACAAATATTACAGAGCTTACAGTCGGCTCACCGACAGCTATTGATGTGAATAATCCGACCGGTGAAGCCGGTACAGATTCTTCGTCAGGAAGCAGTTCAGACAGCAGTACCACGGATAGCAGTAATGCAGACAGTTCGCAGAGCTCTCAGACCGCTGATGGCAACAGCTCTCAGTCACAGACAGGCGACGGCAGTGTAGCTGATGGCAGTACATCAACAGGCTCTGCAAAGTCTACGGTTACAGGTTATCAGCTTTATGATGTCAGCACAGTTATGGCATTCAAGACAGAGTATCATGGGCTTAAGGCTATGCTTGGAGAGGTGATTGGTTCATCACAGAAGAAAACTATCAGCACGCTCAACGTGAGCTTTGATGATTCGACAGGCAAGCTGACAGGTGAGATGCTTGTGGATTCATATTTCCTGTATGGACTTGATAAGCCATATGAGGCACCATACATACCTGCAGTACCACATGGTACAAATAATCTGTTTGGTACAACAAACTAACTGATTATTATAATATTAGGTTATTAGATTAGCGGGTTATTGAGACCGTAAGTGATAAATATCAAATGTTAGATTATTGAGTTATGAGATAACAAAATACAAGAGGGGAGGAAGCAGATTTGAGAAAGCTAAAAAACGATGATCGAGGAGTAACACTTGTGGAGATTATTGTGTCGATTGCTATTCTCGCAATAATCGTGCTTCCTTTTTTGAATGCATTTGTCACAGCTACAAAGACCAATGTAAAGGCTAAAAACGAGATGAATGCTACACATCTGGCGACAAACATTATGGAGGGTATTGAAAAGAACTCCATGAAGACACTGGCATATCAGTTTAACTATCCGTCGGAGGGCTTTGATGTGGCGGACGGTTTTAATATATCAGATGGAAGCAGTGCATGTGAGCTTCTTAAGAAGTCGGGTAAGTTTGATAATGTAAAGAGGCTTGAGGATATCAGTGCTGAGATTGTAAACAAGGACGATGTCATCACTAGCTGTATCCACAAGACTGATGCATCAGCCAAAATAAGCGATACATCGCTTTGGAATTTCAGGGAGTCGGATGCGCACAAGTATTATTTCTATATGTCTGGTGTGCAGTCAGGCACAAAGAAATACAATGCTCTTGTGACAGTGGATGCAAAATCGGACGCAGAGTCGGACAATAAGGTTAAAAAGTACAACATGGACGAGGTAGCGGATATGTCGGCCATGGATGCAAATTTTGACTGCATGAGTGCAGACAAGTATTCTGCTACAAATATTATATATGCATTTAATAATATGCCTGGTGTAGGCGGCATCACTCAGCAGGATATCAAAAGAACTATCACCATAGATATAGAAAAGTATGGAGCTTCGAGTAATAAGGCTACCAAGGTTACGGTGTCGTATTCATATTCTATCAATAAGAATGGAGTAAGAAAGACTTTTCCGGATCCGAATAGTGCACTGAAGGATGATTATACCATGGTGATTTATGATAATTCTTCAGATACTGTGAACCATAATCTGAGGAATGTCTATCTGTTTTACAATCCATGGTACACATCTACAGGAACACTTTACAATACCTGCAACGATGTCATTATAATCAATAATAAGGACAAGCTGGACTGCACGGTAAACATTGTAAAGCAAAAGACTATATCGGATCAGTCAGAGTTGAGCACGAAGGAGAGTACATATAAGGCATATGTGAAGGTAAGTGAGCCGGGAAATCGTACAGGTCATGCTTATACTCATATAGCCACCAATCTGAATGTAAATATGGGAGCACCGGATAATCCACTACAGCCCGATCAAGCTATATATGGCTTTAATAACAATGTAATTCAGAATGATGTAAAGGCAATTGTCGATATAAAGAATCTGACAAAAAGCAATGCATCTGAAAGGCTGTATGATGTGAAGGTGGCTGTATACGAGAGCAAGGCTTCACTGGATGATATATTTAAGGATAAAGACCCGGTTGTTACGATGACCGGAAGCATGGGGTATTAATTATGAAGCGTAATGATAACCGTGGTGCTTCCTTTGTGATGGTTGTAGTTGCAATGGCTATAGTGGCTGTTTTAGCTGTGACTGTGCTGTGGATAGCGCTTATGAACCTCCAGATGAAGGTGACGGACGAAAAAAATACAGACAACTTTTACTCGGCAGAGGGTGTGCTGGATCAGATATGTACCGGTCTGCAGGGAGATATTTCCAAGGCTTACTCAGCAGGATATACAAAGGTTATGGAGAATTACTCTGACAGCAGCATAAATGAGGCCGGCAGACAGAGTATATTTGCGCAGGAGTATTTAAAGAGCTTAAAGGGAAGTCTTGAGTCTGACAATACCGGTATGCACTATAAAACTGAAAAGCTTAAAGACTATGTGGATAGTAAGCTCACAGACGAAAACTCAAAGCCACACGCTGTGGTCAAGGCGGTAAATGCCGATGAAAATGGAAATGGACTGCTCAAGGTATACAACAGCCGCGCAGTCATTAATGGCATCAGGGTAGAGTATACCGATGAAAAGGGATTTAAATCAATAATAGAGACGGATATTTCTCTGGGAGTTCCATCCATGAGCTTTACAGCATCGGGAGGTGTTCCGGAGCTTTTTACATATTCTCTTGTAGGAAATGAAGGATTGGAAATTACATCAGGACTTAATAAAGTGAATTTATCCGGTAATCTCTATGCCGGCTGTAAAAATGCGGCAGATACAGGAACTTCCACTACGAGTGTTATTATTCCAAACAATGCTACACTTGATGTAAAGGATACCAGCTATATGATTGCAGAGGGCGATATAGAGGTGGGAGACTTTGCCGGAAAAGATACTGGTACAATAAAAAAGAACATGGCGGGTGTACACAATAACAGTACACTTTCTGTTGATTCACAGTGTCAGCTGTGGACAAGCAATATAAATGTAAATGGTGCAACAGTCAATTTAGATGGCATGACATATGTGGCAGATGACATGACCTTAAAGGGTACAGGCTCAAATGTCACACTTGGAAAGAATAATAAGAATAACAATGCGAAGTACGTCGGCTTTGGCAATGGAGGCGCTAACAAGGAAAATCCTGTCGCAGGCGATAGCTCTGCTATTATCATAAACGGCAGGAAGGCATCGCTTGATATGTCAAATATCAGGGAGCTTATGTTGGCTGGAACCGCATATATCAATACCCAGGCTATTGTAAACTCAAGTAGTAGTGTGGGTACACAAAACAGCAATGTGGCCATGGGTGAGTCAATCTCTGTAAAGGGTGACCAGATAGCATACCTTGTGCCGCCTGAGTGCATAGGCACAAGTGGAGATGGTGCGGATGCCAAATCGCTTTACAACAAGAATCCACTCTCCTTTAAGGAGTACAAGGATATTACGGCAACAGGACAGGATCAGACAAAGTATACTGAAATAAATGCCAATGTGGTCAGCACAAAGACAGGCAAGGCTCTCTCGGCATATCTGCCAGAGAAAAAGACAATCGACAACTGTATAAAGAAGGTCTTTGTTCCTTCTACTGATAATAGTGATGATGGACTTGTATACTATTATGTCAATCTGCCAACGAACAAGGCTGCTGAGTATTACAGTGACTATTTTGGTGCAGACAGTGACAAGCTCAATAGATACACTAAGTTCTATACTGACAGCATACAGGTAAATGAGGCTGCAAGCATCTATACTGCCGGCAATTACAGCATCTACGATGGCAGCAATTTAAGACTTTTGAAGGGCATAGCTGATGGTGTGGACATGGATGCACAGTCAGATGCCTTACAGCGTACGTATACCGCACTAAACTCAAAGCTTTTGACGGATTATGCGGATTTACCGACAAATGCAGCAAGTGTTTCGCTTTTTACAAATATAGTTAACAATACCAATTTGCTGAAAATAGTGCCAAATTCCGGTAATAAACATACATTTGAGACTGAGTATCAGGGAAAAAAATACCAGGCAATTGTCATAAACGGTAACTACACATATGATGCAAATGACAAATCACACAATGTGGACATAATTGTTGCTACAGGAAATGTGACACTGGAGGCTGATTTTACAGGTACCATAGTTGCAAAGGGCAGGATAATTGTAAAAAAAGACCAGTGTGAGATTGATAATGGTACTCAGGAGGTATTTAAGGCATTGCTTCTTGAAAAGGTAAGTGATGCAGACGATGCACTGCACCTGTATGATGTGTTCATGGACGGTGCCAACTATCTGGGTAATGTTTCTTCTTTTTCAAATAAGAAAGAGGCGGACACAAAAATAGATTATGCTACGCTCATTACATACCAGAACTGGACCAAGGAGTAGAAAACAAGCGGCTTTTAAGGCGCAAAACAGCTGCGAAATATTTATATTTGACAAATTTTGACGATATATACAAGGGAGGAATCCAATATGTCTGTAACAGAAAAAAAGAATAATGGCGGTTTCTCTCTGGTAGAGCTTATAGTAGTGATAGCGATATCTGTCGTACTCATAGGTGCGGCAACCATATCCATTCGCTCGGTCATGGGTGTTGAGGTGAAGCAGTGTGCCAGAAATATTGAATCGATAATTAACAAAACAAGGGTCACAACTATGGGAAAGGACAGCGCAGTTCTTGAGATATACAAGGATGCATCAGATGGTGCCTACTATTATAAGACGACCATAAATGGTACAGTATCTGCTCCAAGCAAAATCGGAAAGAGCAGGATTGATGTATATTATTCCATGAAGGATGATTATAGTGATAAGACACAATTGAACGGCTCAGACAGTATAGTGCTTCAGTTTGACAGAAGCTCAGGTGCACAAAAGCCTGATGCCAATAACAAGTACTGCAGCCGTATCTGGATTCAAAAAAACAGCACCGAGAAGGTTATCACGATATACAAGGAGACCGGCAAGGTGGTATGTGAGTAATTTACATAGTTTAATGATGAATATTTTATTTTGACGCAAGGCTGTTATAAGGTTGTATGATGAAATCGGAGAGGAAGATGAACCATGAAACTTTTAAGGCGCATGAACAAATCAAATAATAGGAAAAACAGTGGCTTTACACTTGTTGAGCTTGTCATTGTCATGGCGATAATGGGAATACTGGGGCTGGCTGTTGCAGGCTTTATCGGTACGAGCACAAAGCAGTATAAGTACGCTTCAAAGGATGTAGATTTACAGTATGAGGCACAGCTTACGATGAATCAGATAGGAGACCTGATAATTGATGCGCAAAAGGGTGTCAAGTATGAGCCTGCTACAGTGGCAGCGCCGGTGGAGGTGGCATCAGCAGCCCCTGAGGCCGGTTATGTTGCAACTGCATCAGCGGAAGAAGCGTCATCCGAAGAAGCATCATCTGAGGAAACATCATCCGACAGCAAGCTGATTATCTACAACAAGGATTGTACATACAATATCATATACAGACCATCAGAGCACAAAATCTATCTGCGAAAGGATACACTGGATCCTGCAACAGGTGCGGTGAAGGCAGATGGTCAGGGCAAGGAATCGCTTATGGCAGAAAATGTCACAGGTTTTACACCTGATTTAAGCGAGGCAGAAAGCAAGAACTCTGTCGGACTTGTCGTGGACTTTAAAGCAGGGGACAAGAAGTATACATCAAAGCAGAACTTCACTATGCGAAATAAGGTACCGACAGGAGCAGATGTGGAGTATGTGGAGCCGGCAGAGCCTAAAGGAATAAGGATATATTATAAAGGCAAGGATGTAACCAACGGAACGGTATACTATGAAATGAAGAAAAATCAGAATAAATTAGAGTTTACTGATAAGATTCTGGGTGGAAAGTATGATTCAAAAAATGTAACGTGGGATCATTCCGGAACAAAAAATGGTGGAAACTTTAATGCTAATGGTGATGTATATAATGTAGAACTTATGGATAATGAAACTACAGATCAATTTGTTATCACAGTAACATCCAAAGACGATACGTCATTGACGGCAAAGGTAACTGTAAACGTAGCACATCCAATCAATATTCTGCATTGTGATGCAGATAAGCATTTCAATTTAGGACAGACGCATCAATTGTTTATTGATGAATGGGAGTTAAAAAATTCTTCATTAAATGGTAAATATCAGGTTAAGGATTTTGTATGGCATATGGAGGTAGAAAGTGTCAGCTCAACAGGTGCAACCGAGCACAAGGGAGATATATCCTTTAGAATGGGCGATGATGGCAAGCTGATTTATGGACCGGAGGGCAATGGTGAGCCTGATGGAATATTTAAGTTTAGTTCAAATGAGATTGCCGGAGAAACAGGAGCACAAGGTAAGCCAGATGATCCTAAATATAAGAACTATCTTAATTATTATATTTTAGGTTATAATAAAGAAATGCATATCACTCTCGGAAATGATTTTCTTACCGGAGAGAAATTAAATATCAGCGTCTGGCTTGGACTTGAGGATATGCCGGAGTTTAAGTCAAATACAATTACGTTTTATACATATTAAGAAACAGAGTAGTTTTTTACAAAGGAGCAATCGCAATGAGCAAATTAAGAAAAAAAATAGTGGTTCCAATATCACTCACACTTACAGGATGTCTCGTTGTGGCAGCTTTTGTGCTGAATGACAGCCTAACAAAGGTCGATGCAAATGTAGCATTCAATGGAATATCTGATATAGTCAGCTCACATGGCAAGGACAAGCCCTTCAATATAGTGGAGGTGGTGCCTGACAAGAAAATGGCATCCATTGGCTATCTGATTGACGGTCAGGAGCCTGACGATTGGTTTGGAACACTGTCAAAGATGTCTGACAAAGAGGGTGACGGTGTACAAAAAAGGGCTGACTATATGTCAGGTCTGAAAACAAAGCTTGCACCTATTACTACCGAGAAAAAGGATAACACAAAGCCTCTTTACTATGAGCCGTATGAGGAGAGCTATGTCAGTTTAGACGATGACTGGAGTGAGCTTGCCCTTGTAGATATGGACAGAATAAACAAGGGTACCACCGGTTATAAGATGACAGAGCAGGCGGAGGGAGATTATAAGTTCAATACCGATTACCAGCTTGCTGTAAATGAAGATGGACTGCCTACAGGTCATTACAGACAGAATGTTGACCATTATGTTTTCATGCAGGGCGAGGATGAGACAGAAGATGGCTCTGAATCTGTGGATACAGGAAAAAGAGGTTACTACAGTGTTGCGTTTACTGCAGTCAAATTGCCGGATGGCATGACAAATACCCAGTATCTGGTAGAGACTGATAATTCACAGAAAGCTGATGGAAATACAGACAGCGGTACAGATGGTAACATCGATAGCAGCACAGACAATACGACAGATACAGGCACAGGTGACGATACCGTTGAGAAGCATGTGGTTTATTCTATAAAGAGCGCATATGCCATTGTTTCTGCTGAGGGCATGCAAAACATAGCAAAATATGACCCAAAGGCATATATTTACAGGACTGACAAATCGGATACTACATCCCCATATGAATTTGTTGCAAGAGCTGACCGGATGGCAAGTCTGCCTGATGGCAGTAAGCCGGATTATGAGAAGTATACATACTTTACGGTTGAGATGGAGTATGTGCCTGCAGATAAAATCACTGATGACGAGACCTACTACGAGGTGGACACTGAGGTACCTATTGAGTTTAATTACGATGAGACCGGCGAGTATGGAGCAGTGCTTGATTCACAGAATCCATACGAGAAGATAGATGATGGCACACCGGACAATCAGCCGGCAGGTAAGACCGGCGCAGATGATATTTCAGATGATGCTTCAATAGCTGATTCTGCTACAGAGAATAATGATGGTAACACAGACAGGGTAATCCTCACCGATACAGACGGATATTTTGATATAGTTAAGGACAGCCAGACATATACATATGTGGGTAAGGGAAAAGGTGACTATATAATGGTGGCTGATAAAAACGGCTCGCTTGATTATCCTGTAAATACCACACACATATATTATAAGGGTGGTTTCAAGAACAATAACTGGTTCAGAAACGGTGTATTTAACCAGGAGGGCAAGAAAGGCGATGATGATAAGACTGCCAATATGACCTTCAATGTAAAAACTGTCACACCTAAGGAGCTTGAGCAGATAGATGTGTCAACAATTGATTTACTCTATCTTTCCGGCTCAAAGTCCGTCCTTTCAAATGATTTAGTAAACGATGCTGCAACATATAAACCTGATAATGACATTTCATGGGACAAGGTAAAGCAGATAGTCCAGCGTGTGCACCAGAGTGGTATAATGATGCCTGTTATAGTGGATAATGGTATTGTGTGGACTGCTTCAAGTGCAGACTACTCAAGTAATATTAAAAAGCTTGCAGGTCTTTTGAGCTGTAACAATTTCAGCTCGCTGAATTTTACTAAGGACTCAGCTGATAATTTTATTAATTGGAATAATGACATAAAGTATTATAAAGTTGACAGTAAAACCCATACAAAAGGTTTTGTAATTGGCAACGAATATGTCATTCCACGAAACTATAATCCTAGTACGGATGTGCCATTTGTTTTAAGAGATGATTTTGCTTCTGCATTTATTGCAAATGAAGATGAAACTCAATTTGTCGAAGCAGCTAAAAATGAAAATTTTGACGAGATAGCAGAGTATATCAACTCAGAGAATACAAGCAGGAAAAAAGAAAATGATACTCTTGGAAAGGACGAGTATGCGTATTATGACAAGAAGATTTCAAAGGCGATAGTTTTAAGCTATATCATATCGTATGCTGATAAAAGAGACATTATAAATCCGACAGATAGTCTGAACATACTGGATATAGAGCCCGGAACTGTAAAAAATGAGTCTGACGCTTTAAATTATGATAAGCTAAAAAATTGGCTTGGATCAAGATGCCCGGAGAAAAAAAAGGTTACAATAACAAGGGTTACGAGTGCAGAATTTATTGGAAGAATAGAGGATCTTAATAACTATGACATGATATATATGGGACTCGTAGCCGATAATCTGAATTATAAAGATGGTAATACACATGGTTATACAGTATATAACGATTGGAAGATGAATGGGCTTAAATACTCAAATGTTGGTGACATTGTTGTTATAAATCCAAATGATTATGTAAACTATTGGGGATATAATATGCTCAAAAATGGTCATGCGGGATTGCTGGATACTGATTATATAAATGATGGAACGAAGCTTAATACTAACCTTACATTAAGAAATAATGGAAATAATGCTGATTATTTAACTGCTCCAAACACATACAGAGGCTCAGGCAATGATATTACTAAGCAGAAGGTTTCAGAATTGGAGGATTATATAAAGGCGGGCTTTCCTGTCGTCTTTTCAGATGGCTTTTTCTCTACTGTTTATGGCAGAGGAATTAATGAGGAGTATATAGACAACTGTTCAAATGTTTTTACTCTTTTATGTTATGCAAAAGATAAAGACAATGTTCTTAAAGTGGACAGCAAGGGAAATTTAAAAAAACAGTCAAATGAGACAGCTGACCTTGTTACCTACCTGACTACTGAAAAACCTGAAATATTACTCAAGGAGCAGGAAAAAGTAAAAGATACAGATTATGTTGAGATTAGTAATAATCAGATTACATTGGAATTTTCAATAAACAATGCAGGTGGTGCGGATTCTAAAGCGAGTTTTAATGCACAGCTGTTCTTGGATTCGAATTCCGATGGTAAGTTTTCGACGACCAATGAAGGAATAGCTGCAAATAAAATAAAACTATATTGTGATGGTACTATTGTGAATCCGGTAATGGGTGATGATGGTAAATATATGTATAGTCTGAATGCAGGCAATTATAATTATATACTGGTTTATGATTTGCCGAATGGATTTGTAGGAGTTATGCCTTGGCAGCTTCGTGTGAGTCAGGCTACAAATAGCTACAGATATGATCAGAAATCCGGATATGTGTATGTCAAAAATTCAAAAGGCAGTCCTACAAAAGTCAAGATTCTTCAGATTAATTCAAAGTTGGAGCATAATGAGGACTTTAGGGGAAATTTTGATATGCAGACGCAGAAGAATGATAGCAATACAAAGTTTCATAAATTACTTAGTCAAGTGAAGGATTTTGACCTGGATATAGAAACAGTTCGTTATGACAACGTACCTAAAATGGATGAGGTATGTGATAAGCTGCAGACATACGATATGCTTGTGATTGGATTTGGTGATTGTTATGATATTGATAATACAAATAATCATCTCGATAAAATAAAAGCATATATCCAGTCAGGAAAACCGGTATTGTTTGCTCATGATACAACATCATTTTGTAATAATAAAAATGATACGCGAGAGAATAATGTCTGGGGATATAAGTTTAACTCTATAATTCGTGATACTGTCGGACTGGACAGGTATGGAATCCTGTCAAATGAGTATTTAAAGAAGGGCAATACATTAAAGAGTACTGATGAGGATTTTGATAAAGCTGTACAGACTGCCAAAAAGAATAATACTGATATTGCATATGAGCCAAAATCTGATAATTCAGTTATTGTCAGACAGAATCAGGGATTTACTTATGCAGATTTAAATCAGTATCAGTGGAAAGATAATGGTAACGATCATGGCGAGTACAGGCTGTATTCAGGGCTAGATGGTAATGATGTTGAAGCTAAGACTAATAAGGCAGTCAAGGTTAATTCAGGACAGATTACCACATATCCTTTTAAGATTGCTGACGAAATAAATATAGCTACCACTCATAAGCAGTACTACCAGCTGGATATGAATCAGGATGCTGATGGTGATGGTGAGAGTGATATTGTTGTATGGTATACCTTGTCAAACCATGGAATTTATGAGCAGTCTCCAAAGGATGTAAGAAATAATTATTATATTTACACAATGGGAAATGTAACATACTCAGGTGTAGGACATTCCGATTTCTCAAATAATGAGGATGAATTGAAACTTTATATAAACACTATGATTGCTGCATATAGTGCATCAGTTCATGAGCCGTCAATTTATCTTAAAGAGAATGCAGATACTGATTCAAATGACATAACTACATTATATGCAACTATTGATGATGCCATTGAAGAAGAAGCAGCTAATAAAGCGGATGCCAGACTAGATGGTGCAGACAGTACGCAGGATGTTTATTTTACGGTAAAGGATTCAAACCTTGTGCGAAATCAGATTGATGAAAAAACTGTTGTTTATTTGGACTTTTATATCGAGGATCCGCAAAAAAATCCAAAAGATGAAACGATTGGCACCGGAAATGATAAGATTTACTTAAAGAAGGTGGACTGGGATATCTATACACTGAATAATGATGGAACAGAAAATGAACAGATAAATAACAGTAAAGAAAACAGTCAATTAAATAAGGATCCAAGGGACTTCTTTGAAAATAACAAGACATATAAGGTAAAGGTACCATTGAGTGCTTTACCGGAGGGAGCTAATTCTATAAAGATTTATGCCGTAGGATATAGTAAGATTTACCAGTCACAGGTGAGCGGTGGTGATAAAGAAACTACAACAGCAAAGGCATACAAGACCTTCCAGATACAGCGTGTAGGTCTTGCTGATTTGGATTAGTTTTCAAAGGCTCCTGGCTATCACATACTTTTCGATTAAGCACAATTTATCAAACAGAGACTTATATAAACCATTTATATAGTCTCTGTTTTTTTACTGTTTCTTTATACTTTCTTTATTGAATTATCCGCGCTTATTGATAAAATAGATAGTATGCGCACAATTGCGGATATTTTTGCATTCGTGTATGGGGGATAATTAACCGGAAAGAAAGGAAACGTTTATGAGTAAAATTTTCAAAAACCTGATTCCATACTGGCGATGGATCATATTAATTTTTGTTTTTCTCATTGCTCAGGCTTATTGTGATCTGGCTTTGCCTGCGTACACATCTGACATCATTGATGTGGGTATCCAGGATCATGGCATTGAGCATATCCTGCCAGAGGAGATTACATCGGAGGATTATCAGATGGCACAGACATTTATGCTGTCTGACGAGAAAGAAAAATTTACGGACTGTTATGAGGCGCAGGATGCTTCAAAATCTGATGACAGTGTGGCAAAATACAAGCTGACAGCTGATTCGGACACACTTGATAAGCTGGATGAGGAGCTTTTGGTTCCTCTTGTCATGGCATATCAGGCTTTTCAGTCGAGGGAGCAGATGGATGTGGATGCATCGGCTATCCCGCAGGGAGTAGCACTCGATGATACCATGATAAAGCAGATAAGAAGCAAGGTGCAGGACAAAATCGATGAGGTGGGTTCAGCTACTTTAAAGTCCATGGGTGTAACTTTTGCGACAAAGTGTGATGAGAATGCAGGAATCGACGTGGATGCCAATCAGGTTGCTTATCTGTGGAAGGCAGGCGCCAAGATGGCAGCCTTTGCAGCTATTATGCTTATAGCAGCATGTGTTGTAGGCTTTGCGGCTTCAAAGGTCGGTGCCGCTGTCGGCAGGGATTTGAGGGAGAAGACCTTCTCAAAGGTTGTAGGTTTTTCAAATGCCGAGATTAACAAATTCTCTACGGCATCACTGATTACGAGAAGCACAAACGATATACAGCAGATTCAGATGGTTACGGCTATGATGCTTCGTATGGTGCTTTACGCGCCAATCGTTGGTATCGGTGGTATCATCAAGGTGGCGCAGACCAAATCCGGCATGGAGTGGGTGATTGCCATTGCGGTTGCTGCCATCATGGTTTTTATTTTCACACTGGTTGGCATTGCGATGCCAAAGTTCAAGATTATGCAGAGTCTTGTAGATAAGGTAAACCTTGTTTCTCGTGAGATTCTTACAGGTCTTTCCGTTATCAGGGCTTTCGGCCGTGAGAAGGAGGAGGAAAAGAGGTTTGATGAGGCTAACCGTGAGCTTACACGCACACAGCTGTTTACAAACCGTGTCATGACCTTTATGATGCCGGGTATGTCCATGATCTTGTACTGCATTACACTTGGCATCGTGTGGGTTGCAGCAGGCAGAATAGACAAGGGTTCTATGCAGGTAGGTACCATGACTGCGTTTATTACATATGCCATGATGATTGTTATGTCATTCCTCATGCTTTCAGCCATGTCCATCATGCTTCCGAGAGCTGGTGTTGCGGCAGAGCGTATCGATGAGGTTATAAAGACAAACAGCACTGTAAATGATCCAAAAGAGCCTGTTACTGAGGCTGATCACAGAGGTGTTATCCGTTTCAACCATGTGGATTTCAGATATCCGGGAGCAAAGGAGGATGTGCTTTCAGACATTGATTTTGTGGCGGAGCCGGGCAAAACCACAGCTATCATCGGAAGTACCGGCTGTGGAAAGTCTACACTTGTAAACCTGATTCCGCGTTTCTATGACGTGACTGGAGGCTCAATAGAGCTTGATGGACACGATATCAGAGACTACACACTAAGCGAGCTTCGCGAGTCAATAGGCTTTGTTCCGCAGAAGGGTATTCTTTTTTCGGGAACCATCGCCTCAAACCTGCGCTTTGGTAAAGCAGACGCGAGTGATGAGCAGATAAAAAAGGCTGCGGATATCGCACAGGCTTCTGAGTTTATCGAGACAAAGAATGACAGGTATGAAAGCTCAATCGCACAGGGCGGCTCAAACGTGTCAGGTGGTCAGAAGCAGAGGCTTGCCATAGCAAGAGCTATCGCAAAGGACCCTCATATTTATGTGTTTGATGACAGCTTTTCAGCACTCGATATGAAGACTGACGCGCGTCTGCGTGCAGCCTTAGCAGAGGTTACAGAGAGTGCTTCCGTTATTATCGTGGCACAGCGTATCAGCACGATTATTCATGCTGACCAGATTCTCGTGCTCGATGACGGTAAAATCGTAGGAAAAGGCACCCACGAGGAGCTTCTTAAGAATTGCGATGTATATATGCAGATTGCACAGTCACAGCTTTCAGCCAGGGAACTTGGAATTGATGATAACAAAAAGGAGGGCATGTAAGATGAGTGAGAATAATAACGAACAGTTTAAGATGCCTCCTAAGAGGCCAAGAGGGCCAATGGGACGTGGCCCCGGAATGGTCACAGAAAAGGCCAGGGATTTCAAGGGCTCTACAAAGAAACTCATAAAGTATCTCGGCAGATACTGGGCTGCTATCATTGCAGTTATGATTTTTGCAGCAGTTTCGACTGTCTTCTCCGTTGCAGGACCGAAGGTCATGGGTAAAGCCACCACTGCGCTTGCCGAGGGACTCATGAACAAGATTGCAGGAACAGGCGGCATAGATTTTGATTATATTGCAAAGGTTCTTTTGTTTACGCTGGCTTTATATGTGGTGAGTGCCATCTTTATGTTTGCCCAGGGACTTATCATGACAGGCATCACGCAGAAGACCTGCTACAGGATGCGTAAGGACATCACGAGCAAAATCAACCGTATGCCGATGAAGTATTTCGAGTCAAGGACATATGGTGAGGTACTTTCGCGTATCACAAACGATGTGGACACACTCGGACAGAGCTTGAACCAGAGTATCACACAGATTATTACATCTGTTGCCACTTTGGTCGGTACACTGGTCATGATGCTGTCTATTTCACCGCTCATGACGCTGATTTCACTCGTTATCCTGCCAGTTTCGATGATACTTATTTCGTTTGTCATAAAGCATTCACAGAAATACTTCAGACAGCAGCAGGAGTATCTGGGACACATAAACGGACAGGTCGAGGAGGTGTACGGAGGCCACCTCGTCATAAAGGCATATAATAAAGAGGCAGAGACTGTAAAGACCTTTAAGGAGGCCAACAATGTGCTCTACAAATCCGCATGGAAATCACAGTTCCTTTCAGGACTTATGATGCCTATCATGCAGTTTGTAGGAAACTTAGGATATGCGGGAGTAGCCATCTCAGGTGGTATACTTGCCATAAAGAATGTCATCACAATCGGTGATATCCAGGCATTTATACAGTATGTGAAGAATTTCACACAGCCAATCCAGCAGATAGCGCAGGTGGCAAACCAGCTTCAGTCGATGGCGGCTGCATCTGAGCGTGTATTTGAGTTCCTCGATGAGGAGGAAGAGGATATAACAGTGGAAAATCCTGTAAAGCCAGACCATATCGAGGGAAGTGTAGAGTTTTCGCATGTACACTTTGGTTATAATCCTGACCAGATCATCATCAATGATTTTTCTGCAAAGGTAAAGCCGGGACAGCAGGTTGCTATCGTTGGACCGACAGGAGCGGGAAAGACTACCATGGTCAAGCTTCTTATGAGATTTTATGATGTAAGCTCAGGTGCCATTCTTGTAGACGGACATGATATCAGGGATTACAACAGAGCCGATCTGCGAGATGCATTCGGCATGGTATTGCAGGACACATGGCTCTTTAAGGGCACCATTATGGAAAATATCCGCTACGGCCGTCTGGATGCCACAGATGAGGAGGTCATCGCGGCAGCAAAGGCAGCACATGCGCATCACTTTATCCAGACATTGCCGGGTGGCTACGATATGGAGCTCAACGAGGATGCATCCAATGTGTCACAGGGACAAAAGCAGCTTTTGACAATAGCAAGAGCCATTCTTGCAGACAATCCAATCCTTATCCTTGATGAGGCCACATCCTCTGTCGATACACGTACAGAAATCCGTATCCAGAAGGCACTCGACAATCTGATGAAGGGCAGAACAAGCTTTGTCATCGCCCACAGGCTGTCTACTATCAAGAATGCCGATATGATTCTTGTCATGAAGGACGGAGACATTATCGAGCAGGGTACACACGATGAGCTTCTTGCAAAGAACGGATTTTACGCAGAGCTGTATAACTCTCAGTTTGAAGAATAGAGAAAGCACGGGTATCGTGCAGTTTTGCGAATATGCGTGGGCTGAATGGTTACATAAAATTAAAAAAAAATACGCTCTCGACAAAATTCGACAAAATGTGTTATCATAAAAGCATACAATTTGTTTTGACATGACAGTAATTGGCGGCATAGGAGAGTTTGATGAGCACTTTAAATGTCGCAGTAGCAGACGAAAAGAAAAACATGCAGAGTTTATTAAAGGGCATGGAGTTTTTAGGAACAGCAAGAAGTAGTGATGAAGCATACAACATGATAAACGGTAATGCCGGTTCTGATGTGGTACTTGTGTATGTAAAGAGAGCATCCGGTGACACTGAGCCACTTGATGATACATATATGGAGAAAAAATCCCTTGAGACACAGGTGACGGATATCATTCATGAGATAGGTGTTCCGGCTCATATAAAGGGATATCAGTATCTTAGGACTGCGATAGTGATGTGCGTTGAGGATATGGAAATGCTTAGCTCTATCACAAAGCTTTTGTATCCCACTATTGCAAAGAAGTACAAGACTACCTCAAGCAGGGTGGAGAGAGCCATAAGGCATGCTATCGAGGTGGCATGGAGCAGAGGCAGGATGGATACGATAGACTCCATGTTTGGATACACTGTAAACTATGGTAAGGGCAAGCCTACCAATTCGGAGTTTATTGCCCTGATTACAGACAAAATACGTCTAGGAATGTAAAAATCGTCATTATAGACAAATAAAACCACGTTTTTATAAATTTACTAGGCAAAATGTACTCCCGCGTGATATAATATAGTATACATTCTATTGGTTTCAGGATGTATACTATATTTTTTATCAGATTAATCGTTGTTTAAATAACTGTAATCTGGGGGAGGTTTCAGCATGGACAAAATGAAAATATTAATGGCCGCATCAGAGGCAATACCTTATATGAAGACAGGTGGACTAGCTGACGTAGTGGGATCTTTACCAAAATATTTTGACAAGGACAGATATGACGTGAGAGTTATACTTCCGAAGTACAAATGTATGGATGATAAATTACTGCCACAGCTTAAGTTCGTCTGTCATTTTTATGTCAATCTCAACTGGCGCAGGCAGTATGTGGGGATTTTTACATCGCAGTATGATGGTGTGACATATTATTTTGTGGACAATGAGTTTTACTTTGCAGGAGATAAGCCATACAACAATATATATGAGGATGTGGAGAAATTTGCTTTCTTTTCAAAGGCGGTGCTTGAGGCTTTGCCGGTTATAGATTTTGCCCCGGATGTGATACATTGTAATGACTGGCAGACAGGACTCTTGCCGGTTTTTCTAAAGACAGTGTACGGCTCAGACAATTTCTATGCCGGTATAAAGACAGTCTTTACCATTCACAATATGAAGTTTCAAGGGCGTTGGAAGATTAAAGAGGTGGCTGATGTTACAGGACTTCCGGAGCACATTTTTAATTCAGGAGAGCTGGAGTTCTATGGTGAGGCTAATTATTTAAAGGGCGGCATAGTATATGCAGATGAGATTACGACTGTCAGTCCGACATATGCAGATGAAATCTGTACACCTGAGGGAGGAGAGGGCCTGGATGGCCTGATGCTTGAGCGGCGCAGGCATTTGAGAGGCATTGTAAACGGTATAGATTATGATGTCTTTAATCCTATGAAGGATACATATCTGGATAAGCATTTTTCTGTAAGGGAATTGAGTGGAAAGGTCGTTAATAAGCGTCAGCTGCAGGAGAAGTATGGTCTGGCTGTGGATAAGGATGTCATGCTGATTGGAATAGTTTCGCGTCTGACAAAGCAGAAGGGCTTTGATCTGGTGGCATATGTGATGGAGGAGATGCTTTCAACCATGAATGTACAGTTTATAGTGCAGGGCACAGGAGAGCAGCAGTACGAGGAGATGTTTAATTATTTCCATGGCAGGTATCCGCAGAAGCTTGGAGTATATATCGGCTACTCAGAGGAAAATGCACATGAGATATATGCAGGCTGTGACGCATTTCTCATGCCGTCTCTTTTTGAGCCGTGCGGCTTGAGCCAGCTCATGTCTATGCGATATGGTACGCTGCCTATAGTCAGGGAGACCGGTGGTCTTAAGGACACTGTAGTGCCATACAATGAGTACGAGAATACGGGCGATGGCTTTTCCTTTGCCAATTATAATGCGCATGATATGCTGCATGTCATCAAATATGCTCTTGATGTGTTTGAAAACCATAAGGACAGATGGCAGGAGATGATGCAGCGCGCCATGAGGCATGACTTCTCATGGAAGGCATCTGCGAAAGAGTATGAGAAGCTTTACGACATGCTGCTTGGCAACTAGTACATCGTTCTGCAAATAAAAGGCCAATAACTTTCATGAATTTCCAACTATGTTCTTAGAAAGTAAAATACCGGATACATATCTATGATATGATATCCGGTATTTTTTGTATCGGGCTATATGATTATCAGTAGACAGTGTCTGTTTTACTATCGTATATGTAGTACCTCTCGCCGAGTACTTCCTCGTCGCGTACCTCTGTAGAGTTTACCTCACAGATGAATTCGCTTAGGTTGCAGACATCGATATCGCTATCCAGCGGCATTACCAGAAACTCATGGATACTGCTTGGTATGAGCAGCATATTGCCGCCGAGCTTTTTTGCCAGCGAGCTTAGCACACCCGGGTAGAGTATGGCGGATGCACCGTTTGTCTGCCTGCTGTTTGTAAGGATATACATAGGCAGGCTGTCAAAATCACAGACTGCGCGCATCTGATTGGCATAGCCCGGACATTTTTTGGCAAGAAACTCTGCCATGTTGATTATTGAACATGGAAGTATCCTTGGGGTATTTTGCATTGAGGCGCGGATTAGTGTTTCTGTATCTATGCCCCAGCGTGACAGAAGCGCATCTGTGACTGTAATGGTGCCAAATTCAGGCAGTTGCGCTCCTACATATACTTCAAATATGATGGCAAAATCCAGATATTTGATATAGGGCACGTCCTTTAGCTGCTTTTGGTTTTTGTCGTAGCTTATGAGCTGGAAAATTATTTTCTCCTTTACCTTGGAAAAATCATCACAGAAGCTTATGTCAAAATCTTCAGTTGGCTTGAAATCATTGTAGGTGGATAAAATTGCATCGAGAATAGAATCAATGGATACACCATCAAGATACCAATGGTAGTAAGGATTGAGATAAATAGTCGGTGCTATATTGAATTTGGGATTGATAATCACCAATCCGTCGTAGATCATCCCGTTGTTCTTTTTGACAGGATGGATGGTAAGCTTGAAATTATTGTCAAGTCTTGCGGTTATTTCTGTTTCTATAGTATGTAAAAACTCCGTGTATTTCATGAATCTCCTTGCGGAGCATAAAAATATCGGATCTCGTGGAAAAGTAAAACCCACGAAGCAGGGCGCTTCGTGGGTTTTACTCTATCATTGTTTGTTGAAGTTTGCAATATGTATTTTTGTACAATTTTTAGACTTCATTTTTGTGATATCATACAAAATACAGCTGCGCAATCCATTTTTAATCTGATTTGAGCCTCTGCCACAGTGTGTTGTAAAGTGTTGCGTCATCATCATTTAAAGCTCTGTATACTTCACAGTTTTTGAGCATATCGGAAGGCGGATTAATCGCCTCATTTTCCTTCGTTTCTGCATCCTGGTTGTCGATGACAGACTGGATAGGTGATGCATAGTATACATATTCAAAGTTGAGTTGTGCCGGCTCATCACTGCAGATATAATTCAAAAATTCCTGTGCGCCCTCTTTATTCTTGCATGTCTTTGGAATAAACCATGAGTCAATCCAGAGGTTTGAGCCCTCCTTTGGCACGATATAGTCCAGGTTGTCATTTTCAGCCATGGCGGCAGCTGCCTCACCGGAGTAGCACACTGCGATTGCTGCATTTTCAGCAACCATCTCATCACAGGTTTCATCCACGTAGTAGGCGAGCACATCACTGCTTTGTTTGTTTAGTATATCAAATGCTTCATCGAGCTTTGTTGTGTCTGTCTCGTTTATCGAGTAGCCAAGTGTGCGAAGGGCGGGAGTAAAGGCATCACGGACAGAATTAATCATAATCATGTTGTCCTTGTATTTGCCGTTCCACAGGCAGTCCCAGGTATTTAGGTCTGATGCATCAGCCAGCTTTTTATTGTATAGTATGCCGAGTGTGCCGTAGAAATAAGGCACAGTATACTCATGTGTCGGGTCAAAGGATGCGGACATGTCGATTATATCCTGATTTACATTTTGATAGTTTGGCATTGAGCTGTAGTCTATCTTGTTGACCTCACCCTCACTTATGAGCTTCTCTATGATGTAGTCAGAGGTGCAGATGACATCGTAATCGATGGCACCGGACTTGTACTTTGTGTACATTTCCTCAGGCTCCTCGTATTCCTCGTATTTAATGGTGATTCCGGTTTCCTGCTCGAAGCTGTCGATTACTGATTCATCGATGTATTTACCGTAGTTTAGCACTGTTATGGCATTGTCATTGTTCGTGCTTCCGGCGCTTATGGTAAATACCGAAAAGCAGCCGATTACGAGTACTGCAACAATTGCGATGCTCACACTACGCTTTACGATGCGCAGCTTTTTAGCTCTTGCAGGCTTCTTTGAGGCGCTGACAGGTATCTGGTTTGAGTTGATGTTTACCACAACCAAAAGCAGCAGCACTGTGAAGAAAAGTATGGTTGACAGGGCATACAGCTCCGGCTTTACACCCTTTTTCAGCTCTGTGTAGAGCATGGTTGAGAGTGTGTTTACTCCGGCACCCTTCGTAAAGTAGGTGATGGAGAAGTCATCGAGTGACATTGTGACCGCCATCATAAAGCCGGAGAACACTCCGGGGCTTATTTCAGGCCAGGTGACCTTGAAAAATGCATATAGAGGTGATGCGCCCAGGTCAAGTGCGGCCTCATAGGTGTATTTGTTGGTCTGCTTGAGCTTTGGAAGCACATTGAGTATCACATAAGGGATATTGAACGTGATGTGTGCGATAAGCACTGTCACAAAGCCCAGATTCATGAATTTTACAAACAAAAGCATCATTGAGATACCGGTCACGATATCTGCATTGAGCATCGGGATGTTTGTAGCGCCCAGATAGATTGTCTGGTTACGTTTCTTCATGGCGCTTATACCCATGGCTGCAAGAGTTCCTATTATTGTAGAAATCACAGCTGCAAGCAGCGTAATCTGCAGTGTTGTAGAAAATGCCGACATAATCCGCTCACTCTGAAAGCACTTTATGTACCAGTCGAGCGTGAAGCCTCCCCATTTAACCTTGGATTTGGAGTTGTTGAAGGAGAGTACTATTAATACAACGATAGGTAGATACAGAAACAAAAAAATCAGTCCCATATATACCCTGGATGCTATTTTTTTTACCATAATGCGCTCTGGTCTCCTTCCTTATCAAACAGATTGACGAGTGCCATGCTGATTAATACGAATACCATGAGCACGAGTGAGAGACCGCTTCCTGCGCCCCACTGCGAGCCATGGACGAAATCCTGTTCTATGATATTTCCGATGAGCAGGACCTTGCCGCCACCGAGTATCTGTGAGATGGCAAAGGATGTGAGTGATGGCACGAAAACCATTACGATTCCGCTTATGACACCGGAAACTGTAAGTGGCAGTATAATCTTGAAAAATATTGTGACTTTGTTTGCACCGAGGTCAAGAGCCGCCTCAATCCAGTCGTTTTTGATTCTGGTCATGGAGTTGTATATAGGCAGCAGCATGAATGGCAGAAAGTCATAGACCATGCCAAGCACGACTGCTCCGGAGGTATTCATGATGTTGAAGCCCGGCAGTCCGAGAGTGGTGAGTATTGAGTTGATGACACCGTTTTTGGACAAGAGCTGCTTCCATGCGAGTATTCGAAGCATAAAGTTCATCCACATAGGAAGCATGAAAACAAATATCACAAAGCTTTGGTTTTTAATCTTTAAGCCGTTTAAAATCATCGCAAGCGGATAGGACAGCACCAGGCATATTATGGTGCATATGATTCCAAGTCGCAGGGATAAAAGCAGTGCCTTGATATTGGTGTGCTGTGCTATTGCAGCCACATATTCAAATGTGAAGCCTCCGTCAGAGCCCTTAAATGCATAGTACACAATCATGAAAAGCGGAAGTATGATAAATCCGATAATCCATATGAGGTACGGCCCTGCGAGCAGCTGTTTCTTTATTTTAGACATCTATCTCCACCGCCTTTTCATCTGAGGACTCAGGCTTGTGCATTACCTGGATATTAAATGGAATCACCTTGATACCCACATGACTGCCGACCTCTACATATTTGGTGGTGTGTACCATCCAGTCGTAGCCGTTAGCCTTTACCTCAAGCTCATAGTGCACTCCCTTGAAGATATTTGACACGACATCGCCCTGCATGTAGCCGTCCTCCGCAGGCACCAGCTCCACATCCTCCGGGCGGATGACTATATCGACAGGCGTGTTCTCACCAAAGCCCTCGTCCACACAAGGCATCTTTACACCGAGTATCTCGACAAGCTTATCCTTTATCATAACACCGTCGATGATATTGCTGTGCCCGATAAAGTCAGCGACAAAGGCATTTTCAGGCTCATTGTAAATGTCCTCTGGTGTGCCAATCTGCTGGATATAGCCCTGATTCATGACTACGATGGTGTCAGACATGGTAAGCGCCTCCTCCTGGTCGTGTGTGACGTAGACGAAGGTGATACCGAGCTCATTTTTGAAGCGGATAAGTTCATACTGCATGCTCTGGCGCAGCTTTAAGTCGAGAGCGCCAAGCGGCTCGTCTAACAGCAGTACCTTAGGCTCGTTTACAATAGCTCTTGCAATAGCGATACGCTGCTGCTGGCCTCCGCTAAGAGAATCCACAGAGCGGTTTTCAAAGCCGTCGAGATTGACGAGCTTTAATGCATACTTTATTTTGTCATCAATGTAAGCCTTGCTTTTTTTCTTTATTTTAAGACCAAACGCGATGTTTTCAGCTATTGTCATATGAGGGAAAAGAGAGTATTTCTGGAAAACAGTGTTCAGATTTCTCTCGTTTGCAGGCACATTTGTGATGTCCTTTGAATCAAACATGATTTTTCCCTTGTCCGGTGTCTCAAAGCCACCGAGCATGCGAAGTGTGGTGGTCTTTCCGCAGCCTGATGGTCCAAGCAGCGTCAGAAACTCGTTCTCCCTGATGTATAGATTTAAATCGTCGAGTACAATATTGCCGTTGTATGACTTTGTGATATCGATAAAATCAATTAATTTCTTTCCCATGGTGTAAACCTTTCTCATGTAATTATAGTATTGGTAGGAACTGTATGTTTATAATTTGCTGCTGTACACACTAAAAATGTGGCCGGCAGTAATTACAGTCCTATAAAAGAGCTTATGCAGTGGAAGCGTCAGAAGCTTGGAGGATTGCTGACCCATATGAGCATGGCATCCTTTGAAGACTTATTTTCAATAAAATGCTTCTTACCGGCTTTAAAATAAAAGGACTCACCGGCCTTTACGGTGTGCACTTTGCCACCATAGCAAAGCTTCACTGTGCCCTTTATCACATATCCAAACTCCTCACACTCCTGAGGCAGATATATTTCAGAACTGCCACCCGGATGAAGAGTGAGCCTGACAGGCTCCATGGAGCGGGTCTGTGCGTTTGGAATGATCCATTCCACCTTGCTGTTTTTTTCCTCGTCAATTTTCTCGAAATAGTCGTTTGCCTTGTATACAATCTGCTCAGGTTCCGAATCCGTAAAAAACTCCGCCGGTGTCATACCCAGGCACTGGATGATATCAAGCAGGGTGCCGACTGACGGTGAATTCTGATTTCGCTCGAGCTGGGAGATAAATCCCTTCGTCAGCTCAGCCCTGTCAGCAAGCTCCTGCTGGGTAAGTCCGTACTGGATACGAAGCTCCTTCATACGATGTCCGATATCCATGATTACTTCCTTTTCTAATACATTTTACGTTATATTTACTGTAGGTTTAATAATAGATTTTTTGTTTACTAAAAATAAACCAACGAGATAATTTTAATATATTTTTTATAAATGTCAAGGGGATTTTTGTAATAAAAAAACACCTCATTCGGTTTTGAATGAGGTGTTTTTTATGTATGAAGCCGATAACCGGGATCGAACCGGTGGCCTACGCATTACGAGTGCGTCGCTCTACCTACTGAGCCATATCGGCAAGCTATATTATATTATCAGATATAAGAGTGTATGTCAAATCAAAATTTTGAGGTGAAATTTTTAGAGAGATAATTATAGAAAGGTATTGACATTAAAATGTATATAGTGTATATATAACACATAAACAGTTAATAAATACAGTACGGAGGTAGCATATGAAGCTGATGCAAAATTCAGGAGTGCCCATCTATCAGCAGATAGCGGACAGCTTCAAGACAGATATTTTGGCCGGCAGGTATGAGCAGGGGGAGTTCCTTCCGTCTATAAGAGGGCTGGCAAAGGACTTGAAAATCAGTGTGATAACCACGATGAAGGCTTATGAGCAGCTTGCAGATGAGGGACTCATCACAGCGGCGCAGGGCAAGGGCTTTTATGTCAATGCACAGGACAGTGAGATGATAAAGGAACAGCACCTGCGCAAGGTGGAGGAGTCGCTGACAGACGCGATAGCCGCAGCTGAGGTGGCCGGAATCTCTAACGACGAGCTTAAGGGAATGCTTGAGGCGTTGCTTGATGTAGAATGACAGGAGTGGATTGGTTATGATTATGGATAGCTATAAACAATGAAAAATTTAAGTAAGAATTAGTTCATATTTAAATAATGATATGAAAACGAGTCAGGAGGAATGAAAATGACAACAAAGAATGCAATTGAGGCAGCAAAAATCACAAAGGAACTTAAAAATTTTACACTGGATGTGGAGAATTTCGCAATACCACAGGGCTTTGCCACAGCCTTAATCGGAGAAAATGGAGCAGGAAAGACAACACTTTTAAATATATTAGCAGGAATCAGGCTTGACTATAAAGGTGAAATCACTTATTTCGGACAGTATTCTGATAAACAGAAGGAAAACTCGGGAGATATTAAAAACCGCATAGGCTACACAGGACCGGGCAAATATTATCTGCCACAGTGGACAGTTAAGGATATTGAGGAAATCAGCAAGCTGATGTTTGATGATTTTTCAGCAGATGATTTTCACAGATATTGTGAGGAGCTTGCAATATTTTCACATGGCAGCATTGATATGAAGAAAGCCAACAGCTCATTTTCGGATGGTATGAAGACGGTAAGGTGCTTTATTCAATGACCAAAAACCCGTACGGCTTTGAGGGCATATGCTTGGCGGAAAACATAGATAAGCTTGCAGGACTTAATGTGACAAAGGAGATTCCGACACTTTACCAGATAAGCGTTGCGGTCATGAAAAATAACACAAAGATTGTGATGCGCTAGTGCGAGGTAAGGTGTTATGGAAAGTAAGTCAGGAAGTATGAATGAAAAAATGGTTTCACAGGAACATGATACTGAAAGAACAATTAATAAAAAAGATAACAAAGCAAAGAATGAAGTTCTAACATACATCAGGGATTACCGTGTTATGACTAATCTCAAGTATCGTCTTATAACAAATATACTGATTCCGTTTTTAGCAATTTTTACATCAATGCTTATTGCCTGTTCAAAAACAGTCTGGGCATGGATAGGAGTTATAGTAATTATTTATGATTTTTATATGATGTGCGAGGTGGTGCAGGACTATTTCTGCTTTGGCTGTATGTGCAAGAAGAATGCATTTGGCATGCATTTTTTAAAGACAGGTTTTAACGGAGTAAGATACTTTGAGAATGCAGTTCTTGTGGATATACTTGTAAGACCGCTGCGTATTGGAATTACAATACTCATTGCTTCAATGCCATTTATTAATTTTGGAGTTAATATCTGGTCGATATTTGACATTATTATGATATCTTCAATTGTTTCGGTTGGCTCATTAAATATATTCAGATACATGGATATGGGAATGTATATTTATCTGCTGGCGCTTATAGTTATCTTCCCGGCAATTGCAGGTAGTATAGCTGTTTTGATCTATGGCGGGAGAATGTGGTTTATCGCACCTGTGTTAGCAGTGGTGCTTGTAGGCGTGATAGCAGCGACATATTATCATATGATGGTGCGTATCCGCAGATCATATGTTGATGTGTAGAGGCATTTTAAATTGGAAAGTATATTTGAAAAGGAGAAATATTATGCTGAAAGATATTAAATTAGGATTTAAATTATTGAGATATGGCTATAAACTGAAGTTGAATGTGATCATGTTTGTATTCTTTGCAGTAATCGGAATTGCATCCGATATAATGAGCAAGGGAACTTCCATCATAGGTGGTGTATACTTTATGATGTGCGGGATGTTCACATTTCAGCTCATCATGTCGATGGATGTGTCAGAGCTTATCCAGTCCACATCACTGAAAAAGAAGCTGCAGATATACATTCCGGTGATGTCAAGCACGGTAATCAATCTTGTTGTTTTCACATTTTTGGTAATAGAAAGAGTCATTCTGATACAGAATTCCGTAGCAGATAAGAAACAGCTTATCTTCACACTTTTTACGCTCGATGTTGAGCTGTTGACAGTATATCTGTACACAAGCATATGCTATAAGTATTATGTACTTGGCTTTATCGTATTCATGGTTTTGTTTATGGGCGTTTTTACTGTGTTTTCAGGAGCAGCGTTTGTGCCGGTTTCTAATGCTGTTTTTAAGCTTGGACTCCCGGTGGTGGCATTGCTAGGCTATATTGCTATTTTTGCAGGTGGAGCGCTTGAGATATTGATAGGAGAGCTGCTTTACAAGAAGCCTTTGTCAGAATTCGCATTCAGGGGATTTTTCCGTGATGCAAAGTAGTGATGTTACTGTTCCAACATAACAGCGTGACAAACAACATAGTGATTTAAAAAAATAAGAAATATTTGTGTAAAAATATTGAAAAAATGATCGCTTTGTAGTATGTTATCATTGTCGGTGCAAAGTCGGCAATGCGACTAATTAACATATTATCAGGAGAAAAATATATTAAATGGATAGTGACAGTTATAGTAAACAACAGTTAGACGACTTGTTTATGGATATGATTGCCTACTATGATGGCGATCCAAAGAGAATCCAGCATTTCACCAAGGTGCACAGCTATGCAAGGCTTATCGGTATAGGAGAGGAGCTTGATGATGCCTCGCTCTTTATACTTGAGGCAGCGGCTTACACACACGATATTGGCATACGTGTGGCGGAGGAGAAGTATGGCAGGTGCGATGGAAAGCTTCAGGAGCAGGAGGGACCGATAATCGCTCAGAAGATGCTCTCACAGCTTGGCTTTGAGAATTACATAGTTGAAAGAATTTGTTTTCTCATAGGTCACCATCACACATATGACAATATAGATGGTCTTGATTATCAGATACTCGTTGAGGCTGATTTCCTCGTAAATCTGTATGAGGATGATGCGGGAAACCGTGCAATCGACAAGGCATACAAGCACATATTCAAGACTGAAACAGGAAAAAAGATTTTTAGACTAATGTTCGGATATGAAGAAGAGGATTAGTATGAGCCGGGCCGGGAGGAGACTTCCGGCCCTTGTTCGTATTATGCAGCTTATATCAGAAATAGTAATTAATCAGAATAGTAAATATGCAGAATAGTTACCTGAAATAATATTTGGGGATATGTCAAAAAAATTTGAATTTTGAGAAAGAAATAATATAATATGGCAAATAAAATTAACTATCAAAAATTAATGGAAGATTTAATAAAAGAAAATTGCGTGGACAATAACTGCACTCCACGGCTTTTGCTTCATAGCTGCTGTGGACCGTGCAGCACGTATTGCATACAGACTCTTTCGGAGTATTTTGATGTGACTGTGTTTTATTACAATCCAAACATTTATCCGCCAGAGGAATATCACATGAGAGCACAGGAGCAGAAGCGCTTTATAGATGAGTTTCCGGTGAAAAATCCGGTTCACTTTGTGGAGGGTGTGTACGACACCAGGCGCTTTTACGATATGGCACGCGGCATGGAGGCTGTGCCTGAGGGCGGGGAGAGGTGCTTTAAGTGCTACAGGCTGCGTCTTGAGGAGAGTGCACAGTATGCAAGGGAGCATGGCTTTGATTTTTTTACAACGACACTTTCCATCAGCCCGTTGAAGAATGCCGAAAAGCTCAATGAGATAGGAAAAGACTTAGAGAGCCAATATGGAGTGCGATATCTTTTCTCTGATTTTAAGAAGAAAGAGGGCTATAAAAAGTCCACGGAGATATCAAAGCAGTATGATATGTACAGACAGTACTACTGCGGCTGTGTATTTTCCAAGGAGCAGCGTGACAGAGAGATTGCAGCACGTGGTTGAAAATGTGGTTGCGTGACAGCAAAAATTATTATATAATTTAGCACAGTAAAGCGGCTGTTTAGAGCAGGCGGCGGTATCACATCTTATTTTTATACAATACGTTGTGATACATGAAAATAAATCATCATTTAATAATCAAGGAGGAATCTCATGGCACAGTTATGGGGAGGACGTTTCACAAAGGAGACAGATCAGCTCGTTTACAATTTCAATGCGTCCATTTCATTTGATCAGAAGTTTTATAAAGAGGATATAGAGGGCAGCATCGCCCATGTCACGATGCTTGGAAAGCAGGGCATCATCTCACAGGCAGAGAGCAACGATATAGTGGCTTGCCTAAAGCAGATACTTAAGGAGGTAGAGTCAGGGGAGCTTGAAATCAGCTCAAAGTATGAGGATATCCACAGCTTCGTTGAGGCTACACTCATAGACAGGCTTGGTGACACAGGAAAGAAGCTTCACACAGGCCGAAGCAGAAACGACCAGGTAGCTCTTGACATGCGTCTTTTTACCAGAAAGACAGTGAAGGAGACTGATGATGAGCTTAAGGAGCTTTTAGCTGTTATCCTTAAGATTATGAAGGAAAACACACAGACTATCATGCCGGGCTTTACACATCTGCAGAAGGCCCAGCCAATCACTCTGGCTCACCATATGGGCGCATATTTTGAGATGTTTAAGAGAGACAGATCAAGACTGTGCGATATATATAAGAGAATGAACTATTGTCCGCTTGGCTCAGGAGCACTCGCAGGCACTACATATCCGCTTGATAGGGACTATACAGCACAGCTTCTGGATTTTTACGGACCGACACTTAACAGTATGGATGGTGTGTCAGACAGGGATTATCTGATTGAGTTTTTATCGGCTCTTTCAACTATCATGATGCATCTGTCACGTTTTTCTGAGGAAATTATCATATGGAATTCAAACGAGTACCAGTTTGTTGAGATTGACGATGCGTACAGCACAGGAAGCTCAATCATGCCACAGAAGAAAAATCCTGATATAGCAGAGCTTGTCAGAGGAAAGACAGGCCGTGTATACGGTGCGCTCATGTCGCTTCTCACCACCATGAAGGGTATTCCGCTTGCGTACAACAAGGATATGCAGGAGGATAAGGAGCTGGCATTTGATGCATTCGACACTGCAAAGGGATGTATCGCACTTTTTACAGGAATGATTGATACAATGAAGTTTAACAAGGACGTGATGAGAAAGAGTGCAAACAATGGCTTTACAAATGCCACAGATGCAGCTGATTATCTCGTTAAAAAGGGTGTACCGTTTAGGGATGCACATGGTATTGTAGGAAGAATAGTGCTTTACTGCATCGACAAGGGCATTGCAATCGACGATATGAGCATTGACGAGCTCAAGGCTATCTCTCCGGTATTTGAGGAGGATGTATTTGATGCCATTTCAATGGAGACCTGTGTCAGCACAAGGGGTACAGTTGGAGCGCCATCAAAGACATCAATGGACAAGGTAATTGCCGTTTACGACGAGTATATGAAGTCAAATTGGCAGGATGAAGTGTAGTTTTTGTGCATATTTTATAAAAAACAGGGAGAAAAATTATTAATTTAATATAGTTTTTTCCTTGTTTTTCATTAGAGTTTCAAGTAATATATTTCCTATAAAGACAGTTGTACGCGACAGACGGACAAAATCTGATTTTAATGTTAAAGTATAGTGTATGACATGGTCGAAGAAAATCTAGAAGATAGGGAGATTAGAGTAATGAGTGAAAAGCTTAAAGTAGGTATCCTCGGTGGAACAGGAATGGTAGGACAGAGATTTATTTCTCTTTTAGAGAACCATCCATGGTTTGAGGTAACAACAATTGCAGCCAGCCCAAGAAGTGCAGGCAAGACATACGAGGACGCCGTTGGTGATAGATGGAAAATGGACACACCAATGCCTGAGGCAGTTAAGAAAATCATCGTAAAGAACGTCAATGAGGTGGAAGAGGTTGCTTCACAGGTTGACTTCGTATTCTCAGCCGTTGATATGTCAAAGGACGAGATCAAGAAGATCGAGGAGGACTACGCAAAGACAGAGACTCCTGTAGTTTCAAACAATAGTGCCCACAGATGGACACCTGATGTGCCAATGGTTGTACCTGAAATCAACCCACAGCACATGGAGGTTATCAAATATCAGAAGGAGCGTCTCGGTACAAAGAGAGGCTTCGTAGCAGTAAAGCCAAACTGCTCAATCCAGTCATATGCTCCGGTTCTTACAGCATGGAAAGAGTTTGAGCCATATGAGGTTGTTGCTACAACATATCAGGCAATCTCAGGTGCCGGAAAGACATTCAAGGACTGGCCTGAGATGGTTGGAAACATCATTCCATTCATCGGTGGAGAGGAAGAGAAATCTGAGAAAGAGCCACTTCGTCTCTGGGGATATGTGGATGATGAGAAGAAACAGATTGTTCCTGCAGAGTCACCGGTTATCACATGCCAGTGTATCCGTGTTCCTGTATTAAACGGTCATACAGCAGCTGTATTTGTCAAGTTCAAAAAGAACCCTACAAAGGAGCAGCTCATTGAGGCACTCGAGAAGTTCAGCGGAGTACCACAGGAGCTTGGGCTTCCAAGCGCACCAAAGCAGTTCATCAGATACTGTGAAGAGGATAATCGTCCTCAGGTTGCACTTGATGTGGATTATGAGCATGGTATGGGAATCAATGTCGGACGTCTCAGAGAGGATACAGTCTATGACTGGAAGTTCGTCGGACTCTCACACAACACAGTACGTGGTGCAGCAGGTGGAGCAGTGCTTTGTGCAGAGCTTCTTAAGGCACAGGGTTACATCACAAAGAAGTAGATTTAGCAATTTGCTGGAAAATTTATTAATGAGGGCGGATTTTCCGTTTGTGGGCTGTGGGCACCGGTGTAGCACACAGTAGTATTCCTCAGAAAAAATATGAAGTTAGCCACGGGATTTTTTCTGGATAGGTTATGGCAGTTTGCAAGTCTAAACTGTCATTTAACCTATTGGAAACCCGTGGCAGTTCATATTTTTTCTTCGGAACATACTGTGTACTCTCCAGTGAAGGTAGTGTATTGAACGGAAAATCCTCACTCTGTGAATTAATTATTATGCAAAAGTCGAGCCTCTTAAAAGAGGCTCTCTTTTTTATTCTCAGTTGTTTTAAATAGTTACGCTTGAATTTATATTTTATCGTGGTAAAATAGATAATCTGAGTAGAATATATTTAAGAGGTAGATATAAGTGAAGAATAATAAGTATGAAATTGATATGGTGAACGGTTCAATAATGGATAAGCTTATTTCGTTTGCGTTGCCGCTTATGATTTCGGGTATTTTACAGCTGGCATTCAATGCGGTGGATATTATTGTCGTGGGACAGTTTAGTGGCAGCAAATCACTTGCGGCGGTTGGCTCGACTACGGCACTTATCAATGTGTTTGTCAATTTGTTTATGGGTATATCGCTTGGTGCGAATGTGCTCGCTGCCCGATTTTATGCGGCAGGCAAGGATGAGGAGATGTCTAAGACGGTGCACACCTCTATTATGATTGCACTCATAAGTGGTATTGTGATGGGTGTGGTCGGTGTTATTTTTGCAAGGGGTGCGCTGGAAATCATGGGTACACCGGATGATGTCATAGGTCTTTCCACTATTTATATGAGGATTTATTTTTGCGGTATGCCGTTTTTTATGCTTTATAACTATGGTGCGGCGATTTTGCGTGCTGTCGGCGATACAAAGAGACCTCTTATCTTTTTGATTATTTCAGGCTGTATCAATGCACTGCTCAATCTGTTTTTTGTAATAGTGTGCAAACTGGATGTTGCAGGTGTTGCAATCGGTACGATTGTTTCGCAGTTTGTTTCCAGCGTGCTTGTATTATATTGTTTGAGCAAAGCAGATACCAGCTATAAGCTCTGCTTTAATAAGCTTGCGATTGATAAGGAATATATGCTTCAGATATTTCAGGTGGGAATTCCGGCCGGCATACAGAGCACAGTCATAAATATCTCAAATGCCATGCTTCAGTCATCAGTCAATTCCTTTGGCTCAATAGCAATGGCTGGATATACGGCGGCAAACAATATACTTGGCTTTTTGTATGTATCTGTCAACTCAATCACACAGGCCTGCATGAGCTTCACGAGCCAGAACTATGCGGTAGGAAAACAAAAGAGAATGGACAGGGTACTGATAGACTGTCTGTTTCTCACGACCGCGGTAGCACTTGTGATGGGAAGTGCCTCATACATATTTGGAACACAGATACTTGGCATATATACAAGTAATAGCGAGGTAATTAAATCAGGACTTGAGATTATTTCGATTACAACAATCCCATATTTCCTCTGTGGAATCATGGACCTTTTTCCGGGAGCACTAAGAGGAATGGGATACTCAACTGTACCTATGATACTTTCTATAATAGGAACAGTCGGAGTCAGAATCATCTGGATATATGGTCTGTTTCCAAGCCACAGGTCGCTGTTTTTCCTGTTTATATCATATCCCGGTTCATGGATAGCGACAATCATCATGCAGGCTATCTGCTATATGTTTGTCAGAAATAAAGTGAAAGCTACAATAGGAGCTCGGAAATTATAATTAAAATCTATTTGTATATGTGTTAAATTGTGATATAATATTTCCAGTTGATTATTTTGGAGGAATATTATGAAAGCAAAACACACAGATTTAGAGAAACTTGAGCAGCTCTATAAAGAGTCGGGCAACCAGCTCGTAGTGCTCTACGGAAGGAGAGGCTGTCAAAAGGAGGAGCTCATAAAGGAATTTTGTGACGGAAAGAAATTCTTTTACTACAGATGCAGACAGGCATCGCCAGAGCATCAGCTTGAGATGATGGGGGAGGAGATAAGCCGTCAGTACAAGGTGAGCCTGAGCAGACAGACATATGAGGAGTACTTCGCGAGAATCAAATCAGGAGACCCTTCCAAGCTTGTCGTGATAATCGATGAGGCACAGTTTGTGGCAAAGAGGGATGCATCATTTATGGAAGCAGTTGCAAAGCTTAAAAAGCACAAGCTGTATCCGGGACCTGTACTTATAATACTTGCCACATCATCTACAGTCTGGGCTACACAAGAGGCAGCAGAGCAGTTTAAGGGAGCCGAAATGAAGCTTGAATCGCTCAATTTCCTTGAGGTTGTAAGACATTTTGAAAGTCTTCCAGTCGCGGAAATCGTGAGGATTTACGGAGCAATCGGTGGAGTTCCGGCATATCTGGATAAGTGGGATGCATCTAAATCCTTTAAGGATAATATATGCAGGCTCGTATTGACACCATCGGGAGCACTGTATGGTGAGGCGGATGCTGTTATATCCGCAGAGCTTCGAGAGCTTTCAGCATATAGTACAATACTTGCAGCAATCGCAAGAGGCGAGAACAAGCTCAATGATATTTTCCATGCGACAGGATTTTCACGTGCCAAAATCAGCGTATATTTAAAGAATCTTGCCAACTTCAATATCGTGGAAAAAGTAGTTTCATTTGAGACCGGCGGATGGGAAAATGCAAAGAAGGGCGTATATCAGATAAAAGACACATTTGTTAATTTCTGGTTTAAGTTTGTCTATCCGAATATGTCTAATCTGTATCTGCTTTCACCGGAAGAGTTTTATGATACATATATAGAAAAAGAGCTTGATGCGTATCTTGAGAGATATTTCAGGGAGGTCTGTACAGAGTATCTGCTTATACTAAATCAGATGGGACAGCTTCCGTTTACCATAAAGCGTGTGGGTACATGGATTGGAAAGACAGGCCGCATAGACATCGTGGCTCAGAGCGAGGATAGAAGGAGTATCATCGGCTTCTGCAATTGGGACAAGCCAATGATGACCATGGATATGTGCGAGAATATGGCTATGGCTATGGATCAGGCAAGGCTTACATCTGATGACTATTATCTGTTTTCGGCAACGGATTTTGAGCCTGCACTGCAAAGCTATGTGGTCAGAGACCCTAGATTCAAGCTCATCAACATGAATGAATTATAGAGGAGCTTATGGGAAAATCACTGATAATAACAGAGAAGCCATCCGTGGCACAGGAATTTGCGAAGGTGCTGCGGGTGAGCGGACGCAATGACGGTTATATAGAAAATGGAGAATATGTGATTTCATGGTGCGTAGGACATCTGGTCGGGCTGGTCTACCCTGAGTCCTACGACATGAAATACAAGAAATGGCGTCTTGAGGATCTGCCGTTTCTGCCAAAGGAATACAAATATGATGTGATAGACAGCGTGCGCAAGCAGTACAATATTGTGCACGCTCTTTTGCAGAGAGAGGACATTGACAGAGTTTACTGGGCAGGTGATGCCGGAAAAGAAGGACAGACCATCGAGGAGAATATCAGAAACTTTGGTGGTGTCAGGGAAGGCATGGAGGAGCTTCGAGTCTGGATAGATTCGCAGACCGAGGAGGAAATCCTAAGAGGCATAAAAGAGGCAAAGCCGATGAGTGCGTATGCAAACCTCGGAAAGAGCGGCATCATGCGTACCATCGAAGACTATGCGATGGGCATCAACTTTTCGCGTGTCATGTCGGTCAAATACGGCAATCTGCTAAACGATGCAGCGGGTACACGCTCGTACACGGCAATCGCGGTCGGACGAGTGATGACCTGTGTGCTTGGAATGGTAGTAATCCGTGAGCGCGAAATCAGAAACTTTAAGGAGACTCCGTTTTACAGGGTAATCGGCAGGTTTACGGATGCCGGTGTAGAGGCAGAGTGGAAGGCTGTAGAAGGCTCAAGGTACTTTGAATCACCGCTTTTATACAAGGAAAACGGCTTCAAAGAGGAAAAAGATGCACTCGCTTTAATTGAAGAATTAAACGGCAAACAGGCGAAAGTTAAATCTATAGTTAAGAATATTACTAAAAAAAGAGCACCGCTTCTTTTCAACCTGGCGGAGCTGCAGGCAGAGTGCTCAAAGAAGTTTAAAATCAGCCCTGATGAGACATTACAGGTGGCTCAGGATCTGTATGAAAAAAAGCTTACTACCTATCCTAGAACAGATGCCAGAGTGCTCTCAAGCGCTGTGGCAAAGGAGATTGGAAAAAATATAAGCAGGCTTAAAGGTTTTGAACCGACAGCAGACTTTGTGGAGCATATTATGCAAAAGAGGCTATATGCCAACATAGCTGATACGCAGTACACGGATGACAGCAAGGTAACAGACCACTATGCTATCATTCCGACAGGTCAGCTTACAGAGCTTTCGGGGCTTACATCGCTTCAAAGAGCAGTATTTGAGCTGATTGTCAGGCGTTTCCTTAGTATTTTTTATCCACCGGCAGAGTATGAGAATGTGAAGCTTGTCGTAGATGTGGATAAGGAAAGTTTTTTTGCATCATCAAAGGTACTAAAGAGCGAGGGCTATTTACAGGTGGCGAATCCGCCGAAAAAGAAGTCGTTTGAGGAATCAAACGCACGAATACTTGGTAAAAACAGTGAAACTGCAGATAGTACAGATGAAAACAGCACAGTAAACGGTAGCAATGATGAGATAGTCGTAAATCCCAAGGTGATGCTTGAGCTTGCCGATAAGCTAAAGGCGGGGGATGAGATAGCATGCCAAGGCTATAATATCAAGTTTGGTAAGACATCTCCGCCAAAGCGATATACATCAGGCTCCATGGTGCTTGCCATGGAAAATGCAGGACAGCTTATCGAGGACGAGGAGCTTCGTGAGCAGATAAAGGGCTCAGGAATAGGCACCTCAGCAACGAGAGCGGAGATAATCCAGAAGCTTGTCCGTATAGGATATCTGAATCTGAACAAAAAGACACAGATACTCACACCAGAAAGCCTTGGCGAGATGGTATTTGAGGTCGTATACATGACAGTTCCGGCACTTCTTAATCCAAAGATGACAGCCAACTGGGAAAAGGGACTGGACGGAATTACAAGGGGCACGGTGGATTTCTGGGAATACAGGGGAAAGCTTGAGAGCTTTATCCGCAAAGAGACAGAAAAGATGATTGAGCAGAATCTGCGCCCTGAGATTGCAGACCGTATCAGCAGCTTTGCAGGCAAAAATGCCAGAGGTGCGGCGGCCAGACGAAAGATAGGTGTCAAGTGCCCTGTTTGCGGCGGCGAGATAGTGACCACACCGTTTGGTTATGGCTGCGCCAATTACAAAAATGATAAATCAGGATGTAATTTTAATATCGGACAGGTGGCAGGACTGGATATTCCGGAGGAACAGGTCAAAAAGCTGATTGAAGAAGGAATCACCGACACAATCCGTGGGTTTAAGTCGAAGAGCGGCAAACGCTTTGATGCATGCTTAAAGCTCAACAAGGATGAACAGACGAACAAGGTATCAGCCACCTTTGATTTTGAAAATGTAAAGCCGCAAAAGGTCGAAGGCATTGTATGCCCGGACTGTGGAGGCGATATATATGTGTCGCCATACGGCTACCGATGTGGGAACTATAACAGACAGACAGAGGATGGCTGCCATTTCTTCGTTGGAAGGATAGCAGACAAGCAGCTGTCACAGGTACAGTTTTTAGAGCTCATGGCAAACGGCAGAACAGAGACGATAAAGGGCTTTAAATCAAAATCGGGAAAGCGCTTCAACGCATGCCTCGTTTTAAAGAAGGAGCCGGTCACAGAGGGAAGTGAGAAAATGCACACCGTCGTAGCATTTGACTTTGACAATGTGGAGGACGAAATCATAAAGGATGTCGTCTGTCCGCTTTGTGGTGGTCAGATAAAAAAGACATCGTTTGGCTATGGCTGTGTGAACTACAAGGGTGATGAGCCGGGAAGCTGCCGCTTTTCGGTGGGACAGATTGCGGGAAAGACAATCACAGCCGCAAACTTAAAGCAGCTTCTTAATGATAAAAAGACCGAGACCATACGAGGCTTTAAATCCAAAAGCGGGAAACGCTTCGATGCGTGCCTGGTGCTTAAGGAGGATGAAAACAAAAAGCTTTCTGTCCAGTTTGATTTTGACCATGTAGAGCCAAAGACAGTGAAGGATGTAGTATGTCCGAAGTGCGGAGGCAAAATCCAGGTGGCACCGTTTGGCTTTGTATGCGAGAACAACAGGCGTGATGATCCTGAGAGCTGCCGCTTTATGGTGGGCAAGGTCGCAAGCGTCAAAATAAAGGAATCAGTCCTTAAGGAGCTTCTGACAAAGAAAAAGACAGAAGTTATATCAGGATTTGTCTCAAAGACAGGCATGAAGTTTGACGCGCCGCTAAAGCTCACAGAAGACGGAGATATAGCCTTTGATTTCCCCGAAAAACCAAAGCCAATCGAGACCAATGTACTCTGTCCAAAGTGTGGCAGACCTCTCAAAAAGACACAGTGGAAATATGAGTGTGAGTGCGGCTTCAATGTTTGGCATACTGTGGCAAAGGTGGAGCTTTCAGAGGAAATTCTCACGGAGCTGTTTACCACAGGAAAGACCAAAAAGAAGGTCACAGGCTTCACCTCCAAGGCGGGAAATGTATTTGATACATGCCTTAAGTTTGAAAATGACCAGATATCATTTGATTTCGATAACCCGGGTGAGGAAGAAGTGCAGAGCACGGCAGATGATGCGCCGGATGAGACAACCATGAATAATACAACCATGAATAATACAACCATGGATGAGATGGGAATCCCAGAGGAATTTCTGGCAGGATTTGATATGGCAGCTGAGGGTGCACAGGCAGATGATGTGTCGGAGGCGGCACTTGCGGCCGCGCATGAGCTGTTCGGTGAGTAGCTCTGTCTATAATTAATTATTAAATCTATAATTAATATGAATTTTTATATTTATGTTTAATACTTATATTTAAGTTTAATATTAAAATGACAGTTAAAAAAATAGTTAATAATTTTCACATAATAAATAAAAGAAAGGACATAGAAAATGGAAAACGCTAAAATAACAAACCTCTATAATCTGGATGAAACAATCGCAAAGGAGTATTTATCGCAGTTCACTTATCCATGGGAGGCACTTGCCGGAATAAGTGATTTCATCAAGGAGATAGGACCAACACTCGACCCTGAAATCTATGAGAAAAGAGGCGAGGATATCTGGGTAGCAAAGAGCGCAACAGTATTTGACAGCGCATATCTGCACGGTCCACTCATCATCTGCGAGGATGCAGAAATCAGACAGTGTGCCTTTATCCGTGGCAGTGCAATCGTAGGAAAGGGCTCAGTAGTAGGTAACTCCACAGAGCTTAAAAATGTAATCATCTTTAATTCAGTACAGGTGCCACACTACAACTATGTAGGAGATTCAATCCTGGGCTACAAATCACATATGGGCGCAGGCTCTATTACATCAAATGTAAAGAGCGACAAGACTCTTGTAGTCGTAAAGGATGTTTACGATACAAAAGAGGAGATTGAAACCGGCCGCAAGAAATTCGGCGCTATGCTTGGTGACCATGTGGAGGTGGGCTGCAACTCAGTGCTCAATCCGGGAACAGTAATAGGAAGAAATTCAAACATTTATCCGCTTTCAAGAGTACGCGGAGTCATCCCTGCAAACCACATTTTCAAGGACAAGGACAACGTAGTTCTTAAAAAATAGTAATGTTGTTTGAAAAAATATTGTATTTTTGTTGTTTTTTGTCGATGATACTCTAGACTTATTACAAAAAATATGAGAGAATAAATCGGGTATGTTAAAACCATAACGAAAGGAGTCTTAAGATGATTTACACTAAGGAAGTTGAAAACATGTGTCCTGTAGCTAAGGGCGCAAAACATGAGCCAGCTCCTATCCCAGAAGAAGGAAAATGGGTTCATTCTAAGAAAATTGAGGACATTTCAGGATTTACACACGGTGTAGGCTGGTGTGCACCACAGCAGGGTGCCTGCAAGCTCTCACTCAATGTAAAGAATGGAGTAATTGAAGAGGCATTAGTTGAGACTATCGGATGCTCAGGAATGACACACTCTGCAGCTATGGCAGCAGAAATCTTACAGGGTAAGACAATTCTTGAGGCATTAAACACAGACTTAGTTTGTGATGCCATCAATACAGCTATGAGAGAGTTATTCTTACAGATCGTTTACGGTCGTACACAGTCTGCATTCTCTGATGATGGACTTGCTGTTGGAGCAGGACTTGAGGATTTAGGAAAGGGACTTCGCTCACAGGTTGGTACAATGTACGCAACAAAGGCAAAGGGAGTTCGTTACCTTGAGATGGCTGAGGGCTATGTAACAGGAATCGCTCTTGACAAGAACGATGAAGTAATTGGATACCAGTTCGTTTCTCTTGGAAAAATGACAGATTTTATCAAAAAGGGTGATGACGCTAACACAGCTTGGGAGAAAGCTTCAGGATCATACGGTCGTGTAACTCCAGAGCAGGGTGCTGTTAGGATCATCGATCCAAGACAGGAATAAGAGGAAAGGAGAACGACAATGGCATTATTTGAAGCATATGAAAGAAGAATAGACCAGATCAATGCTGTACTTAACAGCTATGGTATCAGCTCAATCGAAGAAGCTGAAAAGATTACAAAGGACGCTGGACTTGATGTTTACGATCAGGTAAAGAAAATCCAGCCAATCTGTTTCGAGAACGCTTGCTGGGCATACACAGTTGGTGCAGCAATCGCAATCAAAAAAGGATGTAGAAGAGCAGCAGACGCTGCAGCAGCAATCGGAGAGGGACTTCAGGCATTCTGTATCCCTGGATCAGTTGCTGATCACCGTAAGGTAGGTTTAGGACATGGTAACCTTGGAAAGATGCTCCTCGAGGAGGAGACAGAGTGCTTCTGTTTCTTAGCAGGTCACGAGTCATTCGCAGCCGCTGAGGGTGCTATCGGAATCGCTGAGAAGGCAAACAAGGTTCGTCAGAAACCACTGCGTGTTATCCTTAACGGACTTGGAAAAGACGCTGCACAGATCATCTCACGTATCAACGGATTCACATTCGTAGAGACACAGTATGACTACAAGGCAGCTAAGCTCAACATCGTATCTGAGCATGCATACTCAGACGGACTCCGTGCAACAGTTAAGTGTTACGGTGCAGATGATGTTCAGGAAGGTGTTGCAATCATGCATCACGAGAACGTTGGTGTTTCTATCACAGGAAACTCTACAAACCCAACTCGTTTCCAGCATCCGGTAGCAGGTACATACAAGAAAGAGTGTATCGAGCAGGGCAAGAAGTACTTCTCAGTAGCATCAGGCGGTGGTACAGGACGTACACTTCACCCAGACAACATGGCAGCAGGACCAGCTTCATACGGTATGACAGATACAATGGGACGTATGCATTCAGATGCACAGTTCGCAGGATCTTCATCAGTTCCGGCTCACGTTGAGATGATGGGACTTATCGGAATGGGTAATAACCCAATGGTTGGTGCTACAGTAGCAGTTGCCGTTTCTGTTCAGCAGGCTGCTGATGCAGGCAAATTCTAAATAGAAAGCTTGATTTTATAGGCTTTTTGGAGAGTCTTTGGAGAAATCCGAAGGCTCTCTATTTTTTTATGTCTACCAAGTTTACGTGTTAATCCTAAGCCAAAGTATACGAGATGTCTACAGAATTTTTGTAGAACATAAAATTTTGGATTGACATATTTTCATATGACAGGTAATATAATATTAAAGACAGGCAACTTGAGTGTCTGCCAAGCGGTAAAGTAAGGTGTTGTGCCAGAGAGCAGTGCCTTATGAGCTTTATAAGGGTTTAACATTTACCACAATCTGGCTAGAGGTTAATCCTCGAAAGAAAATGTTATAAGGGCTCTGCTTTTGCAGAGCCTTTCTTAATCTAAAGAAGTAGTGGAGAACTGTAATGAGAAATGTTATAGATTGTATAAATGCCTTTATTCCGCTATTATCGACAGAATATGAGCTTGTGTTGGGCAGAAAAGGTGTTGCAGTTACATTAAATTAAAATAATATTTTTTTACATAAGTCATTTGGACTAACAATCTAGATGGCTATTTTTTACCCATTACCAATAATGCTAAAAAGATATTATCAGAGGCACAGGAGCAATTGTATACCAAGTGTGAGCAGATAAAGTCGCAGGTATCTGAGGTGAAAGAGCAGAAACAGAGGATTTATTTATAGCATTAATCTATTATGGAACAAGTTTATTGTTTATTGTTATAGGAAATTACCTGCCAAAGATTAAGCAGAACAATACGATAGGAATCAGGATCGTATGGACATTGCAGGATGAAGAAAACTGAAATGCAACTCATAGCTTTAGTGGAAGGATACGGAGGACATCAGGTATTTTATGTACGCTATGCACATTACATTTGATAAAATCTGTGAGTAAAGAAGCTTGCATAAAAGCTAAGTAAGTTATTAATAAAATTGTGTAATTTATTTCTCATGGAAATTCATCTCCTTTCTGTTTACGATGTCATTATAGAATACGAAAAGAATTATTACTTGCCAGAATAACAGAATATATAGTCAAAAGTTGCTTAATACAGTGACAGATTAAAATATCCTGCAATACTGTCATTGGTCAGTTTATTTATACAATTTAATATTGGAATATTTTACAACTATGACACAAGTATGCAACATAATAAACGAATGCTTTTGATAGAGTAATGATACACAATATCAGTTACAAAGAAGCAGGAGGGTAGAAAGTGGACATGACACAAAATAAATGTTGCAGACATGGGACAAATTTACGTCGAAGGAGACGCAGGCGCAGAAAAATACGGCATTCCGTTATATTTTTATGTAGTAGCATAGCTGTGATTGTATTTGTGGCTGTGGAAAGCCGTATGATAAGATCCGGTGATGGCAGGACAAATAAATATGATGTTGAAGCCGGAAATAATACATATGATAATGCTGTTATAGAAAATAGCAAAATCTCTGAAAAGAATAAGATACAAAATAATCAGTCGATGCTTGATGATATAATGAACAGTACCCAATATCCAAAACAACTAAAGGACCTTGCTTTGAAGAATGAAGAGGCACTCGAGTTTGTGTATGATTATCCGGCGGAACATGTGAAGGAACACACAATTGATTTGACAGAAGAAGCGTCTATGGATAGTGTTCCGTTATTTGTGCAGTGGGATAAACGCTGGGGCTACGAAAAATATAGCGGCAATTTCTTTGCAGCAAGCGGATGCGGTCCCACTACACTTTCGATGGTAGTGGTTTATCTGACGCACGATAGGGAGGCATCACCTATTGCAGTAGCAAAGTATTCAAAGGAAGCCGGTTACAGTGTGGATGGATCGGGAAGTTCATGGACGCTTATAAGTGAAGGCTGCAGGCACTACGGCGTAAAAGCAAAGGCAGTGGCGCTGGATGAGAGCAGAATGAAAGCAGAGCTTGATGAAGGACATCCTATTGTGGTAAATGTAGGACCGGGAGATTTTACCGATACAGGGCATTTTATGGTTACAACAGGCTATGATGATGAAGGATTTTCAATAAATGATCCAAACAGCATTGAAAAAAGTGGCAAAAGGTGGTTATTCAAAAATATATCATCTCAGATTAGAGCTGTCTGGAGTATGTATGTGTGAGAATATATTTGTATAAGTGCCGGTAAAACATCCTATTATTGAGTTAAATAACAGGGTGTTTTTTACAACTATGACACATCTTTATGCTATAATAATTTTATCATAATCATAGAAGAGGAGCAGCTTATGACCAGTATTCTCATAGTGGAAGATGACAACGACATAAATAATTTAATATGCAACACCCTGAAGGCAGAGGGATATCAATGCGAAAGAGCGTTTGATGGCAAGGAAGGGGCGGACAAAATTGAGCAGAACAGATATGATCTGCTGCTGCTTGATATTATGCTTCCTGAGATAAATGGTTATGAATTGCTTGACTATGTCAGGAGAATTGGGGATACTCCGGTCATAATAATATCTGCTATGGGACAGGTTGATGAAAGGATACGCGGGCTTCGTATGGGCGCGGATGATTACATATGCAAACCATTTCAGATAGGGGAGCTGCTTGCGAGAGTGGAAACCGTATTAAGACGCACTCAGCGCATGGCAGAGCGTCTGGAAATAGAGGATGTAGCTATAGATCCTAAATCACGTACGGTGACAAAGGCAGGTGAGCAGGTAGAGCTCACAGTAAAGGAATTTGACCTGTTGTATGAGCTTATGAAGAATAAGAATGTTGCACTCAGCAGGCGCAGGCTTTATGAACTTGTATGGCAGGAGGAGTATACCGGGGAGACAAGGACACTGGACTCACATGTACAAAGACTAAGAAAAAAGCTTGACTGGAATGAAAAGATTGTCACAGTTTTCAGGATTGGCTATCGTCTGGAGGTTCGCGGATGAAATTTTTCTATAAAATGTTTCTTGGAATGACAGTGATACTGGCTGTTGCACTTGGAATGATAGAATATGTGACTCTATCATATTCACTGGAGCATGCAGTGAAAAGGGAGCAGGACAGTGCACTTTCACAGCATCAGATGATAAAATACTCGATTGAAACTGTCATACTTAATATGAAGAGTGAGGATGTGGATAAGGAGCTTACAGATATGATGTCGCAGTCGGCAAAATCCATTGTTGGAGATGAAGGAGGAATGTATCTTGCCGATGATGATGGAAAAAGGATATATGCCAATTCATGTAATTATGAGCAAAAGGATATAAAGGTAAAGGATGGTACGCTTACATACAGTATAGTGTCAAAAGAGAATACTAAAGATACCGGTGAAAAGCAAAGCAGCAGATATATCCATGTCAAAAGCAGCTTTAAACTGAATGATAACAGGTATATTCTGATAACGGAAAGTGATATTACACCGGTTTTCGATGAGTCAAAGGAGCTTAGGTATAGATGCAGCGTGTACTACATTGTTATACTTGCTGTTGGTATGATGGTCATATTGATACTTTCCTGGATGATTACAAAGCCTCTTGCCGGATTAACAGCCACCACCAAAAAATTTGCAGATGGCGATTACACGGCAAGAAGTGATGTGAAGACAAAGGATGAAATAGGTGAGCTTGCAAAGGCTTTCAACGAGCTTGCGAAAAACCTTGAAAGCAAAGTTTATGAACTTCAGATGGCGGCAAAGAAGCAGGAGGATTTTACTGCAAACTTCGCACATGAGCTCAAAACCCCAATGACATCAATTATAGGATATGCCGATACCCTGTATCAGAAAAAACTGTCTGAGGATGAGGTGCACAGTGCTGCCGGAGTCATACTGAATGAGGGCATGAGGCTTGAAGCATTATCATTTAAGCTGCTGGAGCTTATCACTCTTGATAAAAATGATTTCAGGCTTGAAGAAACAAGAGTATCTGAGATTATAGCAGACTGTGTGGAAACCGCACATGAAGCGGCAAAAAAGCATAATACAGAGATTGTGTACAGTGCGGATGAGGCATGGGTGTGGCTGGAATATGATCTGTTTAAGACCATGCTTCTTAATCTGATAGACAATGCAGTGAAATCAGGAGGCAGCAAGGTAGAGGTATCAGGCAGACTTATTTCGCACAGTATTTATCGTATTGCAGTTTCGGACAATGGAAGAGGAATACCGCCTGAGGATATAGAGCGCATTACAGAGGCTTTTTATATGGTTGACAAGTCACGATCAAGAAGTGAGCATGGAGCAGGGCTTGGGCTTGCACTTGTATCAAGGATTGCTAAGCTGCATGATACAAAAATCCATTATGAGAGTGAGTCAGGTAAAGGAACCAGGGTGTATTTTGACATGAAAGCGGAGGCATTGGATGAGAAGTAAGCATTTATCAGTGCGCAAATGTATTGATAAAAAACCGGATAAAATCAAGGGAATAGTGTGTATATGCATTATTCTGGCAGTTGTATGTGCGGGAAATATGATACAGAATTATCTGATTTCACTTAAAGTAGCAAAAATTGCCAAAACGAGTACCACGATAAGCAACGCAGATATAAGCCCCTACAGCCACTCTATTTCAGCTGAAGAGAGGCTTACAAAGATGATGTCTCTGATGCAGGACAATGTAAATGAGCTGTGGAATGGGAAATATAGTGAGAAAAGGGAACCGTTGGATACTGAGATTCCGGTGGGACAGGCTTATACGGCTATTCAGACTTTTCTGAAGGGTGCCTGTGAGCTGCAGAAGCAGTCAGGTATTATGCAGATGCTCGGTGAAGACGATATAGTTATGCTCCAAAGCCTTGAAAGTAACTATTCAAAGGATACTGACAGCGAAACAGAACAGACATATGAAGCAGCTCCTTGGCAATATGGTGCAGCAGTTGCTTTGGATGATAGCTTTGACAACACAATATCAGATTATTTTGTAACATCGGATATAAGCAAGGAATTATCGGCGTGGATATTTATAATATCATTTGAAGATACGAGAATGCTGGCTGCTGTTGATGCGGTGCTTGGAGTACCGTTTTATATTACATATTATTGTGCAGATGTGGATAGCCCTAAGGCACAGGCTGCAGTGATGAGAGATTTATATGCAAAGACATATGGCAGTGATTATTCTATGGGTGATCCAAAAGAGTCTGAATCAAAAATAGATTCTTCCTTTGAGACAAATATAATAGAGAATTTTTATTATGGGAATAATTATACGCAAGGGGATGATGAATATACCGGTTTTGAACCTTATGTATACTCTTGTTCATCGGACAAGCTGCAGATGGAATATCAGGTTATTACAAGAATCCAAAGATTTGAAAAAAAGGGAAAGCAAGTGTCATCATATAATTCGCGTGTTAATATATGTCTGTACTAACCGGACTAAAAAGCTCTCTGTGCAATGCACGGGAGCTTTTTATATGTAGACCTATATTAATTTGTGCTGTCTGCATCAATTACAGACTGAAAGAAGCAGGAGAAAATTTTGACACTCATTTCATAATAATTATAACAGTATCATTTAGTGCATGATTTGTATAATTTATTACATTGCTCTTTGCAAGGGTTTTGTTATATCTTAGATACAACAAAGCAGTTATTGTTCTTGGTTTTATATATCAATAATTGGAAAGTGAGGAAAAATATGAACGCTGATATGAAATGGCTTGATAATCCGGAAGTGTTTAAGGTAAATCAATTGGAACCACATAGTGATCATTGCTATTATCTGGATTATTCAGACATGAAAAAAGAAAAAAATCCATTATTACAGTCATTAAATGGTCAATGGGAGTTTGCTTACAGCAAAAATGTGATGGAAAGACCTGTTGATTTTTATAAGGAAACATTTGATGCATCAGGATTCGATAAAATTATGGTTCCCGGACATATTGAACTGGCTGGATATGATAAAATACGTTACATCAACACTATGTATCCATGGGAAGGAAAAGAGTACCACAGAGGAGCATATAGTATGGAGGCAACCGGAGCAGAAGAAGGAATGTTCTCAGAAGCACAGTACAATCCGGTAGGCTCTTATATCAAATACTTTGATTTGGATAAGAACATGTGTGGAAAAAGAATACATATCTGCTTCGAAGGTGTAGAAGAAGCTATGTATCTGTGGCTTAATGGTCAGTTTATAGGTTATGCAGAGGACAGCTTCACACCTTCTGAGTTTGATCTGACACCATATATTAAGGAAAAGGGAAATGTTCTGGCAGTGCAGGTACATAAGATGAGCACGGCGGCATTTTTAGAGGATCAGGACTTTTTCAGATTTTTTGGAATTTTCAGAAATGTTACTTTGAAGGCAATTCCGGATGTTCATCTGGAGGATGTATGGTTCAAACCTGTGTTAAATCAAGATAATGAAAGCGGAAGCGTATCTGTCAGCATGAAGGTATCTGCTACTGACAGTCAGAATGTAACTGCTGGCTTTATTTTAAAAGACAGAGAAGAAAATATATTAGTTGAGAAGTCATTACAGTTAAATAAAGAAAACAACCATTTGGAAGGCACGATTTGTGTTGATTTGGAAAGTGTAAAGCTGTGGGATAATCATAATCCATATTTATACCATGCTTATGTTGAGCTTAAAGCAGAGGATGGTTCACTGGCCGAGGTAATTCCTTATGATATCGGTTTCAGAAGAATAGAGATTATAGATAAAGTAGTCTATTTGAATGGAAAACGTCTTGTTATCACGGGAGTAAACCGTCATGAGTGGAATGCAAGAACAGGAAGATGCATTGGTATAGAAGACATGAAGGCAGATATATCATGTATGTTAAGAAACAATATTAATTCTGTGCGTACCTGTCACTATCCTGACCAGATACCATGGTACTATATGTGCGACGATGCAGGTATTTATGTGATGGCAGAAACAAATCTGGAGAGCCATGGCTCATTCCAAAAACTAGGGGCAATCGAACCGTCATGCAATGTACCGGGATCTATTCCACAGTGGAGAGATGCAGTGCTTGAGCGTGCAAAAAACAATTTCGAAACTTTTAAAAACCATACATCTATCCTTTTCTGGTCATTAGGAAATGAATCCTATGCAGGAGACGACATTGAGGCAATGAACGTTTATTTTGCCGAAAAGAAGGATGGAAGATTAGTTCATTATGAAAGCTCTTATTATAATAGGGCATATGAGGATACTATTTCTGATTTTGAGACCAGAATGTATGCAAAACCGGAGGATGTAGAGGAATACTTGAATAACAGTCCGAAAAAACCGTATATTTTATGCGAATTCATGCATGATATGGGAAATTCAATGGGTGGACTTGGCTCTTATATGAAGCTGATTGACAAATACGATATGTATCATGGCGGATTTATATGGGATTTTATTGACCAGGCAATTATGGTAAAAGATTCCGTTACAGGAAAAGATGTTTTACGCTATGGCGGAGATTTTGATGATAAACCGGCAGACTATGAATTCTCAGCAAATGGAATTGTATTTGCTGACAGGAAAGAAAAACCGGCAATGCAGGAAGTGAGGTATTACTATGGCTTATACAGATAAATTAAGAGTGGTCTATGGTGACTATACATTAGGTGTACATGGTGAAGGCTTTGATTATATTTTCTCTTATGCACAGGGTGGACTGGAATCTATCGTTAAAAATGGATATGAGTGGCTGTATCGCTGCCCAAAGCCTACTTTCTGGAGAGCGTTGACAGATAATGACAGGGGAAGCAAGTTCCATATTAAAAGCGGAAGCTGGCTTTCGGCAGATATGTTTATTGACTGTAAGGGAATACAGGTGATCATGGATGGTAAGGAGCAAAAACAATACGCACCTGATAATAACAGCTATGGCGGTGATGTTTATGCTGATGAAATTATCGTAAAATATACATACGAGACCATAACAACTCCGGCGACAACTGTTCTTGTGAGCTATAGCGTTGATGCGTCCGGAAAGATTCGCGTGGATGTACATTATAATGGAGTACAGGGGCTCCCTGAATTTCCTGTATTTGGAATGAGATTTATTATGCCAACATTGGCTGACAAATATTTATATAAGGGACTCTCCGGGGAAACATATCCTGACAGAAAAGCAGGTGCACAAGAAGGAGTCTATGAGATCGGTGATCTGAGTCTTACACAATATCTTGTTCCGCAGGAATGTGGTATGAGAATGGATACAGAGTGGCTTGAAATTACAAGACATACGGCTCTTGATAACAGCAGGACAGATAGCTCATCACAGATACTGCGCATTGAAAAGAATGATGAAAAATTTGCATTTTCTTGTCTGCCTTATACCGCATCTGAGATTGAAAACGCTCTTCACCATGAAGAACTGCCACCGGCAAGAAGAACTGTTTTATGCATATATGGCGCAGTAAGAGGTGTTGGAGGTATCGACAGCTGGGGAACAGATGTGGAAGAGGATTATCGTATCAGTGCGGAGACTGATAAGGATTATTCTTTTACAATCTGTTAGTCATTCATTAAAAAGATAAGTATAGGAAAAAATTGGCATTATAATATTGCTTTTGTCTTTTTATTATGTATTTCTGGCTCTGTATTCAGAAGGAGAACATCCTTTTTGTTTATGGAATAATCGACTGAAGTATAGTGGATTATTGTATCCGACAATGCCTGCAATCTCGTTTATAGAGTAGGATGTCGTTTCAAGCAGCACCTGTGCGTTTGTCATCCTTAGTGCTGTGAGAAATTGTACTGGTGTATTACCGGTATATTTCCGAAAGCTCCTGATAAACCAGCTTATGCTCATACCAATTGATGAAGCATATTCCTCCACGTTAATAGCGCGGTTGTAGTTTGTATTGAAATATGTAATGGCTGTATCCATCTGGCTGTCAAGGAATTCATTTCTGATTACATGCTCAGTTGTTATTTTACGGTTAAATATAATCAAAAGGTGTCGTAGCAAAAGCATGAGCATTTCCTCATAATTGTCCTGACATCTTTGAAGCTCTGTAATAATCCTTTTGAAAACCTGTTCATATTCAAGAGATGTTCCAACATTAAAGACTCTTTTATTGTCTGTAAATCCGTATTTTCTTAAAGTGTTTTTTACGTCGCTTCCGGTAAAGTGAAGCCAATATATCTGAGTCTTATCCTTACCATAAAATTCATATTTTTGAAGCTCTTTTGGGCGAAATAACACTATATGTCCTGCTGGAATGATTGTCTCATTTTCAGGATTGTCAAAGTGGAAATGAACAAGACCGGATGATATGTATATAATCTGGTAATCCAGTCTTCCCCTTGGCCTGTAAGTAGGCATCTTAGGATGCTGTGACAGGCGATAGGTTCCGCAGCTTCCTACAATCAGAGGGCGGCTTTTATCTTTAAAATCTTTATGTGAATGATTCAAATATCCCGTGTTAATATACATTACACACCTCCATTCGAATTATAGCATTTTATGCATGCTTTGTCTATTTGCATTTATGGACAAAATGTTTAGAGCATGATATTGTGTATTGATTACGTTTCAAATGGAATTGAGTCAAATAGCTGTGAAACTGTAGTGTTTGAAAAGTATCATTTTGTGCATATTACAGCCTATTATGTTTATAGACAAAATTTGCACAAATATATAAAATTAGTATAGCTGTTAAAGATAAAACAAAGTAATTAATTGGAGGTTTTTCATGGAAGAAAAGACGTACTTAAAGTGGTACAACAAAATTGGTTATGGTTCCGGTGATATTGCAGGAAATGTAGTATATGCATTCCTGACATCCTTTGTTATGGTATATCTTACAGATACTATAGGACTCGCATCAGGAATCGTTGGAACATTAATCGCAGCATCTAAATTATTTGATGGTTTTACAGATGTTTTCTTTGGGTCACTTATTGATAAAACACATACAAAGCTTGGAAAAGCAAGGCCATGGATGATTTATGGCTATATAGGTTGTGCTTTGACACTTGTAGCAGTTTTTGCAATTCCTACAAGCTGGGGCAGGACTGCTCAGTATGCATGGTTCTTTATAGCCTATACATTATTGAATGGTGTATTTTATACAGCAAATAATATTGCATATTCTGCACTTACTTCGCTGGTAACAAAGAACAGCAAAGAGCGTGTACAGATGGGCTCTTACCGTTTTATTTTTGCCTTTTCAACCAGTCTTATAATTCAGTCTATAACAGTTGCATTTGTTGATGTATGCGGTGGAGGTGCTGCTGCATGGAGATTTGTAGCTATTATTTATGCTTTGATAGGCCTTGTAGTAAATACAATTTCAGGATTGTCGGTTAAGGAGCTTCCGGAAGAGGAGCTTAACTCCGGAATAGAGAACGATGAAGAAAAGAAGTATGGTCTTGTTCAGGCATTTAAGCTGCTTGTTAAGAATAAGTACTATATGATGATTTGTGGAACTTATATTTTGCAGCAGTTATACAGTGCTATGATTGGTGCAGGTATTTATTATTGTACATGGGTTCTTAAGAATAAAAATCTGTTTGGTGTATTTGCATGGGCTGTAAATATTCCTCTTATAATAGCACTTATTTTCACACCAACTCTTGTTGGAAAGTGGAAGGGAATGTATAAGCTTAATAAACGTGGATATATTCTGGCTACGATAGCAAGAGCACTTGTGATTGTAGCAGGATACATGGGAAGCGTTCCACTGATGATGCTGTTTACTGCAGTTGCAGCATTAGGACAGGGACCTTGGCAGGGAGACATGAATGCAGTAATTGCCGAGTGCTCTGAGTATACTTACCTGACTCAGGGAAAGAGAGTAGATGGAACTATGTATTCATGCACATCACTTGGAATCAAAATTGGTGGTGGAATTGGAACAGCTATTGTAGGATGGCTGCTTGAAATCAGTGGTTATGTAGGTACAAATGCGACTCAGCCGGCATCTGCAATTACTATGCTTCAGGTAATGTATTTATGGTTACCATTTGTATTTGAGATTCTTATTACAATTCTTCTTTCAAAGATGAATGTAGAAGCTGCAAATGAAAAGATTAGAAGAGAAAAAGGAATTGAATAATTATCGTATAATATGGGAGAGATGATCTGAGTGCATTTAACGTATGAAAATACAAATGAAGAGATTATTGCAGTAAAGCGGAAGCCACGGCACCAGCCACCACATCTGCATAATGCAATGGAAATTGTATGCGTTACGAAAGGAACATTAGAGCTTGGTGTAGGACAGGAGCTGTATCACATGGAAACAGGTGATATAGGAGTGGTATTTCCTGATGTTATACATCATTATCAGGTGTTTTCATCAGAAGTCAATGAGGCGGTTTTTATTAATGCTCCACAAATGATTTTTGGTAGATTTGAAAATGTACTGAGGAATAATGCTCCACAATATCCTGTTGTAAAAAGTGATGTTATTCCGGATGAAGTGTACAGAGCAGTGGAATCCATAATAGATACCGTGCAGAATGATATATGGGTTGTTCAAGCTTATTTACAGATTATACTTGCAAGATGTATTCCGATGATGAAATTGGTGGAAAAGAGCAAAATTGGCAGCGATGATATAATATACCGTACCGTATCATATATTTCTGCCAATTTTAATAAGAGTATATCACTTGATGGAATGGCACATGACCTTGGCGTGAGCAAATTTTCATTATCCAGATTGTTTTCAAAGACATTTCACAGCAGTTTTAATAAATATGTGAATGAGGCGCGTCTGGGGTATGCCTGTCAGAGAATTGAAACTACAGATGATACCCTGACAGAAATCTCGATGGACAGTGGTTTTGGAAGTCTTAGAACCTTTAATCGTGTTTTTAAAGAAAAATATAGATTGACACCAAGCGAGTATAGAAATAAATTACAAATTTGACTAAAAAGCTCTCTGTGCAATGCACAGGAGCTTTTTTATATGTAGACATCTATTTATTTGTGCTGTCTGCATCAATTACAGACTGAATCTGCTTCATAAGGGCATCATAGTTGTCCTTGTTATCAATTCCGCCGAGCATTGGTTCGCCTACAATATTGCCATTTCTGTCAACAAGTATAGTTGTTGGAAATGCCATGATTTCTGAGGCATATTTACCGGCAGCGCTAGAGGAGTCAATTGACAGATTACGATATTTGACACCCTGGCTTTCAAGAACAGAGGCAGCCTCTTTGATTGCTGTTTTATTGCCATCGAAGGTCTCAGTGTTGATGCCAACAACTTCTCCGCCCATTGATTTGATAGCATCATTTAATTCGTTAAGCTTGGATAACTCAGCGACACATGGTTTGCAGCCGGTAAACCAGAAATTGACGACTGTTACTGCATTACCGGAAAACAGGCTGTCATCAACCTTATTGCCATCAAAATCCTTACCGGAAAAATCACTGAATACAGATGAGGCTTTAGAGCTGTCCTTCTTGTTATCGTCTGATGATGTATTTTTGTTTTCAAGCTCTGCTATCTGTTCCTCGATTTTTCGTATGGTTTCAATATCCGCATTAAGTGTTTTTAGCTCATCGTCTGTGAATGAATCCTTGTTTGATTCTACGGTACCGGCAAGATAATCAGCATAATTTCCGTTTGGATCGGCGTCACTTTTGTTCATCATGCCAAATGCCTTGTTCCACACATCAGCGTGATCTGCAAAAAGCTGATTTTCCTGCTGATATAAATCATCAAGTCTTGAATCTGATTTGCCGGATGCTTCTGTGCCGGCTTCAGTCTGAGTGTTCTTAGAATCTGTGTTGGAAGATTGCTTTCCACCGCATGCTGTAAGTGATAATGCTATGCAGAGTGTAAAAATAGAAATAAATGATAATTTGTTTTTCATGAGTAATTTCTCCTTTAAAAATAATAGTAAAATGTTTAATAGTTATCTGTTGTCATTTTTTTGACATGATTTTCCCATAAACCGGTAGCAGATGGCGTCCTTCGGACAGGCCTTTATGCAGGCACCGCAGCGTATGCACTCGGGGTGATCCGGTGTCTTACACACATCCACATCCATCTTACATGCCTTTGAGCATTGACCGCATCCGACACATTTGCTGCTATCAACGGTGATTTTGAGCAGGCTGACCTTATTAAATAATGAGTAGATTGCTCCAAGCGGACAAATCCATTTACAGAAGGGCCTGTAAAATAAAATACTTAGTACAATCACTGCAATTAAAATCATACACTTGAAAGAAAAAAGCTTTCCCAGCGCAGAACGGATAGCAGCATTTCCAATAGATAACGGTATAGCACCCTCTAAAACACCCTGAGGACAGATATATTTGCAGAAGAACGGGTCTCCCATTCCTATAGAGTTCGTTACAAGCATCGGAAGAAGTATAACGAAAACAATAAGAATGACATATTTTAGGTACCTAAGAGGCTTTAGTTTGGCTGTGGATAATTTCTTTCCGGGTATTTTGTGAAGTAAATCCTGAAACCATCCAAATGGGCACAAAAAACCACATATAAATCTGCCGAGAGTTACACCGAGTAAAATAAAAAATCCGGTTATGTAGTATGAAAACTTAAATCTTGATGATCCGACGACTGCCTGAAATGCCCCTATTGGACAGGCTCCTGTCGCGGCAGGGCAGGAGTAGCAGTTTAATCCGGGTACGCATACTGTTTTTGCATTGCCCTGATATATTTTACCCTTAAATAAATTTGGAATATGAATATTGGTCAGCAGCGTTGCTGCGGCCTGTATCCATCCACGTATTTTTGCCAGCTTTTTTGATAGTAATTTCTTTTTCTTATCCAATTCCGACACACTCCAGACATAGTTTTATTGCTTTACCAAGCACGGTAGCTGCCTCACCTCTGACTGCACCATAGCTTACCATGGATACACCAAGGATAAGCAGAATGATTTGACATGTTTTTTGGTATTTCAACATAATGTTGCTCCTTTTTTGTTGTATTGTTGACCAGCTGACTTTGGTATTATACAATATAGGTTGTAAAATTATTGTTAAGAAGCAGGAGAACATTTTGAGATTATTAATTGTTGAGGATGAGAAACAAATATGTGATATGGTTGCAAAGAGTCTGTATGCTGCCGGTTATGAGGTGGATACCTGTTATGATGGGAAAGAGGCTCTTGAATGTATACTGTCGGAGAATTATGATTTGATAGTTTTGGATTTGAATCTGCCGGGGATGGATGGCATGGAGCTTCTTAAGGAGCTTAGAAAATACAATGATGAAACTAAGGTTTTGATATTATCTGCAAGAGGTCAGATTGCTGATAAGGTAGAGGGACTGGATGCAGGAGCAAATGATTACATGGAAAAACCATTCCATCTGCAGGAGCTTGAGGCACGTATCAGAAGTTTGACAAGAAGGAAATTTGTACAGAATGATATATGTCTTAAATGCGGAGAAATAAAGTTTGATACGATTAAGCGTGAGGCATATGCAAAGGGAGAGCCGGTCCCACTGACAAGAAAAGAGAATGGTATTTTGGAATATTTACTTATCAATATAGGCAGACCGGTGAGCCAGGAGGAGCTGATAGAGCATGTGTGGGATGCCACGGCAGACAGCTTTAGCGGAGCAATCAGGGTACATATGTCTTCACTTAGAAAAAAGCTTAAGGCGGAGCTGGGATATGATCCCATTTTGAACAAGGTAGGTGAAGGCTATAAAATACGGGAGGAGTCTGACAGATGAAAAGAATGTCGCTACAGTGGAGACTTACGTGCATTACTACATTGTGTATTGCTATTATATGTGGCTGCCTGACTATGTTTGTCTATAAAAATGGTGTGCATTACATCGATTCTCTGCAGGATGCGGTAGAGTCACAGGGGGATGAAAAAGGAAACAAATCAGATGAAATATATATCAGCATACCGGACGATAAGTGGGATGAGTTTGCGGATGAATTTTCGGTTCAGGTGTACAATAATAAGGCCGACTATAAAAGAAACAGTCTGATAATCACGGTTTTGCTGGCGCTTTTGGGAGGTGTCGTCACTTATTTTATAAGCGGGCATGCACTCAGACCAATCAGAGAGTTTTCAGATAAAATCGAAGAGGTACAGGCTCAGAATCTGTCTGATTCAAGAATAGAGGAAAACAATGTTAAGGAACTGAACCAGCTGGGTATTTCTTATAATAAGATGCTTGAGCGTCTGTCGGATGCATTTGAGATACAGAGACAGTTTACTGCAAATGCAGCACATGAGCTGCGAACTCCATTAGCGCTAATGCAGGTACAGCTTGATTTATATAATTCGGCCTCTCACCCGGGAAATGATGCAGACACTTTGCAGACCATAAAAATGGTTACGGAACAAAATGATAAATTAAACAGGATGGTAAAGACTCTTCTAGACATGAGTGAGCTTCAGTCGGTGGGAAGGGATGATAAAATTATATTGGATGCTATTGTTGAAGAGGTTTTGGCAGACCTTGAGCCTCTTGCCGTGGAAAAGAATATAAAGCTGATTGGAAAATGTGAGGATGCCACTATGATAGGCAGTGATATCCTTATTTACAGGCTTGTATACAATCTGGTTGAGAATGCCATCAAATATAATCATCCGCTCGGACAGGTTACAGTAACCGCATATCAGAGAAACAAGCATGTTTATCTGTCTGTAGAAGATACGGGAAGCGGAATACCAAAGGAGCTTAGGGAGAGAGTGTTCGAGCCATTCTTCCGTGTGGATAAATCCAGAAGCCGGGAGCTGGGTGGCGTAGGACTCGGACTTGCTCTTGTCCGTGAAATCGTTAGAGTACATGATGGCAGTATTTGTATTAAATCAGGCAAGACCGGGGGAACGATTTTCGAGGTGACTTTTGCGCAGCATTCAATGTAGCGTTTCATTTTACACATTTGTCAACGCTATTAAAACAGATTTCTTGTATCCCGCAATATATGAAACAGCCGCTTGACAGTCCGGCTTTCTGACTTGAGAAATAGATTTTTAACGGCAAAAATATAATAATTTAGATTAAAATATACTGATGTTTTTGCCGATAATGTGGTATACTATATAATAGATTAACAAGGTTATTTAATATAATTTATGGCGGAGGATAATAGATGCGATATCTTTCAGTTGCTGAAATAGCAAAAAAATGGAATATGTCAGAGCGCAGTGTTAGAAATTACTGTGCTAAGGGGCGTGTGAACGGTGCATTTCTTACAGGTAAGACATGGAACCTTCCTGAAAACGCAGAGAAACCGGAGCGCATTAACAAAAGAAAAGAAGAACCGATTACGCTGTTGGATATTCTGAAAGAGCAAAAGGCAAGTAAATATTCCGGTGGAATATACCATAAGACACAGATTGATTTGACATACAACTCCAACCATATGGAAGGAAGCCGTCTGACACATGATCAAACCAGATATATCTTTGAAACCAATACTATTGGCGTAGAAAAAGAGGTGCTGAATGTGGATGATGTGATTGAAACGGCAAATCACTTTCGTTGTATCGACATGATTATTGATCATGCAAAAGCAGCTTTGACGGAGAAATTCATCAAAGAACTTCACTTGATTTTGAAGAATGGCACCAGCGATTCCAGAAAAGATTGGTTTGCTGTTGGTGATTATAAGAAACTTCCGAATGAAGTCGGTGGCAGGGATACAGCCCTTCCGGAAGAAGTTGCCGATAAAATGAAGGCATTGCTGGCGGAATACAATGCCAAAGAAGAAAAGAATTTTGAGGATATTCTGGACTTTCATGTGAAGTTTGAACGGATTCATCCGTTCCAGGACGGAAACGGTCGTGTGGGCAGATTGACTATGTTTAAAGAGTGTCTAAAATACAATATTGTTCCGTTTATCATTGAGGATAATTTGAAAATGTTCTATTATCGTGGATTGAAGGAATGGGACAACGAAAAAGGATATCTGACAGATACCTGCCTGACCGCGCAGGACAAGTATAAGGCGTATTTGGATTATTTTAGGATTAAGTATTAATAAATGCTTTTAAAGAATGCTTATATGGATTTTGAAAAAATTGAATATTCACAAAAAATCTGGCTGAAGGATACAGGATGAGGAACATTTTGCAACTATGGCACAAGTTTTATTTTCATCGAAATCCTATATTGCTTCGGTGTCATATGATAATGTTCTTTGAAGCACTTATAAAAATGTGTTGTATTCGTAAAATGCAGTTCATCCATAATTTCAGATATAGAAGCGGTCGTTTCAAGCAGGAGAGCAGCCGCTCTTTTCATACAGAAAGTCTGACTGTAATCGAATAGGCATGAATTTGTATATTTCTTAACTATAGAGTTTAAATAATTTCCACTGTAATTTAATAATTGTTCAAGCTCAGAACGTGTAATGCGTCCATTGGTGTCCTCTAAAATGTGACTTATGTGTGTGAATAGAAGAAAATCATTGTCTGCTTCTACATGGACGGGAGTGAAGTGAAAGTGTTCTGGATTGGACAGATAATCAAACAATTCTAAAAGCATTCCTTTGATGACATAAGTAGAACCAAGCTTTGGAAACATAATGGCACGAAGTATATTGTCAGTTATGGCGTGGAGAGTATGGTGCCAGTCTTTGTTGTTGAGCGATGGCATAAAATCAAGATATTCCTTTGTGTCAGGATTATCGAGATTATCTGAAAGAAACCTAAGAATAGGGTTATGACCGGGTCTTTCTATATCCGGAAAATAAACTTTTGGTTCATCTTCTGAAAGCTGTTGGACAAGCTCTTTTGACATTCCGATAAACAAAAGAGTTGCATCGGAAGAAAAAATTTCTTTGTGTACTATATTGTGGTTCATCAGGCAACAGCTTCCACTGTGGAACACAAAATCAGTCTTTTCAATCAGCTGATGGATTTCGCCATCCAATACAATAAGAAGTTCGTAAAAATCATGAATATGTGGAGGCCTCATATTAAAATGATTGATTTCCTTTTCTGTTTTGAAGCTGTAAAATGTATTTTCACGTGGTGAGGTCATTAAAAAATTTAGATATTTGTCATCGTTAGCTCTGTTACATGTTTCGAGTGTGAACTGTATTGGTGTAAGTATTTTGATGTATGAATTGATTGTACTGTTTATATTATCCTGCTCTATGATATTTTTGACAGTATATGATGAGGTCATAATGGTATATTTTTCTCCTTATCCACGAATATGATAAAAACCAACTGATATTTTATCACATATGTTATAGAATTGTAAGCAATAATTTATTAAAGTAACAGTATACAAAACATAAGCGTTTATGAAAAATACAATACAAACTATTATTGTTAACAGGAAAAAGGAGGTTGCATTTATTATGCAGGAAACAGAAAAGAAATACCTGAAATGGTATCAGAAGATAGCGTATGGAGCAGGAGACCTGGCTTCAAATACCAGCTATGGACTTGTATCAAGCTTTGTCCTTTTATATTTATCTGATACAATGGGGCTTAACACAGGAATTATTGGAACTTTAATGCTGGTATCGAAATTTCTTGATGGAATTTCAGATGTGATATTTGGAAATTTAATCGATCGCACTAAGTCAAAGCTTGGAAAGGCAAGACCATGGATGCTGTATGCACAGATAGGCGTATCACTTTGTCTGGTGCTGTTGTTTTCAATTCCGGGTGGAATGAGTGAAACTGCACAATATGCGTATTTCTTCGCATTTTATACAGCACTCAATGCTATCTTTTATACAGCAAACGGAATAGCATATTCAGCATTATCAGCTCTTATTACCAGAAACAAGAATGAAAGGGTTCAGCTTGGATCAATACGTTTCATGTTTGCAGTTGTCACAAATATTGTAATGGGATTTGCAGTAACAGGTGCAGTTGATGCCTTTGGCGGTGGAGCATCAGGATGGCGTATGGTTGCTGTTATATGTGGTGTAATCGGACTTGTTGTCAACACAATAAGCTGCCTGTGTGTTAAGGAGTTACCGGAAGAAGATAGTGTGGCAGTTGAGGATACACAAAAACCGAAGGATGACAAAATAGGTTTTGTTGAGTCTTTGAAGTTACTTATAAGTAACAAATACTATATTTTAATCGTAGCAATTTATATTGTTTATTATTTCATGAGTAATCTTACAACAGGCTCAGCTATTTATTTTATGAAACATGTACTTGGAAATGGTTCATTACTTGGACTGTTCTCAATGATGAAGATGTTCCCTGTAATAATTGCACTTATTTTTACTCCGATTCTTGTAAAGAAGACCGGAAGCATGCAAAAGGTTAATTTCTGGGGATATGTAATCAGTGATATTTTAGGAATATTTCTAATTATTTTTGCGATGCAGAAGAATTTACCAATGATGTTACTTTTTATGTTCCTTAAAGGAACATTTGCCGGAACAATGTCGGGAACATTAAATGCCCTGATTGCTGAAATCAGCGGATATACCTATCGTACGAAAGGGGTACATATTGATGGAATGATGTTTAGCTGTTCATCACTTGGAGTAAAAGTTGGTGGTGGAATTGGTACTGCGGCTGTAGGCTGGCTATTGCATGCAGCAGGATATGCCGGAAAAGCTGCAACTCAGACCGCAGCAGCTACAAATATGATTTTCAGTATGTATATCACAATACCTGTAATTCTTGGTGTCGTAATTACTATTCTTCTTGGTTTAATGAAGGTGGAAAAGGAAAATAAGAGAATTGACATGGAAAGAGCAGAAAAAGCAGACTAACAGATTGAAAGAGGAATGAAGTATGCAGTGTCAGAAATTTAATGAGGACTGGACATTTGAAAAAGCTGATCAGGCTGACAGATTAAAAGCCTTTTACGGGAACAGTGATGCAGTTGCTGTTACACTCCCTCACGATGCAATGATTCGTGAAAAAAGAGATAAGGACTGTCCTTCCGGAGCACAGAGTGGCTTTTATCCCGGAGGTGTGTATACATACGAAAAAGCTTTTATGGCTCAAAATGAGTGGAAAACGCAGGATGTATTTCTGGAATTTGAGGGAATTTATGGAATTGCAAGAGTCTGGATAAATGGAGCTCTTGCGGCAGTGAATCGTAATGGATATATGGGGTTTTCGGTTGACTTAAAGCCATGGATAAGCTATGAGCATGAGAATATTATAAGAATAGATGTCGATAACAGTAAACAGCCTAACAGCAGATGGTATTCAGGCTCAGGAATTTACAGAGATGTCAATCTGTGGACAGGAAAAGGTGTATATATTTCACATGATAAGCTGCGTATTACGACATTGTCAGTGAATGATGACATGGCGGTTTTAGAGGTGTGTGCACAGTTGAAAAACATTATTGGACATGGATTAGAGGCAGAATGTCTGATTGAAATAAAAAAAGATGGACAGAAAGCTGCATCGAATACACAGAGAGTAGTATTTCGTTCAGAGCAAATGCAGACAGTGCGTGTACAAATACCGATTGAACAACCAAAGAAATGGAGTCCGGCACAGCCAGCTTTATATGAGTGTCATATAACGACAAGGTTTGATGATGAAATATGTGATGAAGCAGTTTCTAATTTTGGAATCCGAGTATTGGCGCTTGATCCTGTACATGGATTGCAGATAAATGGTGAGACAGTTAAGCTTCGAGGAACCTGTATACATCATGATAATGGCGTGATAGGTGCTGAGACATTTAAGGAGGCAGAATGGTACCGTTGCAAGAGATTGAAGGAAGCGGGTTTTAATGCAATAAGAAGTGCACATCACCCAATGAGCAGAGCAATGCTTGATGCGTGTGATCATATTGGAATGTTGGTTATGGATGAGCTGACGGATATGTGGGACAAGGAAAAAAATACATATGATTTCTCTGATATTTTTGAAGATGAATATAATCAGTGGATTAATCATATGGTTGAAAAAGACTATAATCATCCATCAGTTGTTATTTATTCAGTTGGAAATGAGATACAGGAAGCTGGAACTAAGCAGGGAGCTTGGATAAACAGAATACTATGCAATAAATTTCATGAGCTCGATAATACCAGATATACAACGAATGCATTGAATGGATTAAACTGTGCAGGCAGGCGTCTTGGCGTTATTATGAGGGATGTTGCAGAAAAATTTGGAATGGATTCACATGGAAGTGGAAGCGGTGGAGGAAGCAATGCATTAAACAGTTTTATGAGTCTGATGTCGGGCGAAAAAGGAGAGTTTTTTGCAAAGCATCCGCTTGTTTCAGAAGCACTTGAAGAATGTTCGCAAAGCTGTGATATAACAGGACTCAACTATTTAAGTGGAAGATATGAGCTGGAGCATGAACTGCATCCTGCAAAAACAGTTCTCGGTACTGAAACATATCCGGCTGACATAGAAAATCTCTGGAAGCTTGTTGAAGCTTATCCACACGTGATTGGAGACTTTACATGGACAGGATACGACTATATAGGTGAAGCTGGGGTGGGAATATTTCATTATGATGGAAATGCCAATTTCACAAGCATCTATCCTGAGAGATTGGGATATATCGGAGATATTGATTTGATTGGAAATCGAAGACCAATCAGCTATTTCAGGGAAATAGTGTATGGTCTGACAGATAAACCATATATTGCGGTCGAGAGACTTGAACACGCAGGACAGACAGCAGGTAAAACTGCATGGATGTTTAAGGATAACATCAGCAGCTGGACATGGAAGGGCTTTGAAGGGACAACGGCAAATGTGGATGTTTATTCATCAGGTGATGAAGTAGAGCTTTTTCTGAATGATAAATTGCTTGGAAGAAAACCGGTAGGAAGAGAAAATCATTTTACAGCATCTTATGAAGTGCCATATGAACCGGGAACTTTAAAGGCAGTTGCATATCAGAAAGATAGGAAACTGGGTGAATATGAGCTTTCTACAGCAAAATCAGTAACAAAGCTAAAAGTGTGTCGTGTAACTGAGAATGAGAGGAATATAGCATATATCAAGATATGGCTTGTAGATGATAATGGCACAATTAATTCACAGGAAGCTGAAAAAAGACTGCTTCATGCTAGTGTTGTAGGAAATGGTGTGCTGGAAGGATTTGGTACAGCTAATCCTTCTAGTGAGGAGGACTATTTTTCTGATTCAGTAACAACATTTGATGGAAGCGCTCTGGCAGCAGTTCGATGGAAGGATGTCAAATCGAAGGAGCCGGCTGTTCTTAAAGTATGGACGGATGATGGTTGTCAGGTGATGATAAATATAGAAAATAATTAAATATTAATGGTGTATGTTATACTTAGTGAGTATGGCATACACCATTTTTATTGAAGTCAAATAAATGTATCAGGGCTTCCTAAAAAAGTTATTGACAAAATAAAATGAACGGTGTATATTTTCAACGTGAACATTGTTCATTTAATGAAATAGCTAAATGACATTACATTGAAAAGGAGTGAATTCGTGAACCATCTTGCAACTTCAAAAGAAGACATATTAGCTGCAAGCAGAGAGCTAATCAAAGAAAACGGATGGACTGCTGTAAGCATACGAGCTGTTGCATCTCGATGTTCTGTTTCGGCGGGGACAATCTACAATTACTATGAATCCAAGGCCGATTTGCTTGGGGATACAATTGAGAGTATTTGGCGTGAAATCTTTTTTAACCCTGAGGATGAGCAGGCATTTAACGATGTTGCTGCCTGTATCTCATGGATTTATAAAAGACTGCAATATGGAAATGAGCAATTTCCGGGCTTCTTTTCTCTGCATTCGCTTGGATTTATGAAGGATGAAAAAACGGATGGAAAGAAGAAAATGCTGCAGACATGGGGGCATATTCTTAATGGATTGTGTGATATTTTAAAGAATGATCCTAAGATTCGTCCAGATGTATTTGATGAACAATTCACGGAAAAGCAGTTTGCAGATATATTATTTTCTTTAATATTAGTATCAATGATTCGTCAGGATTATAATCCGTCTTCGATATTGATGTTGATTAATAAAACATTATATTAAATTTCTCCCACATTAGAGTGTGGGAAAATTTTTGCAACAAAATGAACGTTGTTCACTTATGCGTTTAAAGATGTACCTAAGAAAGGATTTTTATTATGCAGGCAATTGTAGAAACTATATTTGATACCGTATATTTGTTTTCGGTAATCACAATCGGAATTTTAATGATTCGAAAAAGCAAAGGAAACCGTAAGTTTACCATGTTTGGAATTATGGCAGTTATTTTAGGAAGTGGAGATGCATTTCATCTGGTTCCTCGTGCTGCAGCGCTTTGTACAACAGGTCTTGAGAACTTTACCGTACAGCTTGGGTTAGGCAAGTGGATAACCTCTGTCACTATGACTATTTTTTATGTCGTTCTCTATCATATATGGCGTGAGCGTTATCAGATTAAAGGCTATAAAGCAGCTACAGCAGCTATTTATGGTCTTGCAGGATTAAGAATTGTTCTGTGTATGATGCCTCAGAATGCCTGGCTCAATGCAGATGCTCCGCTTTCATGGGGAATTTACCGAAATATTCCGTTTGCACTGATGGGATTAATTATCATAGTTTTATTCTATAAAAGTGCAAAAGAAAATAACGATAGCTCTTTTCGTTGGATGTGGCTGACAATTGTCCTGAGCTTTGCATTCTATATTCCGGTTGTACTGCTGGCTGATGTAATTCCGATGATCGGCATGCTGATGATTCCAAAAACCTGTGCATATGTTTGGACAGTATTAATTGGCTACAAGGCAATGAAAAAAGAAATAGCTTAAGATAATCATATGATGGGAAACGAATTATGTAAATGGAGTATTTAAGAGAGTATAGGAAGAACGCAGATGAAAGATAAATTTTGTGTAAAGAAAAAACGTTGCTGCTGATTGCCGGCATTTTTTTATTCCGGGCTGGGTCTGGCACTGGCATCAGCGGGAATTATTTTTACAAGAAATTATTTATTTTACAGGCAGTTGATTGAGAAGAGAGAGGGACAATGACCCTCTCTTCCTTTTGATTTAAATTCCATGAACAAGTCTATAATTCCTTGATTTTTTCATTCATTTTTCTGACATCATTGCGATAGTGAAGCATGAAGCCTCCCCAAATTATAAATGCCAAAGCTATTTGAAATATGGCTGCAATAATTCCGTGAAGGATAGAACTTGTTCCTCCTATCCATCCGACAGTATATGCGACGATTGTATAAATAATACAGCCTGTTCCCATGTGAATAATTATTTTAAAAGGCATTGGAAGATTGTCTTTTTGATAAATCATGGCCGGAAGTCCAAAACCCAGACCTACAATTATGCACCCGATAACCATTTTTGAAAATTGGTAATTATCTAAACTGAAATTACCGTCATAGGCGATGTCAAATACCATTCCTGTAATGCAGAAAATGGTTAATGCTATACCAATGCTGGTTATAGTGTTTTTAATCAAATTTTTCATAGTTTCTCTCATTTTTGTCCTCCTATAATCCCAGATATTTTTTAAACTCAGGCAGATATTTTCTTGATACGTAATCCTTACATCCGTTTTTTAGTTTCAAAAGAAGAGTGCCGCTAAAACCAGCCTCGACATTGCTCATATAAGACAGATTGACCAAAGTTGATTTTGAAATTTGCATAAATCCGGCACCAAGCTGCTGTTGCATTTCGTACAGTCTTTTTCGGGAACGGTAGCGGTGTTCTTTGCCATAAATAATAGTATCTTTGTTTTCTACCCTTACCATGTATATTTCTTTTGGCTGTAAAATGACAATATCATTTTCGTTTTTAAAAGCTGTAATGGGGCTTTCATTTGAACCGAATATATCAAGGGTACGCTGGATGTTGTCAGTGATTTTATCTGCATATATGATGGCATATGGTTCGCTGTATTCAGGGGAAAGTTCAATACTTACTTTCATGTAAAATCTTCCTTTCTTTTTGGTGAGTTAATCATACAATATTTCATATATAATGTCTCGCATTTGGATGTAAGTAGCGAAAAAACATGTGTAAGATGCGTTAAAGGAGATCTGTTTTATAAACAAGTTAAGGCAGGCAGATAAGATATTTATCAGTGTATAGGCTATTCTTTTCCCAGATAATATCAAAGTCATGTTGCATTTTTAAATCATCTAGAGAGATTTCATTTAAGATTTGTATATTGTTTGCGAAAATTAAAACGTGCTTGACAAATACAACTTATATGTTGTATTCTGTAATCAACAAAAGAAAATGCGGGGGTTATAGATGACACTACACGATTATTGTTCTAAATCTGGTAAAGACTTGATACTTGATTATGTAAATAGTTTGCCAGAAGATGAAAAGACAGATGGTTTATCTGTTATGGAATGCATGGAAAAGGGAGAATTTGATAAGATAAGATTCAAACGTTGGGAAAAGAAAGTATATGAAGTATATTTTCAGAAACACAATCGCATATTTTATATTACGGTTGATAAAGAGAATATATACTTGCTCCATGCTTGTCGCAAACAGAAAAACAAAACGGAAAAGACAGATAAAAAACTTGTTCGAAAGCGAGCATCTGAGCTAGGCAAACAACTAGGAAAAACATTTATATAAGGAGGTAGCAAAATGCCATTTGTAGAAGTAAATATTCAAAATGAAATAGAAAAGCAAAGACAAAATAATCCGGAATTTAGAAAGGCATGGGACGAATCCCGTGCCGAGTATAAACTCATAGGCGAAATGATTTCCTTACGGAAACAAGAAAATATAACGCAAAAGGAATTAGCCTCATTAACTGGAAATAAACAACAGGTGATCTCACGGATTGAGCGAAAGGAAAGTATTCCGACTATAAGAGCATTTAGTCATATGCTTGATGCATTGGGGTATGAGTTGAAAATCGTAAAAAAGAAATCAGTCTAATTTAATAAAAATGCAGTGTTTATATAGCATCTAACAGAAATAAAAATCTGTTGGGTGCTATTTTATAGGTAAACTTATAGCGCATTTGGCATATGTGAAGTTTTAGTGATTAATATTTCTTTAATTTTGTCAGCATACTATTTACATAGTACAAATAGTAATGTACTTTAAAAAAGTACAGGACAGTACAAATAATCAGAAAGAGATATGATAACCATGAAGAAGAAATTATTTGCAATAATAGTTGGAATGATGCTTTGTGCAGAGCTGTTGGGCGGTTGTGGTAATAAAAATATAAACAAGGATAATATTACCACGGATACTGCCGAGGAGTCGGAACAGCAGGATTCGAATAAAAAACAGGAGCTGCCAACTGCAACATATATGGGTGGAAGCAATACCATTACTGAGGTGTGCGATGGGCTTGGTTCAGCCGGGGCATCGCATGTAGATACCTTTAAAGAATGGGTGACCGATTTTGCGGATTCTGCCGGGAAGAATGCAAAGCTGAAGGATACCTGGTCAGATGCATATAAAATGAAAGCAGATACTGTTAAATGTATGGATGGCTGGGAGAAAAAGCATGACTATTCAGATGCAGATTGCAGAATGACAGCTTTTCTTTTGCTGGATGGACTGCTTCACGCACAGTCAACGGAAGATAGCTATAGTGGCACATATTTAATGTTTGATACGGAAGCAATAGATAATGTAGACAGGTATGAAATCATAAGGCAGAATAAAGACATGTTTACTACATTATACGGAGAAAAGAGCATTACGGATGATAAACATCCTGAAAAAACATTCTCTGACAACTGGAAAAAGTATGGATTTCAAATAGACAGTAATCGTATTTCACTTATTAGTATAGCAATATATGATCCGGATTCTGATGCTATGTTCGTGGGACATACAGGTGTATTGATAAAGTACAGTGACTATTATTTGTTTGTAGAAAAAATAGCATTTGAGCAGCCATATCAGGCAACAAAGGTGAATAATATGGATGAACTATTAAGTATTCTTTCACTAAGACCTGAGTATTTCGGAGAAGAGAAAGAGGCTGGACCATTTGTATATAATAATGGAGACTATGTTGGAACATTAGAATTGCAAAGTGCAGAGTTGTAATAATGAAAATTCAAAATCGCCTTTTCCGTTGACATAACTTATAATACACTATATAATTTTTTATAAAAAATCCTCATAAGGATAAATCGGAAAATGAAGTTAAAGAATAAAAAAAGCAGAAATATAATAGGTATTATACAAAGCTGTCTCATCTTTGCATTGGTTATTCTTGTTATTTTTATGATGATACAGATTAACCGGCTGCAAGGAACGGCAAGGGTAATAAATTACGCAGGTCTGGTACGTGGAGCAACACAGCGTGAAGTAAAATTGGAGATTACAGGATCCCAAAATGATGAGTTGATTAAATATTTGGATGATATTTTGAGCGGATTAAAATATCAGGATGGAAATTATGATCTGGTAAAGCTTCAGGACAAGGAATATCAGGATAAATTGCAGGTCCAGATTGATTATTGGAATAAAATAAAAAAAGAAATTGAAGCTGTAAGAAGCAGCGGATATGAAAATACTGATATTGTCAATATGAGTGAGACTTATTTTAAGATGGCTGATGATACTGTGTCTGCAGCGGAAAATTATTCAGAAAAGATTGCTACAAAGATTCGCACGATAGAGCTTTTGTCAGCACTTGATATGCTGTGTCTTGTGATATTGATTATTGTACAGACCATAATGGCAATGAAGATGGCAAGGCAAAATAAACTGTTAGAGCAAAGAGCATATACTGATGCCCGTACAGGATTGCCTAATAGAAGTGCCTGTAAAGAAATTCTGAACAATAATGAGATAATCAGTTCACCTACGGCATGCATTATTTTTGACTTAAATAATTTGAAGTTTATTAATGATACAATGGGGCATTCGGCAGGAGACCGGCTGATAGTAAAGTTTGCCGGACTTTTGCGCAGCGTATTTCCTGAAAAAGATTTTGTGGGAAGATATGGCGGCGATGAATTTATGGTAGTCATTTATGACACAGATAAAGCGGAGGTTGATGAAATCCTGAAATGCTTATGCCTGGAAAAAGATAAATTAAACAACACCGGAAATGAACTGCAAATTGATTACGCTTGCGGATGGGCGATATCGGAGGATTATAAGGAGAGTACATTACAAATATTATTTGATAGTGCTGATTCTTATATGTATGAAAATAAACAGTTATGTAAGAAGCAAAATCAATGAGTAAAAGCAGATACCATAATTACCGCTGATGCAGTATACTTATCCTTACCGGTCCGTTATTGTGCTTTATCAGGTGTCTGTATATCACAATCACTGCGATTATGAAGCAGCCAATCTGGATTGAGGCTGTTTTTATAGTCAAAAGGACATTGAATGCAAAAAAACCAAATGTCAGAATAGATCTGAGCGAATGTGGATTTATTATTACCACAACTGAAAAGAATATAAAGAAAAATGCTAGATAGACAGCCGGATGCAATTCCGGAAACAGACCCAAAAGGACTCCGAAGGAGGCGGTAATAGCTTTACCGCCTTTTTGTTTTTGTAAAAAAGGAAATGCATGTCCAAAGACAGGTGCAACTAAAACAGGTACAAACAGAAGTGAGTTTATATCTAAGCATTTCTGACCAATATACACCGGGATAAATCCTTTTGCAAGCTCACATATGAGTGAGAGTATTCCGCATAAAAAGCCACCATACATAAATGCGTTGCTCACACCCGGATTGTGGTCATCGGGAAATGTGCAGATGTCAATGTTTTTTAATAGTTTTGGTATCCAGTAAGCAAAGAGAGTGCTTCCGAGTACGAAGCCTAAGAGTGTAAATAAAAAATATAGCATGATAATTTCCTTATAGTTTTATAGTTACATGGTTTTATAGTCAGTCAGTTGTATCAGTGTGAGTCAGTTCTTCAAGCAGACCAACAATCTGTATGGCAGCATAGGGCTTTCGCTCACGGCGCTGTGCACGTATCATTTCTGCATTTAGCTCTTTATTTTCTATCATTATTTTCCCAAGCTCAATCTGCTTTGACAGACGCTTTGATGAGACAGACAGATGACGTTTTTTGAAAAATGCAACATTTGCTGCCTCGCATCCGGGGATTGGAGCAGTGTGTACAATCGGTATATTTTTTACAAGTGCCTCAGTTGATGTGAGGCCGCCTGGCTTTGTATAGATTACATCACAGGCATCCATGAAAAGTGAAACCTGATTGGTGTAGCCTATTACGTGTACACGTTTGTTGAACTTAAACTCATTTTGCAGTATGCGTTTTATTTTAGTATTGTTGCCGCAAATGATTACAATATGCTCATCATTATGGCATCTTATTGCAAGCTCTGCGGCAAAGACAGCAAGTTTGCCAAAACCCATGCTGCCACTCATCACAAGAAAGATAGGCACATCGGATGGCAGATGTAATCTTGTTCTTGCAGCAGCTTTAGCAGTCCTTGTACAGAAGGCCTGTCGTACCGGGATGCCTAATGGCAGCAGCTTGTTTTCAGGAATACCACGTTTTGCAAATTCATCTGTCAGATCATCGTGTGGAATAACATAATAATCCATATTTGTCTCTTCCCAGAATGGGATGCAGGTGTAGTCGGTTCCCACAGCGACGGCAGGGATATGAAGCAGATTTTTTCGCTTCATGCAGCTCAGGGTCTCAGCAGGGTACAGATGAGGTGTGACGACAGCATCAAAGTCGTTTGATTCAATGTATGCTGATAGCTTTTTACAAAGCAGGGCATTGGCAAAATAGACAGGGGATTTACGTTTATCACTCGATATCAGCATGCCAACCTTATAGAGTAGTCCGAAGAAAAACGGAATATGCTTTACAATGCCTATATATGCTCCTGATACTGCGTGCGATGTTCCTTTACCCGATAAGAGAAACATATCTATCATTGTCACAGAATGTCCTTTATGCTCTGCCGCTTCTTTTATAGCTTTACCGGCACTGTTGTGTCCCTCGCCGGTGTCACAGGATAAAATAAGAATTTTCAAACCGTTTAATTCCTTCCTAAATAAAATATGCGATAAGTGTACCATAATTTTTTAAAATAATCTACAGTGCAATAAAAGGTTGACATATCTCAGTTCAAAGCTTATTGTGGTAGCTGGAATGTACAAAATAGTATAATTATAAACTACATATTACGGATGTGATGGAGGCTTAATTTGAGATGGAAAATTTAATGTTTTGTCTAAATGCCACAGGACCTATTTTTCTGATGATGGTGTTTGGACTTTTTCTTCGCAAAGTGGGAATACTGGATGAAGATTTTGCGAACAGGATGAATAAGTTTGTGTTTAAGATTCCTTTACCTTTTTTATTGTTTGGTGATCTTGCCGCAGTTGATTTTTCAAAGGTGTGGAATATTAGGTTTATAGTATTCTGCTTTGTTGTTACATTGATAAGCATCACAATCTCAACACTCATATCATGTCTGTGGAGGGATAAATCCATACGGGGCGAGTTTATACAGGCCTCATACAGAAGCAGTGCTGCGCTGCTTGGAATTGCTTTTATCCTGAACATTTATGGAAACGCAGGCATGGCACCCGTCATGATTATAGGAAGCGTACCGCTTTACAACGTGATGGCTGTTATAGTGCTTTCATTTTTTAAGCCGGGGCAAAACGGCATAGACATGGCAGTACTCAAAAAGACATTTAAGGGAATAGTGACCAATCCTATTATTTTAGGAATTGTTGCAGGACTTCTGTGGTCAGCTATTGGTCTGCCGTTTGCGGGAATACCGGCAAAGGCAGTGACAAGCATTGGCAATATGGCAACGCCTATGGGACTTATGGCCATGGGTGCCACCTTTGATTTGAAAAAAGCATCAGCAAAGGCGAAGCCTGCATTTGCAGCCACATTTATCAAGCTTGTAGGCTTTGTGGCAGTATTTCTTCCTATTGCGGTAGCCTTCGGGTTCAGGGACAGTGAGCTTATTGCAATTCTTGTGATGCTTGGCTCAGCTACTACAGTAAGCTGCTTTGTCATGGCAAGAAATATGGGGCATGAGGGCGTTATCTCATCGACCACGATAATGCTCACGACACTGCTCAGTGCGTTTACGCTGACTCTCTGGCTTTATATAATTAAAAGTCTGGGGCTTGTATAAAATGGAAGAACATAACTGTTGATTTGGTGGATAATTCCTCTTTACTTTAGCGTGATAATTTGCTAATATGTTAAAAGGTTGTAGTTATTGGATGATTTTGAATAATTACAATGATTATTTAACATATGGAGGAAATGAGCATGAGAAGAGGATTAGCACTTCTTTTGACAGCAACTTTAGCACTTTCAATGACTGCCTGTGGTGGCAGCAAGGGTGCGGGAACACAAAAAAGCGAAAAGGGCGACGGCATGACCTACGCAGTTGAGGCAGGCTCAGCAGGAGAGGCTGTGGCAAAGGAAAAGGGCTTTAATTACAATTCGGTTTCATCACAGGCTGATGCGCTTATGGAGGTTAAATCAGGTACATCTGATGCGGCAATCATAGACCTTTTAATGGCAGGAGCCATGATTGGAGAGGGCACAAGCTACCCTGATTTAGTACATACAACAGAGCTTACATCAGAGAAGTATGGTGTCGGATGCCGTAAGGGTTCTGATCTTGCTTCATATATCAACAGTGTATTCGCAGAATCATATGCTGACGGCAGCGCGCAGGAGATTGCAAAGAAATACGGAGTACAGGATTCACTTCTTGAGCAGGAGCCTTGCGAGTTCAAGCAGTCTGACAGCGACAGTGATGTGGATTATATCAAGTCACAGGGCAAGATGATTGTCGGTATCACAGAGTTTGAGCCTATGGATTACAAGGATAAGGATGACAAATGGATTGGCTTTGATGCTGATATGGCAAGACTTGTCGGTGAGAAGCTCGGTGTGGATGTTGAATTTGTAGTTATCGACTGGGACAACAAGGTTATGGAACTTGATTCAAAGAAGATTGACGTTGTCTGGAATGGTATGACACTCACAGATGAGGTTACAAAGTCTATGGAATGCACAAATGCATACTGTAACAATGCACAGGTAGTTGTTGAGCGGGAGAAATAAAATGTTCTGGACTGTTACGCAAGCACTTATGAGTGGTCTGTGGACCACCTTTGAAATATTTATACTGACACTTATATTTTCACTGCCACTGGGGCTTATATTTGCATTTGGGCTTTTGAGCAGGTTTAAGCCTGTCAAGGCTGTCATGAATGTGTTTGTATGGGTTATCCGCGGCACACCGCTTATGCTTCAGCTTATCATTATATTCTACGGACCGGGTTTGTGGCTTCATCAGGCTATATGGAGTGGTGACGAGACCGGACGTATTACAGCGACGGTTGTAGCGTTTGTCATCAACTATGCATGTTATTTCTCTGTTATATTCAGAGGTGGCATAGAGGGTGTTCCGGCCGGTCAGAGAGAGGCAGGACAGGTGTTAGGCATGACAAAGCAGCAGATTTTCTTTAAAATCACTCTGCTTCAGATGATCAAGCGTGTTGTTCCGCCTATGTCAAATGAGATAATCACTCTTGTAAAGGATACTTCTCTTGCCAGAATTATTGCGGCATACGAGCTTACCTTTGCGGGAGCGGCGTTTATGAAATCTGACGGACTTACATGGCCGCTGTTTTATACAGGTGTATTTTATCTCGTATTTGTCGGAATCCTTACACTTTTATTTAATTATATCGAGAAAAAGCTGGATTATTTCAGGTAGGAGGAAGACATGGCAATTTTAGAGGTTAGAAATATAGAAAAACACTTTGGAAGGACTAATGTACTTAAGGATGTCAGTTTTTCCATGGAGGAGGGCAATGCTCTTGCCATAATCGGTTCATCAGGCTCAGGAAAGACTACGCTGTTACGGTGCCTTAACTTCCTTGAGAGACCTGACAGTGGCCAGATTATTGTAAATGGTGAGACTCTTTTTGATGCTTCCGAAGCGGGCAAGGATAAAGACGCAGAGCTTCGCAAAAAGAGACTGCATTTTGGTATGGTGTTTCAGCAGTTTAATCTTTTTCCACAGTACACAGCGCTTGAGAATGTCACTTTGGCAGAGCGCCTTCTGGCACAGGAGACACCTGAGTTTAAAAAGGATAAAAAAGCAATCCTTACACGTATTGATGAGCATGGAAAGGAGCTTCTGGACAGAATGGGGCTTGCTGAGAGGATGAACCATTATCCGCATCAGCTCTCGGGTGGGCAGCAGCAGCGTGTAGCTATAGCAAGGGCACTGGCACTTAAGCCTGATATACTCTGCTTTGATGAGCCTACTTCAGCTCTTGACCCGGAGCTTACCGGAGAGGTGCTTAAGGTCATCCGTTCCCTTGCGCAGCAGAATACCACAATGATTATTGTCACGCATGAGATGGCCTTTGCGCGTGATGTTGCGGATCAGGTGATCTTCATGGACGGTGGTGTGATTGTTGAGCATGGCGACCCACATGAGGTGATTGACCATCCGAAGGAGGAGCGTACCAGGCAGTTTCTCACCAGATATGCGAACGGCTGATGTGTGGGAAATATATTATACATGTCGAAAAAGTGTGAAATAAGTGTAAATTGAAAAGTAGATATTGATTTTTTTTTAACAAACATATATACTAACAAAAGAAATGGATGTAAATCCATAATTTATAGAAAAGAGGTTTATTCAAATGGCAAATGTTGATTTAACAAAGTATGGCATTACCGGAACAACAGAGATCGTTCACAATCCTTCTTACGAGACATTATTCGAGGAAGAGACAAAAGCCGGCCTTGAGGGTTACGAGGTTGGTAAGGAGACAGAGCTTGGTGCAGTTAACGTTATGACAGGTATCTACACTGGACGTTCTCCTAAAGATAAATATATCGTTATGGACGAGAATTCTAAGGACACAGTATGGTGGAATACACCTGAGTATCCAAACGACAACCATCCAATGAAAGAGGATGTTTGGGCAACAGTTAAGGATCTTGCTAAGAAAGAGCTCTGCAACAAGAAGCTTTTCGTAGTAGATGCATTCTGTGGAGCAAACAAGGATACACGTATGGCAGTTCGTTTCATCGTTGAGGTTGCTTGGCAGGCTCATTTCGTAACAAACATGTTCATCCAGCCATCAGCAGAGGAGCTTGAGAACTTCGAGCCTGATTTCGTAGTATACAATGCTTCAAAGGCTAAGGTTGAGAACTACAAGGAGTTAGGTCTTAACTCAGAGACATGTGTTGCATTCAACATCACATCAAAAGAGCAGGTTATCATCAATACATGGTACGGCGGAGAGATGAAGAAGGGTATGTTCTCTATGATGAACTACTACCTCCCACTTAAGGGCATCGCTTCAATGCACTGTTCAGCAAACGCTGACATGAACGGAGAGAACACAGCAATCTTCTTCGGTCTTTCAGGAACAGGTAAGACAACACTTTCTACAGATCCTAAGCGTCTTCTTATCGGAGATGACGAGCACGGCTGGGATGACAACGGCGTATTCAACTTCGAGGGTGGATGCTACGCTAAGGTTATCGGTCTTGACAAAGAGTCTGAGCCTGATATCTACAACGCAATCAGAAGAGATGCTCTTCTTGAGAACGTTACAGTTGCTGATGATGGAAAGATTGATTTCGAGGACAAGAGTGTAACAGAGAATACACGTGTATCTTACCCAATCAACCACATCACAAATATTGTTAAGCCAGTATCTTCAGCACCGGCTGCAAAGAACGTAATCTTCCTTTCAGCAGATGCATTCGGAGTACTTCCACCAGTATCTATTCTTACACCTGAGCAGACACAGTACTACTTCCTTTCAGGATTTACTGCAAAGCTTGCAGGAACAGAGCGTGGAATTACTGAGCCAACACCTACATTCTCAGCTTGCTTCGGACAGGCATTCCTTGAGCTTCATCCTACAAAATATGCTGCAGAGCTCGTTAAGAAGATGGAGAAGTCAGGCGCTAAGGCATACCTTGTAAATACAGGATGGAACGGAACAGGAAAGAGAATCACAATCAAGGATACAAGAGGAATCATCGACGCTATCCTTTCTGGTGATATCCTTAATGCTCCAACAAAGAAGATACCTATGTTCGATTTCGAGGTTCCTACAGAGCTTCCTGGAGTTGATTCAGGAATCCTTGATCCTCGTGACACATATGCTGATGCTTCTGAGTGGGAGGCAAAGGCTAAAGATCTTGCAGAGAGATTCAACAAGAACTTTGTTAAGTACACAACAAATGAGGCTGGTAAAGCACTTGTTGCAGCAGGACCACAGTTATAATATATTAAACAGAATTATATTAGATAATTCTAAAGCCGGGCGGTTGTATGTCGCCCGGCTTTTTTTGAAGATACTGTATAAAACGTTATAAAACAGGCATTTATCGAGGTTATGGATGTATAAATATTGTTATTGATAATATGAATTTAAGTTATATTAACGATATTGCTTGACAAATACAGATTATAGTAATATTATCATCATGTGAACAGAAATAATAGAAATTGTGAGGAAGGTTTTTCGATGAGAAGACAGGCATTATCTCTTTTAGTTGAGAACAATCCCGGAGTGACCAGTCGTATTTCAGGACTGTTCAGTCGCAGGGGATTTAATATTGATAGTTTCTCTTCAGGGGTTACAGCAGATCCGCGCTACACACGTATCACAATTGTTGCAAGCGGTGATGAGCAGGTGCTTGAGCAGATAGAGAAGCAGTTGGCGAAGCTTGAGGATGTACTTGATATCAAGAAGCTTGAGCCGGGACTCTCAGTGTGCAGGGAGCTTATTATGATAAAGATAAGAGCACTCGATACACAAAGACAGGCAGTTATGAATGTGACTGAGATCTTCCACGGCAAGATAGTTGATGTCACTCATGACTCTATGATTATTGAGCTCATAGGTACACAGGACAAGCTTGATAAGTTCATAGACTTACTTAGCGGCTATGAAATATTAGAGCTCGCAAGAACGGGAATCACAGGACTTACCAGAGGTTCCGATGATGTAGTTATGTTGGATTAGTCACAGGACAATCCTTACATATAAATAGTTTACTTAAATTAACAGGAGGAAAACAAAATGGCAGAACCAAGATTATTTTATCAGGATGATTGTAACCTTTCATTATTAGAGGGCAAGACAATTGCCATTATCGGTTACGGCAGCCAGGGACATGCACATGCACTTAACTTAAAGGATTCAGGATGCAATGTCATCATCGGTCTTTATGAGGGCAGCAAGTCATGGAAGAGAGCAGAAGAGCAGGGCTTCAAGGTATATGTCGCTGCAGAGGCTGCAAAGCAGGCTGATATCATCATGATTCTTATAAATGATGAGTTACAGGCAGATATGTACAAGAAGGACATCGAGCCAAACCTTGAGCCGGGCAACATGCTTATGTTCGCTCACGGCTTCAACATCCACTTTGGATGCATTAAGCCACCAAAGGATGTAGATGTAGCTATGATCGCACCTAAGGCTCCGGGACATACAGTACGTTCAGAGTACCAGGCAGGAAAAGGAACACCTTGTCTTATCGCTGTAGAGCAGGATGCTACAGGAAAGGCATGGGACCTTGCACTTGCATATGGTCTTGGAATCGGCGGAGCAAGAGCCGGACTTCTTGAGACAACATTCCGTACAGAGACAGAGACAGACCTCTTCGGTGAGCAGGCAGTTCTTTGTGGTGGTGTTTGTGCACTTATGCAGGCTGGTTTCGAAACACTTTGCGAGGCTGGTTATGACCCAAGAAACGCATACTTTGAGTGTATCCATGAGATGAAGCTCATCGTAGACCTTATCTACCAGTCAGGCTTCGCAGGTATGAGATACTCTATCTCTAATACAGCTGAGTATGGTGATTATGTAACAGGACCTAAGATTGTTACAGCTGAGACAAAGAAAGCTATGAAGAAGATTCTTTCTGACATTCAGGATGGTACATTTGCTAAGGAGTTCTTACTTGATATGTCACCGGCAGGACGTCAGGTACACTTCAAGGCTATGAGAAAGCTTGCTTCTGAGCATCCTTCAGAGAAGGTTGGTGAGGAAATCCGTAAGCTTTACAGCTGGAATGATGAGAGCGACAAGCTCATCAACAACTAATCTGTCAGATATATATGACAATAAGACCCGGGGCAGTGATGCACCGGGTTTTTTATATAGCAAAACTTGACAAAATATAGTGTGATGTGTAAAATTATGAATGTTAATCAGACGGATTAAAAATACGCCTTCGTCTCTTTGAGAGGCGGAGCGTTTTTGATATAAGGAGGCAAGTATGTCAGAACCATACAATCACAAGGCCATAGAGAAAAAATGGCAGGAATACTGGAAAGAACACGAGACATTCAAGACAGATGTTTGGGATTTTTCAAAGCCTAAATACTATGCACTTGATATGTTCCCTTACCCTTCAGGAGTAGGCCTTCACGCTGGACATCCGGAGGGCTATACAGCTACAGATATCATGTCGCGTATGAAGAGAATGCAGGGCTACAATGTACTTCATCCGATGGGATATGATTCATTCGGTTTACCGGCAGAGCAGTATGCTGTAAACACAGGTCATCATCCAAACGGTTTCACTCAGAAGAATATAGAGACCTTCTCAAAGCAGTTAAGAGAGCTTGGTTTTGATTATGACTGGTCAAAGATGATTTCTACAAGTGACCCTGAGTTTTACAAGTGGACACAGTGGATTTTCAAGAAGCTTTATGAGGCCGGATATGCAAAGCATATTGATATGCCTGTAAACTGGTGCGAGGAGCTTGGAACAGTTCTCTCAAACGATGAGGTTATAGATGGCAAGTCAGAGCGTGGTGGCTATCCTGTAGTCCGCAAGAACATGAAACAGTGGGTTATTGACCAGCCGGCATTTGCAGAAAAGCTCCTTGAGGGGCTTAATGAGATAGACTGGCCTGAGTCTACCAAGGAAATGCAGAGAAACTGGATTGGCAAGAGCACAGGTGTCGAGGTCAAATTCCAGATTGTAGGCGGTGGAGAGTTCTCTATCTTTACTACATGTATCGAGACAATATATGGTATCACATTTATGGTGCTTGCTCCGGACGGAGATATAGTAAAGGGTCTCATGGACAGAGTCGAGAACAAAGAAGAGGTTCAGGCTTACATAGATGAGACTGTAAAGAAGAGTGATATGGACAGAACTGAGCTTAACAAGACAAAGTCAGGCTGTGAGCTTAAGGGACTTCATTGTATCAACCCTGTAAACGGCAAGGAAGTGCGCATGTTCATCGGTGATTTCGTACTGGCAAGCTATGGTACAGGTGCTGTTATGGCAGTTCCTACCCATGATCAGCGAGATTTCGAGTATGCACAGGCTCATGATATTGAGATGATTCAGGTAATTGATGGTGCAGATGTATCAGAGCATGCATTTGAGAAGCATGATTACCTTGGAAAGGGCTGCAAGCTCATCAACTCAGAGGAGTTTACCGGAATGGTAGTCGAGGATGCTAAGGAAGCTATCACAGCCAAGCTTGAGAAGATGGGCGTGGCAAAGAGAACTGTAAACTACAAGTTCCGTGAGTGGATTTTTGCACGTCAGAGATACTGGGGAGAGCCTGTTCCATGTGTATACAAGGAGGATGGTTCAATCTATTTCCTTCCTGATGATGAGCTTCCGCTTGTCCTTCCTGAGCTTGAGGATTACAAAGGCAAGAATGGCAAGGCACCTCTTGAGAACGCTACAGAGTGGAAGCAGTATGACAGAAACGGCGTAAAGGGTACTCGTGAGACATCCACCATGCCTGGCTCGGCAGGATCCTCATGGTATTATATGAGATATATCGATCCACACAATGATAAGGAATTTGCAAATCAGGAGCTCTTAAAGCACTGGATGCCTGTAGATCTCTATGTTGGTGGACCGGAGCATGCGGTAGGACACCTCATGTATTCAAGAATCTGGAACAGATTCCTCTTTGATCAGGGCTTATCCCCTGTAAAGGAGCCTTTTAAGAAGCTCGTACATCAGGGAATGATCCTTGGATCAAACGGTATCAAGATGGGCAAGAGATTCCCGGAGTTCGTAGTAAATCCTAGTGATGTAGTCGAGGAGTACGGCGCTGACACACTTCGTCTCTACGAGATGTTCATGGGACCACTTGAGGTTTCAAAGCCTTGGAACGACAGCAACGTACAGGGAGCAAAGAGATTCATCACACGTGTATGGAATTTCTTTACAGAGCCTGAGAATATTATTGAAGAGGATGATGGAAAGCTCACAAGAATCTATCATCAGACAGTAAAGAAGGTCACAAACGACTTCGAGGCACTTGGCTACAATACAGCTATCAGCCAGATGATGATTTTTGTCAATGAAGTATACAAGGCAGGCAGATGTCCTAGAGAGTTTGCAGAGGGACTTATCAAGATGCTTTCTTGTGTATGTCCACATGTTGGTGAGGAAATCTGGCAGAGAATGGGACATGACGATACAATCGCATTTGAGCCATGGCCGGTATACGATGAGGCAAAGACTGTTGAGGATACAGTAGAGATTGCTGTACAGATCAACGGAAAGACTAAGGGCACTCTTGCAATCGGAAAACAGGATCCTAAGGATGAGGTTATTGCAAAAGCAAAGGATGTTATTGCAGATAAGCTTACAGGAAATATCGTAAAAGAGATTTATGTTCCGGGACGTATTGTAAACATCGTAATGAAATAAAAATTACCCGGTATTTTGCACAGCCATTAGATGGCCGGCAGAATACCGGGTGATTTTATTTTTTGAGAACATGTGGTGGAAGTGATGGATCACTTCCGCGAAGCTTCTGCATACCGCGCTGGATCGCATCCTTGGAATTTTTCCAGTCGGCATCTTTATTTTTATAATCATATTTTTCGATGAACCATGCAACATCTTCATATATGCGGTTCATGTTTTCGTGCATTAGAGGGAGCACGATATCGTAAAATTCTTTGCGCTTATCACCTTTTAAATAAGTGTCAGCTCCTTCCAGAACCACTTTCAGGTGATCGAGACAAAAGCCTTTTGTGTTCTTTAATTTTTCTTTTAGTTCAGGATCCTTTTCATACATAGTGAAGAAGGTCTTCATGTATGCATTAAAGGTCTTGTTTACGCTGTCACATATAAAGCAGGTTGATTCACGTTTGTTAATCCAGTCCACGATGGAATTGGAGGAGGCGTTTGCTTTTTTGAAAAGACCGCTCCTTTGCACTGAATCAGGCTTAAAGTTCTTAAATTCTTTGTCCATCTCCTCAATATGGCGCATGTACATGGTTTTTAGTATCCAGGCGTTTCCGAGTGAATTGCCATAGTCAAACATTTTTTTGAAATGTGCACGGCAGAAGCCCTCCTTATCGGTCATATCGCGTATGTCAGCCTCCATGTAAGAGGCACCATGACCAAGTACAAAATCCATGACGTGATCCTCGGTGCGTTTTTCTATATAGCAGAAGGGGCATTCGCCGGCATTGTCAAAGGCGTCTGATATGGGGATAGTGTGTATTTGTTCTTTCAAGGTAATACCTCCGGGGTCATATTTTTTTATTTAAAAATCCTCTGGTGTGTAGCTCTCATAAAACTTGATGAAGGTCTGCAGAGAGGTGGAAAGCTTTGAAGACTCCTTGTAAGCAAAGCCGACCTCACGCTTGTGGATTGGTATGCCGAGAGGAATTTCAATCAGGGTACCGTCAGCAAGCTCCTTTGAAACTATGCTTTTTATGACGCAGGCCACACCTACGCCTATTTTGGCAAAGTCGATGAGCAGGTCCATATTTGATATATCTATAGAGTCCTTTACGTGTATCTGGTTCTCCTGCAGATAATCATCAATATATTTACGTGTCATATTGCCTTTATCGAGAAGCATGAGAGTAGAGTTTTGCAAAATCTCGCTCTTTTTGACACCACGGGCGCTTAAGTTGCGCAGATAGTCCTTTGTAGTGACAAATATATCCTCGATGTTGTCCAGATAATAGAAATTGAAAGTCTTAAGGGATGCTGGTTTTCCAATCAGACCTATATCTATTTTGTCATCATCGAGGAGCTTTAAGGTCTCATTGGTGGACTGACATTCGATTGAGATGCTTATATGAGGATTTCTGTGTATGAATTCCTTGAGATATGGCAAAAGCATATATTTGCAGAGTGTTGAGCTGACACCAATCTTAAGCTGGCCGACACCGAGCTCTATTGAGCGCTTTAGCTTTTCCTCACCCTCATTTAATGCCTCAAAGGCCTCGCTTACATGATCATAAAGAAGCCTGCCCTCATCGGTCAAGACGACACCTCTGGAGCTTCTTGAAAAAAGCTTGCATTCCAGTCCGTCCTCGAGCTTTTGAATTGACTTGCTGATGGCAGGCTGGCTGATATAGAGCTCCTTGGCTGCCTTTGATATATTGCCGGCATTGGCGACAGTATAGAAAATCCAGTAAGATGAGAGATTCTGGTTCATTTGTACCTCCTGTGGTTTGTACTTTTAATGGGCTGTAATCGTTGCTTGTCACAAAAAGGGTGTGAACATCAACAAATCTGTGTATATTATACCATGAGATTTAGTTATGGTAAATATGTTTATTATGTATTTTTATTATGGTAAATCATATGTTATGATGTCTTAAGTAAACTTGATTCAGATACAATCATAATACAATATTTTTATATGCTAGGAGGAATATAAGCATGGGAATGACAATGACGCAGAAGATTCTTGCTGCACACGCAGGCCTTGACTCTGTTAGTGCAGGACAGCTCATTGAGGCTGATTTAGATCTTGTGCTTGGAAACGACATTACCTCACCTGTAGCGATTCATGAGATCGACAAGATGAAGGTAGAGGGAGTGTTTAATAAAGATAAAATCGCACTCGTTATGGATCACTTTGCACCAAACAAGGACATCAAGTCAGCAGAACACTGTAAATGTGTTCGCGAGTTTGCCTGCAAAAATGAGATTACAAATTACTTTGATGTAGGAAAAATGGGCATCGAGCATGCACTTTTACCTGAGCAGGGACTTACCGTGGCAGGTGATGTGATTATAGGAGCTGATTCTCATACATGTACATACGGAGCTTTAGGAGCATTCTCTACAGGTGTGGGAAGTACTGATATGGCAGCAGGAATGGCTACAGGCAAGGCCTGGTTTAAGGTACCTTCTGCTATCAAGTTCAATATCGTCGGAAAACCGGCTGAGTGGATCAGCGGCAAGGACGTCATCCTTCATATCATCGGTATGATTGGTGTGGACGGTGCACTTTATAAGTCAATGGAGTTTGACGGAGATGGACTTAAATATCTTTCTATGGACGACAGATTTACTATCGCCAATATGGCAATTGAGGCCGGCGGCAAGAATGGTATCTTCCCTGTAGATGATCTCACAAGAGAGTACATGAAGGAGCATTCAAAGCGTCCGTTCACAGAGTATGAGGCTGATAGTGATGCAGAGTATGATGAGGAGTATACAATCGACCTTAGCACACTTAAGTCTACAGTTTCATTCCCACATCTGCCTGACAATACACGTACCATCGATGAGGTGGGTGATGTAAAGATTGACCAGGTAGTAATCGGTTCATGTACCAACGGCCGTATGGATGATCTGCGTATTGCAGCAAAGATTCTTGAGGGTAAAAAGGTTGCGGATGGTATCAGGGTTATCGTGATTCCTGCCACACAAAAGATTTATCTTCAGGCTATGGAAGAGGGTCTTCTTAAGACATTTATCGAGGCTGGTGCCATTGTAAGCACACCTACCTGCGGACCATGTCTTGGCGGATACATGGGAGTGCTCGCTGAGGGCGAGAGATGCGTATCTACCACAAACCGTAACTTTGTCGGACGTATGGGTCATGTGGATTCTGAGGTTTATCTGGCAAGCCCTGCTGTTGCAGCTGCAAGTGCCATTACAGGTAAGATTTCAGGACCAAAGGATGTTATGTAAAGATTGGAGGAAGCACAATGAAAGCAGCACACGGTCGTGTATTTAAATATGGAGACAATGTCGATACAGATGTAATCATTCCTGCAAGATATCTGAATTCTTCTGATCCTAAGGAGCTTGCAACACACTGCATGGAGGATATCGACAAGGATTTTGTAAATAATGTAAAGGCCGGAGATATCATGGTAGCCAACAAGAACTTCGGCTGTGGTTCATCAAGAGAGCATGCACCGATTGCCATCAAGGCTGCCGGCGTAAGCTGTGTTATCGCAGAGACATTTGCAAGAATTTTCTACAGAAATGCAATCAATATAGGTCTTCCTATTATCGAGTGCCCTGAGGCAGCAAAGGCAATAAATGCCGGTGATGAGGTGACAGTGGACTTTGATTCCGGTATCATCACAGATGAGACAACAGGAGAGAAGTTTAAGGGACAGGCCTTCCCACCGTTCATGCAGAAGATTATCGACTGCGAGGGACTTGTAAACTATATAAATCAGAAGTAATTATAAAAATTCCCGAGGTTATATAACCGCGGGAGTTTTTAGTACAATATTAAAAGTAATGGTAATATGCAAACTGTGGGATATGCGTTCTATAAATCAAATTGCTGCAGATACTGCAAATATTTATCGGAAACTGTCACAGAAGTGTAAATATCCGCGTATTCCTTGCCTGATATACTTTCGATATAGTTTTCGGGATAGTTTTTTTCTATGCCATGTGCATGAGCCATATCGACAGCTTTATTGTATGCAATAGCGGCCTTTTCGATTGTGTTGTAGGTTCCTATGACAAAATTGCCGTTTATGTGTATGCGAGCTTTATATTTGTCGAGCCCTGCAGTTTTGACAATCTCTACACCATGGTATGGATTTAACAGCTTGATGTTTTCGTAGCGCATGTCGGTTGAATCGTTGTTTACAAATACATAGTCCCGTCCGCAAACAGCATGAGGCTGTATGCCATAGCGGCTAAGCAGGGTGACCTGCATGCCGTAGTCGTTGACGTACAGATGTCCCTGGCGTTTTAATATGCGATGCTCAGAGTAGTAAAACAAATCATCTATATCGAATTTCAGCTCATGTGATATATCCAGATAGTAGCTGAAATAGTTTTTGCGCAGGTATATTGGGGTTTTGATGTACATTCCGTTATCACGGAAATTAATAAGAGTTACAATTTTATCAAATGCAAGTGCATGGGTGTGAAAGTAAGAGTCCTCTATGCTGTTTGTTTCTTTTAATAAAATTGTCGATGCAGTGGCATAGGCGCGGCTTGCAGAAAGCTCACTGTCAAAGCTTCCGAGACTGATGTGTTTGCTTTTGTAGGTGATGTTGGACCTGTAGTAAATGGTGCCGTCTTTTCTGACAGCGGTGTAAACTCCCTGGAGCATAGATATAATTTGTGTTCCTTTCACATATATTTTTAATCATATATATATTATTGTAGCATTTTTGTTATTGATTTGATATATGAAATTTATTATACTATAAAGGATAATAATTGTCTGCATATAGAGATGTAGCAATATGGATTTAGAGATAAAAAGAGAAATGAGGTAAAAAATGGATTTATTATATTCAAGCACAAGAAACAGTGAAAAGAAAATAACAGCTTCACAGGCTATCCTTAAGGGCCTTGCCGATGACGGAGGATTATTTGTACCTGAGAGCATTCCGGCACTTGATGTTTCTGTTGAGGAGCTTTCTAAGATGTCATACCAGCAGGTAGCATATGAGGTTATGAAGCTTTTCCTTACGGATTTCACAGAGGAAGAGCTTAAAAATTGTATTAACAGGGCATACGACAGCAAGTTTGATACTACTGAGATTGCACCGCTTAAGTTTGCTGACGGCGCTTACTACCTTGAGCTGTTCCATGGCTCTACAATAGCCTTCAAGGATATGGCATTATCCATTCTGCCTCATTTACTTATCACATCTGCAAAGAAAAACAATGTTAAAAACGAGATTGTCATCCTGACAGCCACATCAGGAGACACAGGAAAGGCAGCTATGGCAGGCTTTGCTGATGTTGAGGGGACACAGATTATCGTTTTCTATCCAAAGAATGGTGTCAGCCCGATTCAGGAGAAGCAGATGCTTACACAAAAGGGTGCCAATACTCATGTAGTGGGTATTCACGGCAACTTTGACCAGGCACAGTCAGCAGTAAAGGCTATGTTCAATGATAAGGCTCTTGCAGAGACGATGGATGCCGCAGGCTATCAGTTCTCATCCGCTAACTCAATCAATATAGGTCGCCTTGTACCACAGATTGTGTACTATGTATATGCTTACTCAAAGCTTTTTGCACAGGGAGCTGTCGCAAAGGATGAGAAGATAAATATCGTTGTTCCTACAGGAAATTTTGGAAATATACTTGCAGCGTTTTATGCAAAGAACATGGGACTTCCCGTTGCAAAGCTTATCTGTGCTTCAAACGAGAACAAGGTGCTTTATGATTTCTTCACAACAGGAGAGTATGATAAAAACAGAGAGTTTATCCTCACAAATTCACCATCCATGGATATTCTCATCTCTTCAAACCTTGAGAGACTCATTTACCGTATCGCAGGAAATGATGCAAATAAGAATGCTCAGCTTATGGCTTCGCTTGCTAAGGATGGCAAATACACTGTAACACCTGAGATGAAGGAAAAGCTTTCTGACTTCTATGGAAATTACACAAGTGAGAAGGAAACCGCTGAGGTTATCAAAAAGCTTTATGAGGATACAGGATACATTATTGATACTCATACAGCAGTTGCAGCAGGTGTATATAGCAAGTATAAGGAGGCTACAGGTGATACAGCCACAAAGACTGTTATCGCATCTACAGCAAGTCCATTCAAATTTACAAGAAGTGTGATGGATGCAATTAATCCTAAGTACGATTCAATGACAGACTTTGAGCTTGTCGATGAGCTTTCAAAGCTTGGCAACGTTAAGGTACCAAATGCCATTGAGGAAATCAGGGATGCAAAGATTCTTCACAACACAGTCTGTGATGTGGATCAGATGGAAAACACTGTTAAGAAAATGCTCGGTGTGCAGTAATAATATAATGTTACCTTTTGCCAATTTAATCATATAATTGTAATTTGTTTGATATATAATTATATATAGCGCAACATAAAAGAACATCTGCTGATTACAGATGTTCTTTTTGTGCTCTAATTATAGAGTAAATAATTATCAGATTACTGAAACTGCCTTGCAGAGATATTAGAATTCAATAATAAAGTGAATGGCTCCGAAAGGGTATAACAGCTTGAGCTTGCAGGCTTTATTGAAGCTGCGTGTCTGTTCATCAAAATGCTCAGGTGCAGTGAGAGTAAGCTCAAGTGCCTGATCATTTGAACAGTTGACCAGAAACAGTCCATTGTTCAGGTTCAGGAAATCATCGAGAGATGCCTGTACATACTCGTCGTATACTGAAAATGATTCATTTACATAGCGTGATGCAAAATTGATGGCTGTTGTCTGACTCATGCCTATGTATGTAGATATGGCATAGCTGCCCTCGATGTCCTGACGTACCATGCAGTCTGCACTAAAGCTGTCACATATCTCGGCAGAGAGCGGAGTGTAGTCATCACCGACAAATCGGATAAAGCTGTTAAACAAAAGCTCAAGATACATAATGTCAATGGCAGAAGGATCTATGCCTGTATTGGCAAAAAAATGACCTATCAGATGATTTATACTGTCCTTATCCTCGAGTACCATGTCAAGATCGGAAATAGCATTCTCACTGCGGTAATCATGTATACTCTTTTCGAGAGTGGTATTGTCAATTATGCCTTTGTCTAAAAGAATCTGTCCTAAAAGAAGAAAGTCAGGGCTTTGGATGTTTAAGAGATCCTTTACCTGCTCGTCTGTCAGATAGCCCATTTCTATTGTAAGCTCACCAAACTTCTTGTCCTGATGGGTCTGCTCGACTATTACTGAATCAACCTCGGCAGCTGTCATAAGCCCTGAGTGGATGGCAAGAGTACCAAGCTTTGCGTGCTTTTGTGCTTTTTCTTTGAGAGCGTCAAAAAGCTGCTCATTAGTGATATATCCCTTTGATAGGAGAAAATTGCCAAAAAATTGAGTATACATATTAATTTCCTCCTATGTGCTTCTTAATCAGACTTATGACCTGATCCTTGTCGATTGGTTTCTGAATGAAGTCACATGCTCCGGCAGCAAGAGCCTTTTTAAGCTCGGATTGTGTGCCGACAGATGACGCTACGAAGATGGTAGCACTGCTGTCATACTCCATAATTTCTGAGATAGCGGCATTTCCGTCCTTTACTGGCATTACAATGTCTATAAATGTGAGATTTGGCTTATGCTCCTTGTACATATCAATGGCGAGCTGTCCGTTTGCCGCCTCAATGATAGTCGGTGAACCAATGGAATTGATTATGTCCTTCATCTGTTTTCTTGCGAGAATCGAATCATCGCATATAAGTATTTTTAAATCGTCAAGTTGCATTTTAAAAACTCCTTCCCCTTGAAAATATAAATATATTTTACTACATTAATAATAGAAATTCAAGAAATAGTTGGGACTTATTTACCATTTATTTTTTCCTTACATGAGGTTATACTAATTTTGGTGATTTTACATATTTTTGTATATATAAGATCCGTGATAACTATTTAGGAATAATAAATAAAAATACAGGAGAAAGAAGCATGAACTATTTTATTATAATAGATGCGGTCACGCTGATACTGGGAATTTACATAATATTTGTGTCGCTACGAATGAAGAAAAGCGGCAAAATTGAAAGTACCTTTGTGGCTGAGGATGAGATGAAAAAGATAAAGGATACGGCTGGATATATAGCTTATATTTATCCAAAGTCACTTGTATTCGGCATTGTGATTTTTGTTATCAGTATAGTTGCGATAGTTTCGGATTGCCTCAAAAAAATACCGTACTGGTCATATGCGGAGATGATTATATTCGTCGCAGTAATTATCTGGTTTTCAAATATGTTACGAAATGCCAGAGAAAAATTTGTTAAATTCTAACATGAATTTTGCATTGCAACATGAGACATAATAAAGTATAATGAATTTACAAAGATACCTGAGATGTTCGACAACCCTGTGTATTTAGAACCTACATTTACTTTAAACGGGATTCCTATATGAGCTGTTGGATGTCAGGCCGTCATTATGCAGCGGAAGGCAGAAGGCAGACTGCGGTTACCCACCTAGCAAGAGCGCTAGGAGTCTAAATTACAGGACCGGCATTTTGGGTTCTTACAAAAGAATAATAATGTACAAAAGAACTCCGGACGTACAAAAGCTTTATGAGATACAAAAGATTTTTAAAGCACAAAGGATTCTTAAGTACAGATGATAAAGGGAGCTGTTTTTGCAGCTCCCATTTTTTGAGCAGTAACCACTATTTGGGTGTTAAGGAGAACAGAAATTTGGCAAATAGAAGACGAAGACGGCAAAAGCCGAATCAGATGGTCTGGATAATGATTGCGATAACCGTGGTATGCGTGGTTATTGTTTTTGCAATTGTTATGGCGCAAAAGGAAAAAGGGACACTTGTAAAACAGGCGAGGGCTGTGACGAAGGATATGGTGTATGAGAATGCATATATTGTGTCAAATGACGATGGAAGGCTGATTTTCATATGTGATGGAGAGCTTTACAGGGCTAAGGGAACCATGGAGGAGAGCTTTACAGGTGTCTGTGATATTGAAATCAGTGGCTCGAAGGTCAAAAAGATACAGATAAAGCCGGATGATATATCAGGTGTGATGCTGTCGTACGGAGACGGTACCATGCAGATTGCAGGGCAGGGTGACATTCCAATGCAGTCAAGCGAGCTGCCTGTGTATGATGAGACAGGAGCAGCGCCTAAGGAAATAGCGGTTTCTGACCTGATAATCGGAAGTGAAACTCTTTCTTACATACTTGATTCCGGCAGGATATGTGCCATTGTCAGAAGACAGGCACCAGACCTTACATACATAAGAGTGCTTATAAAAAACGATGGAAAGGATGCATTTCCAACAATTGCGGCAGCTGCCGCAGCTAACCTTTATGTGGATGATGCTGACTGCGGAAGCAATGCTATTGACGATGTGGGTGCATATATGGAAAATGCACAAAAAAGCCGGATAAAGGTGAGCTCAGCGGACAATTATGTCAGCATAAACGGTAAGAGCTATCCGGGCTCATTTGAGTTTATCGGGACAGAGGAAGGTATTGTGGCGGTGAATACAGTCGATGTGGAGACATATGTGCGCTATGTGCTGCCGTCGGAGATGCCGTCTACATTTGATGCAGAGGCGCTTAAGGCTCAGGCTGTTTGTGCAAGAACCTTTGTATATTCACAGATGAAAAATACACAGTATGCGCTATACGGAGCAAATATTGACAATACCACGGCTTTTCAGGTCTATAACGCTTCAGAAACAAAGCAGTCGACCGATGAGGCTGTAAAAGCTACGGCAGGGCAGGTTGTCTCATGTGGAGGAAGCTTAATAACATGTTATTATTTTTCTACGTCTGCCGGAAAAACCGAGGATATGGAGGTATGGTCTTCGAGTACACCGGATTTCATACACAAGGTGGAGTCGGTGGATGACAATTCGCCATACTACAGATGGACCTCGGAGCTTGATTTATCGGCATACAATGATCCTCAGTACGGCACAGCAACAGGTATTTCTGTCGATAAGACGTCGGATGCCGGTTATGTACTTTCGCTCACAATAAATTATGGAAACAAATCGCAGACCTTTACGGCGGAGAATGATATAAGAAAGGCGTTAGGGCATTATCAGAAAAAAGTTACATTAAACGATGGCTCTGTGAGGGAGAATATGTCGATGATACCAAGCGCCTGCTTTAGTGTGAGTGCCGGTGCAAATGGTCACTATACACTGTCCGGAGGAGGCTTCGGCCATGGAATAGGCTTTAGCCAGTATGGGGCAGACAAGCTGGCAAAGGCAGGAAGCAGCTATAAGGATATAATCGGATATTATTATAAGGATGTGACAGTGGTGGATATAAGCAGTGTACGTAGTGAGCAGTGATATGCCTACAAAAAATTGATAGCATGGATAGTAGAAATGTGGTAATATCGAAGTGCTTAGATACATGACTATGTGTGTGATAGTAAGATACATTGTAATTATTTCGTAAGAAAACAAGAGGATTTGATAATGAATTTACCGATAGAGTTTGAAAAAAAGATGAAGGCCTTTCTGGGCAATGAGTGGGATGATTTCTTATACAGCTATGACAATAACAGATTTCAGGCGCTCCGATTCAATACCTTAAAAGTGCAAAGCCCTGAAGAAATAATGCGGATATTGAATGTACTTGGAATTTCTTCAGATAAAAGGGTTTCGTGGGCAAATGAGGCATATTACTTTGATGAGAATGTGCGTCCGGGAAAGCATCCGTATCATGAGATGGGGCTTTACTACATACAGGAGCCAAGTGCCATGTCGGCGGCTGCACTTTTAGCTCCAAAGCCGGGTATGAGAGTGCTTGACCTGTGTGCGGCACCAGGTGGAAAGAGCACACAGCTTGCCACATATTTAGGAGACAGCGGACTTTTGGTATCAAATGAGATTAACACACAAAGAAGCCGGATTTTGTCGCAGAATATAGAGCGTATGGGAATCAAAAATGCGATTGTGACAAATGAGGACAGCTTTGTGCTTGCTTCACATTTCCCAGGCTTTTTTAATGCTATACAGGTGGATGCACCTTGCTCAGGAGAGGGAATGTTTCGAAAGCTGCCTGAGGCAATAGAGCAGTGGAGCATGGAAAATGTGGCAATCTGTGCGGCAAGGCAGAAGGAAATACTGGATAATGCTGCTGTGATGCTTAAGCCGGGAGGCGTGATAGTATACAGCACATGCACCTTCTCGAAGGAAGAAAATGAGGATGTAATTGAGTATTTTTTGGAGAGACATCCTGATTTTACACTTGAAGAAATGGAGCGCTTCTGGCCGCATAAGGTGGACGGAGAGGGACATTTTGTGGCAAAGCTTGTGAGAAGAGGCTGTGTGGACACAGACCTTAAAGCTGACAGGAAAACCAAAAAGAACAAAAATAGTAAGAACAGGAAAAATGAAACGAAGCCGGCTCTTACAAAAGAAAATATGAAGCTTCTCTCAGAGTTTCTTGATGAGACCATTTCAGAGGATATGGCAGCATGGATAAAAAACTCAAGGCTTGTCATGTTTGGGGAGCAGCTCTACAGGCTGCCTGATATAGAAGTTGATATTAAAGGGCTTAAGGTGCAGCGAGCTGGGCTTCATATAGGAGAGTTTAAAAAACAGCGCTTTGAGCCGTCGCATTCGCTTGCACTTGCGCTTAAGATAAGTGAGGCTAAAAACGTAGTAAAGCTTACCTGGGATGATCCGCAGACAACAGGCTTTTTCAATGGTCAGTCAGTTATGTTATCTGATGAGCAGGCGGCTGAATGCAAAAAGGGCTGGGCACTTGTATGTGTAGATGGATATCCGGCCGGCTGGGGCAAGGTGAATGGTGCACAGGTTAAAAACCATTATCCTAAGGGGCTTAGAAATAAAATATAAAGAAAATAGAAAAATTTTCTACTTGCAAAATATAGAGATTGTGCTAAAATGACTTATGTGTTATTAAGAAATAAGCATTTGCGATATATATGTCGCAGCTATATATAATAAAAGCAATGAAGGTGCATAGTAGATTATAGTACTTTGACCAGAGAGAGATTGTCATCGGCTGAAAGCAGTCTTACAAAAAGGCTATTGATTGAAGTTCACACTGAAGCTGCATGGATGAAGCACAGTAGTTCATGACGTGTTATGTACGTTACACATATCAATGAGAGTCCATTGGATATTTCTTCAATGGAAATCAGGGTGGTATCGCGGAATTTTCGTCCCTGCATGGTTTAATAGCCATGCAGGGGCGTTTTTTATCGCATAAACGGCGAATTCAAGCTTGGATTTACGAGTTTATGCAAATTAAGAAAAATATTATGAGGTGAAATTCGATGAGAGACAAAATTCAACAGATCAGAGAAAAAGCACTTGCTGAAATTGATAAGGCTGACGGTCTTGAAAAATTAAATGATGTGCGTGCTGCAATTCTTGGAAAGAAGGGTGAGCTCACAGCAGTCTTAAAGGGCATGAAGGATGTTGCTCCTGATGAGAGACCAAAGGTAGGCCAGTGGGTCAATGAGACACGTGAGGCAGTTGAGAAGCTTCTTGATGAGAAGGTTAAGAAATTTGAGGCAGAGGCACTTAAGCGCAAGTATGAGAGCGAGAAAATAGATGTCACTATGCCTGCAAAGAGAAGCAAAAAGGGTAATCTTCATCCTGTAACACAGGTAAAGGACCAGCTCTCGGAGATTTTCACATCTATGGGCTTTGAGGTTTACGAGGGAACTGAAATCGAGAATGATTACTATAATTTTACAGCTTTAAATACTCCAAAGGATCATCCGGCGCGTGATATGCAGGATACATTCTACTTATCACCTGAGTTCTTACTTCGTACACAGACCTCAGCAGGACAGATTCATGTTATGGAAGCAAAGAAGCCACCTATCAAGGTTGTTTCACCGGGTAAGGTTTTCCGTTCAGATGATGATGCGACACATTCTCCTATGTTCACACAGATGGAGGGTCTTGTGGTAGATAAGGGCATCACACTCTGCGATTTAAAGGGTATGCTTGACCAGCTTGTAAAGAAGATGTTCGGAAAGAATGTCACAACACGTCTTCGTCCTTCATACTTCCCATTTACAGAGCCGTCTGTAGAGGTTGATGTAAGCTGTTTCCAGTGCCACGGCAAGGGCTGCTCTTTATGCAAGGGCACAGGCTGGATTGAGGTGCTTGGTGCAGGCGTAGTAAATAAAAAGGTGCTTGAGGGCTGTGGCATAGACACAAATGAGTACAGTGGTTTTGCATTTGGTATCGGTCTTGAGCGTATTGCAATGCTCAAATACGGAATTAACAACATCAAGCTTTTATTCGAGTCAGACCTTAGGGTATTAGACCAGATTGATGACAACTAGATTCATTTTTCTTGAATATATAACAGGAGGCAAAAATTATGTTAACACCACTTAGCTGGTTAAAAGATTATGTAGATATAGATGTAACACCAAAGGAGTTAGAGGAAAAATTATTCTCATGTGGTTTCGAGGTTGAGGAATCATATGAGGTGGGAAAGGATATCTCAAACGTAGTAGTCGGCCTTGTAGAAAAATGTGAGCCGATTCCTGAGACACACCTGAGTCTATGTCAGGTAAATGCCGGAGCACATGGCACATTCCAGATCTGCTGTGGAGCGGATAATGTAAAGGCAGGGGGCAAATATCCTCTCGCACTTATCGGTGCCACAGTATATGCCACAGCAAAGGATCACGTTACAATAGAGGGCGTGATGGAGATAAAGCAGGGCAAGCTGCGTGGATATGATTCATATGGAATGTTATGCTCAGGCGTAGAGCTTGGCTTAAATGAAGACCTCTATCCGGGTGCAGGCTACAACGGACTTTTGGTTTTACCTGAGGATGCTAAGGCGGGAGATGATGTAAAACCTATCCTCGGCCTTGATGACTGGATTTTTGATATTGCAATCACAGCAAACAGACCTGACTGCCAGTGTATATATGGCATGGCAAGAGAGGTTGCTGCTGTTTTGGGAAAAGATCTTAAGGAGCCTGCACTTGACTATACTGCTGATGATGTGAAGAAGGAAAATTTCAAGGTTTCGGTTCTTGCACAGGACATCTGCCCTCGCTACACAGCTCACTATGTACATGATGTAAAAATCTCTGAGTCACCGGCATGGATGAGAAAACGTCTTGCACTTGTCGGAATAAGCTCTATTTCAAATGTGGTAGACATCACTAACTTTGTTTTAAAAGAGCTCGGACAGCCAATGCATGCTTTTGATTACTCATACCTTGAGGGAGATGAGATTGTAGTAAGACGTGCAAACGATGGAGAGAAAATTGTCACACTTGATGAGAAGGAATTTGAGTTAAACAGCAATAACCTGGTTATCTGTGACGGAAAGAAGGCAGTTGCGCTCGCCGGTATCATGGGCGGCTTAAACTCTGAGATTAACGACGGAACCACAGAGGTGATGTTTGAGTCTGCAAAATTTGCAAGAGACAATATCAGAAAGAGCTCACGTGCGTTGGGACAGTCATCTGATTCGAGTGCACTTTACTCAAAGGGTGTAAACGAGTACACAACAGCCATGGCTATGAAGAGAGCACTTCACCTGATGGAGGAGCTTGGCTGTGGTAAGGTTTCTTCAACTCACGTTGAGGTGACTACTGGAAATTCGCTTGAGCCAAAAGAGATGAAGGTTTCTATTGCAAAGGTTAATGGTGTGCTTGGAATAGAGGTACCTACAGAGGATATCGTGAGAATACTCACAAATTTAGGCTTTGCACCGGTTGTAAGCGGTGATGAGCTGACACTCATGATCCCTGCATATCGTGAGGATATGGAGGATTATCCGGATGTGGCCGAGGAGGTTATCCGTATGTATGGCTATGATCATGTCATTCCTGCATTCATGCCTACGGCACAGGTTACACTCGGAGGACTCAACCTTAGACAGCAGACAGAGCGCAAGATAAAAGAGGTGCTCTGTGCAGCAGGCGCGTATGAGGGAATACATTACTCATTCTTCTCACCAGCTGATCTTGATTTGCTCAGATTCCCGGAGGATGCACCTGAAAGGCATGCTATCAGGCTTATAAACCCAATCAATGTTGACCTCTCGCTTATGAGAACAACACTTGCTTCTGAGATGCTTTATGCCATAGCAAGAAACCAGAAGAAGGGTATATTGGAGGGAAGAATCTTTGAGCTTGGAAATATCTTTATCGCAAAGGAGCTTCCGCTTACAGAGTATCCGGATGAGAGAGAGACACTTTGCGCAGGTGTATTCGGTGAGGATGAATCGTTCTTTACTATAAAGGGACTGGCTGAGACTGTAGCAGATGCGCTTGATGTGAAGTTTACATACAAGCCGGCTCAAAAGCCATTCCTTCATCCATATCAGACCGCAGAGGTATTCTGTGACGGACAAAAAATCGGATATCTCGGTCAGGTAAGATATGAGATATGCGATGAGCTTGACATGAGAGTACCGGCATATGTGATGGAGCTTGACTTAAGAGTTCTTTCACAGTGGTATGGAAAGGACAGAGTATTTACTCCAATCTCAAAATTTGATGATGAGAAGAGAGATTTTGCTTTTGTTGTGGACAAGGATATCACATGTGAGCAGATTGAAAACGGTATCAGGGAAGCCTGTGATTATGTCTCAGATGTTACACTGTTTGATGTTTACGAGGGTGTACAGCTTCCTCCGAATAAGAAGAGCATGGCGTACAGTGTAGTATTTACACCAAAGGATGAGGAGCTTAAGACTAAGAAGGTCGAGGGCTTTGTAAAGGATATACTTGCTCATCTTAAAGAGACTGCAGGTATCACACTTCGTGGTTAGACGTTAGTATAGTGTTAGGAATAGGAAAATTATGGACGTAAAAGATTTTGATTATGATCTTCCGGAGGAGCTGATAGCACAGGATCCTCTGGAGGACCGCTCCAGCTCAAGACTCATGGTGCTTGACAAGAAGACAGGAGAAGTCAGCCATCATGTGTTCAAGGAGATTGTTAAATATTTAAGACCGGGCGACTGCCTTGTGCTCAACAATACAAAGGTCATTCCTGCACGTCTGTTTGGCGTGAAGGAAGGAACTATGGCAAAGATAGAGATACTTCTTCTAAAGCGCAGACAAAATGACGTATGGGAGACTCTTGTAAAGCCCGGTAAAAAGGCAAAGCCGGGCACAAAGATTATATTCGGTGACGGACTTTTAACCGGTGAAGTAATAGATGTGGTTGATGATGGAAACAGGTTGATTCAGTTCAGCTATGAGGGTATTTTTGAGGAGATACTTGATAAGCTCGGACAGATGCCGCTGCCTCCGTATATCACACATCAGCTAAAGGACAAGAACCGCTACCAGACAGTATATGCAAAGTATGACGGCTCAGCCGCTGCGCCTACGGCAGGACTGCATTTCACAAAGGAGCTTTTACAGCAGGTAAAAGATAAGGGGGTAGATATTGCAGAGGTGACTTTACATGTGGGGCTTGGTACCTTCAGACCGGTAAAGGTGGATAATGTGCTTGATCACCATATGCATTCTGAGTTTTACATGGTGTCACAGGAGGCTGCAGACAAGATTAATAATGCAAAGAAAAATGGCGGTAGAATAATATCTGTCGGCACTACAAGCACTCGTACCTTAGAGGCAGCATCCGATGAAAACGGCATGCTAAAAGAGTGCAGCGGATGGACGGATATCTTTATTTATCCGGGATACAGCTTTAAGGTGATTGACTGTCTGATTACAAATTTCCATCTGCCACAGTCTACACTTGTCATGCTTGTGTCAGCATTAGCAGGCAGAGAGCATGTCCTCAATGCATACAAAGAGGCTGTAGAGGAAAGATACAGGTTTTTCAGCTTTGGTGATGCGATGTTTATAACGAACGATATGCATATGGACGATGAGGCAGCTGAATAAATTTTACTTGTAAAAATCAGTCATATATACTAATATGTTGTTTGAGGGTAATTTGTTCCCTTAGTCAATAATATAATAGATGGGGTAAAGTGAATGGAAGAAAAGAGAAGACATAAAAGACTTGACATTGATGTATCGGTACAGTTAGAGCGGCTGGATGAGGACGGAGTGACAACACTTAAGTATTGTCATGTGGATGTCACAGATATTTCCAGAAGCGGTATAGGATTTAATGCAAAGGTACCTCTTGATATACATACATATTATGACACCAAGATTCAAATTTGGACCAAGGAGGTTGTGGATGCGGTTGTCGAGATTGTACGAAGAACAGACAGTGAAGAAGGAGTATATCACTATGGTGCTGTGTTTATCGGTATGACAGACACTGATGCACTCAAGATTGATATTTATCAGATTTTCAATGATTTATAAAGTAAAAAAAGTAAATCATCCACATGATATAGTAACCAGTGTACCTGGCTCAAAGAGTATCACAAACAGGGCCCTTTTAATCGCTGCACTCGCAAGCGGGCGCAGCGTTTTAAAAGGGTGTCTTTTTAGTGATGATTCGAGACATTTTATAGATGCACTGATTCGTCTGGGATTTCCGGTTTTGGTGGATGAGGATAAAAGAGAAATAACAATAACAGGCTTTGGAGGCAGGATACCAAAGAATGAAGCTGAGATAGATGTGGGAAGTGCAGGTACCGCTGCGCGTTTTCTTACAGCTCTTCTTGGACTGTCAAAGGGCAGATACCATATAGTGTCCTCTGAGCAGATGAAGAAGCGTCCTATGAAGGATCTGCTTGTATCGCTTGAAAAGCTGGGTGCCCATATTGAGTATGATGAGAACGAATATCATTTTCCTTTTACCATCGGAAATACAGGGGAGTATGCTGATACTGTTGATATAAACGTAGACAAGAGCAGCCAGTTTTTGAGTGCCCTTCTTATCTCGGCTATAGTGATGGAAAAGAACTTTACGATTAATGTCACAGGAACGCATGGTATGGCATATGTTGAGATGACGCGTCTTATGATGAAGCAGTTTGGGCTTGATGTGATGCAGGACAAAAAGAATAACAGCTTTATTATCCCTAAGAAAGCGGCGTATGAAAGCTTAGACTATGATATAGAGCCGGATGTGTCGGCTGCATGCTATTTTTATGCAATGAGCCCGCTTTTACATGTTAGGGCAAAGGTGATGGGTGTGCACCAGAACAGCTTGCAGGGAGATGTGGCATTTCTTGATGTGCTTGCGGATATGGGCTGCACAATTTCCGACGAGGCAGACGGCATAGTGTGTATGCCACCAAAGAATGCTCATATACATGGCGGAAGCTGGGATTTGTCAACATTCTCAGATCAGGCGCTGACTCTTGCTGCGATTGCACCGTTTGCAAAGGAGCCTGTAGGGATAGAAGGCATTTCGCATATCCGTCTGCAGGAGTGTGACAGGATAAATGCCATCGAGGAAAACCTGGCTGAATTAGGTGTGAGGGTTGAAGAAACTGAAAATGGCTTAAGGATTTATCCGGCAGAGTGTATTAAGCCCTGTAAAATTAAAACGTATGACGATCATCGCGTAGCCATGTCTTTTACTTTGCCGGGGCTTAAGGCAGAGGGTGTTGAGATAATAGACCCTTATTGCTGCCGCAAGACTTTTGAGAATTTCTATGAGGTACTTGAGGAGAGCGTATATTAATAAAGTGTTATTGGTTTTTTGCTTATTTGTAAACAGTGCTGCATTGGACGGTATAAAAAGAGCCGTAAAACGAATCAAATTCGTTTTACGGCTCTTTGTTTTTGGTATTAAAACCATATAACAGGATAAATCATCTGCGGTGAATAGTATAGTTTCTTTCTTTAAGTACGCTGATAGCCGATTCAAGAGCATCTTCGTCATAGAACTCTATGCGCAGTACACCCTCCTCAAACTCACGGTTGTTTATGATGCCGATATTCTTGATGTTGATGCTGTTGAAGGCTAAAAGGCTTGCAAGCACTGCAATACCGCCTGCCTCATCGGCAATATCGACAAATATCTCGTGGAAATCCTTGCGGATTTTGGCACCGGGCAGTGTGAGTGAATCCCTGTAATTCTTTGAATCCTGGAAATAATCAATCATCTTTTGAGAACTGCCCTCTGCAATTATTTCGCGAAGCTTATGGAAATTGGCTTCATACTGGTCCATGAGTGAGAGCAGCTGTGTTTTGTTGGACTCACATATGTTTTCCCACATGACAGGGGAGCTTGCGGCGATACGTGTCACATCGCGGAAGCCACCGGCAGCAATTGTTTTCATGGTCTCTTTTTCGGAATCAATATGCTCAATCAGATTGACAAGAGAGTATGCAATCATATGTGGCAGGTGGCTGATGGCTGCGGTAGCATGATCGTGGTCCCTGTAGTCTAAAATGAGAGCTATCGAGCCGAGCGAAAGTACAAATTGTCTGAAATTATTCAGATTTTCTTCAGTAGTTGCTGCAGTAGGAGTGATAATATAGTAGGCGTTCTCCAAAAGCTGCTTGTCTGAATTGAGTATGCCTGTTTTTTCAGAGCCGGTCATAGGATGCCCGCCGATAAAATTGTGCTCAAGGCCAAGTTCTATAACCTTTTCGTGAATCTGGGTTTTGGTGCTGCCTACATCTGTGATGATACAGTCATCCTTTATGATATCCTTAAGTTGTGTGAGGTATTCGATATTTTTGTTTACCGGTGCACACAGAAAGATTACGTCGCAGTCTTTAAAAGAGTTAAGCTCTAAAAGCTCATTATTATCTATCAGGCCAAGCCCAAAGGCATCCTCTATGGTCTGTTGATGCCCGGCTGTTGCGATAATTGAGACCTTTGGATTATTTTCTTTCATTTTTCTGGCTATCGAGCCGCCAATCAGACCGAGCCCTATAAAGCCAACTTTATCAAAATGCATTTATGTGTATCTCCTAATTCTTTATTGTAACTATTCAGAATCACCACACGCACATTCTCAAAATCGCACTATAGTGGTTTTGAATATTTACAATATATTATATCCAATTTAACACTATAAAGCAATAAATTATTGGCATATTTATTCCAATATAATAATAAAAAATAATCGTCAGATTGCATAAAAGTGTTGTAAATTATATAAAATATTAGTACAATGTTTACATACTATAATAATGTCAGGGAGGTACTTGAAATGAATGTTTACACTACTGAGAAGATTCGAAACGTCGTGCTTTTAGGCCATAGCGGCTGTGGCAAGACATCACTCGTGGAAGCTATGGCATATCTGGCAGGACAGACCACCAGAATGGGCACTGTAGCGGATGGCAGCACTATCAGCGATTTTGACAAAGAAGAGATAAAGCGTCAGTTCTCTATACATACATCGGTTGTACCGATAGAGTGGGATAATGTCAAAATAAATATTCTCGATACTCCTGGTTTTTTTGATTTTGTGGGAGAGGTTGAAGAAGCTGTATCGGCTGCAGATGCTGCAATCATCGTGGTTTCAGGCAAGGCAGGCATACAGACAGGCACAAAAAGAGCATGGGAGATATGCGAGAAATACAAGCTGCCGAGGATGATTTTCGTGACGGACATGGATATCGACAATGCAAGCTTCAAGGATGTGGTGCTAAAGCTGCAGGAGCTTTACGGCAAGAAAATAGCTCCATTCCATCTGCCAATCAGAGAGAATGAGAAGTTTGTGGGCTATGTCAATGTCATCCAGCAGAGGGCAAAGAGATGGAATGAAAGCGGAGGCGTGGATAAGTTTGATGTGCCTGAGTACTCAAAGGAGAACCTGGGAATATGTCGTGAGGCCCTAGTTGAAGCTGTAGCTGAGACAAGTGAGGAGTTCATGGACAGATATTTCGGCGGAGAGGAGTTTTCTGATGATGAAATCAGGGCTGCGCTTCGTGCAAACGTGTTTGAGGGCTCTATTGTACCGGTGCTCATGGGCTCAAATATTCTCGCAAGAGGCATGTATACACTTATGGCTGATATTGTGAAATACCTGCCAAGTCCTGAGAAGAGAAGCTGTACCGGTATTAACACCAAGACAAATGAGGTGTATAATGCTGATTATGATTTTGCAAAATCAAAGAGCGCTTATGTGTTCAAGTCTATAGTTGACCCATACATCGGTAAGTATTCACTGATCAAGGTTAATTCGGGCGTACTAAAGACAGATGATGTGCTTTACAATTATCACAGGGACTGCGATGAAAAAATCGGAAAGCTCTATGTGATGAGAGGCAGTAAGGTGGAGGAAGTGAAGGAGCTTCATGCAGGTGATATCGGAGCGCTTGCAAAGCTTGCAAAGACTCTTACGACAGATTCACTTTCCACCAGAAATATGCCGGTTACATATCTTAGAACAAGTATATCAAAGCCGTATGTGGCAATGCGCTACAAGGCAAAGAAAAAGGGCGATGAGGACAAGATTTCCCAGTCTTTACAGAAACTGTTAATGGAGGATCTGACATTAAACAGTGTAAATGACAGTGAAAATGGACAGACTGTACTATATGGTATCGGTGATATGCAGCTTGAGGTAGTGGCAAGTGAGCTTCTTGAAAAGTACAAGGTGGAGATAGAGCTTATGCGTCCAAAGGTAGCCTTTAAGGAAACTATCAGGAAAAAATCTGACGTAGAGTACAAGTACAAGAAGCAGTCGGGCGGACACGGACAGTACGGACATGTCAAGATGACCTTTGAGCCGTCTGGTGATATGGATACGCCATATGTATTTGAGCAGACGGTTGTAGGAGGAGCTGTACCGAAGAACTTCTTCCCGGCTGTTGAAAAGGGTATTGCAGAGTCCGTGAAAAAGGGACCTCTTGCAGCTTATCCTGTGACGGGTATAAAGGCTGTGCTGTATGACGGCTCTTATCATCCGGTTGATTCATCTGAGATGGCCTTTAAGGTGGCAACGCAGCAGGCCTTTAAAAAGGGTATTATGGAGGCAAAGCCGGTGCTTCTTGAGCCGATTGCCACTCTTAAGGTAGTGGTGCCTGAGGGCTATACAGGTGATGTGATGGGTGAGCTTAACAAGAGACGTGCGCGAGTGATGGGCATGAACCCGACAGACAATGGATATCAGGAGATAGTTGCGGATATTCCTTATCTGGAGCTTTATGGATACAATGCCACACTTCGCTCAATGACGAGTGGAAGCGGCACATTCTCATATGAGTTTGCCAGATATGAGCAGGCACCGGATGATGTGGCTGCAAAACAGATAGAAGAAAGGGCAAGCAAGCTTGTTGAAGTTGAAGAGTAGAATAGCATTAATTATATTACTTACATTGATTTTTACCAATACTCATGTGTTTGCATCGGAGATAAAAGAGGCAGAAGCTGCCTCTTTTGCTTCCGGGCCATCACTAAATACACTGGTTGACAATATGTCAGAAAGTGATGGTGTTTCATATATTTACTATAATCTGGGCGGTGCGGCAAATAATATCAATAATTATGGATACATCACACCAAAGCAGAAATTCATGGGACTAAGAGAACCACACAAATACGGTTATAAATTTGATGGCTGGTATCTGGATGAGCATTTTTCAAAAAAGGCGGATGTTCTGACCTACGAAAAAGCAAATGGATATGTGGTATATGCCAAATGGGTCAGGACGATTAACAATGAATACAGCGTAGAGCATTACAATTACAGGAGTAATAAAAAAGCGCATACACTGGCGCTTAAGGATTGCGATTATGATTTTATAGATGAAATAGATATTCCGGGCATGCCGGAGACGAAGGAAAATGATTTTCTCAATAATTATATTTTCAGTGAGGCACAGTGTCCTCAGGGGATTTGTATCACGGACGAATACGTGCTTATCACGAGCTATTCTGATGACAAGGGCTCACTAGGGGAGCTTATGGTATTTGACAGGGAGGACGGAGAGTACCTTGTGACACTTGGCATGGATGCAAACAGTCACCTGGGCGGAATTGCCTTTGACGGGGAAAATGTATGGGTGTGCAATTCCTACGACACAACTGTGGAGCGTATCTCGTATGATTTTATCTCTCTAATGGCCACTGCGAATTCCAAGCAGGTCATCGATGCGACAGGTGTGGTAGATGTGTTTGATGTGGGAAACAAGCCGTCATGCATCACATACTATGGAGGCAGGTTGTGGATAGCCACTCATAATATCCTTTTTAAGTCAAAGATGGTAGCATATTATTATGACAAAAAGGACGACAAGCTCACAAGCCTGAGCACATATACGATACCTGCCAGGGTGCAGGGAGTTACATTTGATGCCTCAGGAAAGGTATATCTGAGCACCTCCTATGGCAGAAATGAGTCATCGTATATCAAGTGCTACAAATCACTCATAGCTCTGTCGTCAAGGCCCAACAGCCCCGACATCACAATAGAGATGCCGCCGGGCTCAGAGGAGCTTGACAGTGTGGATAAAAGATTGTATGTCATTTTTGAATCTGCGGGGGAGAAGTACCTTGAGGGTACGGATGGCAAGGGAAATTCGCCTGCTCCGATAGACAAGATACTTCGCATAAATACAGATTCGTTTAAAAATTAACTATAGCATTTTTAAAAGCCTTTCAACCTGCCTGCGGTTTTTCTCAGGCAGGTTTTTGCTTAGCTCGGTGCACATGGAATATACCTCTTCTTTGGTAAATTCTATGCCGTTACGCTTTGCCTCCTTAATACTTTCCATGAGAAATGGCATGGCGCTCGTTGTATCTTTCGGTTTTTCCTTTTGTGCAAAATTATTTAAAAATTCCTGCTTTGTCATAAATCTCCCTATTGTCCAAAACTGAAAAAATATTTAACAGATTGTCTATCGTATCCTGTTCGCTTTTGCTGCAGTATTTCTTTAAGGCATTGAGCATGGAAAGCCTTCTGTCTGCCATACTTTCTGTCTCTGCAACAGACAGTGCCGGTGCACAATCTATCATTCTCATTGAATTCATAAGTGATATGTAGTGAACCATAAGAGTCATCTGCTTTTGTGAGTCATGCGGCATATATGGGATTATGGTTTTAAGCATCTGAAGCTCCCTTGTCTGGGTTATTTCATCGAATGGTGTAAACAGGCTGTTCTCGTCCATAAAAATCCTTTAAAATATATTTCTATATAATATGTCACCTGATTCACATTATGCATGTTTACAGCATATATTATTAAAAAAAGATATATGCTTATCATAGATGGTCACGACGTATACGAGATAGATGAAGAATGCATCAAAAAGCACAGGGTGAAGGGCGAATGTAAAGTCCTTGAAAAGCTCAAAGAAAAAGAGCAGCACAGGCAAAAAAAGAATACTGAAAAGTCGTAAAAAGCTGCGGGCCGAAAAGACCCGCAGTAAAAATGTAAATCAGCAGCCGCAGCCACATCCGCAGCCGTTATTGCTGCTGCCGCCACAGCCAAAGCCACCACAGCAGAAAAGTAAGATGATAGCCCAGATACAGCTGTTATTGCCGCTTCCACAGTCGTTTCCTCCGAAGAAAGAGCCTCCGTTACCATTTCCACAACAGCAGCACAGTAACAGGATAATCCATAAAATCGAAGAACATCCGCATCCGTTATCTGTATTGCTGCATGAACAGTTTGTTGCTGCTAAATCACTCATAAGTGACCTCCAATAAAATTTATTTACACTCTAGGTTATGATAGACATAACAAAGTGTTACACTAAGATTTAAATTTTTTTATTGACACAAAAAGTATAATTGTATACAATTATTCAAAAGATAAAACTAAGCACAGGAGATGTGAAGATGAGAGAAGTTTTGATGAACGAAAAAACAAATTTACTGCAGCTTGAAGAGCATTTTTACCAGCTCGTGGATGTAGATGAGCCGAATACTTTTAGAAATCTCTTTCCTTATTCAGAAGTTCCTAAGATAGCATTCAATGACAGAATAGTGCCTCACAATATGCCGGAGGACATCTGGATTACAGATACTACATTCAGAGATGGCCAGCAGTCGAGAGCACCGTACACGACGGAGCAGATTGTTACCATTTATGATTATTTACATAAGCTTGGTGGCCCTAAGGGAATAATCAGACAGAGCGAGTTTTTCCTCTACAGCAAAAAGGACAGGGACGCTGTTTACAAGTGTCTCGAGAGAGGATATAAGTTCCCGGAGGTTACATCGTGGATTCGTGCCAGCAAAAAGGACTTTGAGCTTGTAAAGGATATAGGACTCAAGGAAACCGGTATACTTGTAAGCTGTTCGGATTATCATATTTTCTATAAGATGAAGATGACCAGACGCGAGGTAATGAATATGTATCTGTCAGTCATCAGGGAGTGTCTTGAGACAGGAATAAGCCCTAGGTGCCATCTGGAGGATATCACACGTTCTGATATATATGGTTTTGTTATTCCGTTCTGTGTTGAGCTCATGAAGCTGCAGGAGGAGTACAAGATTCCGATTAAGGTGCGTGCCTGTGATACAATGGGATATGGAGTAAACTTCCCGGGAGCAGTTATACCTCGAAGCGTTCCGGGTATCATATACGGACTTAACACACATGCAGGTGTGCCTTCATCACAGATTGAGTGGCATGGACACAATGACTTTTACAAGGCGGTAAACAATTCGACTACGGCATGGCTCTACGGAGCAAGCGGTGTCAACTGTTCACTGTTTGGTATCGGAGAGAGAACCGGAAACACACCACTTGAGGCTATGGTATTTGAGTATGCACAGCTTAAAGGCACACTCGATGGAATGGATACAACGGTTATCACAGAGTTGTCAGAGTACTTTGAGAAGGAGCTTGGATATGTGCAGCCGAGCCGTACACCTTTTGTCGGCAGAAACTTCAATGTGACGAGAGCCGGAATCCATGCTGACGGACTTCTCAAAAATGAGGAAATTTACAACATATTCGATACAGGTAAATTCTTAAACAGACCACCTCTTGTAGCTGTGTGCAATACATCAGGACTTGCAGGAATAGCGCTGTGGATAAACACCTACTACCGTCTGCCGGATGACAGAAAAGTAGATAAGAACTCAAAGCTTGTGACCATGATAAAGAAATGGGTAGATGAGCAGTACGACGAGGGACGTGTGACTACCATCACAGATAATGAGCTTGTAGTTCAAATTACTGATTGCTGTAAAAAGCTTAATATAGTATTATAGTGAGGTGGATTAGTACATGTCACATGATAATTACAGCCTGAGTGCCAAGGTATACAATCATATCAGGGATGGTATACTTGCAGGAACATTTGCAAAGGGCGATGAGCTTAAGGAAAAGAATATCGGTGATGAGCTTGGAGTGAGCAGGACTCCTGTGAGGGAAGCACTGCGTCAGCTTGAGCTTGAGGGACTTGTGTCTATCATCCCCAATAAGGGAGCGTTCGTGGAGGGTGTTTCCACGGACGATATCAGGGATATATACGAGATAAGAGCTCTGCTTGAGGGACTTTGTGCCAGATGGGCTGCAACGAGGATATCGGATGAGATGATGGCAGCTATGGAGGAGAATATTTATCTCACGGAGTTTCACGAGAAAAAGGGCAATGCAAAGAAGCTTCTTGAGCTGGACAATAGGTTTCATGAGCTGCTGTATGAGGCCGGCGGAAGCAAGGAGCTTATGAGGGTATTAAAGGACTATCATGAGTATGTCGGCAGGGTGAGAAAGGTGACACTCGGCGAGACAAAAAGAGCCAAAAACTCCACTCACGAGCATAAACAGATATGCGAGGCAATTAAGAATCATGACGCACTGCTGGCAGAAAAATGCGCCAGAGAGCATATAAACAATTCAAAGAAAAATATGGAACACCTTGGTTGGGAGAACCTTATTAAGTAAAGGAGATTTAAGAATGAGCAAGATTACGATGACAACACCCCTTGTAGAGATGGACGGAGACGAGATGACCAGAATCCTCTGGCAGATGATAAAGGATGAGCTTTTAATACCTTTTATCGATTTAAAGACAGAGTATTATGATCTGGGCTTAGAGGAGCGAAATCGTACAGATGATCAGGTGACCGTTGAATCAGCAAAGGCAACCATGAAATACGGTGTCGCAGTAAAATGTGCGACAATCACACCAAACGCAGCCAGAATGACAGAGTACAATTTAAAGGAGATGTGGAAGAGCCCTAACGGCACAATAAGAGCCATGCTTGACGGAACAGTGTTCAGAGCACCAATCGTTGTAAAGGGCATAGAGCCAAACGTAAAGACATGGGTTAAACCAATCACAATCGCTCGTCATGCATATGGTGATGTGTACAAGGCAACAGAGATGAAGGTAGCCGGTCCAGGAAAGGCTGAGCTTGTATTTACAGCAGAAGATGGAACCGAGACAAGAGAGCTAATCCATGAGTTTAAGGGCGCAGGAGTTATTCAGGGACAGCATAACCTGGATGATTCAATTGAGAGCTTTGCACATAGCTGTTTTAAGTATGCACTTGATACAAAGCAGGATTTATGGTTTGCTACAAAGGATACCATCTCAAAGAAATATGACCACACCTTCAAGGATATCTTCCAGGAAATCTTTGATGCACAGTATAAGGATGCTTTTGAGAAGGCTGGAATTACATATTTCTACACACTTATTGACGATGCAGTTGCCAGAGTAATGAAATCTGAGGGTGGATTTATCTGGGCATGCAAGAACTACGACGGAGATGTAATGAGTGACATGATCTCATCTGCATTCGGCTCACTTGCCATGATGACATCAGTGCTTGTATCCCCTCACGGATACTATGAGTATGAGGCAGCACACGGAACAGTACAGAGACACTATTACAAGCACTTAAAGGGTGAGGAGACATCAACAAACTCTGTAGCTACTATTTTTGCATGGACAGGAGCACTCAGAAAAAGAGGAGAGCTTGACAAGATTCCGGCACTTTCTGAGTTTGCAGACAAGCTTGAGGCAGCCTGCATAAAGACTATTGAGAGCGGAAAGATGACAAAGGATCTCGCACTCATCACAACAATTGAAAATCCTACTGTTTTAAACAGCGAAGGCTTCATCAAGGCAATCGGAGAGGAACTTGAGAAGACAATTTAATCTGAAATTTGGTTTTTAGCCTTAGAATAAGATATAACCCGGGGATAATTATGAATTTTTTGAATGTTAAATTCTTAACACATTGACAGATGACCTTCAAAAAATTATAATTAATCTTGGGTTTTTGTCTTTAAAAGAGAAATGATATCCTGATGATTGGAGGAATAAGACTTGAGTAAAGAAATATCACAGGCGGTTATCAGAAGACTGCCACGATACTATAGATATCTCGGAGAGCTTTTGGATGAGGGAGTGGAGCGTATTTCATCAAATGATCTGAGTCACAGAATGAAAGTGACAGCTTCACAAATCAGACAGGATCTCAATAATTTCGGTGGCTTTGGACAGCAGGGATACGGATACAATGTTCAGTTTCTCTACGAGGAAATCGGAAAGATAATGGGACTTAATACAGAGCATAGAATAATTATCATCGGTGCAGGCAATCTGGGCCAGGCACTCGCCAATTATGTAAAGTTTGAAAAGCTTGGCTTTGTCATAACAGCGCTTTTTGACGTAAATCCTGAGCTTTCAGGAAAGAGTGTGCGAGGTATTCCAATCCTTATGCTAAGTGAGCTGGATGAGTATTGCAGAACACACAGGGTGGATATTGCGGCGCTCACCATGCCAAAGTCAAAGGCTGACTCTATTGCGTCAAAGCTTGTGGATTTAGGAATAAGGGCTATATGGAATTTTGCACATGTGGATCTTGAAATTCCAAATAAAGATGTGGTTGTGGAGAGTGTTCATCTGTCTGACAGCCTTATGCAGCTCAGCTATAATATTGTTAAAAACTCCAAAAATAAATAGAAGGTGAGTCTTATGAATGATAAAAAAGATTTTGAGGCTGCATTAAAAGGGAAAAAGGTGCCTTTACTGGTTTTAGACCAGAAGTGGCACAGACTTTTTGCCATTCATGGTAAGACTGACGAAATATCAGCCACGGAAAAAGAACTGGATGAGCTGTTAAAGCAGCAGGGAAAGTACAACAATGAGCTTAAGAATTTAAAAAAGCTTAAGTCGAAAATTATGTCTAATATTGTTGCCAACATGGGAGATGACGGCGATGAAAATCGTGACAAGGATAAGCAGCTTATAGATGAGATAAATGAGAAAGCTGACAACATTGAGGGAGAGCTTATTGAAATCCAGAAGAATATAAAAGCTGTAAATGACAGGCTGATGCTTTTATCGATGGATTATTTCAGTGAAAAGATCGAGAAAAATAAACTGGAATCAAAAGAAATTGACGACTGGATTGCAAATATAAGAGTTGAACTTAAGAAAAATGTAATCAGAAAACAGAACAGAGATATTAACAACAGGGAGATTTATTCGTATCTTCATGATATTTTTGGCGCTGAGGTTTTAGATCTTTTTGATATTGAATATGACGATCCTATGGTTTTCAATGCCAATAATGCAAATACTGATAATGCAAACAATGAGAATAAGGGGAATTGATATTGGAATATATTGTTACAGGTAATGAAATGAAGCTTCTGGACGATACAACATCACAGGTCTTTTTGGTTCCTTCGGTGGTGCTGATGGAGCAGGCTGCGGCCAGTGTTGTCCGGGAGCTTGTTGCATGTTTTGATAAATCAAAGGAGTTTGCCGTGATATGTGGCAGAGGCAATAATGCAGGAGACGGTATCGCGATAGCAAGACTTTTAAATCAGGCCGGATACAGATGCATGGTGTACTATGCTTTTGGCACAGATGAGGCAGGAAGCGAGCTCTTTGAGCTGCAGAAAAATATATACGCAAGGTATGGCTTTAAGGTAGTCTCTGATATTGAGTGTGTGTGTAAAAGTGACGTAATAATAGATGCACTGTTTGGCACAGGGCTTAAGCGAGCCATAGAAGGCTCTTTAGCAGATGTGATTTCATACGTTAACAAGACAGATGCTTACAGGGTGGCGGTCGACGTGCCGTCGGGAGTGGATTCTGATAAAGGACATGTGATGGGATGCACTTTTAAAGCAGATTTCACATATACTTTTTCTTATAAGAAGACGGGCCTTCTCCTGTGGCCGGGCTGTGATTATTGCGGTCTGGTTAAGGTGGTGCCTATAGGCATAGATGACCACAGCTTTTGTGGTAATCTGCCATCAGTAAGGGCTCTTGATGAGTCTGATTTAAAGAAGCTTGATAACAGACCGGCACACTCCAACAAGGGAACTTTCGGAAAACTGTTAGTTATAGCAGGAAGCCGCAATATGGCCGGTGCGGCGGTGCTTTCGGCAAAGGCTGCATACAAAAGCGGAGCAGGGCTTGTGAAAATTATAACGCCGGAGTGCAACCGCTCAATAATCCAATGTGCTTTGCCGGAAGCACTGCTTTGTACTGATATCGCGTCAGCTAAAGCACTTGAGACAGAGCTTGATTGGGCAGATGCAGTGGTGATAGGTCCCGGTCTTTCAAAGTCTGATAATGCCAAAATGTTAGTTGAAACAGTACTAAAAACAGCAGAGATACCTCTTGTGATTGATGCGGATGCGCTTAATATCATATCAGACAACTTGACTTTACTTAATGAGCATAAAATGCCTGTCATCGTGACTCCGCACCTGGGCGAGATGTCCAGACTTATGAAAAAGAGCATTGCGAATATACAGGAGGATATCATCGGTGTGGCAGGAGAGTTTGCAGGCTTGTACAATGTGACTTGTGTGCTTAAGGATTTTCGTACGATTATCGCAGCGGCTGATGGCGAAAAGTTCATCAATCTGTCCGGCAACTGCGGTATGGCAACAGCCGGAAGCGGAGATGTGCTAAGCGGTATCGTGGGAGGTCTTCTGGTACAGTGGCGTGACACGAAAAAGGCTGCGGCATACGGTGCATTTATTCATGGACTTGCCGGTGATATGGTATTTGACAATACCGGCTCTTATGGTATGATAGCAAGTGATATTATTGATGGATTAGATAAAGTTTGGATTAAGGTGGAAAAAAATGGCAATTAACAGAATCAGAGCAGATATAGATCTGGATGCAATTTTATATAATATGGAGTCGATGCACAATAAGCTAAAGCCGGGGACAATGATGGCAGCAGTCGTAAAGGCTGATGGTTACGGTCACGGTGCTGAGGCTGTTTCAGAGGTACTGGAGCCGCTTCCGTATCTGTGGGGCTATGCCGTTGCTACAAGCAACGAGGCAATGCATCTTATCGCAGCAGGCAGGAAAAAGCCGATACTTATTTTAGGACTCAGCTTCCCGGAGCAGTTTGAGGAGATAGTGGACAACGATGTGCGCCCGGCGGTATGTACATATGAGACAGCTAAGGAGCTATCGCGTATCGCTGTCGCTAAGAATAAAACCTGTAAGATACATATCAAGATAGATACCGGTATGTGCCGTATAGGCTTTCAGGTGACAGAGGAAAGTGCAGATATTATTGCACAGATTGCTAAGCTGCCGAATATTATGATAGAGGGAATATTCACTCACTTTGCAAGGGCAGATGAGCTGTCAAAGGAGCCTGCCTTTGAGCAGTTTGATCTTTTTAAGAGGATGATAGCTCTTGTTGAGGCAAGAGGAGTCGAGATCCCGATTAAGCACTGCTCAAACAGTGCGGGAATAGTAGAAATCCCTGAGTGCAATATGGATATGGTAAGAGCAGGCATCACACTCTATGGTCTGTGGCCGTCAGAGGAGGTAGACAAGAGTAAAATCTCCCTAAAGCCTGTTATGTCGCTGCACAGCAGGGTTGCTTATGTAAAGGAGCTTGAGCCGGGCAGGCATATAAGCTACGGCGGCACATTTACGGTAGAGCATCCTATGAGGATAGCAACTGTCCCGGTGGGATATGGTGATGGATATTCAAGAGGACTTTCAAACAAGGGCTGGGTTCTCATAAAAGGAAAAAAAGCACCTATATGCGGCAGAGTCTGCATGGATCAGTTTATGGTTGATGTGACAGACATACCTGACGTAAAAATAGGTGATGCAGTTACTCTGCTCGGTAAAGACGGGGATGAGACAATCACTATGGAGCAGTTAGGTGAGCTTTCAGGCAGGTTCAACTATGAGTTTGCATGTCTTATCACACCGCGTGTTCCAAGAATCTACCACAAAAACTAAAAAAGTGTAACTTTTAAGAATACACTCGAAAAATCTGGAGATACTTTTTGTATACCATAATATGGAGTGTATTCGTGTATGATTATTCAAAGAGGAGATATTTATTACGCTGATTTAAGGCCTGTTGTAGGCTCAGAGCAGGGCGGGATAAGACCTGTCCTTATAATACAAAATGATGTCGGAAACAGACACAGCCCGACGGTAATCTGCGCAGCAATAACCTCGCAGATGCATAAAGCAAAGCTGCCCACTCATGTGGAGCTTGCCTGCAAGGAGTATGCGCTTGCAAAGGATTCGGTTGTGCTTTTAGAACAGCTTCGCACAATCGACAAAAAAAGACTTAAGGATAAGGTGTGCCATCTTGATGAGGACACACTGCTTAAAATAGACAGGGCGCTTGAAATCAGCTTAGAACTTATTACATAGGATAATAAAACATTATGTTATATGCAATTATAATTTTATCAATACTTGTAGTGATACTTCTTTTGTGTATTGGAGTATTGCTTTATGGAATGAAAAACAACAAAAAGACTCTCGATGGAATACTTGGAAATGATGATGTCACAGAGGAAGAGATTATTTCCATGGTCAGGGAGGGACATGAACAGGGAACAATCCTTGCGTCTGAGGCAGAGCTGATACACAATGTGTTTGAGTTTGATGATAAGGAAGTAAAAGATATCATGACTCACCGCAAAAATATCGTAAGCCTCGACGGCAGTATGTCCTTTATCGATGCCATCGAATTTATCATAGATACCGGCAAATCTCGCTTTCCGGTCTATGAGAATGATGTTGACAGTATCATCGGAGTCTTACATATCAAGGATGCTTTTACATTTTTTGAAAAAAATGAGGTTTACCGCAGCAGTATCAAGGACATAGACGGGCTTATCCGGCCAGTGGACTTCATACCCGAGACGGTAAACATCAATGATCTGTTTAAAAAGATGCAGTCTAAAAAGAGTCATCTTGCGATGGTTGTGGATGAGTACGGACAGATATCTGGACTTATCGCGATGGAGGATATACTCGAGGAACTTGTCGGAAATATCGAGGATGAGCACGATGAGGAAGAAAACTACATCAGAAAGAATGATGACGAGACATTTATAATGGACGGCATGACTGAGTTTTCCGATGTGAAGGAGGCGCTGTCGCTGCCTGTTGATGATGATGCCTACGAGACGCTTAACGGCTTTATCATATCGCTTTCGGATAAGATTCCGGAGGAGGGGGATAAGACTGTGATTAGCGCATATGGCTACAGATTTTCTGTTATGAGCGTCGAGGATAAGGTGATTAAGCAGGTAATGATTAAGAAACTTGCGCCGGAAGAGAAAAAATGATATTATAAGGTATGGATTATTTTTAAAAGTAGAAAAGAGGATACAAATTATGTCAGGACATTCTAAATTTGCGAATATCAAGCATAAGAAAGAGAAAAATGATGCTGCAAAGGGCAAAATCTTTACAATGATCGGTAGAGAGCTCGCAGTTGCAGTTAAAGAGGGAGGACCGGATCCTGCCAATAACTTCAAGCTTGCACAGGTAGTTGCCAAGGCAAAGGCCAACAATATGCCAAACGATACAATCGAAAGAGGTATCAAGAAGGCAGCAGGAGACGGCAACAGTGTAAACTATGAGACAGCTACATATGAGGGCTATGGACCATCAGGCACAGCTATTATCGTAAAGTGTCTTACAGACAATAAGAACCGTACAGCGGCCAATGTCCGTAATGCCTTTACAAAGGGACAGGGAAGCATCGGTACACAGGGCTGTGTATCATACATGTTTGACGAGAAGGGTCAGATCATCATCGACAAGGAAGAGTGCGATATGGATGCAGATGACCTTATGATGCAGGCACTCGATGCAGGCGCTGAGGATTTCGCCGATGAGGATGACAGCTACGAAATCACAACTGCACCTGCTGATTTTGATGCAGTCAGGGCTGCTCTTGAGGAGGCAGGCATCACAATGGCTTCGGCAGAGGTTACAATGATTCCACAGACATATGTCACACTGACAGATGAAGCTGACATCACAAATATCGGCCGTATCTTAGACCTTCTTGACGATAATGACGACGTCCAGGAAGTATACCACAATTGGGAAGAGTAAACTAAATATTATATATCACGGGTTTTAGCGGGAGGAGAATATGAAAAAGATTCTATTTGTAGCTTCAGAGTGTGTACCATTTATAAAAACAGGAGGTCTTGCAGATGTGTGCGGTGCACTTCCTAAAGAGTTTGACAAGAACTATTGGGATGTAAGGGTTGTAATACCTGATTATAGCTGTATACCGGAGCAGTATCGCAATAATTTTGAGTATGTTACCCATTTTTACATGAGCTCAGGTCCATATGTGCAGGACAAGTATGTCGGAGTGCTCAAATATGAGCAGGACGGCATTACATATTACTTTATTGACAATCAGGAGTTTTTTACAGGATTTTCTCCATATACTTCTGACACTAAGTTTGAGATTGAGAAGTATACATTCTTTGACAAGGCTGTACTTTCAATGCTCCCGCTTATTGATTTTAAGCCGGATATTATACACTGTCATGACTGGCAGACAGGTCTTCTGCCTGTATACTTAAAGAATGAGTTTGCCGCAAATCCATTCTTCTGGGGTATCAAGACAATTATCACTATCCACAATCTTAAGTTCCAGGGAATATGGGACAGGGAGTGGGTACAGGGTGTTTCTGGTCTTACAGACAATCTGTTCACACCGGACAAGCTTGAGTTCAAGAAGGACGCAAATATGCTTAAGGGTGGTCTTGTATATGCTGACTATATCACCACTGTCAGTGATACATATGCAAACGAGATTCAGACGGAGTACTATGGTGAGGGATTGAACGGACTCTTAAGTGCCAGACATTTTGACATGCAGGGTATCGTAAACGGTATTGATTACAATGCTTATGACCCACAGACTGATGGCAGAATCTATTGCAATTACAATGCTTCCGATTTCAGAAAGAAGAAGTTCAACAACAAGACAAAGCTTCAGCAGGATCTTGGCCTTGCGGTTGACAAGAAGAAGTATATGATAGGTCTCATTTCAAGACTTACAGACCAGAAAGGTCTTGACCTTATCAATCATGTGATTGAAGGTATCGTGGACGATTTCACACAGCTTGTTGTTATCGGTACAGGAGATCCTCAGTACGAGAATATGTTCAGACACTATGCATGGAAATACCCTGACAGAGTTTCGGCAAATATATGTTACTCTGATGATCTGGCTCACAAGCTCTATGCGGCTGCTGATGCATTCTTGATGCCGTCCAGGTTTGAGCCTTGCGGTCTGACACAGCTTATTTCATTCCGCTACGGTACCGTTCCGATTGTTCGTGAGACAGGAGGTCTCAAGGATACGGTTAAGCCTTACAATGAGTATGAGAATTCAGGAGATGGCTTCTCGTTCTCAAACTACAATGCCGATGAGATGCTTGCAGTCATCAATTATTCTAAGCACATCTTCTTCGATAAGAAGCGTGAGTGGAACCAGATTGTGGACAGGGGCATGGCTAATGATTTCTCTTGGAATGCTTCGAAATTCAAATATGAGGGATTATACAATTACCTTATTGGTGAATAAAATATTTTGGTGAAATTGTGGTTTTTGCATAACATTTTGCCCCGCCATTCATGGCGGGGTATTTTGCACCTCATTTATGATTAATCAGATTACTACATGCTACGCATTCCCGTAATCTGACTCCACCTCGAATCCGCTAATTTGCTGCGTCCCCGCAGCAAATTGCTACTTTCTCGGTGTAGTGCGGGTCAATAAGGTATACATTGAATTGCATTCAAGCATGCATCGATGATACCTTTTGACCCTTTAATCACAAAATCGAAAAATTACTTTAGAAAATTTACACAGAACAGAAGAAATATGTTATTATATACTCTGTAAATCAAAACACGGAGGTTAGTTACATGGCAACGAGGAAGAAATCCTCAGCAAAAAGACAGACAAAAAAGGAGAGAATGGCTCAGATAGAGAGGCAGCAGGCCTTTAAAAAGGAAATATTTCTCTGGATAGTAGTAGCTGTTTCAATCCTTTTATTTATAAGCAATTTTGGAATAGGCGGTCATTTGGGAAACGCAGTAAGCGGTTTCCTTTTTGGTGTATTTGGAATGGTGGCATATATTTTTCCGCTTGTGCTTCTGGTGGGCAGCTTTTTTGCTGTGTCCAATAAGGGCAATTCATATGCTATCATGAAGCTTGTTATGACCATAGTTTTCATATGGTTTATATGTGTGTTTATGTACCTGGCAGTGTATGGTGAATTCGCGGTTTCACCGGTGCAGTCATACATTGACAGTGTTGAAAGGCATTCAGGTGGTGGCTTTATAGGTGCTCTTATAGGCTGCATTTTAGTTCCGGCGGTAGGAATTATAGGTGCATACGTGGTGACAATAGTTGTGATGATTATCTGTCTTGTGCTCATTACCGGTAAATCATTCATGAAGGGTATGAGAAACGGCGGCCGAAAGGTATACGAGTCAGCGCGTGAGAATAATGAGAGATATCAGGAGTATCGGCAGTATAAGTCAAGAGAGCGTCAGACAAGAGAGGGTTTAGCTTCAGATGATACAGACAGTGACATAAAGGAGGCTGCAAAAGGTGGCAGAAGGAGTAAGCGTGCCGGCCGAAGGATGGACAATAAGATAACGGGCGTGTCACTTGATACAAAAATTGATGGCAGTGAAAACGCGCTGGATTCAGGCATGGCAGGTAGTGATACAGCGCATGTGGGGATATTTGGACAAGGTGCAGCTGCTACAGATGCGCTTGGTGAGATAACTATAGAGAATTACCCGAGTTCACCTGCAATAAAGGAGAAAAAGACGACAAGCCTTACATCAGGGAATGCAGGTGAAATAGTGCAAACACCGGACTTTGGTGTGGCATCGGAGCCTGTTTCGGTTTTGGGTGGCACAGCCGATAGTGATGGTGCAGATGAGCTTGGCAGAAAGACCCTGCAGCAGATTAATGGCATGAAACCGGACGGCTCGGGTGCAGCAGCTGCAAGCCATGTGTCGCAGATACCTATATCGGGCTGCGTGGAGCCTGATATATCTGATGATTTTGACATACAAAAAGATAATGAGCTGCAATCAAAATTGTCAGCTCCGGTTGCAGATGCGGTAATGACAAAACCACCAGCAGCAGAGTCAGGTAAGAAAAAGGTCAAATCAGACAAGGATGAGCTCGCCAAAGAGGTTGAAAAAGTCAGCGAACAGATAGCGGTAAATGACGCAGAAAATGCAATCCAGCAGAAGCCGTATGTATTTCCGACTGTTGATCTGCTTAAGGCTCCTGACAGGGGGAAAACCGGTGATTCGCAGGCTCATCTGCGTGAGACGGCGGCAAAGCTTGAACAGACTCTTAATGTGTTTGGGGTGAATGCGAAGGTGAATAATATAAGCTGCGGTCCTGCTGTTACAAGGTTTGAAATCACACCGGAGCTTGGAGTGAAGGTATCAAAGATTGTGAATCTGGCAGATGATATAAAGCTTAATCTGGCAGCCGCGGATATACGAATCGAGGCTCCTATTCCGGGAAAAGCCGCTGTGGGCATCGAAGTGCCAAACAGCCAGAGTGTTGCTGTTTCCTTCAGGGAGCTTGTGGAGTCTGAAGAATTTAAAAATGCCAAATCAAAGATTACCTTTGCAGTGGGAAAAGATATTGCAGGCAAGGTTAAGGTTACGGATATCGCAAAAATGCCACATCTTTTAATTGCAGGTGCTACCGGCTCAGGTAAGTCAGTTTGTATCAATACAATTATCATGAGTATACTATACAAGGCAAAGCCGGATGAGGTAAAGCTGATTATGATTGACCCGAAGGTGGTTGAGCTTAGTGTATACAATGGCATACCTCATCTGATGATTCCGGTTGTTACAGATCCTAAAAAAGCTGCAGGAGCATTAAACTGGGCGGTTTCAGAGATGACAGACCGATACGAGAAGTTTGCAAACAGCGGTGTCAGGGAAATAAACGGTTACAATGCCATGATTGATGCAATGGATGGCAAGGATACAGAAAAACCGCCAAAGATGCCACAAATTGTCATTATAGTGGACGAGCTTGCAGATCTTATGATGGTTGCATCAAAGGATGTAGAGGAGGCAATATGCAGGCTGGCACAGCTTGCGAGAGCAGCCGGTATACATCTGATTATAGCTACACAGAGGCCTTCTGTTAATGTTATTACAGGTCTCATCAAGGCGAATATGCCAAGCCGTATCGCATTTGCGGTTACAAGCGGTGTTGACAGTCGTACCATACTTGATATGAATGGTGCGGAAAAGCTCCTTGGAAAAGGAGATATGTTATTTGACCCACAGGGTGTTCCGAAGCCCCTTCGAGTACAGGGCGCATTCGTTTCAGATAAAGAAGTTTCCGATATTGTGAAATTTATTATTGAAAATAATGAGAATGCACAGTACAGTAATGATGTGGCACAAAAGATGGAGAGCCTGTCGAATGATACGACAAATACAACAGTTACTATTTCAGATGTGGAAAACACGGATGATGGCAGGGACTCTTACTTTGCGGAGGCAGCGTCAATTATCACAGATAAGGAACGGGCTTCAATCGGAATGCTTCAAAGATACCTTAAAATTGGCTTTAATAGGGCTGCCCGCATCATGGATCAGCTCGAAGAAGCCGGTGTAGTGGGACCTGAGGAGGGGACAAAGCCCCGCAAGGTTCTGGTGACTAAAGAGGAATTAGATACTATATTAGAGAATAATTAACACAAAGGAGCAAAGAAAAATGAAAACAGATATTCAGATCGCACAGGAAGCTACAATGCTTCCAATCAAGGATGTAGCAGCATCTATAGGGATAAAAGAGGATGACTTAGAGCTTTATGGAAAGTATAAGGCAAAGATTTCTGATGAGCTTATCAATCGCACAAAGAAAAATCCTGACGGAAAGCTCATACTTGTTACAGCTATAAACCCGACTCCTGCAGGAGAGGGAAAGACAACCACAAGCGTAGGTCTTGGAGAGGCATTTGGACGCCTGGGAAAGAAAGCACTTATCGCACTTCGTGAGCCGTCACTTGGACCTTGCTTTGGTATCAAGGGAGGAGCAGCCGGTGGCGGATATGCACAGGTTGTCCCAATGGAGGATTTAAATCTTCATTTTACAGGAGATTTTCATGCAATTACATCTGCGAACAATCTGCTTGCGGCACTTCTTGACAATCATATCCAGCAGGGAAACGAGCTTGGTATCGACCCACGCCAGATTGTATGGAAGAGATGTATGGATATGAATGACCGTGTCCTTAGAAATATCGTTGTTGGTCTTGGAAGCAAGATGGACGGAATGGTCAGAGAAGATCATTTTGTCATCACTGTAGCATCTGAAATTATGGCAATACTCTGTCTGGCCGATGATATGGCAGATTTAAAGAAGCGCCTTGGCAGAATTATCGTGGCATACACCTTTGACGGAAAGCCTGTCACAGCCGATGATCTTCAGGCTACAGGCTCTATGGCAGCTCTCTTAAAGGATGCCTTAAAGCCGAACCTTATCCAGACACTTGAGCATACACCGGCAATAGTTCACGGTGGACCTTTTGCCAATATAGCACATGGCTGTAACAGTGTCCGTGCCACAAAGACAGCATTAAAGCTTGCAGACTATGTTATCACTGAGGCAGGCTTTGGCGCAGACCTTGGCGCAGAGAAGTTCTTTGATATCAAGTGCCGTATGGCAGGACTTAAGCCGGATGCAGTTGTACTTGTTGCAACAATCAGAGCATTAAAATATAATGGCGGCGTGCCGAAGGATGAGCTTTCATCAGAGAATCTTGATGCACTTAAGGCTGGAATCGTAAATCTTGAGAAGCATATTGAGAATCTTCACAAGTTTGGTGTGCCTGTAGTTGTCACATTAAATTCATTTGTCACAGACACCAAGGCTGAGACTGATTTTGTAGAGCAGTTCTGTAAGGAAAGAGGCTGTGAATTTGCACTCTCAGAGGTATGGGAGAAGGGTGGCGAAGGCGGAATTGACCTTGCCAACAAGGTACTTGAAACAATCGAGCACAAGGAAAGCAATTTTAAGGTGCTCTATGATGATAGCCTGTCACTTAAGGAAAAGATTGAAACTGTTGCAAAAGAAATATATGGAGCAGATGGTGTTACATATTCTCCGGCAGCAGAGAGAGAACTTAAGAGAATTACAGACCTTGGAATGGGAGATTTCCCTGTATGTATGGCAAAGACACAGTATTCGCTTTCTGATGATGCTAAGAAGCTTGGCAGACCGAGCGGCTTTAAAATCAACGTACGTGAGGTTTATGCGTCAGCAGGTGCAGGCTTTGTTGTAGCAGTAAACGGTTCTATTATGACTATGCCGGGACTTTCAAAGAAGCCGGCTGCATACGGCATTGATGTGGATGACAATGGTGTGATCACAGGATTATTCTAGGAGGAAATATGGCTAATCTAATAGACGGAAAATTAATTTCAACACAGATTAAGGATGAGCTTAAGGAAGAAGTGACAGAGCTTAAGAAAAAAGGTATCGAGGGCTGCCTTGCGGTGATTCAGGTCGGAAATGACCCTGCATCATCAGTGTATGTTCGCAACAAGAAAAAGGCGTGTGAGTATGTCGGAATCAAATCGCTTTCGTATGAACTTGCAGAGGAGACTACGGAGGATGAGATATTAAAACTTATCGAAAAGCTCAATGCTGATGCTTCTGTAAATGGTATTCTCTGTCAGCTTCCACTGCCAAAGCATATCGATGAGGACAAGGTTATTGATGCTATTGATCCCAAAAAGGATGTTGATGGCTTCAGTCCACAGAGTGTTGGAGCGATGGTTATAGGAAAGCCTGGTTTTTTGCCGTGTACTCCGGCCGGTATCATTCAGCTTTTAAAGAGAAGCAATATAGATATTGATGGTAAAAGCTGTGTTGTGGTTGGCAGAAGTAATATAGTCGGCAAGCCTATGTCACTTCTCATGCTTAGGGAGAATGCAACTGTTACGGTATGTCATTCACATACAAAGGATTTAAAAGATGTATGTAAAAATGCTGATATACTTATAGTGGCAATAGGAAAGCCTAAGTTTATAGATGCTTCATATGTGAAGGATGGTGCGGTTGTCATTGATGTTGGAATCCACAGAAATGCTGAAAATAAGCTGTGTGGTGATGTGGATTTTGATTCTGTTGTGTCTAAAGCGTCACATATCACACCTGTACCGGGCGGTGTAGGTCCTATGACAATTGCGATGCTCATGAGCAATTGTGTTGAGGCTATGAAGAGATAATTAGATAATTAGACAATAAGTAAGAGGATTAGATGTATGAGATGTGCCAATTGTGGTAATGAATTGAAGGCGGGCAGTCTGTACTGTGATGTCTGTGGGCATCCGGTTCAGATAGTGCCTGATTACAACGAATTTGATGATTATCTTGATAATCTGGTTGGAAATGATGACAGGCGAACTGATGGACAAAAGACTGCAAAGCCTGTGTCTGATAGGACAATCAGGTTTGATGAGCCGGTGAGGGAACAGCTTCATAGTGCCGGTCAGTGGAACGGACAAAAAACGGACAGAATGTCACAGTCTGTAAAGCAGCAAGTGAGACAGGATCAGACAGGTGAGCAGCAGTCTCAGACGAAACAACCGTGTGAGAAGCCGCAGTCTGACGGACAGAGGGCAAAGAGAGCGCAGCAGAAGAAGATAATTATTATATCAGCTGTAGTGTGCGCTGTAGCAATTGTAATACTTATTGCAGCTATTACACGTAATGTAAGCAGATCACATGACAATTCATTTGATTATCAGGTGAAGCAGGCAAAGGCAGCTTATTCGGCGGGAAATATAAATTCCGCGGTTTCTTATTATGAGAAGGCTTTGTCGATTGATTCGGATAATACAGATGTCAGATTTGCTTTGGCTGATATATATATGTCGAAGAAGGATTATGATGCCGCTCTTGTGCTGTATCAGGAAATTATCAATATTGATCCAAAGAGTAAAGAGGCTTATAAGCAGCTTATCTCGATTTATGAATCAAAAAAGGACTATGATGCAATTGTTGCGCTGCGTGAGAGTGCTAAGGATGCATCTGTTTTAAAGCTTTTTGCGGATTATACTGTATCTAAACCGCAGTTTAGCAAGAGCAGTGGCAAGTATGGAGAGACTATTGAGCTTTCTATAGATGCAGACAGCGATACCAAAATATACTATTCATATGATTCGGATGATCCTTTGACCAGAGGAGAAAGATATTATAGCCCGATCACACTGGACAAGGAAGGCACATATGAGATAACAGCTGTTGCGGTTGATGACAGAGGAATCAAAAGCGAGGTGGCATCTGCCAAGTATGAAATCGAGTTTGAGGCACCGGATGCACCGGAGATAGACCCTGACGGAGGTACATTTGGTGCACAGACAGACATTACAATCACAGTACCTGAAAATTGCAAGGTATACTATACCTGGGATTCGTCAGATCCGAGTGCTGCATCAACAGAGTATACAGCTCCAATACCTGTTCCTGAGGGAAATAATGTGCTTTCTGTTATTGCGATAGACCAGAATACCGGAAAGTGCAGTGATATATACAGATCAAGATTTGAATTTTATATGAATTAATAAAAAACACGCATGAGTTGATTAATCATGCGTGTTCTTTTTAATGAAATTATCTGTTATGGCTGTAAAGCCTTTATTGTATCCGGATTCTGTGTGGATGTACAGTACTCTTTGTTCGAGACAAAATCTGTGAAATACACATACTGTGATGTTACATTTATGTTGCAAAACTCACCCTTAGCAAGCTCTTTAAAGCCGGTGCCGTCATTTTTTACAACACACAGTGCCGGATTATCACCGCCGCGCTGATAGAATATCAGACTGCCATATACATTGTAATGCTCAATATTGGCTTCCGTTAAAACCACAGGATTTGGATTGTTGATATTGACATGGACAATTGCATTGTCACGATTTACATCCATGTAGTACACGTTTGTGTCATCCAGCACAACCGGCTTGTAGCAGTTGCAGTCGTAGAATAAGGCTTCACTCTGTGAAGCAGTGTCATATCTGTATAGCTGTCCGTTTTTTGGATTATTATAATAAAAATACCGGTCTGATGTGTTGCAGGTGAACAGATAGTGACTTTTTATTTTCTTTTTTTCTTCTCCATCTATTCTGATACGGTATAGAGAGGTAGCTGTTTGTGTGTCATAGTGCAGATAATATATGTAGTTACCTATCAGGGATGCATAGATGCATGGGTCAGGATCCAGCACGGTGGAGCCGTGGCCATTTCTTTTTATGCGGCAGAGGCTGTTCCTGTCATATGAAAAGAAGGTCTGACTTGTGATTTTCTGATTGTTGTTTCTTACGTAATAGACATAGTTTTTATCTGCGTTTATGTACATGGCTGTGTCATTGCTCAGTTTATGTATATTGCTGCCGTCAATATTCATGGCATACAGCCTGCCGTTGTCGTTTGTATTTGAGAAAAATACTTCACCGTCACTTTCACAGAAGAGCCCGGCATTGTACAGATTACCTGCAGTATTACCATTTACATAGGATGAATTAAGCTTTACCTTTGATACAAAATGGTATATAACAAGCCCTGTGATGCATATTAAAATTAGTGGAATAATTATTTTTAGATATTTTTTCATGTAATTCTCCCGAGGGTATATGAGATTTATCATATATAGATATTAACTAAATTATATCTATATATGATAAATCTTTCAAGGATTACTTGCCTTTCTATAAAATTTGTAATAATATTTTATTATATCTTTTTTAGGAGACAATAATGGAAGATTTAATGAAATTGAGAGAGTCTATCGATGAGATAGACAGTGAAATAGTCAGATTATATAAGGAAAGAATGGATATCTCAAAGCACGTTGCCGAGTATAAGATAACCACCGGCAAAAAGGTCTTTGACAAGGCGAGGGAGGACGAAAAGCTTGAGAAATTATCGTCTCTTGCAGATGATGAGTTTTTGAAGCACGGTATAGTTGAGCTTTTTGAACAGATTATGTCGACCAGTAGAAAGAAGCAGTATCAGCTTATGACTGAGCATGGCATAGTGGAGAAGGAAAACTTTACTGAGGTAGACAGCCTGGATTTTTCCAATGCACGGATTGTGTTTCAGGGAGTTGAGGGTGCATATTCACAGCTTGCCATGAAGATATACTTTGGCGAGAACTGTAATGGCTACAACGTGGATTCCTGGAAGGATGCCATGGAGGATATCAAATGCGGAAAGGCTGATTATGCAGTGCTTCCGATAGAGAATTCTTCAGCCGGTATTGTATCTGAAAACTATGATCTGCTTGTTGAATACGACAATTATATAGTTGGGGAGCAGATTATACGCATCGACCACAGTCTGATGGGACTTCCGGGTGCAAAGATTTCTGATATAAGGACTGTGTATTCACATCCACAGGCGCTTATGCAGTGCTCAGATTTTTTTGATGAGCATAAGGATATTAACCAGGTGGCTGTCAGGAATACAGCTTTTTCTGCAAAGAAGGTAAAGGATGACGGAGATATCACACAGGCTGGCATAGCTAGCCATATCTCGGCTGATATATACGGGCTTCAGGTGCTTGAGAGCCGCATACAGAACAATAAAAACAATGCAACAAGGTTTATAATTGTGTCGGCTAAAAGGGTATGCCGCAGAGATGCGGACAGGATAAGCATATGCTTTGAGACACCTCACAAGAGTGGTGCACTATATCATATGCTGGCACACTTTATATACAATGGAATCAATATGTTAAATATCCAGTCTCGTCCGATATCTGATAAGGCGTGGGAGTACAGGTTCTTTGTTGATTTTGAAGGACGTTTTACAGATACAGCGGTGCAGAATGCGTTAAGAGGCATAAGGGAAGAGGCAATTGCCCTTAAGATTCTTGGTACATATTAGATTATAGAAATTTAGATAAAAGTGTTGACAACAGAAATTGTCTGTGCTATATTCTAGTAGTTGTATGAAAACAAAGTAGAGTATCCACTCTCACCTAAGCGCAATGGCGCGACTTAGCGTTAATATTTTCAAACATTTGTGTTGAAGATTGTATAGTGGATAGTCTGCCTATCCACTATTTTTTATGGAGGTACAAGACCATTAGCGAATTAATGATTAATGAACAGATCAGAGACAGAGAAGTTCGACTGATTGGAGCGGATGGAGAGCAGTTAGGAATTGTTTCTTCAAGAGAAGCTCAAAAGATTGCAGACGAGGCAGGACTTGATTTAGTAAAGATAGCACCAAATGCAAAGCCACCTGTATGTAAGGTGATTGATTATGGTAAGTATCGTTATGAGCAGGCCCGTAAGGAAAAGGATGCAAAGAAAAAGCAGAAGACCGTTGAATTGAAAGAGATTCGTCTCTCACCTAACATTGAGGCTAACGACTTGAATACCAAGATGAATGCTGCAAAGAAATTTCTTGCAAAAGGAAATAAGGTAAAGATCACACTCAGATTCAGAGGACGTGAGATGGCTCATATGAATGCAAGCAAACATATCCTTGATGATATAGCGGAGAATCTTTCAGATGTAGCGGTAGTGGAGAAAGCACCAAAGGTTGAAGGAAGAAGCATCGGTATGGTGCTGGCAGAAAAGAGATAACAATTTAAGGAGGAACACACAATGCCAAAAATGAAAACAAGCAGAGCAGCTGCAAAACGTTTCAAAGTTACAGGAACAGGAAAGTTAAAAAGAAATAAAGCCTACAAGAGACATATCTTAACTAAGAAAACAACAAAGACAAAGAGAAATCTCAGAAAAGCAACAATGACAGATGAGACAAATGTTAAGAATATGAAGAAGATTTTACCATACATGTAATCGGTAGTATTAGTTAAGGAGGAATCAACAAATGGCAAGAGTTAAAGGCGGTTTAGGCGCTAAGAAAAGACATAACAGAACATTAAAGTTAGCAAAGGGTTATAGAGGCGCTAGATCTAAGCAGTATAGAGTAGCAAAGCAGTCAGTTATGAGAGCACTTACAAGCTCATACGCTGGACGTAAAGAGAGAAAAAGACAGTTCCGTCAGTTATGGATTGCTCGTATCAACGCAGCAGCTCGTCTCAACGGACTTTCATACAGCCAGTTCATGCACGGCTTAAAGTTAGCAAACGTTGACCTTAACCGTAAGGTATTAGCTGATATGGCTGTTACAGATGCAGCAGGATTTGCTAAATTAGTAGAGGTTGCTAAATCTAAGCTTGCTTAGTTTGGCATAAGAGATATATGAAAAAAGCTGCCGGGCTTCATGTGAAGCCCGGCAGTTTTTTTATTCTTGAGCTTTTTTGTATTTACTGCGATACTCCTTAGGCGAAAGGCCTTTTATTTTATGAAAGGTCTTTGAAAAATAAAGGCTGTTATCAAACCCTATAGAGCCTGCTATTGCTGTGATGGACAATGAGGAGTGTTTAAGCAGATAGCATGCCTGTTTGATTCTGAAATCGGTCAGATATTCCTTTGGAGATACACCGAGGATGCTCTGGAAGGAACGGAACAGGTGACTTCGGCTTAAGCCTATATATGATGCAATATCCTCAACGGTGATAGGGTATGAATAGTTGGCGGAGATGTATTCGATGCCCTTTTGTACATAGGAGTTTGCACTGTTTTGCGGTGGCTTTGATGTGGCGGCACTGACAAAAAGAGCGAGGGTGGTGTAGAGTCGCCCGGTCATTTCGAGTGCATTTTCAAATTCTGTGCCTCTGGCGTCGTATATATGCATGAGCTGTCTTTTGATTTCGTTTCCGTTTGATACACTGTGTATGTATGGATGCGCTTTTGTGAAATCAGTGGCTCTTAAAATGGTTGCAGCATCGCTGCCGGTAAAGCCTACCCAGGTATATTCCCAAGGATCTTGCGCATCAGCCTGATAAATCACTTCGGTATTTGGATATACGAGAAACGCATCACCGGGAGTTAATGTGTGAACACTGCCATTTACAGTGTAGCGGCCTTTACCGCTTATGATATAGTGAATCAGATAATGGTCTCTGATACCGGGGCCCCACTGATACAGGCTATCACAGCTCTGGAAGCCTACGTTATATACGGACAGAGATACAAGCTCTTTTTCTTTTACGATATAGGAATTTTTGTATTTATTATTCATATTGCCTACCTTTACAACATTTTTACATATTTCTTCTACATTTTATTCTATACAAAAATGAGCAAATGCGCTACAATAAATTTAACAAAAATGAAAAGGAGATATTTATTATGGCAATTTTAGTTACTGGTGGAGCCGGATATATCGGAAGCCACACATGTGTGGAGCTTCTTGACGCAGGCTACGATGTTGTAGTACTTGACAATCTTTCAAATTCTTCTGAGAAGTCACTTGACAGAGTTAAGGCTCTTACAGGCAAAGAAGTAAAGTTCTATAAGGGAGATATCCTTGACAGAGACATCTTAAATAAGATTTTTAAGGAAGAAAAGATAGATAGCTGTATTCACTTTGCAGGACTCAAAGCAGTAGGAGAGTCTGTGGCAAAGCCTTGGGAGTACTATAACAATAATATTGCAGGAACACTTACACTTGTTGATGTGATGAGACAGAATGGCTGCAAGAGCATCATTTTCTCTTCATCAGCTACAGTATACGGAGATCCTGCACAGATTCCTATCACAGAGGAGTGTCCAAAGGGACAGTGTACAAACCCATACGGCTGGACAAAGTCTATGCTTGAGCAGATACTTATGGACATCTATAAGGCAGATAATGAGTGGAACGTTATTCTTCTTCGTTACTTCAATCCAATCGGAGCTCATAAGAGCGGTACAATGGGTGAGAATCCAAACGGTATTCCAAACAACCTCATGCCTTACATCACACAGGTGGCAGTAGGCAAGCTCAAAGAGCTTGGAGTATTCGGAGATGACTATGATACTCCTGACGGAACAGGTGTGAGAGATTACATACATGTAGTTGACCTTGCGGTTGGACATGTCAAGGCTTTAAAGAAAATTGAGGAGAACGCAGGTCTTTGCATCTACAATCTTGGAACAGGACACGGCTACAGCGTGCTTGATATCGTAAAGAATTTCGAGGCTGCAACAGGTGTTAAGATTCTTTATACAATAAAGCCTAGAAGACCTGGCGATATTGCTACATGCTACTGTGATCCATCAAAAGCCAAGAGAGAGCTCGGCTGGGAAGCACAGTATGGTATTAAGGAGATGTGTGCCGACTCATGGAGATGGCAGAAGAACAATCCTAACGGATATGATGATTAATTATAACTGATTTTTAAGCCGGATTTATACTTGAATTATTTATGCCTTGGAGCATTTCTGTGGTAAACGGAATGCTCCAAGGCAATTTTACTTTAAGGCGGAAATATTTATCATAGCGTGGATAGACACCGGACGCACCCGCTGCACCGAAATGCACCTTGCATAAGCGACTAGCGAAGCTGTTTAGATACTGTAGAATTATGCCTATGAAACACAGAAATGACTTGCCATGGAAGGCAAGTCAAGGAGAACCGCGCCATGGACGGCGCGTTTCGACGGTTTCGTCAAGCAAAGTGAGCCTAAAAAGCATAATTCGTACAGTATCTTGACAGCGTAGCGTTAGCGCATGCAAGGTGCATTTCGGTGCAGCGGGTGCGTCCGGTGTTAACAACAATAAAAAAACATCGCATAAATGCGATGCTTTCGGGTTGGGCTGTATTTAATTAAATAAATATCAGTGAGCAGTCCGTACGGGAATCGAACCCGTGTTTCCGCCGTGAGAGGGCGGCGTCTTAACCGCTTGACCAACGAACCGTGTATTATACTATCATGGAGTTTCAAAAAAAGCAAGTACTTTTTTAAAAAAACTTGATTTTTTTTTCTGATAGTGCTATTATACTTATGATAACAACGTTGACTAGATTGAGAGAGGGCAAAAGTCCTCTCTCAATTCACGTTTATAAACATCAGGCAGCTATTCAGAACCACTTGGAACAATTATGAATAGTTACAAGTATAAAAAAGAGAGGTGATAAAATGTCAAAGGCAAGTGTATATGAGGCAAAGACGGAGAGCTTTATACAACCAATTCTTGACAGCATGAATTTTGAGCTTGTTGATGTCGAGTATGTTAAGGAAGGCGGTATGAACTACCTGAGAGCATATATCGATAAGGAGGGTGGCATAACTGTTGATGACTGTGAAGTGGTTGCAAGGCAGATGAATGAGATTCTCGACAGAGAGGACTATATTCCTGATTCGTACACCTTCGAGGTCAGCTCGCCGGGGCTTGGAAGACCTCTCAAGAAGGAAAAGGACTATGTGCGCAATATGAATAAGGAGATAGAGATTCGCACATATAGGGCTATCAACAAATCAAAGGAATTTTATGGTCTGCTTAAAGCCTATGATAAGGATACAGTGACAATAACCGATGAAGACGGCAATGAGACTACATTCAATAAGAGTGATATTGCGCTTATACGTCAGGCATTGGATTTTTAATTAAAGCGCACGATAACACAAATAGGAGGAAAAAATAATGAGCAATGAGTTATTAGAAGCGTTAAATATATTAGAGCAGGAGAAAAACATCAGTAAAGAAACTTTACTTGAGGCAATTGAGAACTCTCTTGTGACTGCCTGCAAGAACCATTTTGGTAAATCAGACAATGTAAAGGTAGAAATAGATCCTGAGACATGTGCTTTCTCATGCTACCAGGAGAAGACGGTTGTAGATACGGTTGAGGATCCGGTTGAGGAGATTTCCTTAGCAGATGCGCACAAGGTAAACGGTAACTATCAGCTTGGAGATATCGTGAGAGTTGAGGTTAAGTCAAAGGAATTCGGACGTATCGCTACACAGAACGCAAAGAATGTCATCCTTCAGAAAATCCGCGAGGAGGAGAGAAAGGTAATATTTGACGAGTACAACAGCAAGGAAAAGGATGTTGTGACAGGTGTTGTTCAAAGATACATCGGAAAGAATGTCAGCATCAACTTAGGTAAGGCAGATGCACTTCTGACTGAGAGTGAGCAGATAAAGGGTGAGGTATTCAAGCCTACAGAGCGTATCAAGGTATATATCCTTGAGGTTAAGTCCACATCAAAGGGACCAAAGATTCTTGTTTCAAGAACACACCCTGAGCTTGTGAAGAGACTTTTCGAGTCAGAGGTTACAGAGGTTAAAGAGGGCATAGTTGAGATAAAGGCTATTTCACGTGAGGCCGGAAGCAGAACAAAGATTGCAGTATGGTCAAATGATCCAAACGTAGACCCTGTAGGAGCATGTGTAGGTATGAATGGTGCCAGAGTAAATGCTATCGTAAATGAGCTTCGCGGTGAGAAAATCGATATCATCACATGGGATGAGAATCCGGCAATACTTATCCAGAACGCACTTAGCCCTGCAAAGGTTATCTCTGTTATCGCAGATGCAGATGAGAAATCAGCAAAGGTTGTTGTTCCGGATTATCAGCTTTCGCTTGCAATCGGTAAGGAAGGACAGAATGCAAGACTTGCAGCAAGACTTACAGGCTTCAAGATTGATATCAAGAGTGAGACACAGGCCAGAGAGTCAGGTGACTTCATGGATTATGAGAATGATTATGAAGAGGATGATTATGATGACGATTATGATTATTCGGATGATGAGCTTGCTGAGAACGAGAGATTAGCTGATACAGAACAGGCAGATGTACAGGCAGAGGCTTTTGATACAGAGGCTGACGAGAACGAAGCAGCAGGTACAGAAAATGATGCGGCAGATAGTGGTGATGAGCAGTAATGGCAAATAAAAAGATTCCAATGCGCAAATGCGTAGGTTGTCAGGAGATGAAGGAAAAGAAGTCACTTATTCGCGTGGTAAAGACTGCGGAGGGCGACATAATTCTCGATGACACCGGTAAGAAAAACGGCAGGGGAGCTTATATATGTAAGAGTCTTGAATGCTTTAAAAAGGCTAAAAAGACAAAGGCACTTGAGCGATCCCTTGGTGTTAGTGTATCAGAACAAGTATATGAGGAGCTTGAAAAGGAGATGAACCAAATTGACAGATAGAGTACTTTCTATGCTGGGATTAGCAGCAAAGTCAGGCAATGTGGTTAGCGGAGAGTTTTCTACCGAGAAAGCTGTAAAGACAGGAAAGGCATTTTTAGTGATAGTTGCAGATGATTCATCAGACAACACAAAGAAGCATTTTTCGGATATGACTGCTTTCTATGAGGTTCCGATTTATTTTTATAGTGACAAGGTGGGGTTAGGGAATGCAATAGGCAAAGAGTTTCGCGCTTCCCTTGCAGTAACGGATGAAAACCTTGCAAATGCAGTGATAAAAAAGCTGCAGTCGAATAAAACTGAATAATGGAGGAAAATAGATATATGGCAAAAATGAGAGTTCATGAACTTGCAAAAGAATTAAATATAAAGTCGCAGGACGTCATAGACACATTAAACGGCACACAGTTTGCTGTCAAAAATGTGCAGAACGGTCTTGAGGATGAGGCACAGCAAATTGTGCGAAAGAAGTACGCAAAAACAGAAGTAAAAAAAGATGCACCTAAGAAGGAAGAACCTAAAAAGGATGAGGCTAAGGCAGCCGACAGACCAAAGAAAAAGGCAAGCATCACAGCTGTTTTCAATGCACAGTACAGTAAGCAGGGTAGGAAAACAAATGGTGGAAACGGCAGCGGAAATAATGGAAATAACAGTTCGCAGCGCAGGAATGGCAATGGCAGACGCGATAATCAGTCATCACGTCCTGAGCAGCACAGCATTATTAAGCCAAGACCTGTCGGAGAGAGAGCTATGCGCCCTATAAGTGAGCGTACAGCGGATCCATATGCAGATATGAAGGCAGCCAATTCGCGTCCGGCACGTCAGGCTGACGCTGATAGAAGAAGCGACAGACGTCAGGACAATGGCGAGAAAATCAACAACAGAAACACTGACAGAAATGCCGACAGAAGCAGAAATACGGACAGAAACAGCGATAGAAGAACAAACAATCGCGACAACAATAACCGAGATAACAGCAGAGACAATAATAGAGACAATAACAGAGGCTTCAGAAATGACTCCAGACGTCCTGCAGAGGGTGGCAGAAGCTTTGACAGAAATAATGATAGAAGCAGAAGCAACGACAGAAGCAGGAGCAATGACAGAAATAACGATAGAACAGGCAGCAGAGGTGATGACAGAAATCGTTTCAGAAAAGAAACAGTTGCAGTTGCAGCTCCTGATGATGTAAGAGGAAAGGAGAGCCGCGACAGAGGCAACGATAGAAAGAATAAGCATAATCACAATCAGAGCCAGAAGCAGGATAAGCTCGGAAAGAAGCAGGAGAATTACATCAATCTCGAGAAGCACGGCGGAAAGAAAAAGCCACAGCAGCCGAAGACACAGCCAAAAGAGGATGAGAACGAGATTAAGACAATTTCTCTTCCGGAGAAGATTACAATAAGGGACTTAGCTGATAAGATGAAGGTTCAGCCTTCAGCCATCGTAAAGAAGCTTTTCATGAAGGGCGAGATGGTAACAGTTAACTCTGAGGTTGATTTTGCAGCTGCTGAGGAGATTGCGTTAGAGTTCAATTTCATATGTGAGGAAGAGGAGAAGGTCGATGTGATTGCAGAGCTTCTCAAGGAGGATGAAGAGGATGAGAGCAAGATGGTTCCTCGTCCACCTGTAGTCTGCGTAATGGGTCACGTAGATCATGGTAAGACATCACTGCTTGATGCCATCAGACAGACACGTGTTACAGACCGTGAGGCAGGTGGTATCACACAGCACATTGGTGCATCTGTTGTATCAATCAATGGCCAGAACATCACATTCCTTGATACACCGGGACATGAGGCATTTACAGCAATGCGTATGCGTGGTGCAAACTCTACTGATATCGCAATCCTTGTTGTTGCTGCAGATGATGGTGTAATGCCGCAGACTGTTGAGGCAATAAACCATGCAAAGGCAGCCGGTGTAGAGATTATCGTTGCTGTCAACAAGATAGATAAGCCAAGTGCCAATATCGACAAGGTTAAGCAGGAGCTCTCAGAGTATGAGCTTATCCCGGAGGATTGGGGTGGAAGCACAATATTCTGTCCTGTATCTGCACATACTAAGGAGGGTATCGACAATCTCCTTGAGATGATTCTTCTCACAGCAGAGGTGCTCGAGCTCAAGGCTAATCCTGATAGAAACGCAAGAGGTCTCGTAATCGAGGCGCAGCTTGACAAGGGCCGTGGTGCGGTTGCCACAGTGCTTGTACAAAAAGGAACACTCCATGTCGGAGATCCTATCGCATGCGGAAGCAGCTATGGTAAGGTAAGAGCCATGATTGATGACAAGGGCCGCAGAGTAAAGGAGGCTAAGCCTTCTACACCTGTAGAGATACTTGGACTCAACAGTGTGCCTTCAGCAGGAGAGACATTTGTGGCATGCGATTCAGAGAAGGAGGCAAAGGCATTCTCTGACACATATATTTCAGAGGAGAAGAATAAGCTCATCGAGGATACAAAGGCAAAGATGTCACTTGATGATCTGTTCTCACAGATTCAGTCAGGCAACATGAAGGAGCTTGATATCATCGTAAAGGCAGATGTACAGGGTTCAGTTGAAGCTGTTAAGCAGAGTCTTGTCAAGCTTTCAAATGAGGAGGTTGTGGTCAAGGTCATCCATGGCGGCGTTGGTGCCATCAACGAGTCAGATGTTATCCTTGCATCAGCATCAAATGCAATCATCATTGGCTTTAACGTCAGACCGGATCCTGTTGCCAAGGCTACAGCAGACCGTGAGGGCGTAGATATCAGACTTTACAAGGTCATCTACAATGCAATCGAGGATGTATCTGCTGCCATGAAGGGTATGCTTGATCCTGTATTTGAGGAGAAGGTTATCGGACATGCGGAAATCAGACAGATTTTCAAGGCTTCAGGCGTTGGAAACATTGCAGGTTCATATGTGCTTGACGGATTTATGGAGAGAGGCTGCCGTGTCAGAATTAGCAGAGAGGGTGAGCAGATATTCGAGGGAGACCTTGCTTCACTCAAGAGATTCAAGGATGACGTCAAGGAGGTCAAGACAGGCTACGAGTGTGGTCTTGTATTTGACGGATTTAATGATATTCAGGAATTCGATATAGTTGAAGCTTACAAGATGGTAGAGGTTCCGAGATAATCATATATTGGTTATCTTGAATTAATGCAGCTATTCGGATAGTTACGGTTTAATATAAAAAGAAAGCGGGATTATATGAGAAAGAACAGCATAAAAAATATTCGTATCAACGAAGAGGTAATGCGTGAACTGTCAAATATCATACGCGGTGAGATAAAGGATCCGCGTATCAATCCCATGACAAGTGTTGTTGCTGTCGAGGTGGCACCTGATTTAAAGACAGCAAAGGCTTATATCAGTGTGCTTGGTGACAAGAAATCACAGGCTGATACACTTGCAGGACTTAAGTCAGCGGAGGGATATATACGCAGAACTCTCGCAAAGAACATCAATTTAAGAAATACACCTGCCATTACATTTATCATAGACCAGTCTATAGAGTATGGTGTTGAGATGTCTAAAAAGATTGATGAAGTAACAAAAAATCTCAAAGAGGATTAACAAAGAGGATTGATTATGACAGAGATTGATTCTATTTTAAAGGATGCACAATCAGTTGCCGTTTCCGGTCATGTGAGACCGGACGGCGACTGTGTCGGCTCAACACTTGCGGTATACAACTACATAAAGGATTATTATCCTGATATAAAGGCAAGGATTTATTTAGAGCCAAGCCCAAACATCTTTAAGTTTATGCAAAGAGCAGATGAGATTGACAGCAGCTATGCGGATGATACAGTATACGATCTGTTCATAGCATGTGACTGCAGTGACACAGGCAGACTGGGAAGTGCAGCTAAGTATTTTGAGTCTGCAAAAAGGACACTTTGTATAGATCATCATGTTACAAACGTGGCCTTTGCAGACGCAAATTACATCTTTCCGGATGCGAGCTCAACCTGTGAGCTTGTGTTTGAACTTCTGCCGAAGGAGCGCATCACAATACAGATAGCAGAGTGTATTTACACAGGCATGGTGCATGATACAGGCGTGTTCCAGTATTCATGCACTTCAAAAAAGACTATGGATATAGCAGGCTCCCTGATGGAGATGGGCATTGATTATTCAAGGATAATCGATGATACATTTTATACAAAGACATTTGCTCAGAACAAGATTATGGGGCAGGCGCTTTTGAATGCTGCTTTGTATCTGAATGGTGATGTTATATTGTCTGCAGTATCGCGCGCTGAGATGGAGAAGTACGATGTGCTTCCAAAGCATCTCGACGGTATTGTAAATCAGCTGCGCGTGACAAAGGATATAAAGGTTGCTGTATTTCTCTACGAAAATGAGGATGGTACCTACAAGGGCAGCCTGCGTGTAAACGGTGATTATGATGTGGCAAAGGTTGCGTCGGTATTTGGCGGCGGTGGACATGTAAAGGCCGCCGGATTTACGATTGATGGACCGCTTGAGGTGGCAACAGACCGCATCCTTACGGCAATTAAGGACAATATTTAGGGAGAGATTCTTGGGCAGATGGTTAATGGAATAATCAATGTATACAAGGAAAAGGGCTATACAAGCTTTGACGTTGTGGCAAAGCTTCGAGGCATATTCCACCAGAAGAAGATTGGTCATACGGGTACACTTGATCCTGATGCAGAGGGCGTCCTTCCTGTCTGCCTTGGAAAGGCAACCAGAGTGTGTGACCTTTTGACAGATAAGGACAAGGTCTATAAAGCTGTGCTGCTTTTAGGACAGGAGACAGATACACAGGATATTTCAGGGCAGGTCTTAAATCAGGCTGAGGTCAATGTGACTGAGCAGGCGGTGTATGATGCAATATCACAGTTTATTGGCAGACAAAAGCAGGTGCCGCCAATGTATTCGGCTCTAAAGGTCAATGGGAAAAAGCTCTATGAGCTTGCCAGGGAGGGCAAGGTTATAGAGAGAAAAGCCAGGGATATCGAGGTGTTTGATATTAAGGTTGAAAGCATTGATTTGCCTGAGGTTACGATGACGGTGCACTGTTCAAAGGGCACGTATATCAGGACGCTGTGCAATGACATCGGAGAGAGGCTGGGCTGCCATGGCTGCATGAAGTCACTGCTTAGAGTAAGGGTAGCAGGCTTTGACTTAGAGCATGCACTTACACTTTCACAGATTCAGTCAAAGGTGGATGAAGGCTGCTTTGATATGGTGATGCCTGTTGACGGAGTATTCGAAAATCTGCCGGCAGTGCATACTGCTTCAGATGCTGATAAGCTTGTCAGAAATGGAAATAAAATTCCGGCAGTGCTTACGGATTATTTAAAACACAGTGCTGACTCTGATATAAGATACAGAGTATACAATCATGAGGGCATATTTGTCGGTGTGTATTCGTATCTTGATGAGACCGGTGAGTTTAAGCCGGTTAAGATTTTTATGGAATAGAATAGTATACAGATATTATGGAATATATAAGCAAAACTCTGGATTTTCATGTCAAGGAGCCGTCCGTCATCTCGTTTGGAAAGTTTGACGGGCTTCATAGAGGACATGAATTTCTGATGGAAAAGCAAATTGAACAGAGCAATCTGCATGGCTACAAGCGCATCATATTTACGTTTGACATTCCTCCCAAATCGGAGGTACTTGGCGTTGAGTCAAAGGTTATAATCACAAACGATGAAAAAGAGTATGTGTTTGAAAAATCAGGTATTGACTATCTGATAGAGTGTCCGTTTGTGCCACAGGTGATGACGATGGAGGCGGATGCGTTTGTCAGATGGATAGTTAAAAGTCTTAATGTCAAGTGTATCATTGTCGGAGATGATTTCCGTTTCGGGCACAACAGGGCAGGAGACCATCGGCTGCTTTCTGCGATGGCAGGAGAGCTTGGATACGAGCTTATTGTGGTGGACAAGATAAAGGATGGAGCCAGGGATATAAGCAGTACCTATATCCGCGAGGAGATTGCGGCAGGACATATTAAAAAGGCGAATGAACTGCTGGGATATCCCTTTTTCATAAAAGGAAGAGTAGTGCATGGCAGAGCACTGGGCAGGACTATTGGCATTCCGACAGTCAACCTTTCAGTGCCGCACGATAAGCTGCTTCCACCAAAGGGAGTGTATATGTCAAGAGTTCTTGTCAGGGACAACTGGTACCTTGGTGTAACCAATATAGGATGCAAGCCTACTATAGAGGGCAAAAATCCAATCGGTGCAGAGACATATATCATAGATTTTGGGCAGGATGTTTACGGACAGGATATCATGGTAGAGCTTCATAAGTTCGTAAGACCTGAGATGAAGTTTGATTCAATAGAAGCGTTAAAGAGCCAGATGAGTGCAGATATCAATTATACAATCAATTATGCAGGCAGTCACACATTCTAGTGTGGCTGTTTTTTTGCGAAATTACCCAAAATAACGAAAAAATGACAAATATTACGGAAATATTACGGAGAAATATTGACATTTTAACAATTTGTGATATACTCGTAAACATGGGATTATGGATAGCATGAACTGGAGGCTATATGAAAAATAAATTAAAATTAGGACAGGCAGCAGGCGTTGTAGCGTTTGCTATTATTATAGGTGCTGTATCTATGAGTTCAAGCAGCACAGTAGATGCCAGAACATCATTAAAGGAAAATAGAACAGTCAATGCGGGGGTGGCCCTTGGTCTGACAGAGGCGGCAGATGCCACAGAGCTTCTCACAGCAGGGGTTACATCGGCTCTTACTTATTATGGAGCTGACGTATCGGTAGCGCAAAACGACAGCAATGTTGTTACTGCATCTGCTCAGGGTGCACAGGTTGGCAATACTGCACAGGAGACAGAACAGGCAAATGAGGCATCCCAGACACCGACAGCCGCACAGACCTGTGGTTACACAAATCTTGGTATGTCGGTTATCAGCAGCGGAAACTTAAATATCAGACAGGAAGCTTCGACAGACAGCGAGGTAATAGGAATACTTACCAATCACAATGCCTGTGAGCTTCTTGAGGATGCCGGAGAATGGTACAAGGTCACATCAGGCAAGGTGACAGGATATGTAAACAAGCAGTATCTTGTGACAGGAGATGAGGCAGAGGCTATTGCAGAACAGGAGATTAAGACGGTTGCCACAGTAAATACGGAAACACTGAATGTGCGTGCAGAGAAGTCAACAGAGGCTGCGGTGCTTTCGCAGGTTGGAAATTCAGAGGCATTCACGGTTAATTCTGTCGCTGACGGCTGGGTTGAGATAAGTGTGGATGATTCGGTAGGATATATATCACAGGATTATGTGACACTGGCACAGGCACTTCCTACAGCAAAGACAATAGAGCAGGTGAAGTATGGTGACGGCGTATCAGATGTAAGGGCATCTGTTGTATCGTATGCGTTACAGTTTGTCGGAAACAGATATGTGTGGGGTGGTACAAGCCTTGAGAAGGGAGTTGACTGCTCAGGCTTCACAATGAGAATTCTTGGAAAGTATGGAATCTCATTACCGCATTCATCAAGAGCACAGCCTTCATACGGCACAAAAATCAGTGCATCTGAAGCAAAGCCGGGAGATTTATTCTTCTACGGAAGTGGAAGGAGTATCTCACATGTTGCAATTTATATCGGAAACGGACAGATTGTACATGCCAGTAACAAGCGTGATGGAATCAAGGTTTCAAATGCATATTACAGAAATCCGATTTGTGTCGCAAGATATTTGCCGGATTAATAAAAAAACAGTTTACAACAAATGCTTACTATGCTATACTGCATAAGTGTGGTTTTGCCCATGTTCGGTAGTTGGACACTCCGACCTATTGCTGAGCATCATACAGTTATCAGGGCGCATTATAATATAAGGAGGATCAACAATGATCGCAAAGGAAAAGAAACAGGCTATTATCGCAGAGTACGGTAGAACACCAAATGACACAGGTTCACCAGAGGTTCAGATTGCAATTCTTTCAGCAAGAATCGCAGAGTTAACTGAGCATTTCAAACAGAACCCAAAGGATCATCACTCAAGAAGAGGAATGTTAAAGATGATCGGTCAGAGACGTGGATTACTTGCATACCTTAAGGAGATTGATATCGAGAGATATCGTTCACTTATCGAGCGTTTAGGACTCAGAAAATAGTATTTTCTTTAGAGCGGAGTAACTATTATTCCGCTCTATTATTGTTTTTATTATTGTTTTTTGAAAAGCAGAAGTAAGCCGAGACCACTAAAGAGTGCATGAGCGTGCATGTATTGTTTAGTAGTTTCGGAAGAGGAATACACTTCTGCAAAAGAATTTTAAGGAGAATTAATATGTACAAAAGTTATTCAATGGAACTTGCCGGCAGGACTCTTACTGTAGATATCGGAAGAGTAGCAGCTCAGGCAAACGGAGCTGTTTTTATCAAGTATGGTGATACAACAGTCCTTTCAACAGCTACAGCATCTGACAAGCCACGTGACGGTGTGGATTTCTTCCCACTCAGCGTTGAGTTCGAGGAGAAGATGTACTCTGTAGGAAAAATTCCGGGTGGTTTTAACAAGCGTGAGGGAAAGGCATCTGAGAACGCCATCCTTACAGATCGTGTAATTGACCGTCCTATGAGACCTCTTTTCCCAAAGGATTACAGAAATGATGTTACATTAAACAACCTTGTCATGTCAGTGGATCCTGAGTGCCGTCCGGAGATAGTTGCAATGATCGGTACAGCTCTTGCTGTTCATATATCAGATATTCCGTTTGACGGACCATGTGCCATGACACAGATGGGACTTGTTGATGGTGAGTTTATCGTAAACCCTTCACAGAAGCAGTGGGATGAGGGCGATTTACAGCTCACAGTTGCTTCTACAAAGGAAAAGGTCATCATGATTGAGGCAGGCGCCAATGAGATTCCTGAGGATCAGATGATTGAGGCAATCTACAAGTGTCATGATATTAACCAGACAGTTATCGCATTCATGGATCAGATCCGTGATGAGATTGGCAAGCCAAAGCATGAGTATGAGAGCTGTGCTATTCCGGAGCAGATGTTTGAGGATATCAAGAAAATTGTTACTCCAGAGCAGATGGAGGAGGCAGTATTCACAGATGAGAAGCAGAAGCGTGAGGAAAATATAAGAGCTATCACAGAGCAGTTAGAGGAAGCCTTCGCTGACAATGAGGAGTACCTTGCAGTACTTGGTGAGGCTATTTACCAGTATCAGAAGAAGACAGTCAGAAAGATGATTTTAAAGGATCATAAGCGTCCGGACGGCCGTGCAATCAACCAGATCAGACCACTCGCAGCAGAGGTTGATTTGATTCCTAGAGTTCACGGCTCTGCAATGTTTACCCGTGGACAGACACAGATTTGTGATGTTGTAACACTTGCTCCTTTATCAGAGATTCAGAAAATCGACGGACTTGATGCTAATATCACAACAAAGAGATATATGCATCACTATAACTTCCCTGCATATTCTGTAGGAGAGACAAAGGTATCACGTGGACCGGGACGTCGTGAGATTGGACACGGAGCACTTGCTGAGAAGGCACTTGTTCCTGTACTTCCAAGCATTGAGGAGTTCCCATATACTATCCGTGCCGTATCTGAGACATTTGAGTCAAACGGCTCTACATCAATGGCTTCAACATGTGCATCATGTATGTCACTTATGGCTGCAGGTGTTCCGATTAAGGCTATGGTTGCCGGAATCTCATGCGGACTTGTAACAGGCGATACAGATGATGATTTCCTTGTACTTACAGATATCCAGGGTCTTGAGGATTTCTTCGGAGATATGGATTTCAAGGTAACAGGTACACATAAGGGTATTACAGCTATCCAGATGGATATCAAGATTCACGGACTTACAAGACCTATCGTTGAGGAGGCAATCGCAAGAACACGTGAGGCACGTCTCTACATCATGGATGAGGTCATGAGCAAGGCAATCGCTGAGCCTAGAAAAGAAGTAAATGAGTGGGCTCCAAAGATTGAGCAGATTACAATCGATCCATCAAAGATTGGTGATGTTGTCGGACAGAAGGGTAAGACAATCAACGAGATTATCGACAGAACCGGTGTCAAGATCGATATCACAGATGATGGCGCTGTTTCAGTTTGCGGAACAGATAAAGAGATGATTGCAAAGGCAATCGACATGATTAAGATTATCACAACTGATTTTGAGCAGGGACAGATCCTTGAGGGAACAGTTGTAAGCATCAAGGAGTTCGGTGCTTTCATCGAATTTGCTCCTGGCAAAGAGGGAATGGTTCACATTTCTAAGATTGCAAAAGAGAGAATCAACAGAGTAGAGGATGTACTCACACTTGGAGACAAGGTAAAGGTTGTTTGCCTTGGCCAGGACAAGATGGGAAGAATCAGCTTCTCTATGAAGGATGTAAAAGAGGATTAAACTAATATACGTTAAAGTATAACAATAATATCCAGGTAAAGGGCTGCACGCAGGTGCAGTCCTTTTAATATATGAAATTATAGTAAGGTGATATGATGTAAGGCAAAACAGGTGCGTCTGTGTCATATTGTGAAAACGAATCATATACTAAATTAAAAAATAAAATAATAATGAAAAATGCGAAATATAGTATAAATGCAAATCTGGTATATAAAAATGGATATAGTGGTAAAAATGTCAATATAGCAGTGCTTGATACGGGTGTGTTTAAACACAAACAGCTTGATGGGTGTATAAAGCACTTTATGGATTTTGTGGGTGGAAAGGAGACATGTTATGACGATAACGGGCATGGTACACATGTGTGCGGTATATTATCGGCTGCAGATATAGGCATGGCTCCGGGGGCAGGACTATATGTGTTTAAGGTGCTTGATTATCTTGGCATGGGGCAGACAGCGGATTCAATTCGTGCACTTAAGTATATAAAAGAAAACTGTGTCAGACTTAATATAAAAATACTCAACTTCTCTGTAGGATATCTGCCATGTTCTGATACAGCAGAGCGTATTAAGATATTGAAGCTGATAGATGAATTGTGGGATATGGGAGTAGTAGTTGTTGCAGCAGCGGGCAACTATGGCCCGGCACCGTTTTCTGTAACTGTGCCGGGAATTTCAAGAAAAATAATAACAGTCGGAAGCTTTGATGATATAAGAAGTGGCAAAGGTCCTACCGACTGTTGTATTGTAAAGCCTGAGATTCTGGCTCCCGGGCATGATATCATAAGCCTTGGAACGAGAGATGGCACATATGTAAGGAAAACAGGTACTTCAATGGCTACACCTATTGTGTCAGGTGCCATAGCACTTCTATTGGAAAAAAATCCAAATATGAGACCGGAGGCGGTTAAGCTAGCACTGTATAATACATGTGACAGGGCAGGGGATAGTCACAAAGGCTCGTGGGGGATTATAAATGTTGATAAATTGGTGGGAATATTATAATATGTATTAGAGATTTATTATAGATAATATAGGAAATATTAGGTTGTATAATTGTAATTTCATGGTAGGGCTTATATGAGAAAAATATTACAAAGACTGCTTTCAAAGCTTTTTATAGTTTCGACAATAATAATCATACAGATGATATGGTGGTTCTTTTTGTTTTATACGGCCTCTGTTGCCAGCAGGGTGTTTCAGGATCTGATGTATGTGGCAGCTATATTGCTTTCGCTTTATATTGTCAACAGGCGGATGAAAATGTATATAAAAATGTCATGGATATTTTTGATACTGAGTGTTCCAATCGTTGGTATTCCGTGCTATTTCTTTTTCGGAAGACCGGAGCTTACGTCGAAGACACAGAAAAGAATGGCAAGAATTGTGGAAGCATATGCGCCGCTTCGGCCTGAGAACGAGCTGCTAAATGAGACTCTCAGACAGACAGATATGGATGCATACAGACAAAGCAGGCTTATCACTCAAAATCAGAAATATCCACTGTATGCGGAGGACTGCACAGAGTACTTTAAATCAGGTGAGGAGGCTTTTGAGAGCATTTTAAAAGATTTAAGGTCAGCTGAAAAGTTTATCTTTATGGAGTATTTCATAATCGGCAGTGGCGTTATGCTTGATCAGATACTTGATATACTCAAAGAAAAGGTAAAGCATGGAGTTGTGGTGAGAATCATATATGATGATTTTGGCAGCATAAATGCCATTCCGCCATATTTTATAAAGGAGATGGAGAGCATCGGAATACAGACCAGACGCTTCAATCCATATAAGCCCATGCTTTCAGTAATTATGAATGACAGGGATCATAGGAAGATACTGGTGATAGACGGACGTGTGGCGCATACCGGTGGTTACAATATAGCAGATGAGTATATCAACAAAAAAATCAGGTTTGGTTACTGGAAGGATGCCGGTATCCGTGTGGAGGGAGAGTGTGTAAACAGTTTCACAACGATGTTCCTTGAGATGTGGAATTATATCAATAAGGACAATGCTGTGCATGATGAATATCTGAATCCACACAATACCTTCAGCCAGTCAGAGGAAAGCGGTTTTGTCCAGCCGTTTTGCGATTCACCGCTTGAGCATGATGATGTAGGAGAGAATCTTTATGTGAGTATCATCTCAAGAGCTAAAAAATATGTTTATATTTTTACACCATATCTGATACTTGGAACGGAGCTGTCACATGCTATGATATCGGCAGCCAGGTCAGGTGTTGATGTGCGTATTGTTGTACCTAAGATTCCCGATAAAAAGCTCATTTATCTGCAGACAAAAGCCAATTTTAGACCTCTTATCGAGGCGGGGGTAAGGATATATCTATACACACCCGGCTTTATACATTCAAAGTGTATAGTGGCAGATGATGATACTGCGATAGTTGGCACATGCAATCTGGATTTCAGGAGCATGTATTGGAATTTTGAGGATTTTGTATACATGTACAGGACTCAGTGCATCGGAAAAATAAAAGAGGATGCGATAGAGACGTTTGCGGTTTCAGAGGAGGTGTATGAGGAAAGCACAAATGATATCTCATTTGCAGGCAGGCTGCTGCAGAGTATTTTGCAGCTTTTTGCACCGCTTTTGTAAATGTGACTGTAAAGCGTCTGATAAAAATCTGTTGAATAATGTTACAAGTTGTAATATAATAATCCAAGCGATTGCATAAGCAACGCACGAAGAAACTGAATATGTAGCATAAAGGTGTCGGAGCAGACAAGCATTTGAATCTGATTTATGACAGGCGATGTGAAGCTGGCTCCGGTGAAAAGGGAAACAGGTGCAAATCCTGTACGAACTCGTCACCGTAATTAAGGAGTGACGGCCGATAGGTCACTGGGCAACCGGGAAGACGGCCGAAGCAATGATATATAAGCCGGGAGACCTGCCTTTGTGTTGTACGGAAACAATAGTGTTTCAAGCCACGAGTAACTGGCTGTACGTGATGAAATAATTATAATTACAGACAAGGTTATGATAGCCGTATAGTCTGGGTTAGAAGGATTTTGACATGTATAGCTCTTTGACATAATAGTACAAAGAGCTTTTATTTTTGACGCTTTAAATGTTTTCGTCTTACATATTTAAAACATGTGCAGCTTAATAGCTGCAAGGAGAATGAAAAGGAGAAAACATGAAAAAGAAATTAGTAGTAGTACTGATGGCAGCAGTTATGGCTATGACAGCAGTGACCGGCTGTGGCAGCAAGGCAGATGATGCAAAGAATGATACACAGGCATCTAAGACTTCAGAGAGTGAGACAAGCGCAAACGCGGATCAGGAGGCAGCAATGCATGTGGCAGATTTAATCGATGCAATCTACGTGCAGGAGAGAACAGATGATACAGACAAGCAGTGCAAGGAGGCTAAGGAGGCCTGGGACAAGCTCACAGACGCACAGAAGGAGCTTGTAGAGGGAGAAAATGCTGATCCTGACTATTTCGGCAGAGATACAGGCGATGCTTCAAAGGATGATCCGAGAAACCAGGATGATATCGGCGAGAACGAGATTCTTGTAGTAAGCTTTGGTACATCCTTCAACGACAGCCGTGTGGCTGATATCAAGGGTGTGGAGGATGCAATAGCAGCTGCAAATCCTGACTGGTCAGTCAGAAGAGCCTTCACAGCACAGATTATCATCAATCATGTACAGGCAAGAGATGACGAGAAGATTGACAATATGGATCAGGCACTTGAGCGTGCAGTCAAAAATGGTGTAAAGAATCTTGTGGTACAGCCTACACACCTGATGCATGGCGCAGAGTATGATGAGCTTTCAGAGGCTGTAGAGAAGTATAAGGATAAATTTGAGTCTGTAAAGATTGCAGAGCCACTCCTCGGTGAGGTTGGAAGTGATGCAACAGTTGTAAATGAGGATAAAAAGGCCGTTGCAGAAATTCTTACAGAGGAAGCAGTGGAAAAGGCAGGCTATGACAGCCTTGATGCTGCAAAGGAAGAGGGCACAGCATTTGTATTTATGGGACATGGAACAAGCCATACAGCAAAGATTTCATACAGCCAGATGCAGAGCCAGATGACAGCTTTGGGTTATGAGAACGTATTTATCGGAACTGTAGAGGGTGAGCCGGAGGATACATCATGTGAGTCTGTCATTGAGAAGGTGTCAGCCGCTGGTTACAAGAATGTCATTCTTCGTCCGCTTATGGTTGTTGCAGGAGACCATGCCAACAATGATATGGCGGGAAGTGATGATGATTCATGGCTTTCACAGTTTAAGGCATCAGGAAAGTTTGATAAAATCGATACACAGATTAACGGACTTGGTGAGATTGAGGGTATCCAGAAGCTTTATGTTGAGCATACAGCGGCTGCTATGAGCAAGTAGCAGTTACTTAAATGTATAGTGGGGAAGCTATAAAATAACAGGAGCAGTATATCAGACATGAGAAAATTATTCAGAAACAAGTTTACTTATATCGTTGCAATGACACTGGTTTGTGCCATGAGCTTGGCAGCCTGCGGCAATAAGAATGCAAAAGCTGAAACAGAAAGCAAAAAAGCAGTGCAGGACGCGACAGAGAGCACAAAAAAGGCTGAAAAAACAGAAAAGATAGCACTTTCAGATGGTACATATACAGCAGAGTTTACTACAGACAGCTCAATGTTTCATGTGAATGATGCATATGACAACAAAGGTACACTCACCGTGAAGGATGGCAAGGCAACAATACATGTTGCTCTTACATCCACACACATTGTAAATCTCTTTTTGGGAACAGCAAAGGATGCCTCAAAGGACAAGGCTGAGCTTTTGGAGCCAACTGTTGAGACTGTCGATTATGGCGATGGCACAACTGAGGAGGTCAATGCGTTTGATATACCGGTTCCTGTTTTGGATGAGGAATTTGACCTTGCACTTATCGGTACAAAGGGCAAATGGTATGACCACAAGGTAAAGGTCTCAAATGCCACACCTGCGGACGCAGATGCAAGCGTATCTAAGAGTGAAGGAAAAGAGCTTCCTGACGGAACATACAATATCAATCTCGATTTCGAGGGCGGAAGCGGTAAGGCGAGCATTGCATCACCGGCTGAGGTGACTATAAGCGGTGGAGCCGCTACTGCAACAGTGCAGTGGAGCAGTCCAAACTATGACTATATGATAGTTGACGGACAGAAATACATGCCTGTAAATACAGACGGCAATTCTGTATTTGAAATTCCGGTTAAGCTTGATACACCTATGCAGGTTATCGGAGATACAGTTGCTATGAGCAAGCCGCACGAGATTGAGTACACACTCACCTTTCATTCAGATTCTGCTACAGAGGTGCTTGGTGAGGATGGAGAATAATTAAGCTATGCATGGAAGAAAAAAGATAATTATATATATATTGATATCAATTATAGGACTGTTCTGGCTGTCAGGCTGCGACAGTCCTTCTTCCGATTCAGGGAATACCGAATCGAAGGCTGAGGCAGAGGCACAAAACGGTCTTATATATAAGAGCAGTATGAAGCTTTTATATGCAAAGAATTTTTCCGTTGACTATTATGAGGGTGGATACAAGATACTTACTACAAAGGATGGTACCAAAATACTTACCGTGCCAAAGGGCAGAAAGACTCCAAAGGATATTGACAAGGATATCATTGTATTGAAGGAGCCTGTAAGTGATTTGTATCTGGTCGCATCAGGGGTGATGGATATGTTTGACAAGCTTGATGCTGTGGACACTATTAAATTTTCGGGGCTTGACAGTGATGGCTGGTACATTGACAGTGCAAGAAAGGCTCTTGAAAGTGGCAGGATGCTATATGCCGGCAAATATTCAAAGCCCGATTATGAGCTTTTGGTGTCAGAAAACTGTTCTCTTGCCATAGAAAATACTATGATTACCCATTCGCCACAGGTAACGGAAAAGCTTAAAAGCTTTGATATCCCTTCAATAATCGAGTACTCAAGCTATGAGGAGGAGCCGCTTGGAAGAGTGGAGTGGGTGAAGTTTTTCGGAGCACTCACAGACAGGGATGAAAAGGCCGATGAGCTCTTTAATGAGCAGGTGGATATTGTAAATCGCATCGCAAAGACAGATGGTACCGATACGGATGATGCCACAAAAAGTGATACAGTTGCATTTTTCTATATCACATCCAATGGACAGGTTCAGGTGCGCAAAAGCACAGATTATGTGCCAAAGATGATTTCGCTAGCCGGTGGAGAATATATTTTTGATGCATCAAATGACGACGATACAGGCAGGTCAACCATGAATATGCAGCTAGAGGATTTCTACAATGGAGCAATAGATGCTGACTATCTGATATATAACAGTGCGATAGACGGCGGTGTGAAGAATCTGAATGAGCTTTTGGACAAGTGCCCGGTGCTTGCTGATTTTAGGGCAGTCAAAGACGGCAATGTATTTTGCACCACGAACGATATGTATCAGCAGTCTATGTCCATCGGATATATGATTGATGATATGCATTCGATGATTACAGGTGCATCCGACAGCGGCATGAAATATCTGTTTAAGCTCAACAGGAAAATCAATAGCACAAAAAGATAAAAATCGGAGCTACAAAATGGAAAAAACCAGAAAAATAAGGTGTTTTACAACATTTATTATTCTTATAATCTTAATTATTATATTGCTTATCATGAATGTGTGCATAGGAACTGTACACATATCATTTAAGGCTGCATTTGCGACACTTTATGACCACTCAGACAGGGTAGGACGTATTGTGTGGGATATCCGCATGCCAAGAGCTATCGCAGCGATGATACTGGGCGGGGCATTAGCGCTTGCAGGATATCTTTTGCAGACTTTTTTTCATAATCCAATCGCGGGACCTTTTGTACTTGGCATATCATCGGGAGCCAAAATGGTCGTGGCACTTGTTATGGTATTTTTACTTGGAAATGCCATACGTGTGAGCTCACTGGCCATGATTGCAGCAGCGTTTTTGGGAGCAATGCTTTCAATGGGCTTTGTGCTTATCATTTCAAGAAAGGTAAGCAGCATGTCAATGCTTGTGGTGAGCGGTGTCATGATTGGCTACATATGCTCTGCGGTGACTGAGTTTGTGGTGACATTTGCAGATGATTCCGACATAGTAAACCTGCATAACTGGTCAAGGGGAAGCTTTTCGGGCATGACATGGGACAGCGTCGGGGTGATGAGCATTGTGGTGGGAATCACATTTATCTTTGTTTTTCTCATGTCAAAGCCACTTATGGCATATCAGCTTGGAGAGTCATATGCCGTAAATCTGGGTGTAAACATAAAGCGCATCCGGGTGCTTCTGGTTCTGCTTTCAAGCCTGCTTTCCGCATGTATAGTGGCATTTGCGGGACCAATATCGTTTGTCGGAATAGCCGTGCCACACATAGTAAAAAGCATGCTAAAGAGCACAAAGCCTATATATATGATACCGGCCTGCTTCCTTGGGGGAGCGGTGTTCTGCCTGTTTTGTGATTTGCTTGCGAGGATGATGTTTGCACCTACGGAGCTTAGTATCAGCACGGTTACGGCAGTATTTGGTGCACCTGTAGTGCTGTTTATCATGATAAGACGCAGCAAGGAGAAAAATGTCTGATGGAATATTATTTTACTGCTCAAAAGCTGGCCGTTGGATATGATAACAGGCCGCTTATTGAAAATATTGATTTTTCCCTGAAAAGGGGAGAGATTCTCACATTAATCGGGCCAAACGGTGCCGGTAAATCGACTATTTTAAAAAGTATTGCAAGACAGCTTTCGCTTGTGAGCGGTACGATATATCTTGATAAAAGTGATGTAGTGACGATGAATGGCAATGAATTTGCAAAGAAAATGGCTGTTGTGCTCACCGATAAGCTAAAGACGGAGCTTATGACCTGCTATGATGTGGTTGCGACCGGCAGATATCCATACACAGGCCGGTTCGGAGTACTTTCGGATGAGGACAAAAAGGCTGTGGATGAGGCAATGGAGCTGGTCAATGTATCACAGATAAAAGATAAGGATTTTACAAAGATAAGCGATGGTCAAAGGCAGCGCGTCATGCTGTCACGGGCTATATGCCAGCAGCCGGAGATTATAGTGTTAGACGAGCCTACATCATATCTTGATATAAAGTACAAGCTTGAGTTTTTATCAATACTCCAAAGGCTTAAAAGACAGAAGAATCTTACGGTTATCATGTCGCTCCATGAGCTTGATATGGCAAAGCGTGTGTCAGACCATATCATGTGTATAGATGGAAGATATGTGGACAGATACGGAACTCCCGAGGAGGTATTTACTGACCAATATGTTTCAGGGCTTTTTGGAATTAAGGCAGGAAGCTTTGACGAAACAGGAGAGGATTTAGAGCTGGAAAAACCGGATGGAATGGCGAGGGTATTTGTCATAGCAGGAGGGGGCCTGGGCAGAAAAAGCTTTAGGAGCTTACAGAGAAAGGGTATCCCGTTTGCGACAGGAATCATCTATGAAAATGATCTGGATTATCCTGCGGCAAAGGCGCTTTCTGCTGAGATTGTCAGCGCAAGAAGCTTTGAGCCTGTAGACGATGTCCTTATTGAAAAGGCAAAGGAGCTTATTGATGCATGCGAGGGCGTTATATGTGACAGAACAGAGTTTGGCACATATGAGCAGTTTAACAGCAGACTTTATGAGTATGCAGTCTCTACAGGAAAAATTATAAAAATTCCTTTTCATGAGGAACAATTGGCACAGCTTTAGGGAAGTTACTGTTCACATTACAGTTTAATATTCATGATAAAGCAATAGACTACCACATAAATTCAGACAGCAGGTATATATATGGCAAAGGTAATTATGGTACAGGGTACAATGTCCAATTCAGGCAAGAGCTTTCTTGTCGCGGGCTTGTGCCGTATTTTCAGACAGGACGGATACAGGGTGGCACCGTTTAAATCACAGAACATGGCGCTCAACTCTTATATAACAGACGAAGGACTTGAGATGGGACGGGCCCAGGTGATGCAGGCTGAGGCAGCAGGCATTAAGCCTATGGTGTGCATGAATCCTATTCTTTTAAAGCCCACAAATAATACAGGCTCACAGGTGATTGTAAACGGAAGGGTGCTTAAGAACATGCCGGCGAGAGAGTATTTTGCATACAAGAAAACTCTCATACCGGATATAAAAAAGGCATTTAAAAAGCTTGAGGAGTATGTTGATATCATAGTGATTGAGGGCGCCGGAAGCCCGGCGGAGATAAATCTGAAGGAAAATGATATTGTAAACATGGGGCTTGCGCATATGGTGGATGCACCGGTGCTGCTCGTGGGTGATATCGACAGAGGTGGTGTTTTTGCGCAGCTGCTTGGTACACTTATGCTTTTAACCGATGAGGAAAAGAATCGTGTCTGTGGGCTTATTATCAATAAATTCCGTGGAGACAAGACGATACTTGACCCGGGGATACAGATGCTTGAGGAGAGAGGCGGGGTGCCTGTCACCGGAGTGGTGCCATATATGGATGTACAGCTTGAGGATGAGGACAGCCTGACAGAGCGCTTTGACAAAAAGACAGATGGGCTTATTGATATAGCGGTCATCAGATATCCGAGAATATCAAATTTCACGGATTTCAACGTCTTTGAGCAGATGTCCGAGGTAACAGTACGGTATGTGTCAACAGTAAATGAGCTGCGTCATCCGGATATAGTATTTCTGCCGGGAAGCAAGAATACGATGGGGGATCTTTTGTGGATGAGACAAAACGGACTTGAGGCCGCTGTCAAAAAGCTCTCCTGTGAGATACCTGTTTTTGGAATATGCGGAGGCTATCAGATGCTTGGGGCTTCAATAGCCGACCCCGACGGTGTCGAGGAGGGGGGATATATGCGCGGCATGGAGCTTCTTCCTATAGATACTGTTCTAAAAGACAGCAAGACGCGGCTTCAGACAAGCGGTGAAATAGCACATGTAGATGGTGTATTGAGCAGGCTTTCAGGCTGTCACTTTCTGGGCTATGAGATACATATGGGTAAGAGCGCATATAGCACAGCTTCAGATGAGCAGGGGGCTTGTGCTGACAGGAAAAATGAGTTAAATAATGTCATATCTGATGGCAGAAATGTGTATGGCTCGTATATCCACGGCATTTTTGATACTGCAGAGGCAGCCAGAGTGATAGTGGATTATATTGCCGATAAAAAGGGCATTGATGTGAATGACAGCGCTATTGTAAGCTATAAGAGCTTCAAGGAAAAACAGTATGACAGGCTTGCGGATACACTGAGGGAGTATCTGGATATGGATGCAGTGTACGGCATGCTTCGTGAGGCAAGATATGATTGAAAATAATATTATTTCTGACCATTTTACAGTTGAAGAATTAAAAAAATTAAAAATAACGCCACCTGATGCAAAAATGTACAAAAAAATCCGTTCAAACTGGGATTCGGTGGCAAAGCCGCTCGACGGCATGGGTGATTTTGAGCTATTAACGGCTAAAATCGGCGCTGTTTTGGGAGATGAAAATATAGATATTTCAAAAAAGGCGGTCATAATGATGTGTGCGGATAATGGTGTGGTTGCTGAGGGCATCAGCCAGTCCGGACAGGAGGTGACACTTGCAGTTGCAAAATCCATGGCAGGGAAGGCTTCATCTGTCGGACGCATGGCAATGACTGTCGGGGCTGATACAATTCCAGTGGATATAGGAATAAACAGTGACGAGAGTGTTAAAGGGCTGCTTCAAAGAAAGGTGCGCATGGGCACGAGAAACTTTGCAAAAGAGCCTGCCATGACAAGGGCTGAGACACTTGAAGCGATTGCAGCAGGTATAGAAATAGTGCATGGGTGTAAGGCAGACGGCTGCAGAATTATTGCAACCGGTGAGATGGGTATAGGAAACACCACCACAAGCGCGGCAATGGCAGCCGCCATGCTAAGGTGCGATGTGGTCACAGTGACAGGAAGAGGAGCAGGCCTAAACGACAGTGGGCTTGAGAGAAAAATCCGTGTAATTGAGAGCGCAATAGAAAAGTATGATTTATATAATAAGGACACCTTTGAGATACTTATGACAGTCGGAGGACTTGATATTGCAGGACTTGTCGGAGTGTGTATAGGCGGTGCATTATACCATATTCCTGTTGTGCTCGACGGAGTGATAAGCATGGTTTCTGCGTTGGCAGCAGAAAGGCTTATTTCCGGAGTTACTGATTTTATCATTCCATCCCATGAGGGCAGGGAGCCTGCCGTGGCGCTTTTGTGTGAGGCACTTTCCGTAAAGCCGGTCATAAGAGCATCTCTTGCGCTTGGAGAGGGAACAGGTGCCGTGATGATGTTTGCGCTTTTGGATATGGCACTTAGCGTATACAAAGGCCGGACAACCTTCGACGATATCTCGGTATCACAGTATGAGAGGTACGTATAGATGATTACACTTATAACAGGCGGCAGCGGCAGCGGCAAATCAGCATATGCAGAAAAGTATATTTGTCACGTGTCAAATGAAAAAGGATGCAAAGAAAAATATTACATTGCCACCATGCAGGTATTTGATGATGAGGGACAGCAGAAGATAGACAGGCACAGAAGACTTCGTGCCGGAAAAGGCTTTATTACTATAGAACAGCCTCGGGATATACAAAATGCGGTTTCTAAGCTGCAATCAGAAAGCAGTTTAAAAACCGGGCGGTCAGCACTGCTTGAGTGTATGTCAAACCTTGTGGCAAATGAGATGTTTCCACCTGTAGATGCTTCCGGTATACAGGCTGCCGAAGCTGAAAAAGAGGCTTTGGATGCCACTGAAAAGATGAAGGATTATGAGACTGCTCAAATCAGCCATGTGAGTAAAAAAGTGTTAAAAGAGGTAAGTATCTTAAGTAAAAATGTTGCGGAGCTTGTAATTGTGACAAACAATGTATTTGAAGACGGAGTCTGCTATGATGAATCAACGATGAATTACATAAAGGCAATGGGAATTGTAAACAGAGGGCTTGCTGCGATGGCAGAGTGTGTCGTTGAGGTGGTTGCAGGCATTCCTGTTGCGGTTAAGTGAAGCAGTGTGGAGGTTAAGTGTATTATGAAGTTAATAAGGTCGTGCATAGTATCTTTTTCCATGTATTCAAAGATACCTATGCCACAATTTAAATGGAATGATGATGACATGAAGTACATGCTGGTATTCTTTCCGTGGATAGGAGCTGTGATTGGACTGCTTCTTATGCTTTGGAGATATATATATTCTCATTTTGGAGTGGCGGATATCTGCTATGTATGCATAGGCGCACTCATTCCGATAGCGGTTACGGGAGGCTTTCACATAGATGGTTTTATGGATACAATGGATGCATTTCATTCATACAAACCGAGGGAGGAAAAGCTTGCAATACTTAAGGATTCACATATAGGAGCATTTGCCGTTATAATGCTTGCAGCCTACGGATTATTATTCATGGGAGCCTTTTCTCAGATAATGGATGATAAAGCATTTATTGTTTTTTGTGCAGGCTTTTTCATCACAAGATGCTTAAGCGGGATAGCTGTTGTGTCATTTAAATCGGCAAAAAGCGATGGACTGTTATTTATGTTTGCGGACACTGCACACAGAACGATAGTCAGGGTAGCACTATACATCCAGCTTGCATTGTGTATGGCTGTTTTACTCATTGTGTCACTGCCTTATGCGGTGGCCATGATTATTGTGGCAGCACTTAGCTTTTGGTATTATTATGTGAAAACAAAAAAGGAGCTTGGCGGCATCACAGGCGATACGGCAGGGTATTTTGTGTGTATATGTGAGTGCGCCATGGCAGTGGCTCTGGGTGGTGTCTCTTTTATTATTTAGTATATTTGTTTTGAATATAGGAATGGTACGGATAAGAATTTTGATAAAAGTTGTACTATGAATTTTAAACTTTGGAATTGGAGAAAATATGAAGCTTGTGATAGGCGGAGTGGCACAGGGAAAGTTTGATTATGTGCTCGAAAATATGATAGAAAAAACAGAAAAATATGATGTGTACGACTGCTTTTTTCTAAAAGATAATGCCTGCAATGATAAGGCATCAAACATGGAATGGCCATGGGATTTTGCAGTTGATGATGAGCGGATATTAATAATTGATAAATTCCATTATTTTATCAGGGCTGTGCTTGAGAAAAATCTTCCACTGCAGGAATATATTTTGAAATTTATGCAATTTGCAGAGGAAAATAAGGATACAATAGTCATTGCTGATGAGATTGGAAACGGCATAGTGCCTCTTGATGCGTTTGAGAGAGAGTACAGGGAGCAGACAGGCAGAGCAGAGATACTGCTTGCAAAAAAGGCAGACGAGGTAGTTCGCGTAATATGTGGAATCGGTCAGAAAATAAAATAAACTGTATTTTTATAAGACACGGCTGCACTGTCTCAAACAGAGAGCACAGATATCTGGGCAGGACAGATGAGCCACTCGATGAAGCCGGAGTTTTTGAACTAGAAAATGCACTAAATAATGGTGTATACAAGGCTTTGGAGGGAAATAGCTTAAAGGAGCAGATAATTATTACCAGTCCAATGAGGCGCTGCAAACAGACGGCAGAGATTATTTTGCCGGTCGCACAGCACCATAAAATTCATACCGTAAAAGAGTTTGCAGAGATGGATTTTGGTGAATGGGAGCTAAAAAGCTATAAGGAACTTAGCACAGATATCCGTTTCAGGGACTCATATCAGGCGTGGATTGACAGTGGTGGAACACTTGCCTTTCCAAACGGAGAGAGCAGAAAAGAGTTTTGCAAAAGAAGTATATGTGGCTTTGAGAGGGCACTCACACAGGCATTAGAGCTTAAGAGGGCTATGCCTGATAAAGAGATACAAATAGTATTTTTTGTGCATGGAGGGACTATCATGGCGATAATGAGCCATTACTGTGATATGGATTACTATGATTACCAGGTGAAAAACGGCTGTGGTTACTCGTGTGAGGTGGCGGTTGAGGTCAATGAGATTGTGTTTAATGAAATAGTGCCCATATCGCTATGATTTATTTAAGAAGGACTAACATATGTGTTATCATATTTTTGCATTTATAGCAGGCTTTGTGCTTGATTTATTAATAGGAGATCCGCATTTTATACCGCATCCGGTCAGGCTTATCGGCTCACTCATTTCTTTTCTCGATAAGAGGCTTAATTGTGATGCCGGATATAATATCTCTGAAAAAAAATTAAATCTAATAAAATATAAAAGAGGTATGCTTCTTGCTTTTACTGTAATTTTTGCAACTTTTGCAATGTCGGTAATTATTATTGTGGCAGCATACAGCATAAATCTGTATGCCGGGATAATAGCAGAGGCTGTCATGACGTGGCAGATTCTTGCCACAAAGTGTCTTCGTGTGGAGAGCATGAGGGTGTACGATGCGCTAAGGACAGATGGAGTTGATGCAGGAAGAAGGGCTGTTTCCATGATTGTTGGCAGAGATACATCTGTGCTTGATGTGGCAGGCGTCACAAGGGCGGCAGTTGAGACGATAGCTGAAAATACATCTGACGGAGTGATTGCACCTATGCTTTACACTGCAATCGGCGGGCCGGTGCTTGGCTTTGTATACAAGGCTGTGAATACGATGGACTCCATGCTTGGCTACAAAAATGATAAATATATGTATTTTGGCAGATTTGCGGCAAGGCTTGATGATGTGGTCAATTTCATACCGGCAAGAATCAGTGCATATCTGATGATTGCTGCGACATTTATTGGTGGCAGGCAGTTTGATGGAAAAAATGCATACCGCATCTTTAAAAGAGATCGTTTCAATCATGCAAGCCCAAACTCAGCCCAGACAGAGTCCGTATGTGCGGGAGCTTTAAGGGTGCAGCTGGCGGGTGATGCAGTGTATTTCGGGAAGCTTGTGAAGAAAAAATACATAGGAGACGGTCTGCGTGAGATAGAGTACGAGGATATAAAGCGTGCAAACAGGCTGATGTATATTACTGCGTTTTTGTGTGAGCTTTTATCTGTGGCGGTTATGAGTCTTGTTTTAATATTGCTTTGAATATGGAAGAATTGATGGAGGACTTGAATGAAAAGCATCCATGGCGGTGACATATACAACAATAAAGTAAATATGGATTTTTCGGTAAATATTAATCCTCTTGGCATACCGCATTCTGTTAAAGAGGCTATGAGTGATGCACTTTCGTATGCAGACAGATATCCCGACATGGCATGCAGTGGCCTTAAAAAAGCGATATCAGAGTATTTCACACAGCAAGGCTGCAGCATACAAAGCGAGGATGTAATTCCCGGAAACGGAGCCTCAGAGCTTTTTATGGCGATAGCTCATGCATTAAAGCCCCAAAAAGCAGTGCTTCTGGCCCCGGGCTTTTTCGGCTATGAGCATGTGCTTCGTGCAGTCGGCTGTGATATCGGATATTTCCTGCTGGATGAGCAGAGTGATTTTTCTCCTGCTGCACGGCTGGATGCTTTAATGGATATGCTTACAGATGATACAGATATATTTTTTATCGCAAATCCAAACAATCCGACAGGGTATCTTGCAGACAGCACTTTCATGAAGCAAATAATAGGGCATTGCAAAGAAAAGCATATTTATGTGGTGGCAGATGAATGCTTCATGGACTTTTGTGAAAAAAATTATTCTGTTTTACCACTTTTATGTGACTATGACAATCTGATTGTTGTAAGAGCCTTTACCAAGCTTTTTGCTATTCCGGGAGTAAGGCTTGGATATATGCTCAGTAAAAATGAGGCAGTAAGACAAAAGGTTCAAAGGAATCTGCCGGAGTGGAACGTGTCTGTCCTGGCACAGATGGCAGGAGAGGCATGCATTATGGAATCAGAGTATATTAAAGAAACGGCATCGTATGTGAGCGGACAAAGAAGGCTGCTGTCAGATGGACTAAAAAAGCTTGGTTTTAAGGTATATAAAAGTGATGCTGATTTCATACTGTTTTACAGCAAGCTTCCATTATATGATATACTGCTTAATAAGGGAATACTGATACGGGACTGCTCCAACTATGTGGGGCTTTCGGAAGGGTATTTTCGAGTGGCGGTAAAGACATTTAATGAAAATGTAAGATTATTGAAAGTGATAGGTGAGTGTATTGAAAAAAATTAAACAGTTAGAGCCGATGGAGATTGAAAAGAGGAGCTTTGAGATAATTTCACATGAGCTGTCTGAAATGCAGATTACGCTGCCTGCTGATCAGGAGATGATAACAAAAAGAGTCATACACACGAGTGCTGATTTTGATTATATACAGACGCTTAAATACTCTAAGGACGCCGTTGCTATTGCAAAAAGGCTGATATCAGAGGGCGCTGATATAGTGACCGATACCAACATGGCTCTTTCAGGCATAAATAAAAAATATCTGGCAAAATTCGGCGGACAGGCGCACTGCTTTATGGCTGATGATGAGGTCGCTCTTATTGCAAAGGAGAAAAAGACAACGCGCGCGGCAGTAAGCATGGAGTTTGCATCAAGGATAGATAAGCCTGTGATTTTTGCGATAGGAAATGCTCCGACAGCGCTTATAGAGCTGTACGATATGATAGAAAAAGGAATATATAAGCCTGCATTTGTAATCGGTGTGCCGGTGGGCTTTGTCAATGTGGAGGCAGCCAAGGAGCTTATTATGGAGACAGGAGTGCCATACATAGTAAATGTCGGACGAAAGGGCGGCAGCAATATTGCGGCAGCTATATGCAATGCGCTGATTTACAGTCTGGTTGATAGAGGCTGATGCATGAGGAAATTTAGTGATTATGAGATACGGATTTACCACAGGAAGCTGTGCTGCGGCGGCATCAAAGGCGGCGGCATATATGCTTTTAACCGGAAAGGCTAAAAACAAAATAACGATTCAGACACCTAAGGGAATAGCCTACACGGCTGATATCACCGACATAAAAAGAAGTGAAAACGAGGTAAGCTGCGCTGTGATAAAAGACGGAGGGGATGACCCGGATGTGACCACCGGAGCTTATATATATGCTTCTGTACGGATTTTGCATTCCGATACATCTGCTTTATGTAAAAAAAGGCAGGATTTGGTTATCATAAATATAGATGGTGGTGACGGAGTTGGAAGAGTCACTAAACCCGGATTAGACCAGCCTGTCGGAAACGCGGCTATCAATCATGTGCCGCGTGAGATGATTGAAAAAGAGGTAAGGGAGGTCTGTGAGCTTTTGGATTTCAAGGGCATACTTGACATTACAATCTCGGTTCCAAAGGGAAAGGAGCTTGCAGAAAGGACCTTTAATCCAAGGCTTGGGATAGTTGGTGGTATATCAATTCTCGGCACAAGCGGTATTGTTGAGCCCATGAGTTCACAGGCTCTTATTGATACGATAAGGGTGGAGCTTAGGCAGAGATATTCGTTTGGGTATGATTATGTGGCGGTTGCGCCGGGAAATTACGGTCTTGACTTTATGAAGGAAAGCTATGGCTATGATCTGGACAGGAGTGTCAAATGCTCCAACTTTATCGGTGAAACAATTGATATGGCAGCCGATATGGGCTTTAAGAGGATGCTTTTGACAGGGCATATAGGAAAGCTTATAAAGGTAGCAGGAGGCATCATGAACACTCATTCGAGGGAGGCAGACTGCAGGATAGAGCTTTTGACGGCATTTGCGTTTAAGTGCGGTGTAGCGCCCGAATACATAAAGCGCATTATGGACAGCCTTACGACAGAGGAGGCCCTGGCGGCACTTAAGGAAAGCGGCAGGCTTTATGAGGTGATGGATTATGCGATGGAGCGCATATGCTTTTATCTGGATAAGAGAGCAAGGGGCAGACTTGAGATAGACTGTATCATGTATTCAAACGAATTTGGTGAGCTTGCAAAAAGCAGAAAGGCAGAAAAATGGTTTACTTTGTTGGCGCAGGAACAGGCGCAGCAGATTTAATAACAGTACGCGGAATGCGTCTTTTACAAAAGGCAGATGTGATAATTTATGCGGGCTCGCTTGTTAATCCAGAGCTTTTGGACTATGCAAGGGAGAGTTGTGAAATATATAACAGTGCAAAAATGACACTGGATGAGGTCATCGCAGTCATGAAAGCTGCTGAGGCAGACGGAAAAATTACTGTGCGCCTGCACACGGGAGAGCCAAGCATATACGGCGCAGTGCGCGAGCAGATGGATGAGCTTGATACTCTTTTAATACCATATGAGAGCTGTCCGGGCGTGAGCGCGTGCTTTGGCGCTGCTGCATCGCTCAACATTGAGTACACGCTCCCAGGTATTTCCCAGTCGCTCATCATCACACGTATGGAGGGGCGCACGAAGGTGCCGCCTAAGGAGAGCATAGCAAGCTTTGCCTCACACCATGCTTCCATGGCGATTTACTTAAGCACTGGGCTTTTAGATAAGCTTACGGAAAGCCTTATTGAGGGAGGATACGCGGCAGATACACCTGCTGCGATTGTATACAAGGCAACCTGGCCACAGGAGGAGGCATACGTGTGCACTGTCGCTACACTTAAGCAGACAGCGAGGAAGCACAATATCACAAAGACAGCGATTGTGCTTGTGGGGGATGTCATAGCTCACAGGCATTACGAGAAATCAAGACTTTACGCACCGGATTTTTCGACAGAGTATCGCAAGGCTTCAGTAGAGTCAAAGGATAACGATTGAAAAAAGGCGTGAATATATAAATATGGGAAATATATGGGAACTGAAAATATGAAAATTTGCATTGTAAGCTTCACAAAAAAGGGCTATGAGCTGTCATGTGACATAGCTCATAAGCTAAAAAAAAGTGCATATGAGATGGAGGTTTTTACCAAGTGCTCGAGATTATCGTATGAGAATATTAAAAATTCCACCGATGAAAATTTTAGAAATACCACCTACATATCACAAAATATATCAGACTGGACAGCTGCACAGATGAGTGAAAAAAAGGCTCTGATTTTTATCGGGGCATGCGGTATTGCAGTGAGAGCTATAGCTTCTTCTGTTAATAACAAGCTTAAAGACAGTCCTGTTATTGTGATAGATGAGCTGGGGAAGTTTGTTATTCCGATTCTTTCAGGGCATGTTGGAGGTGCCAATGAGTTTGCTGTATTATTAGCAGCACTGATGAATGCCACACCTGTTATAACAACTGCTACTGATATCAATAATAAATTTGCAGTTGATGTTTTTGCAAAGAAATGCAGGCTTGCAATAGTCAATAAAGATGGCATCGCCAGAGTATCATCAAAGGTATTGGCGGGAGAAGTGGTTACTATGTCGGTCGACTGGGAGCACATCCCGGCTAAGCACAGAAGCCTTATAAAGGTATTTTTAGATGAAGCTGATATGAGTGCTGATGCAATAAAAGCAGTGGTTTTCCCACCTGATTACGGAGCTGATATTGTAGTATCATGCGAAAAAGCAAAGGACCCTAAAAATGGCAGTATTTACTTAAAACCCACACAATTTGTACTTGGTATTGGGTGCAGAAGGGATACAGCGTTTGAAAATATTGACAGGGCAATCAGACAAAGTCTTTTAAAGCTGCAAATAGATATTTCGGATATAGACATGATTGCATCAATAGATGTGAAAAAAGATGAACCGGGAATAAAGGAATTTTGCGATAGAAACAGGATAGAATTTGTCACTTATACCGCGGATGAGCTCATGGCGGTGCAGGGAGAATTCAGTGCCTCGCAGTTTGTCAGGGAGCATGTTGGAGTGGACAACGTGTGCGAGCGTGCAGCAGTGCTTGCAGGCAGCAGGGAATGCAATAAAGCAGGAGAACTTATTTATAAAAAACATAAATATGACAGTGTAACGGTTGCGGCAGCAAGGTATCCTGATTAATCATAAATGAGGGGTAAAATACCTTTTGTCCTTCATATCATTAAAAATTGCAAATAGCTGCATGGTTATATAAAATTAGTAGAGATGGAGATTAACATGAATAAAATTTACATAGTAGGTATGGGGCCGGGCTTTGAAAGCATGATGACAAAGCAGGCGATTGACGCCCTGGAAGCGAGTGATGTCATAGTGGGATACACCGTATATATAAAGCTGCTTGGAGAAAAATTCCAGACAAAAGAGCTTTTGACCACTCCAATGCGTCAGGAAAAAGAAAGATGTCACCTGTGCTTTAAAAAGGCACTTGAGGGCAAAACAGTCTCCCTTGTATGTAGTGGCGATGCCGGAATATACGGACTGGCCTCTCTTATGTATGAGATTGGGCAGGAATACGATAACGTAGAGCTTTCGGTAATACCCGGCATTACAGCGGCAAACAGTGGTGCGGCAGTGCTTGGAGCACCATTAAACCATGATTTTTGTACCATCAGTTTAAGTGACCTGCTCACGCCGTGGGAAAAGATTGAAAAGCGTCTAGTGGCTGCTGCAGAGGGTGATTTTGTCATAGCACTGTACAATCCGTCAAGTCACAAGAGAAAGGACTATCTGATGAGAGCCTGTGATATTCTGCTTCGTGCGATAGAGCCGGAACGACCATGCGGCTATGTCGAAAATATCGGACGTGAGGGAACAAGCTATACGGTCTGTAATCTCGGTGAGCTCCGCAGTGCACAGGTCAACATGTTTACGACAGTATTTATCGGCAATGAGGGTACACAAATAATTGACGGAAAGCTTGTCACAAGGAGAGGATATCAGATTGAGTAAAATACTGATTTTTGCAGGAACAACAGAGGGACGTAAGCTATCAGAGCATCTGTGTGAAAGAGGCATAGAGCATACGGTTTGCGTGGCAACAGAATACGGTGAAATCATGCTGCATGAAAATTCGTTCGCGCATGTTCATATGGGGCGTATGGACAGCGAGGGCATGAGAAGCTTCTTTGCGGAACAAAAATGTAAGCTCATAGTGGATGCAACCCATCCGTATGCAGCCATAGTTACCGAAAATATAAAGCAGGCAGTTTATGCGTTTAACGAGGCACATGCTGTTACAGACAATCAGGCGGATAGCAGCATATCAGAAAATATCGAATATGTGCGTCTTAAAAGAGATACTGATATATCAGCAGATTATGGTAATATCCGCTATTTTGAGGACAATGAAGCATGTGCAAAGGCACTTAACAATACAGACGGAAATATACTGCTCACAACAGGAAGCAAGGAGCTGTCAGTGTATTGTAAAAGCTCAGACGTCAGGGAAAGATTGTATGTGCGCGTGCTTCCGGGGCTTGAGAGCATAAGCTTATGCATGCACAATGATATTACAGGAAAGCACATTCTGGCATTGCAGGGACCGTTTAGCACACAGCTTAATGAGGCGCTTATTGACCAGTATGACATCAGATGTCTGGTCACCAAAAAAAGCGGTACGGCCGGGGGCTTTATTGAGAAAATAGCTGCCGCAAAAAATAAAAATATTCCGGTCTATATTGTGGGGCAAAGCGTGCAGGATGATGGAATGTCATTTGAAGCTGTTTGTGAATATATTGACAGTAAATATAACAAGCTTCATATCATGCTTGCCGGCATTGGAATGGGAAATGATGCTTGTATGACAAAAGCTGTTTCAGATGCAATAGAAAGCGCTGATATTATACTTGGCGCAAGCCGCATGATAGAAAAATACAGTGCGAAGATAGACAAAAAGCCGTATTATCTTGCAGAACAGATTATTCCTTATCTATACGAAATTTGTGCAGATACTGAAAAAATCAGTAATGTTCTTATATTATTCTCGGGAGATACAGGCTTTTACAGTGGAAGCAGAAAGCTGTATCTGGCGATAAAAAATGAAATATCTGAAGGAAAATTAAATGCGGACGTGTCAATCCTTCCTGGAATTTCATCGGTGTCATATATGGCGGCGGCAGTCGGTGAAACCTACAACAATGCGTATATATGCAGCATCCACGGAGTAAAGCTGTCTAATATCACATCACGGATTAGCCATCATGCAAAAACGTTTATGCTGATGTCAGGTGTAAAGGATGTGAATATGCTTGGGCACCTATTAAGCAGTGACGAAAGGTATGGTTTACAAAAATGCTCGGTAACTGTTGGATACCAGCTATCATATCCGGATGAAACTATATCGCAGCTTTCACCACAGGAGTGCACAAAGCTTAAAAGGGAGGGACTGTATATCTGCATGATAAAAAATCCCAATCCGGTTGCAAAAAATGTCACACCTCATATAAGAGATGCAGAGTTTATCCGTGAAAAGGTTCCGATGACCAAAGAGGAATTAAGGCATGTAAGCATCTGCAAGCTTCATTTGAAATCGGATTCAGTGCTTTATGATGTGGGAAGCGGAACCGGCTCCATAGCGGTAGAGGCCGCATCACTTTCCGATGATATGGAGGTCTATGCCATCGAGCAGAAGGAAAATGCCGTGCAGCTTATCACGCAAAATAAAGAAAAGCATGGACTTGAAAATATCCATGTGATAAATGCAAAGGCTCCTGACGGGATGGACAATCTTCCGGTGCCGACACACGCATTTATCGGAGGCAGCGGTGGCAATCTAAAGGAAATAATAGAGGCTCTTAAAGCAAAAAATCCAAATATCCGTATAGTGATAAATGCAATTTCCATGGAAACAATTTGTGAGATAAAGGAAATATTGTCGGCATATGATGTGAAAAATGAGGATATCGTGCAGCTGCAGGTCAGCCGCTCAAAGCAGATAGGACATTACCATCTGATGCAGGCAGAAAATCCGGTGTGGATATGTTCATTTGAATTTTAACCTGGGCTTTTATGCTACAACCCGTAGTAAATCATCGAAGGCTGATATTCTTAAGGTATATGATGAAATAAAGGATGAACACATGAAAATAAATCGTTTTATGATAGCCGCACCCAAAAGCGGCAGTGGAAAAACAATGATAACCTGCGCTTTACTGCAGCTATTAAAGGATAGCGGAAAAAACGTATTGTCATATAAGTGCGGACCTGATTATATTGACCCGATGTTTCACAAAAAGGTGCTTGGCGTACCGTCCAAAAATCTCGATACGTTTTTTACGGACGAAAAGACAACAGTGCAGCTTTTCTTAGATGAAAGAGCCGATGGTGATTTTGCGGTGCTTGAGGGCGTGATGGGATTATATGACGGGCTTGGCGGAATATATGAGCAGGGTTCGTCATACCATCTGGCAAAGGTGACGCAGACTCCGATAATACTCGTGGTGGACGCAAAGGGCATGGGAAAGTCAGTGCTTGCTCTTATAGCCGGTTTTTTGCAGTATGACACGCACCACTTGATTAAGGGGGTTCTGCTCAATCGGATGTCGAAGGGCTATTATGATATCATAAAGCCACTGATAGAGAAGGAGCTTTCCGTAAAAGTAGTCGGGTATTTCCCGGAACAGAAGGATATCGGGCTTTCAAGCAGACATCTGGGGCTTGTCATGCCGGATGAGCTTTCAGATATAAAAAAACAGCTCAATGAAACTGCCTACAGGCTAAAAAAGACTATAGATATAGATTTGTTTATAGATATAGCAGAAGCGGCAGATGAAATTGGTGACAGCGAAAATGCAGATGTATATAATGAAAAAAATATAGGTAATTGTGATCAAAATGAATTTTCACAAAATAAAGCAATAAATACCGTAAACATAGCTGTTGCCATGGACGAAGCCTTTTGTTTTTACTATGAAGATAACCTAAGAATGCTCGAAAAATGTGGTGCAAAATTACAGTATTTTTCACCGCTTTACGATACCAAGCTTCCAAAGGATTGTGATGCAATGCTGCTTGGAGGCGGTTATCCGGAGCTGTATGCAAGGGAACTGAGTAAAAATGTATCTATGCTGAATGCCATAAAAAAAGCTTTTAGAGCCGGAATGCCGATGGTTGCCGAATGTGGAGGGTTTATGTATCTTCACACATATATACATAATATCTGTGATGATACAGATGAGCAAAACAAGGCTGATGAACAAAACAAGGCAGATACACAATATAATACAGATACACAAAATGATGTGAGTGTGTCGCAGCTTGTGGGCGCATTGGATGGTGGGTGTCATTTTAAGGGAAAGCTGGTCAGGTTCGGATATATTGAGCTTGCAGAAAAGCATAGCAATTTTTTGCCGCCAAATGAAAAAATAAAGGCGCATGAATTTCATTATTACGACAGCACCGATAACGGAGCCGATTGTATTGCGACCAAGCCGGCAACAGGCAGAAGCTACGACTGCGTGATAAGCCATGATAATTACTGGCTTGGGTTTCCACACCTGTATTATCCGTCAAATCCGCATTTTGCAGAGAGCTTTGTGAGAAAAGCATATGAATATAGAAGGAATAAAAATGGAAAACTCTTATAAATACTTTAAAAACAAAGATTGCAAATATTTTCCGTGTCACAAGGGACTTTCGGATGACTTTAATTGTCTGTTTTGTTATTGTCCTATGTATAGTATGCCAAACTGTCCCGGAAGTAAGACCTACATAGAGAAGAATGGCAAAAAAATCAAGGTATGCACAGACTGTACGTTTCCACACAGACCGGAAAATTATGATAAAATCATACAGATTTTGATTAGGAATAATAATAACTGATTTATGGCCTAAAGCCGTTCGGAGGTTTTGCATAACATAAAAATATGGCAGGAAGGAGATGTTTTATATGCAGATTATCTTACAGAGAGGTCTTCCGTTTGAAGTAAAAATACCATCTGCCAGACCTGTTGATATCAGCGAATTATCAGAGGTAGAGTTCAATGAAGAATTAGAGAAGGGATATGCGGATATGCAGGCTGGACGGACAAAAAATGCTAAGAAAGCCTTTTCTGATATTCGCAAAGATTATGGCTTATGATATATGAGATAGAAGTATCAGAACAGGCTGACAGTGATTTGAGAGGAATTTTTGAATGGTTGTAACAATACTTAGAGTAATGTATGCAGGACGGGATATAGACAATCAGCTAAATATACACACAAAGCAATAAGAAATATGATATAAAGCAGTCTTTCACATTTAGGATCGACTGCTTTTTTGTATCAGCTCGGATTCCAATTCAGCGGTTACAAATGGAATTCCTCGGGTTACTATTTACCCTATTTACCCCTATTTACCTCGGGCTTAATTGTAATCCAAGATTCCATACCCGCTATCTTGGATAAGTGTAAAAGTTA